>Ga0209697_10000797_pt1 | contig 51605 bp, 34 predicted proteins | sample AliMusrvi5mmetaG_FD_184115 | JGI IMG/M metagenome (GOLD analysis project Ga0209697, IMG submission 184115) | Freshwater lake bacterial and archeal communities from Alinen Mustajarvi, Finland, to study Microbial Dark Matter (Phase II) - Alinen... | ecosystem: Environmental > Aquatic > Freshwater...
CCGCCACCTGCCAAGGCGCCGTGTCCCCGAGAATCTGCTGGTAGAGCTGGGTGTCTTTCATGCGGCATAGTCTACATTAACCAATGGATTTTCCCACACTAAACCCGGAAGCGCCCATTGTTTGTTCCAATAGTTGATTCCGTCGGTTGGACGGAACATGGTTCGTGGAGCGCCATTGACTGCTTGGAGGCCAAACGTATTCGATGCAGGGTCGTAAAACAACTTATCCCCGTTCGGTCTTGTCTTGGTCAGGGTGCCTGCGGGTGGCTCAGAGAGAAACTTTGCTGCTCCTTCAAACTCCAATGTTGGGTCGATTTTGACAAGCTTCGCAGGTTCTATTCACTTCATCCCTATTCATGCCTGTCACTTTCAGAATCTCATCCAAACAACCATCAGAGAGAAAACCCAACCTCTCATAATTGATGTGTAAACACATGCCTTCGGCGATGTTCTTGCGAAAAATAGGACAGAACCAATTTGCGTTCTTCACGGATTTCATAGGCCTGTTCCATGTGCTCTATTGATGGCATTTGACTGTAACACAGAAAGTATGTACCTGTTCTTAAACGTTTGACATTTCTTACACGACAACGCAAGGTCTTCTGCCTCAGATTTGTATAAACTGCCACCAGATTTTGCATAAAGGTATAGTGCGGGGGTATTGTTGCTTGAATGGTTGCCAATTAGCGTTCGACATTCATTCTCGATATCACCCGTACCTGTCGAAACATGATCACAATAGAGTTGCCAAAAACGGACTTCCGCGTTGCCTGGATAGGCCTCGGCTGCTCCTTTAAGCAAAAACTTGTAACGTTCACCTGCTTTGCGTACAAGTTCTGGGTCAAGATTACGAGACGCATTGAAGCCAAAATCCGTCATCTGCCAGTAGATCAAGACCAAGTTCAAATATGCGTCAAGTGGAGCCGCCTCATTACATGAAAGGCAACGCTCGTAGAGATCAATTGCCTCAATGAGATTACCTTGCTCATCCTTTTCAACTGCTTCATTTAAGTGGTTCATAAGGCACCCTGTCTAATCCGATAAGCCCCATACTTCATTGAACTGCTCCGGCTTGATGCATATATTTTTCTGTGTCATTGCCACGACTTGATTGTCAAATATGCCGAACCGTTTGGCTACAGAAGGAAACTTATGAACGACATGGCCATCGCAATCAAATCCAAGTTCACGAGTTACAATTCCGTCGCCATCAACTTCAGTCCATAGAGAACAGATCCCCATCCGTGCGAGACCATTAATGTCATCATTAGTCCATGCGATATAAATCATAACTTACCTAAAAATGGGGGCTCGCTTTGAACTCGGTTCGGGAAGATGATTGATTATCATCCGTTTCCTGAAAACAGAATATTTTAAAGGTCATGAATGAAACCATACGCACATATCCTTAGTGACCTGCGAACAAAATCCGAATCTCAGGGGTAATGATGCCTGCTGGAGCATAACCGACTTCATGTAGCACCTTACTTTTGATATCCATAAATGAGATAATTTATGTCCACTCAATGGCAACGTCATATTGTTCCGCAAGACTTATGAGTTTTTTACGCATTGTCTCTGCATTATACCGGGCTGTAAGGATATCAGCAATGTCGTCATCAAAGGTAACAACGGCAATGTCGCTAACAGCCACAAGCTTATCTCTCACCTCGGATGGTCTCAAAACACCATTTTCAGCAAGAGCGCAATTGCTGACAAACACATCGATGGCAGAACAATTCACCCCAAGAATCCAGTTGCCTCCAAAATTTCGCCAGTAGTCAGATAGCAAGTTCATAGCACATACTCGGTTTTCAGTTAAAAAAGCATCGAGCTGGCATCCGCTTGATTCGGAGTCTAACAATGTGCCAGTACATTTCTTGATTTGAGATTGGAAATCAACTCGGCCCTGGCTTGGGCCGGCGTAATTAATTCGGGCTAAAGCGTATCTATCAGAATCTTGACCAAAAGAACAAAGCGAAAGCAGGAATGCAGCTTGTCGCCCTTCGAGCACATGCAACCTGCCAACACAAGTAACAGCAACGTGATTAAGTGGGCAAGCTTTCGCCAACTTCGGATTCGATTCATAGTCCACATCGAAACACGATACCTTCAGAGAAGTCATCATTTCAAACCTCTTCCTATTGAAACCAGTGTACCGGATTAAGCGGTACGTGTATCGTGCCGCCGTTCCACGGTATGTTAAGGTGGGTTATTTCTCCGGCGTTCCGCATTCCCGGTATTTGATGGGTGTCGATAAGTGTTCTGACTGGGCGCCCCGCAATTCGTAAATCACCTAGCCAGCTGGGTGTGGAAGATATCGCAACCGAAACCTCAGGTATTGAAGCCGCTGGCCCAAGAAAAACCATCATTTCTGTGGTTTGATCTTGATGAATGGCTTGTTGTAACGGGGAGTCAGGATGTAGTTGATAAAGAATATTTCCTGCTGTATTGATTATAGTCGAACCGAGATTAGCTATTTCCGCAACCGGCTGTAGCCAAGGATTCTCTGCCATATAATAAGGATAAAAACCAAATGGCAATTCTCCGAATACGGGATCTTTCCGTTGACCAATTGGATAAAACACGCTCTCCGCCCCCAACCCCAGCGGATCGATGTAAGCCAGAGGGTTGCCGAGGCAGTACGCGTACAGGTTCGGACCGCCGCCTAGCCCGATCGGGTCTGACGACAAGAACCGTCCCGTGTAGGTGTCGTAGGCTCGGTAACGGGTAAGGTGCAACGCGCTGCCACCCACGTTAAACACGCCGTGCGAGCCGAGCCAGCGGAACGGGATGTTGTTGGTGCCGCTGTGGCCCCAGTCCGCGCCGTAAGGACTATAACAGTACTGGTCGGTGACGGCACCCGCGCTGTCTGTGAGCGCAACCACGCTGCCCTGTTCATCGCTGTGCGCGTAACGGACCGTGCCGTCGGCTTCGACTACCGCCAGCAGCATGCCGCCGCCCCAGACATAATAGCGCACGGGCACGCCGTTCGCGTCAGCTTCCATCAGCGGGCGCTTGAGCGGGTCGGCGTGGTCGGTCACCCAGATGCGCGTGGTGTTGGCCGAGTAAGTGGTCAGGCGGTTGCCCAGGGCGTCATAGGTGACCGATAGCGACACGCCGGAAACGGATGCGAACGTCAGCCTTCCGGCCAAGTCATACTCGTAATCCTGCGTCTCAGCGCCACGCGTAACGTTGGTCAGCGCTCCGCCGCCGTCGTACCTGTAGGTTTCCGCCAAGGTGTTGGTGCCAACGGCTACCGTCGCCGACACCAACCTGTCGGCTGCGTCAAAGGTGTTTGCGGCGCGACGCGGGGACTGCGGGTTCGGGAACAGCCCAGACGTGACCTGCTCCACGGTCTTGATGCCCGCCTCATCGCGGGTGATCGTCCGGCCCGCGACAGGCGAACCGTTGTTGTAGCTCCAACTCGACACCTTATGGTTGGCGTCATGCGACCACGTGCCGGACACGCCGTTAGGATACGACAGCGCGGTCAGCCTGCCCGCCGCGTCACGCGTGAACGTGAAGGTGCGGTTGGCCCAGTCGGTGACACCCGTGACACGCCCGTCAGTGTCATAGCTGTAGCTCACGCGCTTGCCGTCAGGGTAAACGATGTTGGTGGCCAGCCCGCCCCGGTCATAGCCGTAGCCAACAGTAAAAGTCTGACCCGCGACGCGGGTTTCAGCAGAAGAAAGACGGTTCATGGCGTCGTAGGTGAAAGCGAGGCGGGAAGCGCTGTTTGATGCCGCCGTCAGGTTTCCGTCCGCGTCATACCCGAAGCCCTCCCAAGTCCCGTCCGCGTAAGACGCGCCTGACCTGCGGTTGACGGCATCGTATTGATAACCAAGGGCGCGGCCCGCGCCATCCACATGGTTTGTCAGGTTGCCGCAGAAGTCATAGAGGTTGCGGAAGACCTGCTCGCCCGCCGCATTCGTGGCGGCGATGATCCGGCCCTGAGCGTCATAGCCCATGCGGTAGACGCGGCCTTCGGCGTTGGTGAAGGCGACCGGGCTCCCGAGCGCGTCATAGCCGTTCCCCTCTGTGCGGCCGGTGGGATACCGCGTGACCGCCAGCCTGCCCATGGCATCACGTATGTAGACCGTGGAACGGCTGCGGGGATCAACCGTGTTCGTGACCGCGTTGAGCGGGTCATAGGCGGTGCGCCAAACCCGGCCCAGGGGATCGGTGACCGCGACGGGTCGGTCCACCCAGTCGTTGGTGATGACCGTGAGTCCGCTTACCGCGTCTTTGCGGGCCGTGACGCGCCCTGCGGCGTCATACCACGCGAAATCGGACCAGGCTGAGGCGGTGCGGTTGGTGACTCGGCCTACAGGGTCAAGGCCCAAGACGACGCGGCTGCCGCGTGAATCCCTGAAAGCCGCAAGCCGGTCGGCGATGTCGTATTCGTTGGTGGAGACACCGCCGTCGGCGCGGATCACGGACGAGGGCTTGCCGCCGGGTGTCCAGAGGAAGGTGCTGGCGTGGCCGAGCGGATCTGCCGCAGCGGCAAGGCGCCCCGCAGGCGTGTAAAGGCGTGAAGAGCTGTTCCCGAGCGCGTCCACCGTGTTTGTGGGAAGCCCCCTGCTGTCATAAAAGATGTAGGCGGTGTGTCCCCTGGCATCGGTAATCTCTGTGACGTTGCCGGCATTGTCGTAGCCAAGTAGCGCTGTGCCAGCATCAGTCGATGTGACCTCGGTGGCAAGGCCGCGCGAGCCGTAGACGGAGGTGGTCTCTTTAACCGTCCGGCCCAAGGCGTCGAGCGTGCGCGCAGACGTGATCAGCCCGTGAGCGTCATAGGCGTTGGCGACCGAGACGCCGTCGGGTGCGGTCAGGGACTCAAGCCGGTCGCAGGCGTCATAGGTCATGCGGGTGACACGCCCGAGCGCGTTGGTGACGGCCACGAGGCGGTGACGGCTGTCGTAGGCGAAGGCGGTCGTGCGGGCATCGGTCGTATTGGCGGCCTCGGTCACACACGTCAGCCGGTTGCTCGCGTCGAAAACGCTGACCGTGATGCGGCCCAAGGCGTCGATGTTGGTGACCATGTGGCCGCGCACGTCGTAAGAGAATTCGTAGAACGCGCCATCCCGTTCCGCCCGCCACGCAGGCCGGCCATCCGCTGTGAAGCCGTGGCTGACACGGTTGAGGAACGGGTCAGCCTCCCATGACCGCCATCCGCCCGCGTATGCGAAACGCCAGGGCTGTCCGGAGGCTGAAAGCTGGTTCGTGATCTGCCCGAACTCGTTGTAGGCGTTGCGAACCGTCAGCACCCCCACAGGGTCTGTCTCAGACAGGAATGTTCCGTTTTGATCGTAAGCGAGTTTCCACGTCTGACTCGCCGAGTCGGTCACGCTCGTGAGGCAGCCGTCCGGGCTGTAGGCGTACCCCACAGTCCGCCCGGCGCTATCGCCCACCGTCTGGATGCGCCCGCCTGACCAGCCGAACTCCAGCCTTGCGCCGAACGCGTTGGACACAGAAGCCAGGTTGTTGCCATCCGTGTATGAAAGGCCGACGCCGTTTCCTGAAGAATCCTGTATGGACGTCAGCAACCCGTTGGTTGCGAACAACCAGGCGCGTCCGAGACGCTCATGCAGCGAAAGTCCTCCATCTCCGGCCCGAGACAGCGAGGCCGTGACGCCGGGGGCGGGCTCATACGAGCCGTCCGGCAGGCGTGTGAAGGTAAGCGCCTTGCCGTCAGCCGTGACCGTGGCCCCGCTCTCCAGCAATTGCGCGGCCCACCAGTCCGCCACGAGACATGCGACCGTGAAATTCCGTGCGCTTTCACTGTCCGACAGAAGATCATTCACCACTGCGCACGCCACAGCCGAGGCGGCGCTGGCCGCCGGTGCGCCGCGTCCCATCACAGAATCGGGATCGGCATGCACAATAGCCCGGCAATCGTAACTGTGCGACCAGCCGCGGCCGATGGGACCGCCAATGCCTCTCTGGCGGGAATCGTAGTGCCTCCCCCATGCGAGCGGAGAAGGCCCGGCCAGGCCTAAATCAGCCCGGTCGATGACAGCCGCGCCGGACCGCATATCCACGGGATCTGCCGATATGACGTTCTGGACATCCGCGCTTTGGTAGATCACACGAGGCTGGCCCATGACCACATAGTCGGCATACGTGTACCCGAACTCCGAGGTGAACCCGCCGTTGAGGCCGCCGCTGAGCAGCGAGCCCGTTCCCATCGGCCCATACGTGAAGAACCCTGCCCCCGTCCACCGTCCCAGCGTCATCTGTCCGCTTTGCGGCAGCAGAAACTTCTGCCCGAGCGCCACATTGCCGCCCAGATAGCCGAGAAGCCCGGTGCTGTAACCGGCCAGGGATGACTGAACCGTCTGCCAGTTGGAGGAAGACACAAGATAGACGGGGACATTACCTTCATTCGCCAAACCAATGACGCGGGCGGCTGAGACTGCGGGGCGCCCCGGCCCGTTGGCCTGGTCAAGCACGCCGTGCTCCAGTGCACTCGTGAATAATTGCCCGCCGTACAACGAGGAGACACCGGACGCGGATGTATAGTCGTGGCCGGTGTTGAAATCAAAGAACGAAGCCCCCTCATGCCCCACGATGCCGGTCTCAAAAAAGCTGTGGTAGGTGTGACCGGCGAGCCTGGCGTAAATCGAATTGAACAGGGCGCACTGATAAAGCCATTGCTGCCCTAGGGACTGGAGAACCGCAGCCCTGAGCTTGGCGTCCCCTTCAGACAGGCCTGTGCCCTTCAGGCGTGAGAGACCACGGACCGCCCATTCGCGCATGCCCCCGGCCGTGTCCGAGCCGAAGCCGACCGGGATGACATAACAGTTCGTGACCGCCCGAGTGAGCGTGTATGGGGACGACACCATCCCGCCGACGGCGGGGTGAATGACGGCGAGGGCGGATGCGCATAGCGATGTGGAGTATCCGGAAGCCTCATATGCTATGAGCGTGTCATCCAAACGCAGCTCGGCCTTGGGATAGGCGTATCCGCTTACGTTTGTGAACGAGAGCCACAGGGTGCGTGCTCCGATCTCGTCGAGATAGCAACCGTTCGTAATCCCGCCCCATATGGCGTACATGTAGGCCCTGAAACCGTTCTTGAAGTCGTCAGATTGCCAAATAAAATCATACATCCCATTATCATAGGAATCCCAGTGAAACAGATTGGTGTCGATCCCCATGTTCTGAGGAACGATCCAATCCCCGCCGACGAAGTCCCCGGCTACGGCGTTGGTGCTAGAACTGCGCCAAGCGGCTCCAAGATTGGCGGAAAGGCGGCAGAGTTCGTTGGAGAGCCCGGCCTCCGACAGGTTCCGGACGAACCAGCCGTTGGTGACGCTTCCGCCCGCGCAGGCCAGAAGGTTCGAGCGTGCGTAGCCCATGTCCTCCAGCAGGGACGCGCTCGGCGATCCCGTCCGGCGCGGTTTGAAGGATGGGTCGAGATACCGACCCTCGTCGAACAGGTAGACGCTGAAATGCTCAACGCTCAAGACGCTCGTCTGGGGCGTGTCCCCAAGCCAGTATCCGAACGACACGCCGCTGGGGTCCAATACCCCGCTGATCGCGTTGGCGAGTTCGGCCACGGTCCCGTCAGGCGGGACTCCCAGCCAACTGGCCGCGTCATAACCGTTAGTGCCTCCGGTAAAAGGCATCCCTAGTGTCCCCGGAAAAGAATAACACACAGTGGCGCCGAAGCCCGAAGCGCGCAGCAGGGCGAGCAGCAGGAATGCCTGGTCCGCGTCGTTCCCCTCACGGTCCAGCAGCGTGCGGACCGGACCGCGGGACAACCCCCGGTACGGAGTGAACCGGACATTGTCGCGGACGAAGAGATAACACTGGAGCCAATTGTATTGGAGGCCACGGGCCGTTTCCGAGATCAGTTCGCTTGCGTCGGGCGGCAGCAGTTCTTCAAGCCCGATGTCGATGGACAACGCTTGCTCGTAGCTCATACCGTTGGACGAGGCGCGTGAAGACGCATGACTTTCCGAGGAAAGGGGCTCTTGCCCGACAAGAGCGATCGGCACCCCCTCCAGTATGACGGGCGGATTGCCTGAAGGCCCGCGAACCTGCCGTCCGGTCAACCCCGCGAACGGCGGCTCGGCTGATGCAAACACAAAACCTGAGCAGGCTGAGACGAGGAAAAGCGCAGCAAAACGGATCTTCATGGCTCACACCTTTCACTAACCGACTGAATATTGTGCGCGGGTGAAACCGAGTAGCGCACCGCACCGCCTCCAGAGCCGCCGGCGGTTGTGGTGAAGGTTGCGGTCAGTCGATCATCGGCATCATACAGGTAGCGGATCGTGGACGCGCCCACCCCGGCGTTCTGCGTCACTGGGTTCATGCCCCGCATGATCGCCTCGTCGTCGTCCATGCCGTCGCCGTTGGTGTCGCGCTTGAGCGGGTCGAGCCCGTACACATACATCCGGGCGAAATCGCCGAGGGCCAGTCCGGCGCTGTCCCACTTGTGCGGATCGGTTCCCAGCACGTAGGTTTCCCGGTCATCGGCGATGCCGTCGCCATCGCTATCGGTGTCGCAGCGGGCAGCCAGGAAGAAACCGGCCGCTCCCAAATAGGGGCCGCTCCACGTATCGAACGGCTCCAGAGGAAAGAAGGTCGAGCGGATCAGCCAAGCGTTTGTGGCAGTCCCTAAAGCGGGCCTGGCGAGCAGATCCACCGGCAGACGGTCGACCGGCGTGTAGACGGTGAGATCGAGACCGTTCGGATGCGCCTGCACCGCAGCGAACGCCAGACGGTTGGTGTCGTCGGGCCTGACCGGGGCAGGGCTGCCGGACGGCGGGTTGTTGGTCGCGGCGGCGACCGTGGCGGCCCAAAGAGTCGGCCAGTCATTCGAGGAGATCAGGATGAACTCAGGGCTCATCCTGCAGCGGTCGCGTTCCAGGCACCACTCGTCGGCCTCGGTTCCCGTCAGGTAAGACGGCGGGCCTTCCCGGTAGACGTCCCTGACCCACTGCCGGGCATCCAGTGACGAGGGCGCGTCATTCGTCCTGAACGCCGGACCCCCATCCCAAGTGCCCACATACAGCCAGACCCTTGAGACGTCCACCGTCTCGACGATGCTGACCTGCCATACCGGAACGCCGAAGTGCAGGGTCGGCGTGACACCGTTCGTCAGTCCCGCAAGCTCGCTGTCCGGAGAAAAGGTGAACGTGCCACCGGGCAAACTGAAACGGCAGAGGACGGGCGGATAGATGAACGCGAAATTGGTGGTTTCGGCGAACTGTTCGGCGACAAGGCTGTCAAGCTCACCCCACGTTGCGAGGTTCACCGGCTGAAACATGCCCGCCTTGGCGGATGCCGTCATAAGGAATGCCACCAGCGCCAACATGGTGTACATCGATCCCGTTCCGGTAGACCAAGGGCGGGTAGAAACAAATCGCACACCCAATGAGATACCTGCAATAAGGTTGCTCATATCAAAGCCCCCTTTATACGTTGCTATGGACGGTACACCCCCGACATGAAATCGTCAACCGAAAACAAAGACTCAAGGTTGCAATCGCGGGCGAAGCGTCCCGTCAGAGCCTCAGAAACGCCCAACCCATGTCACCACTGAACGCGCCGGAACCGCATACAGCGCCAGTGGGGTTGCGTCCGCGTGGGGCCGCAGTTTCGCCCCCTCCAAATCGGACGTCAGGTAGGTGCCGCTCTTCAGAATATGAAGCCCCGGCACGGCGAGCCGCACCGGACAATCCCGGTCGGCCATATTGACCATCACGCACGTCAACAGCCGCCCATCCTCATGCAGAAAAGCAGATACCATAAGCCCTTCGGGATCGTTGACGTCGGCCTGCTGGCTCGACACGCCGATGCGGACCGCGCCCGGCCGGATGAAGCGGCTAAAGTTGCCAAACGACCACAGCAGCCGACTGTCGGCGACCTCTCCGTCGGTGCCCCCCGCGAGGGGCTTCACATAGACCAACCCGTCTTTATAATCGCTGTAGGACATGCCCAGCCACCACTGCCAAGCCGATGCCTGCGCAACGCACAGGTCGTAATGGATGAGCCTCGCCACATAAAGCGCGGTCTTCATGGCGACGTCTCTGCCGGCACCCCCGCCGATCTCCTTATCGTTGCCCATGATGCACACTTCGGTCTGCCAGTAGCCGAGCCGGTGCGCGTCCAGCTTTTCGCGGAGCGCCTTGCGTTTGGCCAAGAGAACATCGTTTGGCGCCGTTGTCCAATAGCCGTGGCCAGCCACCAGTCGCGGCACATGTGGCAACAAGCCGATCATGTTCGGAGACATCGGGCCAAACAGTTCCGCGATTTGGTTGTCCTGTTTAGGACGATCCGTTTTCGGCTGAATGAGGTAGTCGGTCTTTCCCGACTCCGTCACCAGTATCTTTGTTTCCAACTTCCGTTCTGCCAATTTCAGGTCCAGCGCCCGGACGAGGCGTGCGATATCGCCGACACGTGCGGGCGAGCCTTCCTGTTTGGGCGAATCCCATTCCCATTCCGGCTCGTTGAATGGGCTGACCGCATCGAAGCTGACGCCCTCGCGGGCGCCCACCTCCGCCAGCACGGTTGCCAGAAAGTCGGCGAACGCCTCGTACCGGTCGGGCTTGAGGTTATAGGGGCCGTCTTTAGGGCGTCCCTTGTTGTTCGCCAGGCCATTGGCGGTCAGGTGCACGGGCGCGCTGTTGCAGAAAGCCAGAAAGCGTTCCACACCCCGCCGTTTGGCAGCCTGAAGAAACCAGCGCTGCCCCGCCTGTTTGCCCCAGTCGTATCGGCCATCCGCCAGCAGAAAACATTCTGAGCGGTGCTCGGGGTCGCTGATGCCGCTCGCCCGCCCCTGCTCGGCGCTGCCAGCTCCAACATTGAAACGCCAGAGCGAGAGTCCGATACCCAGGGGTTGGCCGTTCGTGCCCACCGCCGTGCTGAACAGCCAGTCCGCTATCTGATCGCGCTTCGCATCCGGGAAACGTCCCACCGTTTGCGCCGTCCAACAGTCCGAAGCACCGAAATTATCGATCCGCTGATATCGCTTCGACAGGTCGATCGTGTACGTGTTCTGCGCGAACGCACCCAGACAGAGACACACCCACGCAGCGACCGCTATGTATGCGCTTGTCATATTCCCGCAAATCATTTGTCGACTCGCTGGATCCGCACGACGACCGACCGTGAGAAGTCAGGCAGCGTAAGCCGGCCATGCTCCTCCTTCAGCGCAATCCTCTGACCCGTCCATGGATCGTAGGCCGACGCCGCAAGTGCCGCGCCCCCGTCCGTCGGAGATGGCAGAGCGATTGAGACCCCGCGAAGCGTCTCGGGCGCACGCCCTTCGACCAAGGCAGTCTGCCACGTGACCTGCGCATCGCGGCACCACGCCAGAACCGTTCGCTTGCCTCGCAGCACGAGAATCCGGAGGCGCGGATCCTTGATTTGCCGCGCTTGAAACGCTTCGGCTGGAGGATCAAGATCGGCCACCGCCTGAGCGAAACGGCCGAACTGCGGCCACAAGTCGTTCTTTGCCACATAGACGTCCCAGTGCCAGATGTGCCCCGGCCCGGCAGCACCGGCGAAGAAGGGGGCAAAGAGCACGTCGTGCAGGATCAGCCCGTCGCGATCTTTCGCATAGAGTTTGGACGGCCCGCTGTGGCAAGGCTCGACCGCACCGCTCTCGGCCAGCAGAATCGGCTTCTTCAGGTCGAAGGCCTGCATCTCGCGCACCGCGTCAGCCGCAAACACGTCGACCGGGGCGTGACAGATTTCCAGTTTCGCGCCGAGATCCAGATAGCGGTGGACCTGCGCCACGTCGTTGTCCGGCAGGCGGCAGATATCCGCATAGATCCCCCGCGCCCCGTCGCTGTCGAAACTTCCCAAACTTTGCACGCACAGATTTTTGGGGAAACGTTTGTGCAACTCCGGAAGCATTTCGGCCGTCCAACCGCGCACGTCACCGCCCACAACCGCGTTCATCTCGTTCCACAGTTCCCAGCCGAAGATGATCGGGGCGCTGCCGTAGCGCTTTGCAAAAAAGTCGTACTTGGCCTTGTAGCGCTGACGGCAGGCGGGGCTGTTGACCCAGTCGACCATGTTTTTGGCAGGCCCGCCGTTCGCGACGTTATGGATCGGCTTGGCCGCCCACGTCTGCGTGCCTTCGCCCAGATGGCGGAAAAAGTCGATGCAGAGCTTAACGCGGATGCCATGCTTGCGCGCCGACGCCAGAAGCTGGTCGATGTGCTTGGCCTGCTCTTCGTCGTATTCGCCGCTCTTGGCATGTTCGACATCAAAGAACGGATTCCCCAGCCAGATGCGGGCATAGTTGCAGCCCTGCGCCTGCAGTTTCCCGAGCCACGCATCCATCACCGCCATGCCGCCCTTGGGTGGCGCAATCAGGTTCATGCCGACCGGAATATACGGCTTTCCGTTGTCCAACTCGAAATACCGGCTATCGCGCGGGCTGACGCGCACAAACGATTTCAGATCGTCCGCAGCCATCAGACTTTCTGTGATGACCGCCACACACAGCAGTTGCAACACCATCTTCATCTGTCCGCCCCCCGCTTCACTTGTTCCACGTTTTTTCTGCGCCGATCGTGCCGTCGGACCGGATGCATGCGATCTTCAGAGCCTTGGCATCCGCATCCACCCGGAAGACCGTGGCGTTGGTGAGCTGAGGCGCTCCACCGATGAACACCGGCCACTGAAAACCGCGGCTTTTGTCGGGACACGGCTCAATCAGATCGGCTTTGTGATTGTGCCCGCTGATCACCGCCGTAACATGTCCCTCATCGAACAGCGGCGCGAAGCGCTCGCGCATCCGGCGCTCCCCGTGCCACAGCGCAGCCTCCTCCTTGCGCCAGTCCGGCGGAATATGCACGACCACAATACGCCACACCGCCTGCCTGAACACGTCACTCGCGACCTCCCGCTTCAGCCACGCCAACTCTTCCGCTATGTACGGCTCGAAATCGACCAGCCCGCTGTACTCGCTGCTCGCGTCAGGCTTGTCCTCGCCGCTGTCGAGAAAAAGTACGCGCGCCGCGCCGAAGGTCATCGCCGCGTAATACCGGTTCTCGGGAAGCGTGAGGTAGTCCTTCATGAGACGCGCAAACGCGCCGCGCGTCTCGTGGTTGCCTCGCAAAAAGAAACAGGGCGTGGACCGCGCCGTGAACCATGCCATCGGCAGCAGCAAACGGTCAGTCAGTTCCTTCTCGCTCTGAGGATCTTGCAGCACATCGCCGTTGAAAACCGCAAAATCGACCGGCCTGCCAGCGAGTGCCATGAGCAAAGGAAAATTCTGAACACGGTTGTGGATATCGTTGAAAACGGCAAAGGATACGGCGCCGTTGGGCCGAAACAACGAGGGAAGGCACCGCTCCTGCGAAGTCGCCGGCTCCCCGAATGTGACCTTGTAAGGCCTGAAGGAGGTGATCGGCTGTGACCGCGCACGGAACCGGATCGGCTTGGCCGGATCATATCCGTTGATCACCGCACGCTGAGCCGTGCCGTTCGCCTGCCGCAGCCCGTCCTGCGAGAACCAGGCCTGCCGCCACACGTTGCTCACATCGCCGATCCCTGCTTGCGTCCATTCCACCACACCGTCCGCCGCCTGCGCAGTCAGCCAGCCCACGCCCAACGTGCCCGACCCCATCAGTTGCGCCCACGGCTGGACAGCGATGAGCCCGTCCGTATGTTGCGAACAAATCTCCGCCACCGCACGGGTTTCCGCCTCGCTCATCGGCGCTTGTTGCGCCCAGACGCTCCCCGCGAAAAGCCCAACCAGCCCCAAGACGCCCCATCCCGATTTCATACGCGCTCCCCCTCTCTTGGCATATTAAACCAAAGCCCGCCCACGCCGTACACTGGTTTCAGACAAAGCGCTTTGGGGGCAAAGCTCTGTTGAACCGCCGGACGGGGTACGATGCGGCTAGCAAGCGCGCTCGCGACCTCTTTCTTCACACGATTCCCAGCTTTTTCTGCATCTGCTCGAGCGGCACACCCTTGGTCTCCGGCACCATGGTCTTCACCCAGACGAGCTGGAGCACCATCATGCCGCAGAAGAAAAGAAACACGAAACCGGGGGGGAAGGCGGTCACGATCGAGGGGAAAAACGAAGTCAGCAACGCCGCGAAAATCCAGTGCGTGAAGCTTCCCAGCGACTGACCTTCAGCCCGGTGACGGTTCGGAAAAATCTCCGAGATGAAAACCCAGATCACTGCGCCCTGACCCACCGCGTGCGCGGCAATGAAGGCGAAGATGCAAAGCGGAACAATGGCCATGTGGCCAGTGAAGAACGCCCACGCGCAAAGGCCCAGCGATGCGATGTAGCCGAACGAGCCGATGGTCAACAGTTGCTTGCGCCCAAGCCGGTCGATCAGCCGTAGACCGACAAAGGTGAAGATGAGGTTGGTTATCCCGATGCCGACCGACTGCAGCAGCGCGGCCTTGGCCCCGAGTCCGGTCAGCTCGAAGATGCGGGGGGCGAAATAGAGAATCGCGTTGATGCCTGAAAGCTGGTTGAAGAAGGCGATGAGGATGGCCAGCATGATCGGTATCCTCAGCCGCATGCTCCAGAAATTTCCGGCGCTCGTCTGATCGTGAGAGACCGCCGCAATCTCATTCACCTTCGCTTCGACCTCAGCTGCGGAGGCCTCCGGCTGAATGAGCCGAAGGACACGGGCAGCGGCGACGCGGTCACCTTTGCGCCCGATCAGCCAGCGAGGGCTCTCAGGGATGGCGAGGCAGGAGAACGTGTAGAGAATCGAAGGCACAGCCATAATGCCCAGCATCCAACGCCACGAGTTGTCTCCGAGGCGCGCGAGCAGATAGTTCGACAGAAAGGCAACGAGAATGCCGAAAACGATGTTGAACTGGAACATGCCCGCAAGCCGCCCGCGACGTTCCGGCGGCGCGATCTCGGAGATGTAGAGCGGAGAGGCCACGGTCGAGACTCCGATGGCGATGCCGCCGAGGAAACGCGCCGTCATGAACGAATAGACCTCCGTGGCAAAAGCGGACCACAGTGAGCCAACAAGGAACAGCGCACCGATGCAGAGCAACGTCTGCCTCCGTCCAAACCGATCCGTAGGCCAACTTCCGATGAGAGAGCCCAAGACGGTCCCCCACAGCGCAGCCCCCATCGCCAGCCCATGTATCGCCGGGCTCAACCCCCAGAGAGTCTGGATCGTTTTTTCCGCGCCCGAAATTACAACCGTATCGAAACCGAACAGAAATCCGCCCAGCGCCGCAATCACGGCGCACATCAACACTTTTTTGTTCATTGCATCCCTTTCAAGAGGGCGACCCGCCGGTCGCCCTACACCGTACGGGCGACCGGCGGGTCGCCCTCCTCCGGCACCGCGCCGCGTTGCGACGTTACCCATGCACCGCGACGGTTGCCTGCCTCTGCGGCCTCTGCAGCGGTTGAACCTCTCAACCACGCCGCCAGAAAGGCCGCCGAAAAGGCGTCGCCCGCCCCAACCGCATCCACCACATCGACCTTCAGGCCGGAACATCGCACCCGCTCTTTGTTCCTCTCACACACCAAACAGCCATCCGCTCCCAAGGTCACGATCATCACGCGCACCGGATGGCGCGCCAGCACCGCACGCGCGAAAGCCTCAGGCTCGCACGCGCCATCGAACAGTAGCCCACCTAGCACCCGCGCCTCTTCGTCGTTCACCTTTACCAGCGTCGCGCGCGACAGCCCGGCTTCGACCATCGCACCGGACCAGAAGGCCTGCCGCAGGTTTACATCGTAGAAGACCTCCGCGAAAGCGAACAGGTCCAGCAGCCGGAAGAGTGCCTGCCTCGACACCTCGTTCCGTTGCGCCAGCGTGCCGAAACAGAAAACACGCGGATGCTCCTCTGCCAGCGACAGGAGCGCCGCCTCAGGGGGCTGAATGAAGTCCCATGCCGCATTTTCGCGAATCGTGTAGTTCGGCTGTCCTTCATTGAGCGTCACCGTCACCGTACCGGTCGGGTGATCGCGATCAACGCCCACCCACCGGCCATCCACGCCCAGACGGGCCATCTCGGCCAATGCGGCGTGGCCCAGTTGGTCGTCTCCGACACAGGACACCGCCGCAGCGCGCACCCCACACCGCACCGCATGCGCCGCCAGATTGAAAGGCGCGCCGCCAATGTGCGCCTCACCGTCGATCACATCCCATAAAATTTCGCCGAAAGCCACGAGGTCGAGCATCAGACTTTGCCCTTCTTTTACCTAATCATATCAGAGGCCACTACGGCTGACCACCTGCGCTGACGATTTTTCTGTGCGAACGCCCGGCTGGCCGCCCCTATCTCCAGCTTGACCGCAACGCATGAATTTCGCCGCTCACGGCTTTCGCCTCGCCCTTCTCGAGCGTCACGGCGACCTTCTTCACATCAGCATTCGGGATCGCAGCCACGGGAGCATACAGCAGCCTGTTTTCCGAGAAAACTTCAATGCAGGTGCGGTCCACATAAATGATCAGCCCTAGCTTTCCACCATTCAGCGGCCACGCCGCTGTGTGTTTGGCGATCGACAGCTCCTGTTTCGCCGCATCGTACCGAACAGGAATGCCGCGCATGTCGAAACACACCACGGCGTCAGCCGACACCTCACACGAAACGCGCAGTTCTACGAGTTCAGACTCGAACCCTGCTAACGGATCGCGGCCGCCAGGCGCAACGTCGGCTGGCCCGAATTTCTGCGTTCGCTCACGCAAAGCCTTCAGTTCCATCACCGGCGCGTGTGTCAAGCGGATGCCCTCGGCCGTGCTGACCAGGCCCAGCTCCTGCGGCAGCGTCATGCCCTGATTGAACGGCATACCCGGCGAGGGAGCTTGCAGCCAGCCGATCAGCACACGCCGCCCGTCCGGCAGGTCGCTGAACGTTTGCGCCGCATAGTACGCGGTCCCCAGATGTCCGCGCAGCCGCTCGGCCTCAGGTTTAAAGGTCGTGCCATCGAATGTGCCTACCGCATAGTGGCCGCTCGCTGCTGAAAGAACCCACCGTTTCTCAGTTCCACCAGCCACAGACAATTCATAGAAATCGGGACACTCGAAGAGATAGTTGCCACCTCCTTTATCGCCGGGCACCGCCGACAGCTCCGTCCACTCACGCAGATTCGGGGAGCTCATCAGCTGCACCGTGTGCTGTTTCTCAGGCCGTCCCACGTAGAAAGCCATGATCCAGCGCTTCGTCGGCTCATGCCAGATGACCTTGGGGTCTCGGTTACCCCCAGTGATGTTCTTGACCACCGGATTGCCTTCGTATTTCGTAAACGTGCGTCCGTCGAGACTGTAGGCGATGCACTGTGTGGCTGGATTTCCCGCCGCCGTGTAGATCAGAACCAGCGGCGGCTTGCCGTCCTTGCCGAAGCCGCTGGTGTTGTCGTGGTCAACAACCGCGCTGCCGCTGAACATCGGCCCCAGCGCATCGGGGTAAAGCGCCTCTTCCACTTCCGACCAGCGCACAAAGTCTTTGCTGACCGCGTGTCCCCAGTGCATGTTGCCCCAGTTCACGCCATACGGGTTGTGCTGGAAAAAGAGGTGATATTCGCCGTTGAAAAACACAAGCCCATTGGGATCGTTGTTCCAGCCGCGCTGCGGCGAGAAATGGAGCTGAGGCCTCAGCGCCTCGCTGTAGAGCCCCTCCTTCTGAACAGCCACATCACCGAAGTGGAGGTTCGCCAGCGCAGTCGATTCTGCGGGTAGCCTGTCGACCCAAAGCGTCAATTGCTTTCCCTGCCAGACGCCCACATCGAGCGAGGCCCACCAGTCGGGATCACTGTCCGCCAACTCGATATCGAAGAAGCGAAGCACCTCAGCGCCTGAACGCACTTCGACCTTGCGTTTTTGTCCTCCATTTTTGACCGGCAGCAGCAGCCAGCGCTTGTCTGCGGTCAGCTCGCGCGTCACATTTCTTTTAGGCAGAGGCGGCACCGTGTCGCAAGCCACAATCTGGTCGATATTGATGTGCCCCCAGCCGCCCTTCTGATTGTCTACAACCTGGAGGAGGGCGGTCTTCCCGATGAGCTCAGAGACGTCCCATGACGCGGGCTCCAACGCCTCGCTGCCGCCGGGGACGACATTAGGCCCAGTCACCGTGCGCACGACCTTGCCGTCCACGAGCAAGTTCATGCAGGTCTTTTCCTTCCAGCCCCCGCCACCCACCAAAAAGGTGATGAACTTGCGCTCAACAGTGAACGGCGGCGACGTCAGCGTCCCAGTCGCACCGTCGCCTCCATTGAACGAATTCACCAACCGTTTTCCCGCAAAGCCGCTGACCTGCATCTGCCCCGGCAGAGTCCCTTTCGCGGGCCCCTTGCCGAACGCCGTTCCTTCAGTCGTCCACTCACCATAGGTCGCGCCCTCGAAATCTGCGATCACCGTCTCGCCACCCTGCGCACAAAGGGCCATCATCAGGCCGCAGGCGGCCCATTCGAGTCTCTGTTTCATCATTTTCTCCTTAGATGCCTGTTGGTCTGTTTATCAATTCCATGCGGACTTCAAGGTGTTCACCGTTAGCGCCGTGAGCGTAACACCGCCGCCCTTAGCGAATACGGCAATGGAGCGATCCTCATCTTTAGGCAGGATCGCCATGGGCATATAGATGCGACCATCGTTGGCAAAGATCTCGATGGAGACGCGGTCGACCAAAAGGCGCAACTTGATCTTGCCGCCGACCGTTTTCAGGCGAGCCATGCGATCACAGCAGACCAACTGGTTGGCCTTGGCATTGAACGTGACGGACACTCCGCGAATCTTAAAACCCAGCGCCTCGGTTTCAGGCCCGATGGTAAACGCTGCGGAAATATCGAACAGATCGCCCTCCACTCCCTTCAGAACCGTACCTGCCGGGGTGGGCGTGAGGCCTGCAAGAACGCGGGTTGAAGTATAGAGGGTCTCGATCTCTTTCACGGGTTGAGCGAAAAGCCGCATCCCCTCCTCTGTGATCCGCAAGGTCAACTCAGCGGGAAAGTTCATCATCTGGGCGAAGGGCATCCCGGGCATGCGCGTGCCAAAGGCACAGCCGACATTGATGCGCCGACCGTCGGCTCCTGGGATGCCGTTGTAGGACTGCGCAGCCCCGTAAGCGTTGCCGAAATTGAATGGGAGCCTCTCTCCCTCCGGCGTGAAGCGCTGACCATCGAAAGTCCCGATGAGATAGCGGCCGCCCGCATACCTGCCGCCGACGCTGAGCGAGGGGGTGTGGTTGGACATCAAGACCCACTTGGTGAGGCCCGGCTTGCCCTCTACCGGAAGCTCAAAAAGATCGGGGCATTCCCAGCAGTCCTCAATGCCGCTGTGACGCTCCCACTCCGTGAGATTCTTCGAACTGTAGAACTCGAAGCCGCAGAGCGTTTTCTCCAGCCAGCCTGGGCTGCCGGGCGGGGCCTCCGGCGACGCCTTGAGAATCTTGCACGTGATCATGATCCAACGGTGCGTCGCCTCGTGCCAGAAAACTCGCGGGTCGCCCCCCAGATTGCTGCGAGAGAGCGGGTTGTTTTCGTACTCGGCGAAGGTCTGTCCTCCGTCCGTGCTGTAGGCAAGGCAAATGCCGCGCCCGGTGCTGGGGAACACGATGACGATGGGATCCTCCGCGCCTTTTTTGAAGCCCGCGGTATTCTCCCGATCGACGACCGCACTGCCAGAATACGGATGGTCACCGAGCTTGGTCGGAAAAAGCGCAACCGGCAATTCCCTCCAATGCACCAAGTCTTTGCTGACCGCGTGTCCCCAGTGCATGTTCCCCCATTTGACCGCATACGGATTGTACTGAAAGAACAGATGATACTCGCCCTTGTAGTAGACAAGGCCGTTAGGGTCACCTATCCATCCGCAGCGCGGCGAGAAGTGGAATTGCGGACGGTATTTCTCCCGGTAGAGTTCCTTTGCGTCGGGGATGTTATCCGCTTGGACAATGCCATCCAGTACGCTCAAAAAAGGGGCATGGTCGATTTCCAGGCGCATCGTCTTTCCCACGAACGCGGAGATGTCGCTGGCGACGTAGAAATCCGGATCGCCGTCTGCCAGCTCAATCTTGAACTCGCGGGTCATCCGGCCCTCCACCGTGAAGCGCATAACCCGCTCGGCGGCGCCGTTCACGACGGGAAGATGCACGTAGCGCTGATGAACGGCGATCTCCCGCTGAGCAGGTGGCTCCCGGCCCATCTGGCCGCCTCGCATGGCGGCAGCATCGATGCCCCATTTACGGACAAGCCCATTCTGCAGGGCCGACTCTTCATCGGGATTCAACACGCGGTCGTACACGAGGATTTCCGCAATGTCTCCGCAGAAATGCTCGCGGTCGACGGCGAGCTTTCGCCCGATGGAAATTCCGCCGACTCCCAGTCTGAGAGCGCTGGGATTGCCTGTTGTTGCCTCATAGACCGCGTCGTTGTCGCGCACGCGGATAACATTCTTTCGCTCCAAATCGACGGATAGGCTGGTGAAGCGCCACGTGTCAGCTATGAACGGGACAAGCTTCAGGCAGTCGTTGCCCTCCCCGCAGAAACCGTAGGTTTCACCATCCAGCAGGAACGCGCCGCGGGCACCACCGACCATCGGCGTCGCCTGCTCGAATACGGATTGCACGCCTTTGCCTCTCCGCGATTTCCACAGGGCGACGATCGTGTAGGCTTTTTGTCCCTCCGGAAGCACGGCTGGCCCTGTGAGGTACTGCGTTTCACCATCGAAAGACAACGCCTGTGGCCCGTTCTGGCGGATCGCGCGAAGCCTCGGACGCGCGGCCTTCTCGCCCTGCGAGGCCTGCCAGCCGTTGCCGGATCGATCCCGCCACTCGCGTACCTCTTTGCCATCCATGGCCAGCGAGCCGGCATCGCTTGCATCCAGCCACAGCACCCGTCCGACAGTCGGTACGGCAGGCTGCGAAAGGCTCCCCAGCGCCAGCGCGGCAAAGGCCAAAATTGAGCTGACCCTATTCATGACGCCAGCAGGTTTTCAGCTTGTAGGCCTTCAGCGACAAACCCTTCGCCTTCCCGCCCTTCTCCTCCACAGACACCGACAGGTCCTCGGCCTTGGGAACAAACGGAAACGGGATATATGTCAGTCCGTCGCTCGCATACACTTCCAAGACCGTCCTGTCGGCGTACACCACCAAGTTCTGCTTCCCGTCAACCAGCGGCGCAGGCACGCGGTGGTAGCCATTGACAACGACCTCCTGCTTCTTGACATCATACGTGATCTTAGCGCCGCGAACGGTCAGCTCTACGGCCTCGGCGTCGCCCGGCTCAAACCCGGCACGCACTTCCATCAGCGCGGCCCTGAAGTTCGCCAGCGCCGCGCTCTGGTCGGGCCCGTCCCTCAGCGTCTCAAGCTCCTTGACCGGCGTCCACGTCAGGCGCGGGCCTCCGGCTGTTTGGCGGAGCTTGAGTTCGTTCGGCAGCGACATCGCCTGGTTGAACGGCATCCCGGGCGTCGCGGTCTGCAGCCAGCCGATCTGGACGGTGCGGCCTTTCGGCTCGTTGCTGAACGTCTGGGCGGCGTAGAAGCCGCGGCCGAGGTGGCCTTTCAATTTCGGCGTCTCCGGTGTGAACGTCTTGCCGTCGAACTGGCCGACCCTATAGTCGCTGCTGGCTGCGGTCAGCACCCAAGCTTTCTTGTCGCCGAGCGGCAGCTCAAACAGATCAGCGCACTCGAAGAAATCTTTAATGCGGCTCTGGAACGTCCAGGTCTTGAGGTCAGGCGATGTGTAGAAGCCGACGTAACCGCCACCCTCGAATTCGTCGTAGAGCGCGACGACCCAATGCTTGCCCGGCGCGTACCAGAGCGGGCGCGGGTCGCGTCCGCCGTGTTTGATGACCGGGTTGCCTTCGTACTCCTGGAACGTGCGGCCCCGGTCGTTCGAGTACACGATGCACTCGCCGCGGCCCGTGCTGGTGAAGGTGGCGACGATCAGCGTGTTGGTCCCTTTCTTCCAGCCGCTGATGTTGTCAGTGTCCACCGCCGCGCCGCCGCTGAAGGCCCAGTCCCCGAACTTGTGGGGATAGAGGGCGATGGGCAATTCCTCCCAATGAACCATGTCCTTGCTGACGGCATGACCCCAGTGCATGTTGCCCCACGGCCAGCCGTAGGGGTTGTGCTGGAAGTAGAGATGATACTCTCCGTCCGCGTACACCATCCCGTTCGGGTCGTTGTTCCAGCCGCGCCTCGGCGAGAAGTGCAGCTGCGCCCGAAGCGTCTCCTTGTAAACCTGATCGGCGTTCCAGATCGAGTCGGCCTGCGCAACCAGTGCCAGCAACTTCGAGTCCTCGGGGACCTTGTCCGCGCGTATCGTCGCTTTCTTGCCCTGCCACGCGCTCATATCCAGATGCGCAAACCAGTCCGGTTCTTCCGACATGTCAGCCTCGAACTCGCGAACCACGGCACCGTCGACGAGCACAGCCACCCGCTGTTTCTTCCCTTTCTTTGTGCCGTTGTGCACAGGAAAAAGCAGATAGCGCTTGTCTATCGTCAGCTCGCGCTCGCGCGTCACGAGCACCGCGACGGCCTGGTCGCTCTGCGCGATCCGGTCGACGTTGATGTGGCCCCAGCCGCCGGCCGCGCGGTCCACGATCTGGATGCGCGCCTCGTTGCCGGCCAAGTCCGACACGTCCCATGACCCGGGCTCCAAGGCCTCGCTGCCGCCGGGATTGACGTTGGGGCCGGTCGCCGTACGCACCACTTTGCCGTTAACCAGCAGGTTCATGCAGGTCTTTCCCTCCCATCCGCCGCCGCCGATGAGGAAGGTGATGAACCTGCGCTCGATCTTGAACGCCGGGGAGGTGAGCGTGCCGGTCGCGCCGTCACCTCCGAAAAAGGAATTGACGAGCCCTTTTCCCTCGAAGCCCTCCACGGTCATTTGCCCCGGCAATGTCCCTTTCGCAGGCCCCGTGCCGAAAGCCGTTCCCTCGGCCGTCCACGCGCCGTAGGTATCGCCCTCGAAATCGGCGATCACCGTCTCGCCGCCCCGGGCTGGCAAGACCAGCGTTAAGCCGCATGTGACCCAGAACCCCATCTCCGCTTTTTTCATTGTATTCCCTTTTATTGCTACATCACGCGGATGAGCGTGCCCCCAGACCTCATCTTCAGAATGATCTTCTTGGCCGTGGTGTCGTAGATCAGTTTCGCATAGGGCGGCAGCCCGGGCACGCTGGCGAAACTGGCACCTGTCAGGGTGCCGTTCTGATAGTCCACCACCGTCCAGTCGCCGTTCGGAACGCGCCCGGCCGTGCCAAGCGCGAGGTTCAACTGGCTGATGTTCAGCGTCCCGCTCACGGTGATTGTCTGCCCCGCCTGCCAGCGCAGGGTGCCGGTGCCGCCGAACGTGGCGCCCGTGCCGACCGTGGCCATGCAGTTAGTGATCGAGCCGTTGAGGAGCAGCGTGCCGTTGGAAACGGCGGTCGCGCCCGCGTAGGTGTTCGTGCCGGAGAGAATCAGCGTTCCCGCGCCCGCCTTGCTCAAACCGCCGTTGCCCGAGAGCGCGCCGGATAGCGTGTTCGTCATGTTGGCAGCCGCATCGAACGTGACGGAGCCGTTGAGGTTCGTCAGATTCATATTCAGCGACGACGCCCAACTGGCACTGGACCCGAGCGTGCCCCCGCCGAGGTTGAGCTGGTATTTTCCGGACTGGCTGGTGATTCCGCCAGCGCCCACAACGATCCTGCCCCCGCTGAGCGTGTAGAGGCCTGTCCCGTAAGTTCCCAACGAGCCGGCCTGCAAGGTGTTGACGTTGGTGATGACGCCGCCGGCCTGGTTGAGTGCGCCTGTCAGCGAGCCGCCAAAGGCCAGGCAAATTCCCAGGGTGTTGTTGCCCATGTCCAGCGTGCCGCCGTTCATGGCATACGACGCCCTGGCACCGGTGGCCCCGATGTAAAGAGCGCCCACAGCGACCCGGAACAGCCCTCCGTTCTGGACAACGCTGCCGCTGCCGCTGTCGCGGCCGATGACCGCGTTGTCGGCAAAGGTGCCCGTCATCACAAGCGCCGCGCCGGCATTGATGGTGAGCGCGCCGGAACAGTTGGCGACGCCTCCGAGGTTACCGCCGTTACCCACATAGAAGGTCCCGTTCACGCCGTTGATTGTGAGATTCGTGGAGACCACGACGCTCCCGCCGTTGACCTGGAAGCTGTTGTGCGTACCCGCCGCCGCGAGCGTGAGCGTGCCCGCGCCAAGTTTGGTCAGGATGGTCGATCCCGCAATGGCCCCGCTGCCGGAAAGCGTGTAGTTGTAGGTCGTGTTGCTGACCGTGACGTTCGGCGGACTCACGGTGCTGTTCAGGGTCACCGTGGTGTCGGCTGTTATGTACTTGTCGTCGAACACGACCAGGTCGCCGATTCCGTTCGTTTCCGCGTAGGTGGCCGCTGCGCCCGCATTGTCTTTCCAGTTGGCCGCGCCGGTGTCCCACGTGCCCGACGGACTCGTCGCCCACCTCAGCGGTTCCGCGGTGGTGTCAATGACCAGATAGAGCGTGCTGCCCGACACCGTCAGGTGCGCGGTCACGGCACGCGGGGCTGTCACGGTCAAAGCCGTCGGAGGCGTGCCGGAGGTGCTGCCCCAGGTCATCAGCGGATATTGCGAGCCCGCGGCGCCGGTGGCACCGCTCAGTTCAACCGTCACCGCCGGCGTGGTGGTGAAGGCGGCAGAGCCGATAACGCGCAAGGGCGCGACGCTGGCGCTGGGCTGCAGCCTGCTGAAATTGAAATCCAGCGTGCAGCCGGTGCCAGCGTTGTTGACGGTCAGGCTCGGGCACGTCCACTGCTTCGTGTTATCCGTGATGGAAACGCCCAGCGCGGCGGAGTTGCCCGACGTGGCCGCAAGCGAAACCGCGGAGTTGGAACAGCTCCCGCCCGTCACGCCCACGAGCGCTCCGGCATTGACAGCCGTGTTGCCGCTGTAGGTGTTGATGCCCGAGAGCGTCAACGTTCCGGCGTTCGCCTTGGTCAGGCCACCCAGTCCGGAAAGGGCTCCAGAAAGCGTCAGCGTGCGGCCGGTGCCGACATCGAAGGGGCTTGCGACGCCGTTCGAAAGCACACAGGCGTTGGCCACGCTCAGGCTGGCCAAGGCTGTGACCGTGCAGTTGGAGGCGATCGCGACGCTGGCCGTGCCAAAGGCGGCGTTGTTGCTGATGGCCACGGTGCCGGCGTTGATCCGGGTACCGCCGCTGTAGATGTTCGCTGCGGTGAGCGCGAGCGTGCCCGCGCCGGTCTTGACGAGCGGCAGCGCGCCCATCGGCCCCGAATTCTCAAGAACGGTGTTGACGGTCAGATCAGCCGCGGCGTCGCCGGTGACATCGGCGATGTTCATCGTCAGGGCCGTGTCTCCCTGACCGCCGACATTGACCGCGTTGTATCCATTGATCGGACTGCTCGCCACATTGATAAACGAAGGCGCGGTGCTCCCGTTGGTGTTGATGACCGTCAGCGTGCCAGCCAATTGGAAGGCTTGGGCAGTAGAATGGGTGCCGCCGTCGGCGAGGAGAATACCGCCGCCCATCTGTAGATTCCAGAGGGTGTTAAAGTTACCTTTGCTTTTCAGAATGCCGCCGTTGAGGGCAATGGCCGGAGACACCGTCGTGCTCCAATTGCCGAACAGGTCGGCCCCTTGGAAACTAACCGTGCCATTGGTGATGGTTACTTTGCCGGCGCCAGTCGTCGGGCCTACCACATTCCCCGGCAGCCAGTGCGCTGTGTTCCAATCGTTGGTCGTTCCGTCCCAGGTCACGCCGGGGACGCCGGTCACGCTCAGGTCAATGCGCTTGCTGCCGGTGTTGTTGACCAGCGTGGCGATGACGCCAGCCGGCAATACCCAGGCGCTGCCGGGCACTGAGCCGGACAAGGCGCCCGTGTAGCTGACTAGCGGATAGGTGCCGGAACTCGCCCAACTGCCGTTGCGGACAAGGATGCTGAACGTGCTGTTCAGAGTCAGGTTTCCGTTCACCTGCAGTGGGGCAACGGCGGCGCTCGGGGCGGCGGTGGTGAAATCGAAATCGAGGATCGTGGTTCCGGCGCTATATGTCAGGTTGCTGCAAACCCACTGGCCCCCGGATGTAAGAACCTGGACACCGTTGGTCGCGCCGGACGCGATGGTCAAGGCGCTGTTCGCGCAGGAGCCGCCCGTGGCGCCGACCAGACCGCCCGCAACGACCGCTGTCGCGCCGGTGTAGGTGTTGATGCCGGAGAGCGTCAGCGTGCCGTTGCCGGACTTCGTCAGGCCGCCACCGCCCACACCGGCGAGAAGGCTCTGCGCAACCGCAATGTTGAAGCCGTTGCAGTCGATCTTGGCACCGCCGGCCTTGACGTTCGCTGCGCTCAGAGTCTGGAAGAAATCGGTCCGGCTTGCGGTCGCCTGGAGCGTGCCGCCGTCGAAGTTGAACGTTCCGGTTCCGCCGGAAACCCTCGTGACATTCCTGACCGATAGCGTTCCGCCGTTCAGGTTGAACACGCCAGTCGAACTGTAATTGCCGACTGCCAGTTGATTCGCGTTCAGGTTCAGCGTGCCGCCGTTCAGTGTGTTGGTGGCGCAGGTGCCGGCACCCCCTCCCGCACCGACCAGATAGTCTTTGCCGGCTGCTGAATAATTGAACGTGCCGCCGTTCTGTGTGACAGTCCCCACGCCGGCGTCGCGGCCAATGACGAACGTGTCCGCGCCGATTCCACTGATCGTGAGGCTGGCGCCCGGTTCAATCACGAGCGTGCCGTTAGCGCCTGTGATGCCATAGGCGTCGGCAAGATTCGCACTGCCGACGTAGACGCGGCCGCCGGACGAGGTAACGGTTCCGGTGATCCTGAGCGTCCCGCCGTTAGCCGCGAAACCGTTGTAGAGAACGTTGCCGCTGCCTGCGAGGGTCAGCGTGCCGGCACCGAGCTTCTTCAGAGAACCGTTAACATTGTTGTTGAAAGTCACCTGCTGGTTGTTGACGATGTTCGTCGGTATCCCTGCGCTGGTTGCGTTGGTGATGGCGCTGCCAGAGACGATCCAGTTGTGCGACGGCGAGGTGTCCCCGAACAGCATCGCGCCAACCGTGACCGGAGAGCCCAAGGTGACCGTCGAATCCGCCGTGAGGTCGAGCGTGCTGAAATCGGCGACGGCGTCCGTGGCGTTGGGAACCGTGTTAGTGTTCCAGTTTGCAGCGGTGCCCCAGTCTCCGGAGGCGACACCCCCCACGAGGTTGGTCCACGTTGCGGCGCGTGCGGGTGCGAACGGGATCAGGGCCACTACGGCGAGAGCCGTCGCGGCGAGGAAGCGGCTTGTTAACGGTATTGCGGTTGTCGTCTTCATGTCATGCTCCTTACTGATAAAGCAGCGGCGAAGCCTTCACCTGCGCCTCAAGACCTGAATTGTTGACTCTTTCCAATATTCCAAACAAGATTTAGCATTCACATATTGATACTTCGCAGACAAAAGTGCTATCGTAAAACTGTCATTTAGAAAAAAAGCTGTATTATCAGCTTGTGCCAGTCGGAGGATTCATTATGGCCACCACCGCCGAGAGTCAAGAAAGCGAGGATGTCGCGGCCAGTCTGCCTAAGCATCAGCAGGTCTTTGAGGCGCTGAAAGAGGAGATCCTTTCCGGCAAGTACGACGCCCGCCGCCGCCTGCCGAGCGAGGCGCAGCTCGTCCAGCGCTTCAAGATATCGCGCCCCACCGTGTCCCGCGCGCTGCGTGACCTGAAAACCGCCGGCTTTCTGGATCGCCGCCCCGGGTCAGGAACTTATCTGAGCCAAACTGCGCGCCCCTCCACCGGCTATTTTGGCATGATCATCCCCGGCCACGGAACGACCGAAATTTTCACGCCCATCTGCGCGGAGATCGCCCGACGCAGCCAGCAGGCCGGCTACACGCTCCTGTGGGGCGACTCCTCTTCCACCGATCTGGAAACACGCGGCAACCAGGCTTTGGATTTATGCACACAGTATGCCCGGCAGGAAGTGGCTGGCGTCTTCCTCGAGCCGCTCGAACTCATCCCCGGCCGGGAAGCGATCAACCAAGAGATCATCAGGAGCCTCTCCTCAAAACGCATTCCCGTCGTTCTGCTCGACCGCGATATCGTGCGCTTCCCCGAGCGCAGCGCCTATGACCTCGTGGGCATCGACAACCTCACTGCGGGATACCGGCTCGCCGACCACCTCATCAGGAATGGCGCGCGCCGGATCACCTTTGTCTCGCGCCCCGGGTCTGCCCCGACCGTCCTGCAGCGCATCGCCGGCGTCCATGACGCCCTTTTGAATGCGGGTATCCATTGGACACCCGAACAGATCGCTTACGGCAATCCCGACGACGCGTCCTTCGTGCGTAGCCTGGTTGGAAAATCTGCCAAACAGCGCCCGGATGCGGTCATCTGCGCCAATGACGCCACGGCGGCATGCCTGCTGGTGACCTTCTCCAACCTAGGCATCCGCGTCCCTAACGACATCCGCCTCGCGAGCTTTGATGACGTGCAGTACGCCAAACTGCTCTCGCCGCCGCTGACCACGATCCACCAGCCTTGCGAGCAGATCGGCGCGGTCGCAGTGCAAACGCTCCTTCAGCGCATCCGCGAGCCCAACACACCTTCGCGCGAGATTCTGCTCGATGCACCGCTCGTGATCCGCCGCTCCTGCGGCGCGCGCAAGAGAGCCACCTCATAAGACTTTAGTTTGTTGCGCGTCATATATTTAGAGCCGACTCCGGGGTGTCGCCAGCGGTCCTCTCTCAGTCTGATGAGCGCTACTCCTTGAGCATCAGGATCTGGAACAGATTGCTGTAGTCATCAGTCCATGGGCGGAACTTGCCGGGCATCTTGGCTGGGCGCATCCGAGCATCTTTGAAACTGGGCGAATCAAACCAAGCCAAGTCAGAGGTCACTAGGATCCAAGTGGACGCTGAAAGATACGATGCCTCGTAACCGGTGTCGTCGAAGACTCTCGCCTGTTTGCCAAGCGCCTGAGCATCACCCAAGCACACTGGCTCAAGGTTGAGGTAACGGTTCGAAATGTGCAGGGCCAGAATCCCGCCGGGCTTCAACTGGCGGAAGTAAAGCTCGGTGGCCTCGCGCGTCAGCAGATGCACGGGGATGGCGTCGCTGGAAAAAGCATCGATGGCGATCAGGTCATAGCGCTGCGGGTCCTGGCGTTCCAAGGTCAGACGCGCGTCGCCCATCAGGATTTGCTTGTCGGCCCCCGAATGGTTATAGAACGTGAACAGCGTTCGCGCGATATGCTCCACCAGCGGATTGATTTCGTATATCCGGAAGTAATCGCCTGGGCGCCCGTAAGTCGACAGGACGCCCGCACCCAGGCCGATGATCCCAACACGCGCCGGGCCCTTAGCCTGAATCGCCTGTATCGCACGGCCAACACCGGAGTGCGGCCCATAGTAGGAGGTTGGGGTGTAGCAAAGATCCGGGGCGAGCAGTTGGTAGCCGTGGTCGATGGTGCCGTGAAACAAGGTGCGCACAGCTTCATCTTGGCCGGCGGAATCGTCATGCACCTCAAGCGGCCCATAGAAGTTGCGGCACTGGAGCAGCAGATGCCTGCTGGCCGCGAACTCCTTGCTTGCTGTATAGGCAGTAAGGGCCACAAGGCCCAGCGCCCAGACGATCCGCAGCGGCCAAACGGCGGCCTTCGGCAACTTCTGGCTCCAGATTGCGACCAAGGCAAGCGAACCACAAACGATAAGGCCCAGCGGCAGCTCCAGGTATGTCGTGAAGACGTGCGGCGCGATCAGAGCCACAAAGATACCGCCCAAAGCCCCGCCGAGCGAAACCATCAGATAGAAAAGCGTCAAGTGACACGGCGCGGGCCGGCGTCGGGCGAGTTCCCCATGACACACCATGCAACAGATAAAAAGACCTGCAGAGAAACCCGGAATCGCCCACTGGATCGAAAGGTTCTCTTCCTCGGCATGCAGCATGTAGACCATACCGCCCAGTGCCACGGCCAAAAGCGGAAGGAACAGCCCGCGCCAATAGATGCGATCATTTTCAAAGGCCAAGATGAAAGTCACCAAGTACAGTGCGAGCGGGATGACCCATAACAGCGGGATCGGCGCAACGTTCTCGCTCATGTGATTGGTCACGGAAATCAGAAGCACTGAGGCACAGGCAGAGAGGAGCACCCAAAGCAAACGTTGAGCAAGCCCGGGGCTTGCCGGCACGGCAGCTGACTCGGAAACAGCTGTCGTAGGATCCTCCGCGAGCCCCTGATCAGGAGCAGCCTTTCTGCTGACCCAGGCAGTGGCCACGCACAACACGGCGAATACGACATACCCCACACTCCAGCTATACGCCTGCAACCGCGAGGCTAGGCTGGGCTCGACGAGAAACGGAAAACTCACCAGCGCAAGCATGGAACCGAAGTTCGAGAGCGCGAAGAGCCGGTAAGGGATGCCCGAGCCCGACCTGCGCACATACCACGCTTGCAACAGCGGGCTGGTCGCCGAAAGCAGAAAGTAGGGCAGGCCGATGGTCGCGCCGAGAACGGCCAGAATCCGGAACGTGGGATCGCCCGAGCCGGTCGGCCGCCAGGCGGGCGAAGGTAGAATCGGCAACAGCGCGCAACTGAGCAGCAACAGGGAAGCATGGACGATCATCTGCGAACGCGCCGTCATCAAACGGATGGAAGCGTGCGCGTAAGCATAGCCCGCCAGCAGCACGACCTGAAAAAACAGCATGCTGGCGCTCCACACGGCAGCGGAACCGCCAAACCACGGAAGAATGATTTTGGCGATCAGCGGCTGAACCTGAAACAACAGGAACGCGCTGGTAAAGATAGTGACAGCGTATAAACCGACATTTTTCACCGGAACACCTCGCGGATCGCTTCCAACTTCATCGGTCCTTCGCCGCACGTCGGCGCGACGATGCCGCCCTCGCCGAATTCGTTCCACGCGTAAATTGTGATAACCGGTTGCCGGCTTCCGTCGCGCCTCGGCAGACCCAGCTTCGGATCCTTGCCGAAATCGTCCCTGCCCGCCTTCAGCTCCGCCGTCCACTCCTCTTTCGTCGGGAAAGTGAAAAAGCGCCGGTGGTTCGGGTCAGACTGCGGATGCGTCCACGGCCGGGGATTCCAGCCCGCCGCGAGATACGGCACCCACGGAATCGGATCAGCCGCATGAAAAGCCCGCGCGCTCCGCGCCTCTGCCGCCAGCGCGGCATACGGATGCTCGGCATCGCGCACCTCGACTTCGGGAATGCTCATGTAGGTCGCCGTGAAATCGAAGGCCTGCGCAACCGGCGCGCTCGGCGCAACCCGCGTGTTGCTCATGACTCCGCAACCGATGATCATCTCGCCCAGCCCAGCCGCACGCACCGCGCCGCGCAGCTCATCCAGTTGCCGCCGGCAGCGCGCGGCGTCGGCTCCGTTGCCCATCACGAACCGGTGCGCGTCATGCACCTTGAACACGAGCCGTCCGTCCACGCGCAACGCGCTCGGGTGGCGCAGCGCGGGCATCCACGCGCGAATGCATGCGGCCCACTGCGCGTCGTTCGTCGCGCTGAAACCTTCCGCGTTGCAGTACTCGACCATAAAATGCATCATCCCCGCGTTCGTCGAGGCGAGGTAGGTCTCAAGCCCGCGGTTCAACCGTTCCGCGTCCTTCTGCAGCGTTGATCCCGGCTGCGGGAAGTACCAGAGGATCGAAAAGAAATCCACGCCGTGATTGGACGCGGCAACGATTTCGCGGTCCATGGTCGCCTGCACGTTGTACTCGCCCGTGACCGGCACCCGCTCGGGATGCTGCGGCCGCCAGTCCGGCTCCTGCGCAGTCCACCCATGCCCGTGCCACTTGTTAGGCATCTCCGCCCACCACCCGGCAAAATAATTTAGTCCAACCAAGACACGGTCGCGCGCGTCCACACCGCCCCGTTCCGCCGCTTCACAGAAACCTATCACCAGCGCAACCGCGCCGAGTACGAATATCGCCTTTTTCACTCAGTCCTTCTTTTTTCCTTCAGCGTTGAGCGTTTTGTCTGCCGAAGACCCTTCGCCAATGGACAGGCCTTGTTCGCCATAGGCTATTCAGTCCTCTTCGTAACAGGCCAGCCGTTCTTCCACTCGACTTTGACCTTCGACAGGAACCATGTCTTGCCCTTGTCGCTGTTTCCCTGGAAGAACAACCACGTCTTGCCGTCGGTGTCGCCGAAAATCCCCGGATGACCCGACTCAGAGGCGTTCCACTCACCGGGCTTGCCGTTCGGCAGCAGCGGCTCTTGCGAGAGGCGCGTCCACGTCACGCCGTCCGCGCTCGACGCCGCGCCAATCTGCTGCGGCTCGTTGTTATACCCGCCCGCATAGAACAGGAAGAGTTTTCCGTCGCGCTCAATCACCGTCGGCGCCTCTATACATTTGCGCTCCCACGGCAACTCGGGCTTCAGCACAGGCCCGTCGTGAAGCAATTTCCACGACGAGGGGCCCAAGTCAGAGCTGAGATCGGCAGCTGCAACCCCAACCATCTGTGTGGTCATGGACGGATCGCGCGTTGCGAAGTAGAGCAGCAGTTTGCCGTTGAACGCATGGGCCTCGGCATCGATCGCGCGGCCCGACGTCCATGCGCCTTGAGGACGGAACACCGGATTCTGAGGTTCGCGCATGAATGTCACCCCGTTGGTTGACACCGCGTGGCAGACCGCATCGCGAGGCCCGTTGCCGTAAGTTTGGTAGAAGAGATGCACCCGCCCCTCCAGAACCAGCGCGCCAGGCGCGCACAAACCGTTCTTATCGCACGCCTGCTCCGGGCCCAATTCGCCAATCTTCTTCCAACTCGTTAGATCCTTGCTTTCGGCGATCCCGATCGACCAGCCTTTCGGCGCGTTCGTCGGCGCGAGCTTGGCGTCGAACGGCGGCAGGGAGAAATACATAAGATAGCGGTCATTGAAACGGATCACCGAGGGGTCTTTGGAGAAGGGCCGCCCCAGCCGCGTCGTGTCAGCCCACTTCATCACGGCGTCGGCTTCCGCAACCGCAGGCAACGAAGTCAGGGCGATCAACAGGATGGCGAATCTGCTCTTCATGGCGTTTTCTCCCCGTGTGCGGGCGGCTGCCAGGGGATTGCGCCGCCGCGCTGGATTTGGGCTCGCAAGGCTGCGGCCAACTCGGCAAAAATTTTCTTTTCTGAAGCCGCGAGGTTACGGGTCTCCTGAGGATCATCCTTCAGATTGTACAATTCCAAAGGCGAATAAGGGTCGTTCTGCAGCAGTTTCCAGTCGCCGCGGATCAGCGCCTCGTAGCTCTTGCCGCCGTAAATAACGCCACCCTCGCGCCGGACGAAGTAGAGATCGCGCGGCTCCGCGAGCGTCCCGCCCTTCAACACAGGCAGCAGGCTCACCGCATCAAGCCCGCCAGGCACCTTCGCTCCGGCAGCCTCGAGACAGGTCGGGAAAAGATCGAACGAGAGGCCCGCATACTCGCAGCGCGTACCGGCCTTGACGACGCCAGGCCAGCGGATCATGAACGGCACGCGCAGTCCGCCGTCGTAGTGGCTTTGCTTGCCGTCGCGCCACGGGTCGTTGCACTGTCCGTGTGGCAGCGACCCGCCGTTGTCGGAGGCGAAGGCCACGAGGGTGTTCTGCGCCAAACCGGTTTCATCCAGCGCGTCAAGCACACGTCCGATGCCCGCATCGAGGTGCTCCACCAGCGCGACGTTCTTCGCCCGCTTTTCGGTCATGCCCGGCGCGCGCGCCTTCACACGCGCCAGACACTCCTCGGGCGGCTCGATCGGAAAGTGCGGCGCATTGTAGGCGAGATAGAGGAAGAACGGCTGCTTTGCCTTGGCGCGCTCGCGCAGATACTCGCACGCCCAGCCGGTGAAAATGTCCGTCGCGTGTCCTTGGGGAGCGATCACTTCCGCATTGAGCCGCATGTAGTTGTTGCCCAGGCGCAAGTGCGTCGTGTAGCTGTCCATCATGTCGCCGAGGAACCCGTGAAAGAAGTCGAAGCCTCGCAGATTCGGCGTGTTCGGAGCTTCGAGCCCCAGATGCCATTTGCCGATGATCGCGGTGTGATACCCCGCCTGCTTGAGCTCATCCGCGAGAGTCGACACCGACGGGCTCAAGTAGCCCCACGAATCCTGCGGCTGCGTGCGGATGACGCCCGGCACACCTACGCGATCCGGATAGCGCCCCGTCAGGATCGCCGCGCGCGAGGGCGAACAGACCGTACAGTTTGCACGCATATTTGGGAAAAGCAAGCCCTCCTTGGCCAAGCGGTCAATGTGCGGCGTACGCACATCGGAGGGCCCATACGTCGACACGTCGTTGTACCCCTGGTCATCCGTCAGAATGATCAGGATGTTGGGTTTCTCCGCCCCGAACAGCGTGGCTGCGGACATGAGGATACTGCAAAGCGCAAATGCAACTTTCATGACGATAGGATACCTTTTGATCTCTGAAAAAACAGCATTATTTGAATCAAGGCGTGCATTGACGATTGCCACCGCCTCAGCCAAGCGCATCATCCTTATCCTTTTCTGACATTCAGCAGGGTGTGGGGGGGGCACGTTGGATCACCGATTATGCTCCGTGTTTTTCTGAGTCTGACCGCTCAGCATTTGACTCAGCGCTGCGACACAGTCCGCGTCTTTCGGCAAGTCTGAAACAGAGCCGATTTTGGTCAGGCGCTTGCCTTTAAAGCTGAACGCGTCGGCGGACAGATACTGGCCCGTTCCAACACAGCGGATCGTCACAATAAACTCTTTGACGTTGTCCTGATTGACATCGGCAAGCTTCACGTCCTCGACCGTTCCATCCCTCGGCTGGATGAGGCCGCAGATATAATCGTCCGTGGGATATTTCGAGTCCGCATTCGAATAGATCCGGACCGAGTAGCTGCCGCTGCTCCTAGCCTCCATATCGCCTTCAGCGACAACCGCGACCTGCCCGGTCGGGAGAGGGACCGGTTTGACATAGCGATCCGAGTCCGCTGCGACACCTCTGTTCGCAAAGGCAGCGCAGACAAGGGCGACCCAAAGACTTCTCATTCTGATATTTTTCTGCCTTTCATCGATCTTCCAGTTTTTAAGCACCTCAATAACCTTACTGCGCCGAACCAGAAACTACACCTGGCGTTTTACAATCAGCCAAAAATAAGCCTTCCAGCGGGCCGAGCGTCAGGCTTGCACCGACGGGCTCGCCGGAGTTGGCCAGGGCATCCTGCTGCGGCGTGGCGCGTAGACGGCGGAAAGATCGGCCTGGAGCGAGTTTGGCGAGATCGAAGGCGTAGGAGGCGTGCCCGGGGTTGGCGAGCACGAGACCGTGCTCGAAAAGGCGGGCCTGCGCATCGGGTGACGCGTGAGCGGTTAGCGCGCGTAACGTGACCGACTCGGAGCCTTCGACGCGAAAGGTGAGATCGACCCGTTTCGACCGAAGGCCTCGGAAATAGAACGAGGCCTCGAAAGGCTTGCCGTTCACCCATGTCATGAGCGAACGCGCCGGCGTCACCTCCGATTCAGGTACCTCTGTGCGAGCGAGCTTCACGTCGCCCCAAAAGCCTTGATCCGTCGTGGCGTCGTCATTCGGGCCGCAGTCTGCGACAAATTTGATTCTAATCCGTTTGCCTGCCCATGGCGCGAGCGACACTTTGCGCTGAAGCCACACGTGCGCCTTGGTCGACTCCTCGAACACCTGTTTGAAGCTCCCGGCCTTTCCTCCCGAAAGGTCAGCCACATGGACGCTGTACCACACGCCGTCGGAACGCGCCGGAGCCTTCTCAGACATCCCCAAGCTGAACCGCAGTTCGCTTTCCCGAGGCACTTCGACATCGCGACACCAGTAGACATAGCCCTTGACGGCCTTGAACGGCGGATGAATCGAATAGGCAGGCAACATCGTTCCGCCAATCTTCACGCTTGGAAGGAACACGGCGCGTGCGCCGGAATCAGCGCTGATCGGCGTCTCTGCGCAGCCCCGCAGGGCCATGCCGGTCAAGCCCACACCGTGCGCCATCAGCGACACCGCGCCTCCCGAAACCTCCAGTTCCGCAAACCGCGCCATCTCGGCTGGATACGCTTGGCGCGGCTCGCCCAGCATCGCCGCGAAAACAGTCAGGTCTTCACCCGCCACCGGCACATCCCGGACGAAGAAGGTCAGTCCCTTTGCGGATGGGTCGGCGGAAGTGACGACGACACCTTCTTTCGTCGCATGCGCCGACACCGCGCCTGAGATGCGCTGCGCCAGCGCGTCGCCCGACGGCGCGCTCAGTTGCTCAGGCGTGGCAGACGCAAGCCGCACGGTCGGCCCCAGCGGTTTGCCCAGCCAGCCGAGACGGTTCTCCGTGCCACAGACGAATTCGTCCCAAATGCCGATCCGGCCTTTCTCGTCGTGCGGCGGCTGAAGCGCATAGGTGATAACAGAGTCTGTGAACATTGCGGCTGCGAAGGCGAGACGGTGGCGCGCAAACGGCACCTCCGCGTCCTTGTGTTCACCCGGCATACCTTCCACCGGCTCCACCCACTTGTGGTTGATGTAGCTGAAAGCAGGCGGGCAAGCATTGGCCAGCCAGAAAGCGTGGCGATTCAAACCGCCAGACCAGTCGTCGAACGCCCAGTCGTCAAGGTTCGGCCAGCCCTCGCTCTCGATGCCGTTGAGGATGCCGAACGCGCGTTGCGAGCTGATGCCGCCCGGCCCCATCGCGCCGTCGCCCTGAATGATGCGGTTCGGCCCCAGCCGCTCCCGCAACTGCCGCGCGAACGCGACCATGCCGATACCGTACCGGTTCACCCCGCCGATGACACCGTCGTCCTCCACCCCGTCGCCGTCCGTATCCCCGCGGGTGTCGTTGTGCATCACGTCGAACTCGAGCCCGTCGAACGCTTCGAGCTTGCCGCCCTTGCCGAACCATGCTCCGAGATCGTCCACCAGCCGATCGGCGCAGGTTTTGCCCTCGGCGTCCTTCGGACAGTGGGTTGTAAAATTGTAGAACCACAGCAGATGGTTGGTCTTGCCCCACGGACCTTCAACCGCATGCGCCGCGGCACGCGACTGTCCCGCTTTGAACGCAAGAGGCCGCGTACCATAGCAGCCGCGCTTAACCCGGATCGTCCTCGCCAGCCTGTTCACCGATACGAGTTGCACTTGCTCGCAGCGAGTCCAATCGTGCTTGCCCTCAGCGGTTATACCGAAAAGCGCGATGTCGTCGTTCGAGGTGTGGCAGCGCCCCGACTCCGTGCGAAAGTCGCCCGCGTTCTCAACCTGAATCACCGACTCGCCGGTCTCCTCGGGAACGTCTGCCACGATTTTGGCGGCCTCGCGATAGATCCAATGTCCTGGGAAATACTTCGGCGAAGCATGCAGCGGATCACGCGCATTTCCGTTGAAATGCAACAGCACGGCCTGCACAGGATGGTCGCGCTTGAACCGGGAAAACCACTCTGGGTTGAGCCTCTCGCGTCCAACCACCTCTTCATCAAGGCATTTGCCCATGATGCCCATGAGCCGGTCGAACTCAGACGACCATTTCTCATAAGTCATGTTCTTGCGGACACTCCCTGATTCGCAGGCCCGGAAGAAAAAGACGCGCGGATAATCCGAGCCGATGAGCGCACTGTTTGTGACGGACAGCTCGGCAAACGCAACCGCTCCGCGCAAAAAAAGCACGGCAGACAACGCAACCGCGACAAGGGCCTCTTGCCTGTGTCTGCTATGGGCGAGACGCCCTTGCCATGTCCCCCTCACCTCACCACCTTCACGTTCCTGAAGCCTGCCGATTCGCCGAACACGAGGAAGTTCAGTTGTGTCTTCGGCTGCCCCAAAACCTCGTGTGAACCTGAGACGGTCACGTCATTCACCTGCACCGTGACCTCGTTTCCTTTGAGGGTAACCCGGACCGGATACCAGCGTCCCTTCTCTAACTTCAGAGCCTTGCGCGCAATCGGCTCGGCCGCATCTTTCCCCTCGCCGGCGGATGGGTTTTTGGTGATTTCGACCGCACTGCGAGACACCACAATTCGGAAGCTGCCTTTGCGGGCACTGCGGCCCCACTCGATGCGCAGCGAGTGCCGGTCCGCGCCATTGAAATTGATCTCATAGTCGATAGCGCCGTCCGTGATCGCGACTGGCACGCTCAGAGAGGCCCCCTGATCCTGAGGTCCCTTCTGCGCACCCCACAAGCCGCCGTCCCGTGCGTTCCACACACCACGGCCGGCCGGAACCCACGGTTTCGACGGCATTTTCGCCAGCGGTTCATTCAGCACGGTTTCGCCGGTGAGCGGCGACAGAACAGCGACCGAGGACTTCCTGACGACATCGGCAGGCGGCAGCGTGCGGCTGTAGCCCCCATCGCGGTAGCGGTTCAGCAGGGCGCTAAGTTCTTTCACGATCTCGGGATGCGCCGCGCTCACGTCCTTCGTTTCAGCCGGATCCTCTGGCAGGTTGTAGAGCTGCGGCTTGTACTCGTCAGCGCGAGCCTTGCGCGCACCGGGCCTGACTTCGTCGACGGGCTCGCCCTCGATCCACTTCCACGGCCCTTTGCGGACTGCGAAAACGCCGTCCGCGCTGTGCACGATCATATCTTCGCGAACGGGGTTCGCCGGGTCGCCGAGAATAGCGGGCAAAATGTTGTGGCTGTCCTCGGCGGCCTTGTCTGCCGCAGGCAGCGGAGCGCCCATGATCGCCGACGTGGTCGCCAATACGTCCGCGAGGCTGACCATCTGCGTGCAGACCGAGCCAGCCTTCGCCTTACCCGGCCAGCGCACAACGAACGGCACCTTGAAACCGCCCTCCCAAATGTGGTGTTTCCCGCCTCGCCAATCGCCGTTGATTTTGAGCCCTGCGTTCAACGCTTGCGTCTGGGGACTATCCGACTTCTGCGGTTCGTGCACACCGCCATTGTCGCTCGTGAAAATGACCAGCGTATTCTCCGCCACGCCCAGTTTGTCCAGCGTGTCGAGAATCGTGCCGACGCTGCGGTCGAGTTCGTGGATCCAGTCGCCGTAAGGGCCCGCCGCACTTTTTCCCGCGAGGTCTCTTTCTGGCGTCACGGGATTGTGAACCGTGACTGGCGTGAAATAGAGAAAGAACGGCTTGTCCTTCGGCTGCCGCTCAAGCCAGCGGACCGCGCGGTCAGTGAGCGCCGCCATCACGCGCTCGTTCTTGCGGCGCGGAGCGTCGAGGTCGAGAACTTTGCCCTTCCCACTCTCGGTGTCCTCCGGCCCGTACGTGGCCTTGAAGTTGTCGGCGTCTGGCACAGGCCCGATTTTCATCTGCTCCGGGATTCTACCTGAACGCAGCCCATACACGAAACGGTTCTCGACGAATACGCCCGTGAGGTCACCGTGATTGCTGGGTACGCCGAAGTGATAGTCGAAGCCGATGTCCAGAGGGCCGGGCGAAAGCTCAGCCGCGTAGTCGGTCCGCCATTTGGGCGAGTCGTCCGCCTCGCCGTAGCCGAGGTGCCATTTGCCCACGGCGGCCGTCGTGTAACCGTGACTCTTCAGGAGGGAGGCCATGTTGAGTCGGTTGGTCTCGATGTGCAGCGGAGAGAACGTGCCCAGCACTTCATACTTCAGCGAGGTCCGCCAGCAGTACCGACCCGTCAGCAGGGAATAACGCGTTGGCGAGCAAACGGAAGAGGTTGTGTTGGCATCCGTGAACCGGCGGCCCTCATGCGCAAGTCGGTCGATATTCGGCGTGCGGATCAGTTTGCTATCAGCGCCGTAACACCCTGAGCTGCCGTATCCATAGTCGTCGGCAAGAATCACGACGATGTTGGGCGGATGCGCCGCCGCGTTTACGCCAGCAGCGGCGAACACACCGACCACCATCCACCCGACCCGTAAAAACGCACGCCAGCGCTGCATAACAAGCTCCTTAGTGGCTTGATAAACGGCAGAGTCCTGCCACTTATTGCCCAACCCGGCTCCGAGACCCGAACGTCCGTCCACATTGCTCAGGCAGGGACAGGCGGGCCGCTTGTCCTACCCCTACCCGTCGCGTTCAAACCGTTCGTCTCAGCCACAAAGCGGTCATGGTTTCGCGTCTAGCTCGATGATCGTGATGTTTTTGAAAAGGAACTGGCCTCCGCCCGGGACTTCGGCCTGGAGACAGAGGTGGCCTTTGGCCGGTTCGATCCCGTTGCGGCTCCACGCCTTTTCGCCATTGAATTCAAGCTCTGCCGTTTTGCCTTTGACCGTGAGCTTATAGTGATTCCACGCGCCCGGCTTGTAGAGGCTGGCCGCTTTGGCTTTGTCCGCTCCGTCGATCGATCCTTCCTCACCGCGCTTCATGTTCACCTGATACTGTTTAGGCCACGGAAACTTTCCGGTCGGCAGGCTGGCGCGGAAATAGACTCCCGAGTCCCACTTATTTGTGTTGAGCGCCTTCCAGTCGCACTCGAAGACAAAGTCTCCATACTCCTTATCGGCCAGCAGGAAGCCATTGCCACTTCTGAGGAAAATCGCGCCGTCGGCCACCTCAGCCTCGCATGTAACCGCCTTCCAGTTCGCAAGCGTCTTGCCGTCAAAAAGCGACATGGGGGACTGCGCACAGGCTGCGCCCGCAAGCGTGATGATTGAGAGAAAAGAAATCGTGATCGGATTCATAGCATGTCCTCGTATGGTTGATGTTACTCTGGGTTTAGAAAAATGGCTGTTATTGTCAATCCGAGCCTGGGCGGTGAGAACCGACTGCCGCCCCGCACCTACATTGTCGACGGGGTTACGAAGAGCGACTGACAGGTGCGGGCTTCGGGGCGCTTCGTGGGCTTTTCTCCGTTGCGCTCAAAGCCGCTGAGCTCATCCTTCCATTCGCCATAGCCGGTGAACTCGGCAATGGGTGCGAGCACGGCCGCCCCCTCCTGACCCGTCGTTTCCGATGGCAGTCGGCAGTGAGTTCCTTTGACGGAGAAACGACCCAACGCAGCTTGTGCGTCCGACAAACGGAAATCCTGCATCTTCGCAACCGACAGACGCAGCGTCTCAGGCAGCGCCGTATTGCGTTGCGTGTCGGCTCCCTGCAACAGCGGGCCATGGAAAAGATATCCCGCGCAAGGTTCTTTGCCGAAATATTTCAGCGTCAGCAGATCGTTGCCCCTGCCGTCCTCGATGCGGAGTCCAACGGGGAAGCTCACCCCCACCGTGTCGCCCGCATGCCACGCGCGTTTCAGCGCCACGGATCCTTCCGCCACCTTGACCGCCTGCGTCTCGCCGTTCACCGTAACGGCCGGCCCCAGCGCCCACCTCGGAATACGGATCGCCACTTCGAAAGTCCTTTCCTGGTCAGGCCGCAGCACGAGCTTCGCCTCCCCGACCGACGGATAGGCTGTCTGCAGGTCGAACCGCACGGCGCCTCCCGCGACCGCCGCCGTGAACTCGACCGTGCAAGGTGACGATGCCAGCAGCTTTTCGGTCAGCACGATCCGCTCGGCCAAATCGCACGTCTGCGCCAAGTTATGGGAAAATTGGATTTCTGCCCCCAATCCCGTGCCGAGAATCAGAACGCTGGCTGCCACAAAAGCACAGCCCGCACACGCCACTTTCTGCATACCCCTTATCCTTCAATTGCCATGTCGCGACGGATTGCCAGGCGCCGCGAAACAGAGATTACAGGCAATAAAATACCGTTCTGCGCTTCCGATGTCGAGCCGCGACACGCAACGCCTTCGCTCAAGGGCTGGAACACGCATAGGGCTGCCTGAGCTCTGGATCGCAGGCCGCTCGGGCGGAAAGCCCGCCCTGTTACACGACCGCTTGACACGTTTTAAGCTATTTGGTACTCTAATACCGAAATGCGCTGGCTAGGTGTTTTCCCTCAATGGACACACCGTCGACTGCGCAGAACCGGTCACCACTGGAAAGGAACGACTGATGAAAACAACCGTGAACAGCGAAACTTGTATCGGGTGCGGTCTTTGTGCGGCAGTTTGTCCCGACGTCTTCGCGATGGAAGGACAGCTCGCTGTCATGAAAACCGATCCGGTCCCTACGCAGGCAGAGGCTGCCTGTCGCGAGGCCATGGATGGCTGTCCCGTAGGGGCAATTTCCATCACCGATTAAAAGGCATTTGTTATGAGCTGGGACTGCCCCCATCAGAGTGGCACAGAACTTTACTGTGATCGGCTGAACAAAGCGTGCGAGCCTTTCAACAAGGGCTGTGTACTCCACGGCAAAGGCCAATTCCTTGGAATCGATCAGGAGGTGAAAACCATGAACACAGCAACAACAGAACCGAACCATGCCAGAGAAATCCGTCCGGATCAGACGGTTGCCGAGATTGTGATCAGCGATCCGCACTTGAGAGCGCGGCTGGAACAACTGGGCGTCGACTACTGCTGCGGCGGCAAGAAACCGCTGGCGGATGCAGTCAAGGACGCTAGGCTTGACTTGGATACAGTCATTGCCGACTTGGAACAGAGACGGCTCCCGGGGCAAACGTCTGCAGCCGCGACCGACTGGAGCGCGGTTCCACTCACGGTCCTTGCCGATCACATCCTCGGCACGCACCATGTGTTCACGAAGACGCAGCTCGCGAGAGCCGATGCGCTTCTGGGTAAAGTGCAGAACGCCCACCGCACCATGCACGGCGATATGCTGGACGCTCTGAGACGCAGCTTCGATCCGCTGAAAGCCGAACTCGAAGCCCACCTGATGAAGGAAGAGCAGATCCTCTTCCCTGCCATCAAAGGAATCGACGGCTTCATGTCCGGAAGGAACGGGCGGCCCGCTGTGCATTGCGGCAGCGTCGCCTACCCGATTCAGCAGATGGAGCGCGAACACGACGGGGCAGGAGATCTGCTCGCGAAGATGCGGGAAGTCACCGGCAACTATCGGTTGCCGAACGACGCCTGTCAGACGTTCAAGGCGCTCTATGAAGCTCTGGAAAATCTAGAGTCCGACCTGCACGAACACATCCATCTGGAAAACAACATCCTCTTTCCCGAAAGCATGAAGCAGGAAACTGCGATGAGCGCTTGAGTCAGCGGATCGGAGGCAGGCGAAATGTCCACACGTGAACGGTTACTCATCATTGGCAATGGCATGGCTGGCGGCAAACTGGCCGAAGAGCTTTTGGCTCGCGGCAGAGACCGCTATGCCATCACCCTGATCGGGGACGAGCCCTATGGGAACTACAACCGCATCAAGCTGGTGGTTAAACTGAAGGAGCCGGACTTGCCGGAGCTCTTTCTCAACAAGCCGGAATGGTATGCGGAGAATGGCATCCGCCTCCTTTTGGGCCAGCCCGCCAAAGGCATTGACCGTTCCTCCAAGAGCGTGACGCTCGCGGACGGACAGCTCCTGCCCTACGACCGGCTGGTTCTCGCTACCGGCTCTCGCCCGATCATCCCTCCCATGAAAGGGCTGGACCTGCCTGGCGTCTTCACGCTGCGCAAGCTGGAGGACGTGGACCGCATACGCGACTATTTACAGGACAAGAACGAAGTGACGGTAGTCGGCGGCGGCCTGCTGGGATTGGAGCTGGCTCTGATGCTTCGCCTACTGGGGAAGAAAGTCACGGTTTCGCACCTCATGCCAACCCTCATGGAAATACAACTTCCAGAGACGGCAGGCTCATATCTCAGGCGGCACCTTGAGTCCCTGGGCATCCGGTTCGTGATGGGCACTTACATCACCGAACTGCTGGGCTCCACCGCCGGCGTAGCCGAAGCGCTGTTCAAGGACGGAACATCCGTCACAACCGATGCGGTTTTCTTCAACTGCGGCATCCGCCCAAATACGGATCTGGCACGCGGCACCGGACTGACATTCAACAAAGGGGTTGCCGTCAACGAACACCTTCAGACCAGCGACCCGGATATCTTTGCCTGCGGCGAGTGCGTCGAGTTCCGTGGCCAGATCTGGGGGTTGGTGGCACCCGTATATGAACAGGCCCGCACATTGGCCGCCATCCTCTGTGGCGAAGACATCTCCTACACGCCCGCCCCGCCGACGCCCACGCGGCTCAAATCGGACATCCCCGTCATCAGCATGGGCAAATTCAAACCCGATGCAGATGAGGAGGTCACGCTCTTCACTGACCCCGCATCAGCCACATTCAAGCAGTTAATCCTCCGCAACAACATACTCGTCGGCGCTGTGATGGTTGGTGAGGATCTCAACGCCGATCTGATTTCCCTGCATTACACCGCCAAAATCCCGGCGCCGGCTCGACGCGCCGACCTGCTATTCCCCGGCGCACGGGCGGGCGATTCTATCGTCGATGGAAAACTGATTCCCGACGGCGCGCAGATCTGCGACTGCAACGGCGTCTCCGCTGGCGCCATCCGGCGCTCCATCCGCAACGGCCATGACACCCTGTACAAGGTGATGGCGAACACCAAGGCCGGCACGGGGTGCGGCAACTGCAAGAACAAGATCAAGGCCCTGCTGATTTCGGAGATTGGCGAGCTGCGCGTAGACCCCGCCGAGAAGCACTACGTACCCGGCATCGCCATGGACCGGCCAACGCTGACCGAATTCATTCTTTCCAAATCGCTCCGCTCAGTTTCCCAGGTCTTTGCAGCCCTTCCCGGCTCAGAGGACGACTCCAAGACCCGCATGGGGCTGGACTACCTCCTCGCCTACATCTGGAAGTCAGACTACACGGTGGAGAAGGACGCCCGCTGCGCCAACGACCGGTTTTCGGGGAACATCCAGAACGACGGCCGCTACAGCGTCATCCCCAACATTCCGGGCGGTGTCGTGACCAGCTCTCATCTGCGAGCCCTTGCCGACGTGGCCGACCAGTACGGCACCTTGATCAAAGTCACGGGCTCGGACCGCATCGGCCTTTACTCCGTCCATAAAAAAGATCTTCGGGATGTTTGGCGCAAACTCCAGATGGGATCGGGGCACGCCTTCACCAAGAGCTTCCGCGCGTGCAAATCTTGCATGGGGTCCACCCACTGCCGGTTCGGCCTCATGGACTCACTGGCACTGGGGCAGCGACTGGGCAACCGCTACCGCGGCGTCATGGGGCCTGCCAAGATGAAGATGGGCGTGTCTGGATGCCCGCGCAACTGCTCCGAGGCAACCATCAAAGATTTCGGCGTCGTGGCGGTGGAGGGCGGCTGGGACATCACCATCGGCGGCAACGGTGGCGCACACGTGTACGTCGCCACGAAGATCGCGCAAGCCAAGACCGACGACGAGGTCCTCCGCCTCTGCGACCGCTTCTACGAATATTATCGCCGCCACGCGAAATACGGCGAACGCACGGCGCTGTTTGTGGAGCGACTGGGCATCAAGACCGTCGCGGACGCAATCCTGAACGCGCCCCCTCACGAGCTACAGGAGCTGGAACACAGCTTCCAACAAGCGCTCGACAACTACAGGGATCCGTGGCTCGAGCCGGCTGAAGACTTGAACAACGAAGCTGAAGGAACAAACACCGCGGATGCCGATGGATTCACAGCCTTGGCACAGGAGACGGACATCCCCGAGGGCGCGTCACGTCTCTTTCACGTCGACGACACGCCGGTTGCGGTCTTCCACGGGCGAGACGGCCGCTGGGTCGCCGCGTATGGCATCTGCCCCCACAAGAGCGGACCGCTCGTGGACAGCATCTACGGCAACGGACGTCTCGTGTGCCCCCTCCACAACCACTCGTTCGATGTGGCGACAGGCACATGCGACAATCCTGACATTAAACCTGTGCACATTTACGAAACCGCGCTGAAAAATGGACAGGTGCTTGTGAAACTCGGCACAGGCTCAAACGCATAAAGGTCGGCAGGCGGTTAGGACTGCGGTAACTGCCGAATGAATCTTGGTCATAGCCGCTTTGCCAGCCGCCTCCCGCACACCTTTGAGGGTCACACGGGCGACTGGCCGGGAAATCTCCGTTTCCTCCTCCGGCTAAGAGCCTTCCTCCGATCAAACCTCTCACATTAATTCATGTCGCCGAACATTTCCATCGCTTTGGAAATCGTCTCGATGCCCGCCTCCAGCAGCATCGGGATCTGGGCCTTCGCACAAATCTGACAGACCTCAAAAAGGACAACGTACTCGCCTTTCTTCTCGGCAGGTTCACTGTAGACCCGTACATAGGGAGTCGTCAGCATTGTCAGGTTCATTTCCTCGAAGATCTCGATCGGATACTTGATCTTCTCCAACGTAAAGCCGCTGATCAGTGAAAAACGCTCCGGAGCCTTTTCGTCGATCATCAGAATGAAGGTGTCCTCCTTCACCGTGACGATCAGCCGATCGTCGCGCTCCTCATACACGTGCCCAGCCGCCTTCAGGGCTTTGGCATACGCAGACTTCAGCCCCGTCGGTTTTGCCGGTGCGGCTGTTCTTTTTTTCGAAGTCATTGCCTTTTTCTGCTTTTCCATTTCGCTCCTCTTTCGTGATTCAAACACCTGTCTGGATAAGCTCGGGCATTCACATCAGTTCGTTAGACGTGGCACCGCACTTCCAAAAGTGGCCGAACGGTAACACACAAGATTACGTCGGTTCAAGCCCGTTTCGGCTTTTTCTGGCGAGCGCCGACAACCCATGGTCCGGTCCGCCGACGTCTGGACCAGAATCACTAAGCGGTCGAAAGAAAGCCCTATTCAATCCTTAGAAAACAAAGACCGCAAATCCCTTTCTGAACTTGCGGTCCTTCTTACAATCTATAGTGGTGGAGGTAAGGAGGGTCGAACGCGCCACTTTTTCAGAATTAACGTATTTTTGGTCGTTTTTGTCAAAAAATGACGTTGAAGAGACGTTTTTTGCGTTCCGATTAAGTCGTTTAACCCTACTTTCCCATACCTTACCCATACCGTTTTTGCTGGGGTTCGCAAGAAATACCGGAGAGCGACGAAGCCGCCGGGGACGAAGGTCGGTTCCGGCGGCTTAGCAGCCACATGAGCGGCATCTTGAATGATCGGTTTGCGCATGCGCGTGGCCCGTCTCATTTGGGTTCCTGGGCTGCGCTGTCTTTCTTGACTGCCGAGGCGGCGGCCTTCGCGTTGTAGCTGGCAATGCCGTTTTTCAGTATGACCGTTATCATGTTCGAGCGGTTGCGGTCTTCCAAGAGGGTTATTTCGTCGATCTTTTTCAGCAACTCTTTGGGAACGGTGATGCTGATCTGAACTGACTCTTTCGAGCGCACAGGGTGGTACTTCATAGTAATCTCCTTTTTGGTATTCAGTATAACACTAAAGTATTGAGTATGACAATATGGGAAGTTTAATTTGTAAATGTCACCTTTTGTCTTGCCCGCCAAAATATAAAAAGTTAACGTGTGATTATGAAACAATCCGAAACCATGTACGTGAAAATCACGATCACCGTTCCTCGCGAGGTCGTGGGTGAAGTGGACCGGATAGCGAAATGCGAGCGTCGCAACCGGTCAGGTCAAATGACCTTTTTTTTGAGTCAATTCATATCACACAATGGGGCACAATCACACACAAAGGAGTGATTAGCGTCGGATGAGGATGTCGGGCGGACCGGCGTGTAAGCCGGAAGAATCAGTGACGGTGTTCGGTGATCCAGACCGGCAGCGTTGATGCACGTATCTTTTTTTTCGCGTTGACATATCACACGATGTCACAGACTGTCAGAAAGAGGTTTCGCATGACGGTTATCTTGCAGTTTGAACCGATCTGGGGAACGGCCCCTATTGTGTCGGCTTTATACGGGGTGACCCGGGGTAAGCTTTTGGAATTGGGTAAGGCCGGTCTCATTCGTGCCCGGAAGGAAAACCCGAACAGCCGGTCGTCGCGCATCGTGTTCCGGTGCGCGGACGTAAAGGACTGGCTGGAGAATGAGGCCCCCACCCCACGCGCCGAGGCTTTCGAGCCGAGGCGCGGGCCGGGAATGCCGAGAACGGGCGATGATACTGAATGGAGGGAAGAGAGTCATGAATAAGGGCAAGGGTGAGAACGTCGGCGAGAAAGTGGCGGAGTTTTACCGCGTGCGGCATGTCATGACGGGCCTGTACGTGGGCGGATATACGCTTCCGGATGATGCGCCGGGAACTGTCCACACGATTGAATTGCAGCTCATCAACCGGCAGAACGCTTGGGTCAAACACCGGGAGACGGCTGAAATGATCGCGAATCTTTGGATCGCACTGACGGGCGACCACGGCATTGAGATCGAGCCCACGGAAGGATAAGTGAAGGAGGCAACCATGATCGAAGTGACGGGAAGAAGTTTCCATAAAGTGGAGTTCGACACGGCTGATCCGGCGGAAGCGATATTGCGCTTCCGGAACCTGTTTCCGGGCGCGACCGTGGAGACGGTCGGCGATAAGGCGCTTGTTGCACTTTGCGAGGTGTGCGGCAAGCCGATCTTCGAGGGAGAGGCCTACGAGACCGACGAAGACGCCTATCTGTGCGGAGAATGTTGTGGGATTGAAACGGATCCTCACGCAGAGGCTCAGAGGCGCGGAGGAGCCGAAGGGTGAAAACCTTGCTTCGATTGCTCTGGCTCTTGTGTTTGTTCGCCTGGGCGGCGGTGCGGACTTGGTGGGAGTTCAGGAAAGAGCATGGCGTTGAGGCAGATGACCAAGACAAAGAACGGGAGCCGCAGGAGCGGGTTGGTCATTAGTCATTGGTCATTGGTGGGGAGAGTTTTTAACCGCGAAACACGCGAATAGCGCGAATGGGAATGTGATGGCAAAGCGGCCCAAGAAAATCACGTCGCGGGAGATGATCGCGCGGGCGCTGGCCGCGCAGAAGGTCGGGCGGCAAACGAAAGTCCGGATGGATCGAGACCTCTATGAGCGGGCGGCGGTCTGCGCCCGTGCGGTGGATGAGACTGTTTCGCGCTGGCTGGATCTCTGCACGCGGCCGAACAATCTGTATCGGGCGCAGGCGGCGGGTGTAGCAATTCCCGATACGTGGCTGGCTGCCACACGCGAGGGCGTTGTCGCGACCGTGGATGGGGAGCATGCCAATCACGATGTTTTGCGACGATGCGTGGCAACCGTAGTGCTTTGGTGCGAGTCGCGGCGACTGCCGCCGGTCGAGTGTCCGATGCGCGAGGGCGTTGATTACTATGTGGAAGCCGATTCTTGAGAGTTTCTGACAGGATTAACATGATTGACAAAATTGGGGACTCCATGAGGAATGACCATTAAGACGTGCAGCGAGTGCGGGCTTTTCTGTTCCTGCGGCGCGTTGTGGCCGTCGGGGATGTGCCTGCCTCGCGGGGACAAGCTGATTGAGGCGGCCAACCAGGCTTGCGTGCTCTGGGAAAAGGACTGGCGTGGGGCCGACCAGTCGGATGGGATGGGGAATGAGGACGGAAGTCAGAGGCCAGAGGTCGGAGGTGATGAAAATGCGAACGTCGAACGCCGAACACCGAACGCTGAACATCGAACGAAAGGGATTGCGGGCGTTCACGGTGAAGGCGCATTGGGGACTGCTGATCAGGGCGGGGCTCATGACGTGCGAGAACCGCAGTTATCGCGTGCCTCCGGGTTTCTATCTCGTCCACGCGTCAGGCAACCTGAGCTTTTCTGAATGGTATGCGGGCAGCGTGTGGATCGCGGACCGGTTCGGGACCGCGATCATCTGCCCGTCGTTCGACCTGTGCCGCGCCTGGTGCGGGCAGATCCTCTGCGGGATCACGGTCGTGTCGGCGCTAACCGCGTCATCGGACCCTTGGTATCTAGGCGACGTGGCCTGGGAGTTGGAAAACCCGGTGCCGTGCGCACAGAGCGTAGCGGTGAAGGGGAGTCTCGGCGTGTGGGCGGTGAGCGATGTTTTGAGGAAGAAATGGGAGAGGGCGAGAGTGGAAAGGAGGACGGAAGACTAATGGCAGATTTTCAAAAGTGTCAGTCCGTTTGTCCCGACACGACCGTTGCCCCCTCTTCAGTGTCTCCTCTTCCGCGTCGAGACGTAAAATCAGTTTCCCTCATAGACGACTAGCCGCCACTGCCCATCACGGTACAGGCAGGGTTGTTCTGCTGGCTGGCAATCTTCTTTGGAGCGCATTCTTAGCATTCCCACCAACCATGTTTTATTGCTACAAACAGTATAAGCTATGTCGAGAATAGATGGTGCAAAGTAAGTGTAACGTTGGAAGACACCCCCATCGGGTCTCAAAACTCTTATATAGGTGGTTTCGCTCATCTCATTTGACGTCAACACCCTGTCCTCGCTCATTTTCCAATACATGGCGGCAAGCGCCGAACGGGAAAGAGAATTGGTTGTCGCATGGTTCACAGTATAGACAAAATTAGAAAGGCTGCTGATCGCAGCATACTGCTGGTTTGTCAGCGCGATCTGGGCGAGATAATTAGTGCTGTCCTCATAGGTAACGACCAAATAATTCGTTCCGTCATGGGCAATATAGTAGTTTTTCGGAAATTTTTCTGGCAAACCCTCTAAATCCAGCACCATGCGCCCCGTGTATTTCCCGTAGTAAAAATCTCCCGCCGTAAGTGCCTCGAAAGCGACATTTGACGCAACATTAAACGACAAGACATAGGTTAAGTCGTCTTGAATTGACGATTTAACAGAATCCGTCAAATTGGTCTCCTCGAAGATTACTCCAACGCGGTTCGTCCCCCATTGGAGTGTGCGTGACCAATCTTGTGCTAATGCAATAACAGGTAAAAGTAAGAGAACAAGTGTCTTTTTCATCAGTCATCCCTTCAATTTGTTTCCGGTAAGAGTACTCCCTCGGTTGGTGGCCTACAAAGCAAATAGTTTTCAGTATTGGCGCCCTGATAAATCACCGCATGAGTAAGGTTAATGCCTCTGATGATCAAATACGTGCGGTCTTTGCGACACGGGTTACCATCTAACTGCAACGCACGGACATACGGATCGACATCATATGTTACATGCCCCGGATCAACTCCATCACCGACGCCGACATAATCTGGTGTTCCAGCTGCAATCCCTGATGTCACAATATGACCATCTGCATCATAACACGCTTGGTTTCCATGTCCATGCTCCGTAATTTTAGAGCGCATGTCCCATGCCGATTTATGATGGTAATATTTTCCAGGAACTTTTGGAGCGAACCACTCAGTGCCGTTGGGTTCGGGATCGGTATTATTGCTTCCCAGTCGCACAAAAGCGTCTGGCAGTTCTCGCAACCAAATTCTGTTTTCTGGAAGTGACCATTGTGTTACCCACTTGTCATATCGCGTTTTCGTCTTTCGGTTGTTGACCACGATGAAGATTTGGTCCCAAACGATGTCGGGGTTGCTTGCCTGAAGCATTTTCACGTGGAAGATCTTAGGCTCGAGGTCAGACGGTTCTGACCCGGGCTCCAGCACGGACGACGTCTGCCGCGTGTCGTTGACCTCCCAACTGACATATTCGAGACCGTAGCTTGCGCAGAGGCTCGTGAGGTCGATCGGCTGACCGTCCCAGACGACGCCGAGGCAGTGGTGAATTTCCTTGTCTGCGGCGGGTTCATCGGGATGGCGGTCAAAGAAGCAGGTGTTTACTTTGCCGTGGTCGAAGCCGACATAGGTGTTTCCGACGTCTTGGCACATGCACCCGATCCCGCCGCACCCGGTATATTCGTAGCAGGCCGGCTCGTGCAGCGGCCAGTTCATCTCGGCCCCGAAGACGAACCCGCCCACGGCCTCGCACTGCCTGAACGAGAAGATGACCTTGCCGTAGATGAATGGGTAGGTCGAGTTCGCGACGGTCTGCGTGACCGTGCACTGGATGTCCGGCAAATGGCTCTGGTAGATGTTCCAGGCGTCGCCCGCGCTCAGGATGGGGTCGCTGCCGTCCACGCCGTTCATAGACCTGCTGACGGCGTCGCATCCGATCATCGCGTAGTCCGGCCAGTCGCAGAGGC
>Ga0209697_10000798_pt1 | contig 51602 bp, 38 predicted proteins | sample AliMusrvi5mmetaG_FD_184115 | JGI IMG/M metagenome (GOLD analysis project Ga0209697, IMG submission 184115) | Freshwater lake bacterial and archeal communities from Alinen Mustajarvi, Finland, to study Microbial Dark Matter (Phase II) - Alinen... | ecosystem: Environmental > Aquatic > Freshwater...
GGGTTGATCCGCCATCTCGGCGTCTCGGTGATGACGCCGGACGCCGCCAACGCGATTATCGGCGCGGGGAAAGCGGAAGCGATGCAAATCCCGCTGAATCTCCTCGATCACCGCTATACCCGCCAGGGGGTATGCGCGGCGGCGCGGGCGCGCGGGATGGCGCTCTTTGCGCGCAGCGTCTATCTGCAAGGGTTGCTGCTGATGCCGGAGGAGAAGATTCCCCCGCAACTGGCGACCATTATCCCGCTTCGCCGGCAATTGACCGCCCTCGCCGACGATGCCGGCATGCCGCTGGCTGAGCTGGCCATGCGCTATGCGATCAGCCTCGACACGCTCACCAGCGTGCTGGTCGGCGTTGATTCGCTGGAGCAACTCCGCGTCAACCTCGCCCAGGTCGAAAAAGGCCCGCTGGACGCCACGCTCATCCACGCCATCGAAACCCTGGTCCCCGACCTGCCCGATCTGATCCTGAAGCCGAACCTGTGGTTTCCCAAGTCGGATGCTGTTTCAACGCAGAGACGCTAAGAGGCAGAGATTTCTCGCAGAGGACATTATTGGTAACCGCTCAGCTCCCGCTGGCGCGCTAGCGTCCTCGCGAGCACCGAGAGATACCCGACATGCTCGCGAGGACGCTCGCGCGCCAGACGGCCTGAACGGTGACGAGTAAAAGCTCCGCTGCGAATCCCTCCGTTCTCTGCGCCTGCGGTAGCCGCGCAGTTACCCCTGCTCCCCTGCCAACCGCACGATCTCATACAGCCATTCTACCAGCAACACCAATTGGTCCAGGTCCTGGCTCTCGTTATGCCCGTGGGGATGCTCGTAGCCGGCGGAAAGGATCACCGCGCTGATGCCATGGGCGTTGAAGAAGTTGGCGTCGCTGCCACCGCCGGTCGCAGTGACCAGGGGAGGAATGTCTAGGGCGCGCAACGCCTCACTGGCCAACCGCACCGCCGGATCATCCGTTGCCAGGTTGAACGCCGGGTAGACATCGGACACCACGATCTCCACGGTGGCGCTGGCGTCGCGGGCGGCCTGCTCGAAGCATTCCCGCATGTGCGCGACCTGTTCCGCCAATTTGCGCGGATCGCGGCTGCGCGCTTCGCCTTCCATCTCCACCGTGTCCGGCACGATATTCGTCGCCTTGCCGCCGGTGATTTTGCCGATGTTGGCGGTTGTTTCATCGTCCAGCCGTCCCTGCCGCATGCCGGCAATCGCGCGCGCGGCGACGGTGATCGCATTGATGCCTTCTTCCGGCGCCATCCCCGCATGCGCGGCGCGGCCATGAATGGTGATGTGCAAATGCTGTTGCGCCGGGGCGCGGTGGATGATTTTGCCCACCGGTCCGGAGCTATCCGCCACGAAACCATACGGCGCGGAAAGCAGGTTGTAATCGAGCACCATCGAGCCCATCACGCCGATCTCTTCGGCGACCGGGAAGACCAGTTCGAGCGGGGGATGCGGCAGGCCCGTCTCGCGCAACATCATCACCAGTTCGAGAATGGCTGCCACCCCCGCCCGGTCGTCGGCGCCGAGAATGGTGGTGCCATCGCTGGTTAGCAAGCTCTCCTGTTGCCGTACCTGCAACGCACCCGTCGGCTCGATAGTATCCAGATGTGCACAAAACATCACCGGCGGGGCCGCGACGGTACCCGGCAAATGAGCGATCAGATTGCCGGTTTCTCCGCTGAGACGTGCGCCGGCATCGTCGATGACGATACACGCGTCGAGTTGTTCCAACACCGCGCTCACGTGCCTGCTTACCGGACCTTCCCGGCGCGACGGCGCATCGATCTGCACCAATTCGAGAAACGTCGCCCGTAATCGCTCGCGATTGACCGGATGTCTGCTCATCTCTGCCTCCTCACCGCGCCCTGCATCGCTATAGCGCGTTCACCATGAGTGTAGCGAGATTTTCCCCGCGAAACAAGCTGTCAGTTCACACAGCGAAGCGAAAGCAGGCTGTTGGCGGTTGGCAATTGGCTGTTGGCTTCCAGGTGATCAAATATAGTATCTCTTCTTACTGCTCTGCTCATCGATGTGTTAAAAAATACCATCCTGGGAGCCTGGCAGTCCTCTGCCGGCGATTGCGCAGCCATCGCTCGCGCGCCAGAGATGCATGAACAATAGCCGGCAGAGGACTGCCGGGCTTCCGGGAACATTCTTTTACGAACCGATGAGCGGATCAGTAGCATCCCTTCTCAATATCTCCTCTGCGTCGCCCTTCGCATCTTCGCGCCTCCGCGGTAGTATGCTAACAGCCAATCGCCAACAGCCAACAGCCGCTAGCAGACAGCAGTCGCAATTTTTTGTATAATAGGAGCGACCGAAGTGGTCATTACATAACAAGAGTCGATTGCGGCACCGAGTATAGCGGCATGCGCCGGCGGCGCCCCTGTCGCGGAAATTGAAGGAGAACACCCATGGCCTACATCATCACCGACGATTGCGTAAGTTGCGGCGCCTGCGCGGGCGAATGCCCCAACGATGCCATCAGCGAAGGCTCGGATAAGTACGTTATCGATCCCGATGCGTGCACCGATTGCGGCTCCTGCGCCGAAGCTTGCCCCAGCGAAGCCATCAAAGCCGGCTAACCGGCCCGTGCACAACCGTGCAGAATAGCGTATAACACGCGGCAGACCTCCCGCTCAGCGGAAGGTCTGCCGCGTGTTTGTTTTCAAGCGGTGGGCGATGAGCAGTTGACTTTATTTTAAGCGACCGCGAAATCCGATCGGTGGTTGAATCGTATCACCGCTCAGTCCCTCGGGAGGGCGAGACTCCGTTCGAGCCCAATCGCGTTATACGGGGCGCGAACTGAGTCTCGCCCTCCCGGCCATACAGCGACAAAGGCGCAAAGAATTCGCTCCGCTGCGACCTTCTCTGCGCCTTTGCGTCTCTGTGGTAGCAAGCTGAACGTTCCGACTTATTTATTCTCCATCACCGTCCAGATGCGACTGCTGCCGGCGGGAAGGGTGAAGGTTTCCTTGAAGGTGAACGGCGTCCACCCAGGAGTCGATTTCAAGGTGGCGCGCAGCGCGTGGTCGGTCGGGTTATGCGCTTCCACGTACCACAGTCCGGGTGACTGCCAGGAGACGAGGATCTTCAGTTCCTTCCGGTCGGCGGTCACGGGATGGCCGAGGAAAAGATCGACGTCGGCAGGCACCAGGTCCACCTCGGCGAAGGCGCGTCCATCGCGGATGGGCAGCGCGCGGACATTCGGCCACGGGCGAGCGTTGTCCAGCATCTCCACCGACCAGTTATCGTTCAAACCCTCGATGCTCACCGGCAAAAAGCCGGGCAGATTTGCCTTCGGAATGCGCGCCAGCACGGCACTGCCTTGCGCATCCACACGCCAGAGCAGATAGTTGTCGATCACTTTTCCTTGCCGGACGACCGGTGTATAGCCTGCCGTGCCAGGGGTGAAGATGCCGTACTTTTTCGCAAAGTCGACCATCTGCTCGGTGGTGGTGCCGCCGCTGGCGCCGGCGAAGGCCACCGCGTAATGCATCGTGTCGCCCACCGCCAGTGCCGGCTTGCCCGAATCGTACGCCAGGTTGATATAGCCGCTATGGTAGCGATATTTCACGCCGTCTGTCATGCCGATGAGCAGTACCGCACCGCCGCGGTCTTCTAACGTGACGAAGGTACCACGGTTGAAGTCGCCAGTCGTCAATTTGGTGTCCGGCGTGGCAATTTGCTTGCCGTTCTGCCAGAGGATGCCGCTGCTCTCGGTGAAGGGAATGCCTTTGTCGAGCGCAATCGGCGCCACCGCGGTCAGGTTCGCTTCATGCCAGCCGATGCGGAAATTCGGACCGGGAATCCAGTTGCAGGCGTAGGTGCGCAGCCAGCCGGTGACTTTCTGCGTCGGCACCAGCTTATGCCAACTGCTCCAGGAGTTGCCGGTGCCTTGCTGCGGCGCCTGATAGGGATGCCCCAGCGGGGTGGCTTTGGCGTTTTCTTCCGCCGGATCGTAACCCAGTTTGATATCCGCCTGCCCGCAGGAGACTTCCGGACCGATCAGATAACTTTGCGGATAGGCGAACAGGTAGTGCAACTCGCCGGGAACCTGCGGATTGAAATAGAGGTTTCTCGTCGGATAACCGGCAGGCGCGCCATCGATGGGCAACGAGGGGGAGTTGAGTGTCAGGTTCACCGCCGGCGCGGCGGACATGTTCAACGTCCCTTTCGAGGGCGTCAGTCCCATATTCGCCATGAAGCTGGTCATCGTCCAGGTTTGCTGGCCGCTGCGCGACTTCAGCCGCGCGTTGCCGAGGATATTGCAGCGGTCGCTGCAGAAGAACTCCTCCATATTCAGGTTGCGGTTCCAGAACGACATGCTGATCGCTTGCCGGCCGCGCACGTCTTCCACCACCAGCGTGGGCCCGAGCTGCTGGCAGTTGGCGAGGATCAATTCCTGTTCGAAGGTCTTCGTTCCGCCGGGTTGCCAGCGGCGCAATACCTGACGCGCGCCATCGTAGAGGGTGACGGATTTCAATCCCACCTCCGACGCCACGCGCAGGCGCAGGCGATATTCCCACATATCGGGCCGCCACCACTCGCCGTGCGGTTCGGCCAGCCGATTCGGGCTATCCCACAGCAAAATGGATGGGCCATTGGTGATATATTGCGAGCCGCTGCCGCTGAACGACCAGGCGCCGTTATACCACTTGCCGTCCAGATCGCTTAGCTTGCGATGGCAGACGACTTTCCACCCCGCGGCGGCGCGCTTCGCCACCTGGTCCGGACTCGACATCATTTCGAACGCCAGCGCCGCCTGACAGCCGCCGATCCCCTGCAGATAGAGAAATTCCGGCAGCGCGTCATCGACCGGCTTGCCGTCGTCGAAGGTCTTGATGGGGAAGGAGTTGTACAGCTTGTAATCGGCGAAGTGCATGTAGTTCGCCTTGTGATTCCAATAGCCGCGAATGGCCTTCTGCTCGATGTATTCATTGTCATAATCGAAATAGGCGCGGCTGCGATAGGATTGCGTGGTAGCCAGCCGCCCGTCTTTCAGCAGCATATCGGGCTTGGGAAATTTCACATTATCCGCGAAGGCGTAATGGTGGGTGCCTTGCGCATCTTCATAGGTCAGTCCGGGCACCGCCAGAAAACCGGCGTCCGAGCTAGCCTTGCATTGCGCGACCAGTTGGTCCCACTTCGCCTGGTCCATCTTCAGGCTGTCTTCCAGAAAGACGATGTATTGCAAGCCGGCCGCTTTTGCCGCCTTCACGTAATCGGCGACTGTGCCGTGCCCAGAGGAGAGCGCGGTGCGCGCGCCGATCATTCCCTTCACCTGCGGCTCATCTTTGATGTCCTTCAGCGCCGGCTCCTTCGTCCAATCGATGAACTTCGGGGCGTCCCACACCTGCACCGGCGGATGAATCAAACTGTCCGGCGTGCCCGCGCCGCCCATGCCGGCCGCCAGCGACGGTTCGGCCAGCCAGCGGAAGCTGTTGGCGAAGACGCGCAGCCAGTCGCTCGACTTGCCGCTCGCGCCGGCGGTGAGCATCGCTTCCGCCGTCGGGCAGTTATTCGGCGGGGTGAAGATCCAGTAATTACGAATCGGCATCACCGCCAGCCGGCCTTTGCCCACCGCGCGCAGCCCCATCAACCCGGGCGACGATTTCACCGCTTCCGCCGGCGCCGGGATCCACGGCTGCAGTGCCACATCATGCCGTACTTCCGGCATACCGTGCATCGTCTTTGCCCCTTTGACCACCACGTTCCATTCCGGACTGAAGGTGTAGGACATCGGCGGTTCGCAGCCGGTGGTGCCATTCCACATCAGCGTCAGCACGCCGTGGACGCCATCCTTGACCGGGGCGGCGATTTGATCGGACCAGGAGAGGGTGCAGCCCATCGGGTCGCGCACTGTATTCGCTTTATCGTCATCGCCCAGCACTTCCCAGCGCGGGCGCGCGCCGAGTTGCGTCAGCCAGGTATTGGTTTTGCTCCACGCGTCCTCCACGGAGTAATAATTCGGGTTGCCGACGAAGACGCCGCCGCCGCGTGCGAGGAAATCATCGAGCGACTTCCGCTCCTGATCGTTGACCGTCCCGACCACCACCACATTGTATTTCCCCGTCGCCAGCCGCGCGGCTATTTCCCCTTCCTTGCAGACGTCGACGTCGATCCCCATCGCCATCAGCGGCTGCACCACATATTGATTGTGCACCCACCCGGTGGAAAACAACACCGCCGGCCGCCCCGCCGCCAGCACGCCGGACGAAATGCCCAGCAACAACACCAATAACCACGCCAATCTACCCATGAAGACACTCCCTACAGATGCATTACATTAAATAGGACAAATTAGGGAACGATTTGTTGCTGAACGCCCATCTGGTACGTAGTTGCGCCGTCGCTGCAGCAAGACATGTCTGCGAGAACTCTGGGGAGGGGACGCGTCTTACGGCGACGGCGCTACTACGAAAAGAGAGAAGCGAATAGTGTATGACCCGCATGAATATGCGATGCTGCTGACTCGGGAGGGCGAGACTCCGTTCGAGCCCCGCGATTTGTATCACGCATGATTGGGCTCGAACGGAGTCTCGCCCTCCCATACAAGCGGCGTGGCAAATTTACGCTGGTCATACAATAATTCTCCCGGCGTTTAACCGCCGGCACCTGCTGACTCTTTGGCCGGCTTATTGAACACTTGCCGGCGAACATACTTATCGAAAGCGGGCAGCAGCAAATCTTGCGGTCCCCAAATGGGGTGGGTGATCGCGTGAACCCCGAGGTATTTATGACGATGATGCACATCGCATAATACCCACAGGTTGTCCAGGCTGTGATCGACCCAGGCGGCAATTTGCGCCGGAGTCAACGCGTGGTGATAATCCGGATTCTCGGGGTGCATGCGGTGTAAGGCGGGCAATATTTTTGTGTTGAATTTCTGTGGATCGATGGCGTTGGCTAACGCCCACTCGATAAGATAGTGATGCGTTTCCACCTTCGTGGCGCCATAGGGATTGAGCGTGGGGTCAGCCTGTTTATCCTGATCAATTACCATCGAATGGGTCACGCCGCAAACCAGGCAAGGGGTATCCTGAACCACCACGAGTTCATGGCGCGACGCGATATATTCCGGGGTCTCACGCCGGGCATTATGCGGCAGATAAAAGGCATTTTCTTCCAACAGGCGCGTATTCGCCTGGAGGTCCTTAGCCAGTTGGAATTTTTTGTTGAGCAACGTAAATTCATGAACGCAGGCGCTGGCGATATGATCGAGTTCCCATGACCCATCGAAGTTTCGTGGCATCGGGCTTCCTCCCCTATGATCTCACCGTGAATATGTTCTTAATGTGGCCGTATGAGCCGACTTCGTCGAACACCTGAGCGGTGTATTCACTGTCCGGTCATGCAACCCCTGTATGATATTTCCGACATTGCCCCCCTATTCCGCGCGGCATTCGCTGCGGCAGTGGTGGGAGTAATTCATGCTATAATATCGGCTGTTGAATCACCGCGCACCGATAGCGCCACGTTGGAGGAAATCCCCATGCTTACCACCGATTGGCACCTTCACACGCGCAACTCCTGTGACTGTCGGGAGGGGGCAGTGCCGATCACGATGGCCGGTACCGTCGCCGATATCGAAGCCGCCGGCATCCGGGATTACGGCATCACTGATCACCTGCACACGCCATATAACCTGCCGGATATTGCCGACTCGCGACGGGAATTCGATTGCCTTCCCCCTGCCTCGCATCGGCACTTCGGCATCGAGGTGAGCAGCGTGTCGCACTGGGAACTGGAAGAGATCGCTACGGGACGGTACGCGGCGCCGGTCTATGGTTTGCGTGACGGTGGTCCGGCCAACGCGGCGCCAGCCATCGGGCTGACCACGGAGGACATCGCCCACTACGGGATCGAATATGTGGTGGGCGGCACGCACTGGCCGTTATATGTGCCGTTGGAACGACAAGCGGTGATTCGCGACTACCACCGGCAAAACTTGTTTCTCGCCTGCCATCCATTGGTCACCATCGTCGCCCACCCCTGGTGGTGGATGGGGCACTGGCAGGAAGCGGACGGCGCCTACCGCACCGACCCCTGGTTCGATGATTTTCGCCGGATACCGCCATCCATGCATGACGAATTTGCCGCGGCGGCGCGTGAACATGGCAAAGCCGTCGAGATCAACCTGCATGCCATGCTGCTGAATCAACAATATCCCGCCGCCTTCAAACGGCACTATTGTGAATACCTCGCCGGCCTGCAAGCCGCCGGCGTTCCCCTTTCCCTCGGTTCGGATCATCACGCACAGCATCACCGCTATGCCGAGTATGAAGGTCTCACTCACCAGGATCAACACCGTCCGTCTGCTTTCGACACCGCTGTAGCCATGCTGGCCGACGTCGGCATCTATGACCGCGATTTATGGCGATTGCCCGGCTCGTAGTAGCGTCGCAGCCGCAGCAAGACGCGTCCTCCTCATAGTTCTCGCAGACGTGTATTGTTGCACTACGGCGCTGCTATCGTCTTGGCGACCATCGCCTTTTTATGGTATGTAAAGGGCAGTCTGTTTCGCAGACGCCTGCTTGATCTGCCGGGAGATATATTATGCCCGTTCAACTGTCCTCCGCGCTGCTGACCGCGCGGTATTCCGATGAGCTGTTGGCGCGTGTGTTGCTTTCGCGGGCAGGAGGCTAGGAGGTAGAGAACATGTATTCGCCTACCCGATCAGCCTAAACCTCATATTTACGCTCATAATCCCCGTCTGATGACCCATTTTAGCACCTGTCAGTCTAACGCGCAACACCCCATCCAAAGGGCAAAATCACCCCAAAGTCGCAGGTTCACTTCGTGGTATCCCAACGCTCGGATAAAGAAAGACACCCCGCTTCCAACCTGCGACCATGCAACAATGCCTATAATTTCACGATTATGGCAACATGAGTCCACTCACCTCTATCGCTGACTGGCACGCTGATTAAGCGCTTGTGTAATGGATTATGCAGTCGGCGCAAGCACCCCTTCATCGACAGGCACAGGACGCCGTTTGAACTCTTCAATCCAGTCAAGCAACCGTCTGACATCAGCCGTCATGTCATCTGGATTGGGAAGCGGTGGCGGGGTCTCGTCTGGTTGGGAGTGGACATCAATCGAATACTTGGACATCATAGCTTCCAGCAAATCACAATCCGAACGAACGATCTTTGTTAGATTAACAAGCTTGTCCTTTGTGTGCAATTCACGGTAATAGCGCCGCACAATCTGGTCAATCAACACATCCTCGACCAACCGTTCAACGCAAATGCGAATCTGCTTGCATATTCCTCCGGCTTCGGGTTCGTAGACTTCCTGGCCTTCCTGGTCGAGAGTTCTTCGGGCTGCTGGTATTCTGGTTTGAAAAATAGTATTCAGCGCGGCTTTCGGAGCTTGCATGCGTAACGGAACATCTCCCGGTTCACCAGCTCCCCAGCGTTCGCGACTTAGTCCGATGAATTGTACGTCAATATTCGCCTTCTTAGCGGCTGTGTCAATTAACGCCAGCATCGATATGCGATGCGTAAATACGATGACTTGACGTGAATTGCACAACTCGACGAGACGCTTTACAACGGCTTCTTCATAATCCTGGTCCAGTGAAGATACCGGGTCATCGAAGATAAAAGGCGCAGTGCTTGAGCGGTCAGTTACATCCGCCAGGAAAGCCGCAAGAGATACGATACGGAATTCCCCTTCACTCAACACATTTGGAACGGACTCCGAACTGTCAACCAGTTGCAGTTTGAAATAAGCTTCCCCTTTCGCCGCGCGTGTCTTCACCAGCTCAACGGGGATACGTCGTGCCCCCAGGGTGTCCAGTTCCGTTTTAAACCTGGTGATATACAGGGGAGTCACCATGTTCTCCACGAGCTCGGATTTCTTCAGGCTGATGGCTTGGGTCGAGGTCATTCGACGTGCTTCGGCATACTTTTGTATTTTAACCAGCCGTGCTACTTCGGTTCGGATACTCGGAAGCTGTTCAGAAAGCCACTTCCGCGCAGCCAACTCCTTGCGCTGTGTCTGTAATGCTTGTCGATTCTCTGCTTTCACGGCATCATCATACGCGGATGCTTGGCCTTCAAGTTGGGTTGAATGCGCAGATAAAGCGGCCAATATTGCTTCGTCGGGCAGCGCGGGGATGGCATCAGGAGTGGTGATGCCAGAAATGGCATTCCGCCTGGCGCTAAACCGTTCAGCAATTTGGCGTACCGTTGGGCGGAAATTATCAGAAAGTTGTGAAGCGGTGAGCGCCGTATCTAACTGCTGTGGCGTGATATCCTTAGGCAGTACCGCCAACAGGTCATCGACCTTTTTATCTGCTGCCTTCGCGTCCGCTTGCAGCTTGCCACGTACAAACGTTTCAAAGTGCGTCAGTCGGGCTGCCACGTCTTCGCCTAACGGTTGCTGGCATAACACACATCGGGCGTCGTTATCGATAAAGGGAAATGGATGGTCGGGGTAGGCTTCCGTGCTGGAAAATTCACGCGCAGCTTCCCACAGACGTTGCCAACTCTTACTACCGACTCCTCGAACAGGGGCATCCTGTACGAAGGCTTTATCAGCATCTTCACGCGCCGACAGCCAAGCATCCTGTGCATCATTTCTGGCAGCCTGGATTGCAGATAATTTCTCATCTGTTAGTTCATCGAAGAATACACGAAGCTGTTGGGCTAAAAGCTCAGTCTGTCGTTTCGCTTCTCGTAGGCGAGTGGCCTGGGCTGCTGGGTCAGGACCATTTAGCCGTTGATTTAATTCGGCCAATAATAGTTCATCATCGGCATTCCACCGACATTGTGCATCAATGTCGGTAGGTATCGTCCTTGCCGACAACGTCCCAAACCACGTGGCGGCTTGCGTTTGGGCATGCGCAGCCGGTAGCTGGGGAAGTACGGATTTCAGGGTGTTAACTTCGCCTTGTAGCAGAACTGAGATGGTGTCGCACGTCTTTGATAATTCGGTGAATAGGGGCAACGGGAACGGTTCATACGTCAACGCGTTTTCTTCATTTACGTAAATATTCGCGCAGTGTGAATCAAATATTGCTAGATTATCTAAAGGTTCGACACAGCCATCATTGATTGACCATGCCAAGGTATTTTCTTGGCCATCGATGGTATAGGTGAATTGGCATCCACGTTGTTCCGTGGCAACACCGAAAACATTCGCCAAGGGTTCGTTGCATTTTCGAGCGCCCGCCGCATATCTCAAAGCCCGCGCATACCCGGACTTGCCTGAACCATTTGGGCCGAAGATGATGGTCATGCTGGTTGGATGGAAAATGAGTGGGTTACGTGGGGACAAGGCGTTAATGCCACGAATGTCTGAAATTCGGGTCAGCCGAAGCGTGCCTGCTGTCGTTTGTGGGGTGCATTGTGGCGCCGTTATAGTTGGTGTGGGTAGGGTAGCTAGCCCATCGACATCCAGGCCTGCTTCTTTCTTGCATAGTGCCAGCAGGCCATCAATATCGTCGTTCTTCAGCGTACCATTCTTCAGTAATCGGGCGAACGCTTCTTGAATCCAGACCGGACGTTCACGGAACCATGTTATCAACGCTTCCATAATAGTGCTCCCATAGAAGAGCATGCGGTTTGATTTACATTCGCCAGGTAGCGATGGCTTTCCTGCTAAATGGTCGGTCAGATAGACACTTTGCTAACTTCCCCACAGGGGGTGTTATGGGAAACCAGAGTCATTCGACCGACAGTCATTGGTCCGGCAGTTTTTTCCTTGTCCTACAGGCAATTACACGGATGAGGAGAACACGAATATATGGCTTTGTTACGAAGGAGCACCCCCAGATGTGTGAGACTGAGTATTTATCGTTGGATGAAGCTGCTACCTTGTTACGCGTGGAGATACCGGCTATCCAGAGAGCCATCCGGAAGGGACTACCGGCTCAAAAGATCGGGAGGCACTGGCGTATCCACCGAGAGGAACTACGGGCCTGGTTTGCGCTCTCCTCTCATCCGCCAGGCTTAGCCGCCGAGATGGGGCCGATCATTGCCCAGGCAGTCGCACCGATAGTCACCGAGTATGTGATGACCGCGCTGGTTGAGGTGGCCAAGCAATGGCATGTCGCTTACGAGACGGTCCCGCCCCCGGAAGCGATGTCGGCGGTGGTCACCTTAACCGTTGAAGAGGCTGCCGAGCAGTTACGCATATCCCGCTGGAAGGTTGATGAGCTCTGTCGGACACACGTGCTTCGTCACGTACAGGTGGGCAACCAACGGATCATCCCCCAGTCAGCCATTGATGAATACGTGGAGACGGCAACGCGTCCCAACATGGGCCGGGATATCCGCCATATTTCCTGGATGACCGAACAAGAAGTCATCGCCTACGCCCGATGCCAACGCCGCACCTTAGAGCGCGCCATCGCGAAGGGCCAGCTCGCTCCCATGCCGGGACGGAAGGGATTCTTCCATCGGGAGGACGTAGACCGATGGATGGCCAAATACCGAGTGCGCCAAGCGCCTCGCACTCTGGGTGAGCATCTGCGGGCGGCGCGCGAACGGGCAGGTCTCTCGGCCAATCGTGTGGCGTGCGACTATCGGGTCACGCCCCACATGCTGGATGCCTACGAAGCCGACAGGCGCGTGCCTGACGCGAAGGTGCTCAAGCGGCTGGCGAAAGCCTACGACGTGACGGTCGAGGAATTGCAGGACAAGCCTACCCCCGTGCCGATTCCGTAAGGTGCAGGTGCAATGCATTCTCGATCAGCGACTCACCCTGGTTTGGCTTCGCAGCCTCTTACACGGTGCCGCGATGGTCTTTACCATCACCGCAGATTATGGTATAGTCAATGCGCCAGATGTTCCATCTGATAAATCATCATGCACTCTGAGTATACTACATCTGAAAACCGGGCTGCCGGGATTACTGAGGCGAATCGAGCACGCCTGATGCTTTTGCACGCCCAGTTTCGCGGCCCGTTCACCGTTGAGGATGCCGTCGCGACGTTAGGATTCGACGCCGAACGCACCCGGCGGTTTCTGGCATACCTGGCCTCTCGCGGCTGGCTCTCGCGCGTACAATCAGGAGTATATATCGTCGTTCCGCTTGATGCAACACGCCCAGCGGATTGGCGGGAAGACCCCTGGCTCGTTGCCGCAAGGATTTTTGCTCCCTGCTATATTGGCGGCTGGAGTGCCTGTGAGCACTGGGGGTTGACCGAGCAGATCTTTCGGGAGATACAAGTCATCACCTCTCGGAAAGTACGCCATCGGCGTCCCGTGATCCAGGGAACCCAGTTTCAAGTCACGGTCCGGTCTGCATCGCTCCTTTTTGGCACGCGAGTCGTGTGGCGAAGAGATATGCAGGTCATGGTCTCTGATCCCACGCGAACGGTGGTGGACTTACTCGATGATCCCGCGCTTGGTGGTGGTATGCGGCATGTCGCCGAAGTCGTCCAAGCGTACCTTAGCAGTGACATGCGGGATGACGACTTGCTGCAGGATTACATTGCGCGGTTAGGCAACCGGACGATCTACAAGCGACTGGGATTCCTTATTGAAGCACTCGGACTGGAGATTCCGGCGTTGGTCACCGTCTGTCAGCAGATGATGAGCAGTGGTGACACGGTACTCGACCCAACCATGAAAAAGAAGGGGCGCTTGCTTAAACGCTGGAATCTCTGGATTAATGTCCGTATTCGTCGGAGCGATCCCGCATGATCAATCGAGCTGATATTGAAGAACGCGTGCGTGAGTGGGGACTGCGTGAGGATATCGTCGAGAAAGACTATGTCCTCGGCTGGGTGTTGGCAGGGATTGGTGCGCATCCATTGACCCAGCAGTCCTGGGTCTTCAAAGGTGGCACCTGTCTGAAGAAATGCTACTTTGAAACCTATCGCTTTTCGGAGGATTTGGATTTTACCATTCTCGGTGAAGCACCGCCTGATACGACGACGCTCCTCTCGATCTTCCGTGAAATTGCATCGTGGGTATACGAGAAGTCCGGTATCGAAATTCCCCTTGGTCAGTTGCGTTTTGACGCCTATACCAACCCACGCGGACACATCTCAGTCCAAGGGAAATTAGCCTACCGTGGTCCGCTCCTGCCCCGTGGGAGTCTCCCGCGGATAAAACTCGATCTCACCACTGATGAAATACTGGTTCAACCGCCTGTTCGTCTTGCCATCGCGCATCCCTATCCCGATGCCCTCGGCGATGTCGAGAGTGTCTTGGCCTATTCCCATGTCGAAATCTTTGCGGAAAAAATCCGGGCGCTCGCCGAACGGTTACGCCCCCGGGATTTATATGATGTCATCAACCTGTATCGACATGCCGCTGGTCGACCACCTGCCGCTGATGTATTGACCGTATTGGCCGAAAAATGTGCCTATAAAGGCATTGCGGTTCCCTCATTCGCTTCCCTCGAGCAGGATGATGGCCGTGATGAGCTCGATGCTGACTGGGCCAGTATGTTATCCCACCAATTACCGGCCCTCCCCGCGTCGGAGCATTTCTGGATTGAACTGCCGGCGGTCTTCTCCTGGCTCGACGGCACGAGTATACCCCACGACATGGCACACATTCCGGTGGCAGCCAGTGAAGATGCATCATGGTCACCGGCGCAGACGATCTCGACGTGGGGCATGGGAGTGCCCCTGGAGCATATCCGCTTCGCCGCGATCAATCATCTCTGCGTCGAACTGGACTACCAGGGGAGTACCCGTATCGTGGAACCCTACTCATTACGGCGAACGCAGGACGGGCATTTGTTATTGCACGCCTTGCGTACTGATACGCGAGAGCATCGCTCGTACCGGGTCGACCGCATCACCGGCGTGCGGATCACGAAGCAACCATTCACACCGGTGTATGCGGTTGAATTCGCCTTGTCACCGATTTATGTGCCTGCAGCAGTGCCACCAGTCAATACGGCGCCGCAACGTCGTCCATCGGCTCAAATCAAACACAATACACACATGGTATACGTCATCAAGTGCTCAGTGTGCCAGAAAGAATTCCAGCGATCAACACACGATACAACGCTGCACCCGCACAAGAATAAAAACGGCTGGGACTGCCCTGGTCGTAACGGCTATGTCAAAACCACACGATATAAGTAACGGGACTATGAATTGAAGCAGTCAGGTGAGCCTGGCACATTCATATGGTTATTTCCGGTAATAATCCATGATTTCGGATATGATTATGCCATTATCGCTGCTGCCGACCTGTTTGGGCGAATGGATTATGTTGGTCGCATGATCTTCATGTCAACGTGGTGAGATTCGACGGCAGCACGCATCCTCACAGCCGCAGAGAGATGTAGTTAACTGTGATGGCGACGATCTCTGGCCCAGCGGAGACATCGTCGTCCGGTTATGCCCCCTATGCCGTGGTGGACGGTTCATTGGGCGTTTTGGCGGCTGCTGCTCATCGATCACCCGTTCAATAATCGCCTGCATCTCTCGGCGCTCTTCCGGCGTCACGCGTGTGCCCTCTCCAGAAATGAGCATCTCCTCCAACCGTCGACGCGCCGCGCCCATGGTCGGACACTGCAGAAGTTGACCGAGTTCATCCATCGTCGGCACATATCCCGTCTCCCACTGGACACGCGCCAATAACGCGAGCGTCTCCTCATCCTGCCGGGCAAAACGTAATGCTGATTTTTCCGGTGTCATGCATCCTTCCTCCTCTTTCTTTATCCCGTCACCCCATATTCTGTCGCCTTCCGCTGGCAATAGCCCGGCTCCCAACTAAGCCTGATCTCTGCGCGATACTGGTGTTTTCGGGCATCGTACTCTGCGATGGGCCGACCGATAACTGTCGGAAACAGTTTGCACAGGTGGCCGGCCAGGTCAGAAAGCGCCGTGCCAAGCTTGCCGGAGAATGCTGTGAGCGGTTGGCGCACCCCACGGCGCTCGATCTTTTCAGGCGCGTACAAGACAGAGGGATGTGATGGATCATAAATGCCCTCATGCCCAGCGAATTCACGGAGCAACTGCCAGGATTTTGTCGGACGCCCGTTGCGCGTGTTCATCAGCCCCAACTCCTGGAAACTCTTAACCACCGGTTCGCCGACGGTCCAGATACGCACGTCCTCATCCGAAATAAACTCAATACCGACTTGCGCCCAGGTGAACCCAGCAGGCGTAGTGATCGGCACAAACGTCGGTCGTGCTTTTTCACCGGCAAGTTGGTCGGCCAGCGCTTGTAGCAAATCCCGATCCAATGTGACGCCCATCTCGTCCAGGCGTATTACCTCACCGAGCGAGATCGCGACGGCCTGTTCCGGCACCATCCCCGGCACTGGATGGCCATCTGGCATCAACACCAACCCGCGCATGAGCTTCATCTTCTCGGTAAGCATGGCGGCGACCGCATGAGCCTCACGAGGTTTGACGCCGCGCACGAAAAAGAGGCGCACGCGGGGCGTGAGCCGTCCGATCTCCCACATACAGCGTGGCATCAATTCCTCGACGGGCTGCGACAACCCGAGGCGATCCGCCAGCCACCGCACCACCGTCTGTGTGGAGAGGCGCCAGCGCCGCAAGTCCGGTTCGTGATAGATCAGCGCCTCCCCCAGCGGGCAGATCGCCGCATATTCCGGGTCATCGTTGGTGCCGCCAAGCCGCTCTACCGGACAGCCGGGGCCAAACTCGCAGCCACAGCAATCGCTGTAGCGGTCAAGCCCGGCATACTCCAGCAGTCCGGCGTCTGTAAGAACCGTATGCAGTGCAGGATCAATATCGCGCTCACGGAGCAGCAGGCCACGGTCGGCGACATCAAGCTGGGCTAACCAATTCACAGGTATCATGGGCCACATCGATCTTCCACCGTGTCAACAGTTCTTGAATCTTCGGCGCAAAGGGATCATTACGCCGATAGGTATGAGTATTGGGCACGGCCAGCGTAAAGGAGCGGGTGACCTGGCGCCCGTGATCCTGCCGGCGTTGAAACACCAACTGGAACGAGGCACGCGCCACCGCCAATTGCGCCAGCGACAGGTTACTCTCGGTGACCACCTGCTCCAGATAGGCATAGAGGTCATTCGGATTCTGCTCACAGCGGCTGGCGAGCGTAATCTCCCGCGTCTCTTCGCCAGCGGTGTCGAGAAAACTCAGGCGCTTGAGCCGCACCGCGACCACCTCATCGGTCGGCTGGACGGGGAACGTACTGGTCGCGTATTTCAGATGCTCCAATTGATACACCCGGCGCGCGCCGCTCCATAGCCCCAACTCCACGCCGAGGATTGCACGGCCAAAATAGCGTTTCAGCGCCTCCCGATCACGGGAGCCATTGCCGACATAGATCTCCAGCGTTTGCGCCGGACGATGGTAGACGTAGATCACCTCAAAGGCCGGACGGAACGTTTCGACGATCAAGTCACGCTGGGCGTTATACACCATGCGCCGGCGCGTGTAATCTTCGGGGTAGACGAAGACATACAGGTCGTCGCCGCGATCTTCCACATCCACCGTGCAGCCCGTGCCGCGTCCCTGCAAGCGGCTATAATTGCTGATGGCTAGCCGCAACTGCTCTTGGCTGCGTTCCGTCACCTGGGGCTGTGCGCCTTCGATGCGTCCGGTCTTGTGCCAGCGACTCTCCCCGAAGCTTTCGACATGGGCAAATCGCAGCGCCCGTGTGAACACCTCCGGGAACTCCAGTAACGCAAAGAGCGCCTTCGCGTGGCTGCCGGCGTAATGGGTCAGATGTAAGGCGAGGTCGACCGGTTCAGGCTGACAGCGCCCGGTAATCAACAGATACTCGATACCGCGTCCGTCCGCCAGCGCATCGACATCCATGAAGTCCTGCATAATCCGGTCGCGCAAGGCGTCCGGGGCTTCTACAATGGCCTGGCGCACCACCGCCATACTGCGGCGGTCTGCCTCCAGCGCCTCAATCGTGCGCCAGGGGATGCAACTCCCCAGATGGGTCTCGGCCAGGCCGACAAACTCGGCATATTCTTCCAACAAGTCCACCGGCACTTTACACAAAAATGCCAACAACGAAAACGAATTCCTCATCTCTTCCTCCGTCTCGGGGGCAACGGAGATCCCTGCTGCGATACAAGCTGTGACTGCTAAAATGTGCCCGAGTACTGTCAATGGTCTCGGCGGACGTCACCGCCGTCGTGTGCGACTACCTACTCTGCGCTCGTCCTGAGTTAGGGGTGCCCATGTTCCCGGCGACGGGACGGTGTCGGGTCATACCGCTCCTCAAGCGACCATGTGAGTTCTTTGCTATTGAACGCGAGCTTGAACGCCTGTCCGGCAGCCGATACCGCGAAGTAATACAACGAGATACCACCATTTTTCCCGGACCAGCGCTGATTGATCGCCTCGACACGATAGGTTGTCCCCTGCCAGCGAAAATGGCGGGGGGTGAGTTGCCCTTGACCGCAAATCGCGGCGACGTCGATAGGATCATGCAGGCGCTCTTGCTGCATGGCACCCCTCCTGGTGATAGCCCGAACCGGACCATCACTCCACTTTCTATGGTCACCGCCAGGCGACATTGCGCTTGCTCGGTCGATGTGGTACAGTATATCCGTTCCATTTACGGACAGCAATAGCAAACACGCCCGTATACGGGACGATATTTCGGGAGGTGATAACCATGTATGCTGAGGCACGCCATGCGCGCAAAGCACTGTTTGCCCAACGGGTGAAAACCGCACGCCAGCGCAAAGGCATCAGTCAATCCGCACTGGCAGTCCAACTGGGCACCGGGATCACACGTTCCGGGATCGCCAAGTGGGAAACCGCCGCCGAGACTGCCGAGCCGGAGTATGAATCGCTTGTGCAACTAGCCGACTTCCTCGGTGTCACCGTGAATTATCTGTTGGGGCTCACCGAGCGGATGGAGCCGGAACGAACGATTGCCAATCTCTTTCCGGTGGATGCGATGCGGCACGTGCCAGTGTTAGGAACCATTGCCGCCGGACTGCCCTTGTTGGCCGTTGAAGATGCCGGGGAAACTATTGCGCTGCCGGCGGATATGCTGCCAGCCACCGACGTGTTCGCGTTGCGGGTGCGCGGCGACAGCATGATCGAGGAGCAGATTGCGGATGGCGACCTGGCGTTAATTGAGCGCACGGAAACCGTGCCGGACAAAACCATTGCCGCGGTGTTGGTGGACGATGAGGCGACGCTGAAGACGGTGCGCTACCTGGACGACCATGTCGTACTCCTGCCGGCGAACCCGGCCTACCGCCCGATGGTCTATCGCCCAGACGAGGTGCGCATCCTGGGAAAACTCAGGATGGTGGTGCAGCAACGGGGATGAAGCGCTCAGTGGTGCAAGGCGATGGTACGGAAGCGGCCGTTATCACGGTCCTAGAGCAACCTGGAACACGCCACGATGATCGCGGTCAGGAGGACACCGGTCAAGAGCGTCATGAGCGCCATCCCGCATCCGCAGCACCCGCCAGCGCCGGCTTGCGCCAGCGGTTTTCGTAAGAACCCGGAACGATAGGCATTGCGCTGCAGTACCTGCGCCCGCTCCGGGTCCTGGGACAGCCAGATCCGGACGACGGACGCCAGGAAAGGGTCTTCCTGACCGGGGGTCATCACGTGCAGATTGCAGTCGCAGTACGGATCGATGATGGGCACGCGCCGCGTCGTCGCTGGAATGGCAATCCCCTCACGCTGCCGACAGACCGGGCAGTTTTCCGTTTCGTCGTCACACAGCCAGACAGCATAGCGCATCGGTGTCGGCGGATGCGCAAAGGTGGACAGGCCCACCATGGTCGCCAGATAGTGCCGTAGCGTATGCAAGGCGACTTTCCCCGCCTGCCGATTCAGGCAGGCTTCTCGCTTGTCCGTGGTGGAATGGGTCGAGTGCGTACAGGAAAATTCCCCCCAGTGCCGGACCAAGGCAACGAGCGGATGCTCCTCAATCGGCAATCCGGCCTCTGTCAACCGTTTGGCCAATTGGGTATCGGTGAGCTGCTCGCTGAGGATGTTCACGATGGCACGCTCAATAGGACGCAAGGCATCGAGGTCGACCCAGACCAAGCGTAATTCCGTCTGTTCATCGACCCCTGGTGCCGGTGCGGCGCATCGAGGGCAGATGACCTCGTCGTCAAACAGCGCCAGACCGCAAAGGCTGCAGAGCACCCCGGTTTCAACGGGGATGGGTGCGAGGGTCGCGCCCTGGCTGGAGGTCGGGACGGTCACTGCGGGTGTTGCTGCCCGCGAAGGCCGGGGATGGGAAGTTGGTGTGCTCCCACCAACAATCATCTTCCCGATCTTTCGTTCAAGGCCAGCCCCGGTCGTAGGGATGCCGATGGCGCGAGCCAGGCTGTTTTTTGCACCAGAAATCCCCAAGGCGCGGTTGAGCGAGAAGGAGGCGCCGAACGTCTTCCGATTGCTTTTCGATTGCCGGCTCCCGCCGCTCGAAAGGATGCTCCCGGTGACGGCGCGTCCGATCTTCCGATAGAGTCCCGATGAGGTTGTCGGAATGCCGGTCGCACGCGCAATCGATCCCTTCAGGCTGGAGATGCCTAACGCACGCTTCGCCGAGAACGAAAACCCGAATTTACGTCCCATTGCTATCCTCCCATCCTCGCGTAAGCGTGCGGAAGACCAGTCAGCCGGTGGAGGAAGCCATTGAGTAGTCGGTGATGCTGGTCAAGCCAGCAACCCCGGATATGCTTCCTCGATATTGCGTTCCGCCCCATCCGCAAACCGTAAAGTAAAGGTGGTCTGATACCCAACCTCGTCTGTATACTTGCGATATGGCTCGCCGGTGATGCCGGGAAAAGTAGTGAGCAACTGGTCTTTCAAGTCTGATATCGGCCCGATAATCTTCCCTGCCGTGGGATAGAGACGCGAGCGATTCTGCCCATGAAACTGCCCACCGTATTTCGCCCACTCCACGAGGAAATACCAGATCCTCCTGGGCTTCGTAGAGCGTGCCTGGCCAAACCCGAGTTTTGCATACGTATAATCGATCATCTCTTTCCCGCCCAAGAAGACACGCACCGTATCTACGCTGATGAATTCGATGATGAGATGCCCCCAGGAAAAATCACGTGGAATCGGCAAGGGCTCAGGCGGTTTTGTCACTGCGGACCTTCGCGCATCGGCGATCATGCTAAAGCACGAATCGTCGACCAGCAGTTCGGCATCGGTCAATTGCAGGATATCTTCGCATGTGAGGATACGTGCCTCCGGTCCAAACGGATTCAAAGAGGGGCGTTCACCGAGCACCAGGACCACCGGACGATCTGAGACCGACGTTTGTTGCAGTGGACGAAAAAGTGTCCCGGCATCCGCCTTCTCGACGCCGAATGCGAGATAGAGTTCTATGGGCCGCGCAAAGCCGTCCAGATAACCGAGTTGCCACAACCGTCCGTCGGTACCGGCCATGGCTTTGGGTGCGCTTCGGGTGTCCAACAGCCGATGCATCGCCGTGGCGAAGAGTTCCGGCGAGGTGATCCACTGCTCCAACTGCGCACGGTCGAAGAACAACGTATCCATATCGTCGCGATCTTCACAGGCGCCGGAGTATCGAATCGGCGCGTCACCTTGCCGAAGAATTAATGGCTCGACCTCGACCACACACCGGTCGCCACAGCGGCAGCAGAGCGCCTCATCGCCAAAGCCGTTATTGACGAGAAATCCGGCATCGATCAAATGCTGAAACTGGCGTTGTTCGTGTGCGGCGCGCACCTCGTCATACAGGAATAAACGTTTGTCCGTCGATTGGTCGACCGCTGCCAGCATCCTCGTTAATGGTTGCAGAGACATTGATCTTCCACCTCTTCAGTAATATTTTGGCCACCTCGTCTTTTGGCGAGGCGCGCAACGAGCATGCGGTCGGCGTGATATCGAATGTACGCGTCGGTTTCCGTGTTTTCGTTCCCGTCGCGCGAAATACCAGTTGCATCGTAACCCGCGTGAGTTCGAAGGATGTGAAAGGCATATTCTGCCCACTCAGCAGCGCTTCCAGGAAATCATACACATCGCGTGCGCCGGCTTTCCCTTTACTGCGTAATGTCAACTCATGGCGTTGGGCGCCGATGAGTTGCAGGCAGAGTGCGCGGATACGCACCTCCACGACGCCGTCTTCTGGTTCAAGCGACAACTGGACATTTCGATCACGCAGCGGTATCAAGTCATATTTCGGGCGCTGTTCGGACAGGTTAATGACATCGATCTCCAGCAGGTACTTAGCAAAGTAAATCTGGCACGCTTTGATGATCTCGGCATTGCCTTTGCTGTGAAAAACCTCTAATGTTCGATCTGTCAGGTGGAACCGGAAAACAATCTCATAAGCCACCCGAAAAGGTTTGTGCTCGAACTGATGGTGATCGTTGAATCCCTTCTGCAGATCAACATGGCCCTCCTGGGTAACGAATAGACACAATTCCCCGTTCCGAGTTTCTGGTTTGTCCACGATACAATTGGGGCCTTCACCACGGGCTTTATACAATCCCGAGATGGCTGCCTGCAGGCCAAGCAACGCCTCGTCCGACACGTTGGGCTCGTCACGACCAGGCAAGCGCCCGGTCGTGTGCCAGCGGTTGGTCGTAACGTTATCCGCCATGGCATACTTTTGGGCGAGATTGAAAACCGGCTCATGCTTCCGCCAGACCCAGAAGACCTTCTCATGAAACCCCTGCATCTTCTCGAAGGCGGCAAGCAATACGTCGTTTCCGCCAGCGATGGCATTCGCGGCATCGAGGATTACCTGCAGCCCATGTTCGTCGGCTAACTCATCGATATCGGAGAATGCCTGGACGATATCACGCGACGTCGATTCATTGGCAGTGGAGAGGCACTCCCAAAGCTGGGTGACGTCATGACGATTGTTCGTCAGGTATTGCCAGGGTAGATCAGCGCCGATATTGATGCTGGGTGATGTAAGGTATTCCTGCAGCAAAGGGATCGGAACCCCGCGCATCACTCGCTTGACTGGAAACATGCCTTTCACGATGTATTGCTCTCCTTATCACGGGTAGAATCGTCGGCTTGCAGTGCCGACAGTGTTTGGCGTTCCGTCGCGCAAGGTGACAAGGAGTTGTAGCTGATGCTATGGAGTTTGACTGACCCCTTGCATTGACAGGAAATATCATTATACCAGGCGCGAGGTGTACAAATCCGTCACTTTAGTTGGGAGCTATGAATTTTTCTGGGATTATTTTATGTCGATGCGAATAGTCCATGTGCTACGGCCATTGCTTTCACGGCCTTCTGCACCTTATTAACAAAGCGCTTGGGGGTGCAAGGCAAGGCATGCTCGCCGAAGGAAAGTATCCAGCGGGTGACCGTGTCCAGACCGGTGACGGTCATCGTCAATACGCAAGAACCATCGTCCGCAACATCAATCTGTTGTGAAGAATGCCATACCCGCTCGCGAATACGGCGCGCGGCATCCTTATCAAACCAGATCGAGACGATGACCGGCTCGTCGGTAATGTTGGCAAAGCGCAGTCCAAGCTGGCGGCGGATGTCTTCTTGACTCGGCGGAATGAAAGTGGTCGGCAGCAGCGTCAACGTGCGAATGCGATTGATGGCAAAGTCGCGGTTCTCGTTACGGAAATGGCAGTGCCCGTAGACGTACCAAAGACCGTCATAGTGATACAGGTGATAAGGCTCGATGACGCGTTCCGTCTCCTCATCCCGCGACATGGTGTAATACGTCATACGGACTTGCTGCCGCTGCTCAATGGCCTTGAGCAAGTCGTTGAAGTGGATGGTATCCTTGATACTTTCTGGGGGTGCCGGCTCTGCCAATAGCGACACATGCCCGGCGATTTCATTGGAGGACTGGCAGCCGGCGTCAATCTGGACATGCCGCAACTTCTCCAGTGCGCCCTTGATGGCAGGGACGAATGGGCTATTGTAGAACGTCTCGGCGATCTGAAGGGCCATGGACAGGGCGAGGAGTTCCTGGTCGCTAAACGGTTCCGGCGCTAGACGGAAGGGATGTTCATAGTAGTAGCCCTCTTCCCCTTTGGTTCGGGATACGTTAATCGGCGCGTGGAATTCCTCCTTGAGCACAGCGATATCGCGTTTAATCGAGCGCAGGCCGACACCACAGCGTTCGACGAGATCGGCCACGGTCGGGCGCTCACCGGATGCGATGGCGTAATGAATTTTCAGTAAGCGCGAGATTTCAGTGCGATGGTTTGCCATAATTTACTTTCTCTCGAATGAGAACACTATTCGCGCACCTATATGAACCATGGAGTCTTCTCCAGCGAAGGGTGCAGAGTAAATTTACCGTCTTGCCTTAAAAAGGCTGCTGTTAAGTAAGCGATGTCCTTCGCATATTTTATCGTAATCGGTTCCGCGCAAAGCGAATCCGTTGATGCCCAGTTGAGTTTTGTTAAATTCAATACCTGCAAGGCCAATGCTTTGATGTCGATGTTCGCCTTTGCCCCACCAACCGGGGACTCGGCATAGGCGTTAATCTCTAACATAACAGGTGTCCCTAGAGTCTTACGATAGGGATTAAATCCAGTTGTTGACAGGAAGAACTGATTTGGTGTTGTCGTTACGTACCCACCACGACGAAGGCTCCCGTCAGTATCTGGACGATTGTCAAAGAGACGGATATTGTGATGGCTGTTGATCCAGAGGAAATAATAGGTTCCATTTGGACGCACGGAACGAGCAGCCTCTAATATCGCTTGTCGGTCATCAAGAGAATACTTTGCAGAGTAGTGGAAATACACACTGGGTGTTTCAGAAAGCGAAAGTCGTTCCAGCGTTGAACGGACTAATTCTTTATAGTGAAGCTGACGTTCGTCATATTTGAAGGGCTGCATGTTGCCAGAGTAGAACTCCCAACGACCATACTTATTAAAAACATTAGCGTATCCGACTAGCCTATCTTGATTCTTGCGGTAATTCTCTGTGTAAGAAAGGCCAATAAAGAAATCTGCATCTGGAATAGCATCTGGGAGTACCCATGGACTAACCCCACACTTTGCGCACAAATTCAACGCAAGGTTAAGATCTTTCCAGTCAGGATTATCAAGAGTAGGAGTATCGATCATCTGACATGGTAGCCCGGATTCTAATAACAGACGCTTAATTCGGTAATATGGCGAATTCTCATCATCGCTATCATAACCAAGTTCAGGTGTCTGGATAAGGAATACACGAGATATCGCAGTGTTGCCTTTCCATTCAGGATGCTCTCTGAGTAACCTATCGCACTCCTTCGCAATATCTTCGGTAGCTCCAACAGTTATGATACTACCATATGTGAAATTTACTCCAAACGTTCGCTCGGAACCACGATACTTATACTTACCGGTCTGCAATCGCCCAATTAGCTGGGCCATCTGTTCACGCTTGACCTGCAAACAGATCGGAATCAACTCAACAGACCGTTTCTCGGCATCATACGATCCAAAGCGGGTAATTCCATCACGAATATCGGGACTTTCTTTACTGTGGCTAAATTCTACGCTTGGTTCTTCTAAATAGCGCACAGGTAATCCTGAAGTTTTAGAAGAATCGGCTACGAGTGCCGCAGGGATGCTGTGGATATCGATAATAAAATCAGCCACACGCAACGGGAATACAGTAGAACTGATAGCATTTGCTGTAGCGATGATTTTCTCGGAACGGATACGAGCCGCGTTCGGCTTCAAAGCTAATCCGTACTCTTTAATAGCGCGATGCAAATCGAAATGTATGTTTTGGTGTGTTAATACTGCCTCGATCTCATTTAAACTCAGATCAGGGATTACCTGGTCACTTGCCACTTGTTCTTCTCGCCCGTAGTCGACTAGAAATACTTTCGTCCACTCTGCGTCACTGGATACAATTTTACCTCTTTGCCACCCGTTCCAGTTGACCAGTACACCTCGACCGGTGAAAGTATTGGCTTGAATCCATTGACAAAGTCGAGTTACTGAAAGCATATTTCTAACTCGTAGTATATAATCGATGCAGAGGTAAAGTCGCCCACCGTATTCACGGAGCTGAAATACATAAGCCGGAAAAAGTCGTAGAACTGACGCCACTTGCGGTGACGTCTGAATTTCTACCCCTATCTTATGGGTGATTATCCTGCCATATTTATTACTATGGATGTACCAGCGATTTTTTTTAAGCGACGCTAATAGACTTGTGATTATTTCTCTTCGGAACTCTTCAGAGAGTAGTCTTCGCTCACCATCGGCAGTGATAAACAACTCAAAAATATTCGCATATTCTGTCACATCCTGCACGACAGAGTCAGCTTGCATCGCCCTTTCACGTTCGACTGCTTTACTCTCAAGCAGCACTATCGTTTGACTGTCTGTTACATCATATGCAGGAGCTGGTAGCTTTAATTTCTCCATCTCATCCCGCATCCGCCGAGTTCCTTCACTCAGTGCTCGCACAAATGCGGCTCCACGTTCGTCCCGCATCAATTTCAACCATTGAAGCAGCTTTGGATTCCTTGGCATGGAATCGAGGACTAAGTCATCAAGCGAAAAGCGATTAGGAACACTCCTGTCTCGCTGTAGAAGTCTTCCTGGGTTTCGAACTATGAGCGCATCCTGGTAGTGTTCACATTCAATCGCGTGTTGGATCGCATAGTCTCTATGCGTTACAGCATTTACGATTGACTCATCAATCGTAATGTATGGCAACTCCGGTTCGTCGATGAATCCACCTTCAGGATTCCGACGCTGGTACGTTTTTAAGAATGCTGACTCTTTCATGAAAGTGCGAATATCTCTGATCTGCTTCGTGATGGGACCACTGAATTCTCGCTCACGACTCGGGAGAGGACGCGAAGAATGCCTATCATGAGTCGTATCGAAATGCAACAAACGTACGCATGACCAAGGCAATAGGCGTTGAGGATTTGAACAAAAAAAGAGGAAGCCAGCAAAGGTAAAAGAGTAGCCATTCCCATTCTTGATGATTGCTCCAGCCCGATAGAGCAACTCATCAGTAGTGTATTCATACTCTGTGTTTTCCAAGAAAACACGACGGAACTCGGCAACGATACCCTGATCTACCTCACTCGGATCGTAGGGGCAGCAAGGGGCAATATCATGTGAAATAATCCCTTTCTCACGACGCATCTGGTCTCTTTGCGTCTCACTAAGCAAAACATTTTGTGCGCCCGAACGTTTCCATGCTTTGGGTTGTGCGCCAGTTGTCTCGCAGAGGGCACTCGAAGTATGGGGAACGAATAACAAGCAGATACGGTCACTTTGACCATTCTCATTCTGACAGTCGATCAGTTTACATGTGGTTGCATGGTTCCTAAGCCGCTCGTTAATGTGTGTTAACGATCTTTCTTGCTCGTCAGTCAGGTGAGAAAGACCCTTGATTGTACCATCTTTGCTTATGCCAACAGCGACGAAACCACCGTCGATATTCTCATTCGCGAATGCAGAAATGCACTCGCATACTTGAGCTAATACCTCCCCGAACTTATTATTCGACACGACTTTTGTAGCAGGATCTGGTCTCCCCGCCTCTTTCCTGTCGAAATATTGATTCTCGAATTGTCGATCTTCACTAGCAGTTAACAGACTCCAAAAATCCATTGGGCGATCATACACTTCGCGTGGCGTTGGCATCTCACACCTCCGAACAATACGTAAAGAAATCAGTCAATAGTGCCTTGGAAAATACTTGATCGAAGGTACCACTTCTTCTGCCGGTTCTCCATTACCCCAAGGTTCACCAGCGTCCGAAGTACATAGCGTACCCGCCGTGGAATCGTTCCACGGTCACCATACTTCGCGATCAAGCGATCATAGAGCTGACTGGCACTCACTTCTTTGGCCCCGACGACATGCAACTTGCGGATGGCCTGCACGACCTCGGCCACGAACGGTGTTGACTCGACGAGTAAGCGGAATCGCACGGCCATACGCTGGTCAGGAGCCAGGCTGGACATTTCGTCATAATACGCCTGCAATTGTTCACGAGACAGCGGCGACCGAAACCCGACTGCCTGCTGTAACTGACTGATCACCTTGCGCAGGGATGTCGGAGATGTAATCTGCTCGCGCAAATACGCACGCAGCGCCTGGGTTAGCGCATCTTCATCGCTTAACTGAAGCGATTGCTCCAGGGCGTAATCAATCCACTCCGGCTTTAATTCGCGGTCATACATTACCGGAATGCGTTCTTTCATACCGTCATTACCTCTACTACAGGAACGAAAACTTCCTCAATACTCATGCCGCCATGGCTGACACAGGATACGCCTGCCTGCTCGAAGGCTGCGAACTCCTCGGCAAAGACCGGCCAGCACGTTTGGGGCAAGCCGGCAGGCTGGTACGCCATCATCTGCTTACCGGCATATTGCTGGCTCAATGCCTGATGGTTAAATAGCAGTACGCGCTTCGAGCGTTCTTCCGTCAGATCTCCCGCCTGCGCGCGCCCAATCCCTTCACAGCGCACATGGCCATGATCCGCAGTCAACACGATACGATACCCATACTGATGCGCTTCCAGGATGAGATCGCGCAATTCGGTGCGTGCCGCCCAGGCGGTAGCTGTCTCACGGATCGTTGAAAAGCGGGGATCAAGCGCATGGCAGCAATCATCCCACGAGGTATCCACGACACAGACTCGCTTGCGTCCTAGCGCGAAGGCATCCGATAACCCGGATCGCTCATCGACGGAGAAATACTCACCATCATTCGAGAAGCGCTGCTGCCAGAGAATACGCTCATAGCGTGCCGAGTGCTTATTGGCATCGAACTGTGCCGGTGGCTTGCCTTCAAAGAAAGCCCGGCGGCTTAACGATGTCAACGTCGGAATAATGGCAAATGCCGCGCGCGTCGCAGTCTGCTTGCCGACGACTCCGTCCTGGCGCCAGACAGCTTCTACGGCATGCCAGGCGGGTAAACTCAGGCAATCCACCATCAGGAACAGCAAGCGATCATCGGCATATCGAGCATCGAACGTCTTCACCAGTGACGTGAGTTTCAGCACGTCAGGATTCAACGATGAGAGCACCGTGCCATAATTCTTTTGTACCCATCCGGTAAAGGCATGATTGGCCGCCAGCTTCTCATCCTGCTGAAGCTTGCCCATTGCGCTGGCCTCTCCATACTTCAAGCCAAACGCCAAACAATCCAATGCGCTGGCGTCTTCCAATAAACTCTCGGCGAACGCGCCGGCGCCAGTCCAGCTTCCAGCTTCTTCGCGGCGACCTTCCTGACGGACTCGATCCAGCAATACTTGACTGGCCGTGGGCAACGGCCCGAATTGCTCCGATGCCTCGCGCATGATCGTCAATAAGGCAGACCGCGCCATGGGAGGATCAGCCAGGACATCGGCTGTCAGGTGCAATCCCACACCCGAGGCCAGATGCTGGTGAAGCGCCGTGGCCAACGGTATCGGGAGTCCTTCAGTTGAGAGTGCCACTTCCGCCAAGGTGCGAACCCATCCATCATTGATCGCCAGGTAGAGCGGGTCGATGCCGTAAATCGCACGGGCTATCGTCTCCGCAGCTTCCGTCTGCGAGAGCGGGCGGCGAATCTGTTCCTGCAGGCGGTACAGGCGATCCCAGTATCGTTGCGGGATGCTTTTGACCAGGTCATGCGGGAATTTGCTAAAGATCTCGCCGACGCTTATCGACTCCCAATGATGATCAGGAAATCGCGATTCAATCAAGTGCCTGAGGCTGCCGTCCGGCACAATGAGCAAAGGTTTGTCATCATCAGCAAGAGCTTCGAGGAGTGCCAGGCGGTCCCAGGAGCCATCCCAGTCGATAATGGTCATGCCAGCCTGGCGCAAAGCCTCGCGCACGACCGGCGTCTGTAGCAGCCCATCCGTGTCTTCGCAGAAGGTGGGGATACCGCCAAAGGCAGGCCTGAGATCATTGATGATGTAACGAATCCATGTCATAACACACTCACCCTCGCCAGGAAGAGGCATTGGAGATCGGGGAGCGCACGTGTCGCCATCTCGATCTGCGCTTTGTTGCGCTGGTATTCCGCTTCCAGTTCACGACGACGCGCTTCCCGGATGTTGTCGATACCGATGCGGGCCAATGCGGTGCGTCGGGCCAGGTAACTGACGTCCAGGGCGATCTTCCTGCGGCGTGAACGTTCTTTAGCGCCGGCTAACACGCGCTCGTAGAGTCCTCCGGCTTCGGACTGGGCATACGCTTCCATGGTGGCATAGTCATAGGTCTCATACTCGCCGAGATGAGATATTTCGGCGCTGCGCGTCGCCAACGCATCCCATATCCGTTGCGCAGTGGTCGCATAGGCGTCGCCACCATCAGTGATGAACGTCGCGAAAACATGCTGGTGTCGCCATAACCCTTCAGCAATGCCCACCTTCCAGAGCGCAAACCAGCCATCGACGGCGAATCCCAGACCATCCACGCGCAGAGACGGCACCGGCGTGCCCGGCGCAAAGTAGGGACGCAAGGTATTCACGCGCTGGATAACGACTTCAGAGAGATCGATCGACGCGTCGTCATCGGCATCCTGCGGGGTATCACCCATGAGCGTGGTCAGCCAGGCGCGCAAAGGTACGGTCTGCTGGCGGTCGGCGGCTTCGACTTCTCCGGTATATAGCGATTTCACGCGTTGGGATTCCTGGGCGGCGGTGCGAATCTCCACCAGCACGCGTTCGAACTCACTGTCGAACACTTCCGGTCGCAACAGCGCGGTGCGCGCGAGATCGGTAAATTGCGCTCCAGCCTCACGGGAATCCAATACGTCGCCGGTTTTATCGACGCCGAATTCCTGGAGGATGGTTTCCAGCTTTTGCTGTAACACCTCGTAGATGCGCGCCTCGACCGAATTCTCCAGCACCAGGTTAAATGCTTTCACTTCCCGTGGTTGGCCGATGCGGTCGACGCGTCCAATGCGCTGTTCAACTCGCATGGGGTTCCAGGGCAGGTCATAATTGAAGACCACGTGTGCAAACTGCAGGTTCAGCCCTTCGCCGCCGGCATCCGTTGATATGAGCACCTGCGCCGACCCACGGAAGGCTTCCTGCGCCTCTTTGCGCTCCTCTAAATCCATGCTCCCGTTGAGCGTGGCTATAGTCATCCCGCGCTGTTCGAGGAATTCCTTCAGCATCTGCTGGGTAGAGGTGAACTCGGTGAAAACCAGGAACTTCTTCGACGGCTCGCTGTCTTCCTGGATAAGCGAGATCATCAGGTCGTATAACGCTTCCGCGCGGGCATCCGGGCCGGTTTGCTGTACCTGCAGTGCCAACTCCAGCAGGCGTTGCACATCGGCCACTTCTTTGGTATCGACCGGCGCGCTGAAAAGCGCCAACTGTTCGGCGGTCTCGGCATCTTCATCGATCTCGACCGGATCATCCGAATCCAACACCTGGGTACCGGTGCCACCGGTCAATACGGTCAGCCGTCCTTCCAGGAAATTAAGAATCGCGCGGGTGGAGCTACTCATTAATCGCTGAATGAGGATGAGCAGCAGGCGCGATCCCTTGGCGCCGGAACGCTGCGCCTGGTTATATCCTTCGATGACATACTCCGAGACATCTTCGTACAACCGTTGCTGCAGGGCATGGCGTTCACGGAACGGCACGGTGATCAATCGTGTGATACGCGGCATGAAGAGTGGCTTGCCGTCGGCATCGGTGGCCGAACGTTTCTCGGTGCGGATCACAAACGGCGCCACCGCTTCCCGTGTCATAGCGACACCATTGGGGAAGCTCTGCGGATCGAGTAACGATAGCAAACGGCGGAAGGCGTCACTCTTTCCACTATGGGGCGTGGCCGAGAGCAATAAGAGATGCGGAGAGGAACCGGCGACGCCTTTGGCCAGTTCGAACCGCGCCACATCATCTGACGTGCCGGCAACCTTGTGGCTTTCATCGATGATGACCAGATCCCACCCGGCGCCGACCAGATCGTGGAAACGGTCAAGATTGAATCGCTCGATCTTCTCAGTAGACCAGCCCTTTTGCGATTCTTTGGGCTTCACCGCGTCGAAGGAGGTGACCACGTGCGTATAGCGCTTCCACGGGTTATCGCCCCGCAGCGTGGCACCCAATCCCCACGCGCCGGGTTCAACCAGATCGAAGGTCTCATCGAAATGGCGCTCCATTTCAGCGATCCACTGAAGCTGAAGGCTTTTTGGCGCCAGCACCAGCACCCGCTCCACCATGCCGCGCAACTTGAGTTCCTTCAGCACCAGACCGGCTTCGATGGTTTTCCCGAGACCGACTTCATCTGCGAGCAGCTTGCGTACCGGGAAAGTGGCCATCGTCTGGCGCAGCACGCGAAACTGGTGGGGAAGTGGGATGACATGGCTCACCAGCGGCGCGAAGAAAAGATCAGAACCAAGGGCATGCCAGATGCGCGCGCCGGCGACTGTGGACAGCGCATCCGATAGCTCGAAAGGGCACTCCGGCAACAATTCGGCGGCAGCGATGGTATGCACCTGTGTCCCGCCTTCCGGCAGCACCAATGCTGTTGTTTCGCCGAATAGCTCCCGCCGTTCTAGTACTCGTACCCAGGCGTGTAGCGCCGGGCACCACGTCCGTTCCTCCACGCGCTACCCCTCCCAGGTAAATTCGAGTTGCACTGTTTCCGCAGGCGCCAGGTCTTTGGCGATATCGTAGAACTGCACAAACTCTGGCACTTCTTGCAGAATTTTAACCGGTATACTCTCGCATACCGCTACGATTACGCCAAACTGCTTCGTCTGCCAGCAATGCTTGAAGCCCTCCAATATTGCCTCTTTTCGGAAGACTTTCAACTGACCTTTCAACTTCACGTAACCTTCAAATGTCCTTAATAAGCCTTTGCGGCGTAGTGCTTCCAGGTCTTTCTCTTGATTCGGATCAGGCACACGCCACTTGCCATCTTCATCTAGAATAAAGTTTTCTTTTAGCAAATCGCGTAGTTCGGGACGTGGCTCACGAGCATCCCAATCGCGTGTTTCCTGCATGAACTTCGGCGTAAGGTCACCTAAGGTTTGTGATTGTTGCAGCAACTGAACCCGCGTCCATTGCACAGCACTACGTTCATCGCGTATAAATATCGCGAGTTGTTCTATCGCAGACCGAGAACGCAAAGCGTCGTATCGAGCGGCCTGATCTTGAAGAAAATACATCTCATCTCGCTCGACAAACTGATCGTTCAGTATCTGATAAAACTCTGCGGCTGAAACAGGGATGCGGGCACCATGTTGCAAATGATATGCTACCATTCTATCGAATAACATATAACGCGTGCGCTCTGCGACAACCTCGATATGACCGTCCTTCGTGATAGGGGCTACTGGCAGCATATCGAGGTGTTGGCGGACAAACCAAATAGCACCTTGACTTTCACCCTTCATACTGGCAAATCGCGCTTCAAAATCAGCACGAGGTTTATAGCAGGAAATGACAAGATCAACGTTCACCGCATTGTTACCGGTAATCTGTTTCTTTGTTTTTGATTCCTTATCAAGGACTCGGATATCTGCTACCACAAATCCAGTTGACCATAGGGCTTCCTGAATCGCATTCCAAACGCTATTGGCACTATTATGAAATTCAACTGTCATCCATCGTCCAGGCTTTAAAACATTGAAGTAAGATGAGAAACATCTACGCATCAATTCTCCGTACTCGTAGAGTCCCTTAGCTTGCGATTCGCTTGTGATCGCCTCCGACAAAGTGTTCGTTTGAACTCCCATCCACGATTCCCAAAGGTAATTCAATTCCGAGTACGGTAAATTTCCACCAAATGGAGGATCAGTAAAGATATAATCAACCAAAGGTGTGTCTGTTATGTTACTCGTTGTGCTTTGGCAACAAATTATTGGTGAAGTTCCCGATGGCCAGTTGCGAAAAGCCTTTATTAGTCTTTCAAGCTTTTCGGTGAAGGCATAGGTAGGCGATACTTCGGCAATCTGGGAGCCAACATATAACGTACCACTAAGATTTCTATTGTTTTGTGAGAAGTGGTGTGGCGAGTAGCGATTCAGTTTTGACAACCCTATTGCCCATTGACCAAACAAAAAACGTAATGACGCACTCAGCCTGGCGTCTTCACAGAGTTTACTTTTCGCAATCAATGCAGAAAGAACCCATAGGCTGCGATTGAAGTAAAAATGATGCACATGCGAAATGCCAATATGATAACCAGCACGCCAAAGATCGCCCCAGTCAATTCCTTTGCCCATCATTGGGTTTGTGGGAAACCAGTATGGTATCTGAAATTGGCTTATTTTATCGAGTACAAGAAGGTCATATGAATCTGGCTGCTTTGTATACCGCTTCTTCGCAACAGTATAGTTTATAAGAACGGGGACTTGCTTCCGCCTATGTATAGTCTTTCCAATAACCTGATCGAAGTAGGCTTCCGTTGCATGCTTACATTCACGCTTTGTTGTTTCTGAACCGCAAACAGGGCAAATAAAATTCTCTTTTACGGTGCCTGTCTCCGCATCAATCGCTGCATAATAAAAGACAATATCGCCTCCGCAATGAGAGCAGGTGAAGACATCAGACCATACCGTAAAATTGATTTTCCCAAGTTTTGATAGGCGTGGAATTATCGATACTAAATCATCAATATCAACGCTGGATGTTAATATTTCTGTTGCCTGCCTGACCTCGTCGTCGTTAGCTTCATGAAGTGTGGAATACATCCAGCCACATTCTTTTTCAACTTCGGAGAGAATGCGTTTTGCCTCTCTCCCAAAGACTACAGAGTCTACTGGCGTATTGTAATTGTATGCTATAAAAGTCGCAATAGGGGCAAGATCATTAAGGATAGCACTACGTGAGCCAAGCCTGCTAAAAGGCTTGCCATCATCACCAAGTATAGAATGATCGTCTAATACTCGATATCCGAGTGATTCAACCTGTTCGCGAGTTGCGCACATTTGTGCCGCCACGCCAGTCATTCCAGAACCAGAAAAACCATCATAGACAACATCACCAGGTTCCGTATAATGTAGAATATAGCGCATAATCGCTTTGTGCGGTACCTTTGTGTGGTAACTATGCGCATTATATATTGGGTCATTCTTCCCTTCGCTTACATCAGCAGCGAAGGGCTCGCGATGGTAAGCATCCGCTTCAGAATCATACGGCTTGCTGCGGGTTTGTAGCCATTCATCGATGAATGGATTGGGGCAGGCTGTGTAATACGGAGGATCACTAAGTGCGATAATAGCTTCATCAGTTCCGATAGGAAATCCTTCAATATTACGAAAGGCAGGGTCTTTCAGTTTTTCGGCAAGACGCAGTCGATATTCCTCACGTATACGAACACGCTCTTCGTCCACTGGCGAAGAGGTAGTCTCATTTAATTGCAGATCCAATTCCATATCGCTCATCGCTATACTCCTCGGGGCAGAGTATCAAACTCCGCCCCGTGCATATGCTGTGTTCTTTTCAGTCCTCTAATACAAAGCGCACCGTTTCCGGCTGGTCGGCGCCTAGCTGATCTTTTAGCCACTTTTCAAAGCGCTGACGCATTTCTTCCGCCTTTAACGGTACTGTCCCATCACCCATAACCTGCTTGGCGAAGGCAGTAGCCTTTACTGGCTTTCGCTTCAGACCGCGCAACGCAGTGTTCATCACGTTCACGAAGGCGTCGCTGATCTGGGCCGGCAATTGCTGTGAGGCGATAAAGTCATCGACGATCTTCTTCTCCTCCGGCTTTAATGCCGTCAACGTGGGAGCGATGGCCGGATCGCGCAGCTCTTTGAGCAACTGATTTGTCCAATCCTGTTCCAATCGCGCGATTCGCTCTTCGCACTCGGCGAGGAGATCGTTGGCCGGGCTGTCTTTCACCACCAGCGTGCGCGGGTCGAATCGCGTGTAGGGGTTGAGCGATGTTGGGCTGTTTAGCAACTCTTCATTCGAACACGCATGGTAGATCGGCAGGCTATCCAACCCTTTGCGTAACTCCTCCAGCGCATCCTTGTTCACCGCCGTGATATAGACAAGCTTGTTCAACCGTTGCAGTGTATCGCTCTGCAGGAGCTTTTTCTTCCGAGCATCGCCATCCTTATCCAGGCTTTGCTCGCGACTGATACGCTGGTAAGTATCCAGCGCGAGATCAATGGCATCCTGAATAAGTTGCCCCAACGCGTTGCGCTGTTGAGCATCCGTAAAGACGACCGGATCACGGTATACCTGGTTCATCCGATCTTTCAATGCATTCAGTTTCTGTTGAAATTCATCGGCGCCGACCAGGATGGCCTCATATCGCTCCAGCGCCTGCAATTGTCGTCCGGTCTTCTTATCCGTAACAAATGCCAGCAACGCTTCCAGCCCCGCGCATTCCTGCAGCAGACTCTCCAAGCGGTCAATCTCGACCATCTCCATCCGCAGGTTGGCCATTCGTGCGACGGAATTCAACGAGGTCAGGGTTTCCAATATCGTCTTGGCATCCGTGAAGGCGCGCAGCCGATCATAGACCGCCGTCTTCTCCTCTTCCACCAGGAATGGCAACTGCCAACGCAACTGGTTGCCATTATCGACCAACGACATAATGCGTTCCGCGATAGTCGCCTGGAATTCCTCGATGGCAACCTTATGCGTGTTCTGGTTGGCCAATTTCCCCTGGTTCAGCTTCATGATTTTGAAGAGCTTGCGCCACTTCTCCAATGGCGGACCCACCGGGCGACCGACACGGATAATGCCTTCCCAGGATTTGACGTTGGCGAAAAACTCCCGCATCGTGCCGGCGTCATACTTCGTGTTGCTCTTCCCAAAGATAATAAAATAGCCCGCATCGACGCCTGCCGCTAAGACAACATGCAGCCATTCAGCCTCGATGGGTTCCGCCTTCATCCAGACTCTGCCTTCGCGCGTTTCGAACAAGTCGGTATTATTTAACACCTGACCCTCTTCACGTGCGTTGAGCATGTCGCGGACGATCTTTAACCAGGGTGAGCGTTCCGGGGTTGGCGCATCACCATCATACAGTTCCAGCGCGTCGAGAACCGCGTGACCGAGGCCGGTGCGCATGCCATGATTACAGATGATCTCTAACGCCGCCTGCATTGCTCCACCACGAGTTCCTTCCTGGATGGACGAGGAGAAGGTGGGATAGCCGGGATATTTCGTCTCGAAGTGTGGCGAGAACATCACCTGGCAAATGGCATTCACGCGTGTTTTGAAGAGCGCGGTCTGGAATTGCGGGGCAAAGTCAGCCACCCACTCACCGAAGCGTTTCTTCTGGCCGTTCCACTGTACAGAAATCCAATCGCTGGCATGCTCGACGAATTCGGGGAGGAGCTTTTGCAACTCGCGCTCGGCGATGCGTTTATAGGCTAACTGCTCATCACCCCGGCATTCGCGCGCCCGTTCCCGAGCCGCCACATAAATGCGGAGCTGGTCGAGGAACGTGCCTTTGTCGTCATCCGACACCGTTTGCTCCGGGTGGTCGCAGAGCGCCAGTGGGAAATCTTCCAGGAACCAGTAGTTCTCATCGGCGCTGTCCTGCCACTTTTCATCCTTCCCATAAGAGGTTACTCGCTTGGACGGGATGATGAAGAGGTAGAAATCTTTCGGCGGCTGTGCTGTTGACCGCTGATTCGGGAAGCCGAAGAAGAGCCAACCAGGACGCTCAGCGTTCTTATCCGCCCACTGGAGGTTGTAATTCCACAAGCGCCCTTCCTGGACGGGACTCTCGTTATCCATTTCCAGCGCGCGGGTGAACATCTCGTTCATGTAGCGCTGGACGACATTTTCACTTAGCGTTTTGCTGTACGTGATCACCTGCTGCTCATAGTCAGTGACTTTCGTGGGATCGATGTAATATTGCCCCGACTCCCTGGAGACCGAGAGGAACTGCCCATTGGCCGCTTCGCGCGAACGATCCAGCAGTCGCTTGGCCGCCAGCGTCAAAAACTGCGGGTCGGGCATCGCGATGGGCGTGCGCCAGAGCAAATTGTTTTTCAACTCTTCCGGCGTCAAACCGACCTGCGCATTGATGCTATCCGTCGTCAGGCGGTTCACCGCGAGGGCATAGATCAGGCGAGTGGCGCCCTGTAGATCATCATTGGGACCGAAATTACTGCGCATGTGTGCCGTAATCGTTGAGACGTTTTGAATGACTTTAGCGACATCACGGTTTGCCCGGAGACCTTGATCGGCCTCAATGTCTTTCCAGTATTTATCGGAGGTGATGAGATCGAATGCGTTGGCATCGACTTCCTTGTCTAACAGCGCTTCAGCTTCCTTGGAGAGCTGGGTGAGGATTTCGCGGCGTTCCACAACGAAGACGCGTTGGAATTCATCAATGAAGCGCGGGTGGGCCGGGAACAGCGCGACAAACCGGTCTATCTCCGGCGCCAGGGTTTCATAGAGTTCAAATTGCTTCTCGAACAGTTGGCGTATCTGCCCTTTCTGCGCCGCGGTCTTCTCAAACAGATACTGCTCGACTAGTTCGGAGACACCTTTGCTGTCGATAGAAAAATCGTAGAAGCGCCTTCTCATACGATTCAACTCTTCGGCCACATGCTGGAAACGCGGATTATTGAACAGCGATTGCTGCACACCGGCCATGAAGACGAAACGGGAAGAGTCGCAAAATTCACCTAGCGAGCGAAGGACGGACAGGTCATGCACCAGATCGAGATCATTACGGGTGCGCAGATAATCCAGCAACTCGTCCGTAATGAGCATGACGCCCATGCCAGGATAGCGCGTCTCGAATTCCTCCATAAAGCGCTGGAATTCCGTTTTAATATCCGATACCTGGGTAGCCAGCTTAAACGTGAAGTCAAATCCCTGATCTTTCGCCAGCCGGGAGAGTTGCTCGGTGATGATATCATAGAGTGACATCAGCGACCCGGCGATCTGGTGGCGACGGACCTTATACTTCCCGGCAAACACGCTGAGCTTCTGACGATAAGCCTCATCGCGCACATACTGGAGGTAATCGGCATTCTCCGCGAGGATCGACAGGAAGCCCATGACGTGGCTCTTACCTGTACCGTAATTACCGACGATGAAGATGCCTTTGCCTTCAGCACCGCTATTAAAATCAAGCTGCGGCAGCGCGACATGGGTGATCATCTCATCGAGCGATGCCGTCACCACGAAGGTCGAAACCAGGCGTTTCGCCTTGTCACGGTCATCCGCCTCGTTGATCTGGATGACGGTCTTAATCGAGTTTAATGTAAAAAGGTCAGCGTATCGCATATTGTCCTGTCGCAACCTCCATCACCGGTCTGGCATAGCAATCGTCTTAATGTGTCAATATTTCCCCTCGCAGAGCAACTATTCCTTCGCTCGGAGACAATTCGAGCACACCTCAACCAAGGGGCTTCTCTGTAACCAGGAGAGTATACCACGAGCAACGTGTCAGAATCCGACATTTTGATAGGAGGATGGAAAAACTTTTTCACTGACCGTGTGGCATCTCTCTTCGTTAATTTCCTGTAAATCGACTCCAACCCGACTGCCGCGTCAATCCCTGGAAAGTGAAGCGGTGTCGCCGTGGTGCATGGATAGCTGAGGTGTCGAACACCAACGCTTCACCGAACGCCACGGGAATATATTCCCATCCCGCCTCGCCATCGAGCGCCTTGTCGAGGATGCGCGCTTCCGACGCGTAGATCACCACGCGCTTTCGCCGATGCAGACGCACTTCGAGCGGCATGTTGCCTTTGAGCAGGATGATTTCCTCAGGTTTGATTGTCGCCACCAGTGCGGCGCTCATGCTGCCATCCAATGGCTGGAGCGCGTCAAGGTATGCGTCCACATCTACGCCCGTGGTACCGGCATGGTGCTGGGCAATGCGTGCGAGCAACTCGGAGTCCACCTGGGTCGTGTGCCGCAATCGCAGGCGAGCGTAGTGTTGCATATGATCAGAGATAGTGCCGTTGTGGGTTAGCAAAATGGGGGGAGCGCAACACAGCGGGTGGTTTTCGGCAGGATTGCTGACACGCCCGCGAGAAGGCCAGCGAGTGTGTCCCATGAGATACGTCACCTGCCGATCCACACCGAGAAGCCAATCGATATAGGTGCCGCTTTGTACAAAGGCGCGTGCCGGGAGTGGTTCCTTGGCAACCTGCATGGCGCCATCCCGTTTCACCCAGGCGACGCCGGTGGCATGCGGGCCACGATGCTCGGAGAGAAGCAGGAGTCTGGTGAAGGTGTCCGTGAGCGCTTCGATGTCTCGCACGCGGCGTTTCGCCAGTCGCCCCAGTAAAATTCCTGAAAGGCCGCACATTATGCACCGCCTTTTTTATCTGGGATGAACCCGGCGAAGATGCCCTCGGCATATCTGGTCCGATTCTCGCGTAGCCATTCGGCGGTCTCATCGTATCCCCATAACTCGGCGATCTCGATCACGCGGGGACGATCCAGCATGTTGGTCAAACCGGATTGTCGCACGGCCTCCAATCCCTCCCACACGACGGCGGGGATGTGTACCTTGTCACTCATGGTCAATCTCTCCTTCCGGGGTGTTGTCTCGCCATCTCGTCACGACCCCGAGCGTGATGAGGGCATTGAGAAAACTGGTCGCCAGCGCCTCCGGCGTGTCGGCAGACAGCGGGATTTCCACGCCCCGTAGGCGATTGAGGCGGTCGCGGTGGAACGCGACGTATTGGTCGAGGGGGGCGCGCGCGCCGAAGACCGTCGTGCGTTTCATCGCCATAACAATCTCCAGCGGGCTGCCGTCGTAAAAACCGTCACCAGCCAGGTAGAGGCTGTCGTAGAGCGTGCGGGTGGTGTAGAGTATGCGCATCGTCTTCGCCTCCCGTCCTACTTAGCACGAGGGCCGGAGCATTTCGGCTCCGGCCCCACTGGTCTCTTCGGTTTTTTTGGCCTTGCCGGTCTTTCCGGCTGGCCGTCCATATTTGAAGGCGCTGTCTCCGGGCATGAGCTTCAATAGGTGAGTTCTGGCGGTTTTGAATTCGTCTCCATTCATACCGAGCGCGCTGATGAGAAATACGCGAAAGTCGTACTTGGCCGATGCGGGATCGTATTTGCGCTTCTTCGCCGACGCTGCCTGCGTATTGAGCGCTTTCACGAAGAGCGCCATGCCGAACTGGATAGCGGCTTTTACCTTGCCCGCGTGGAGGCTTCCCGCGTATGCTCGCATCTCAACGGCCCCTCTCAGGAAGAAGGCATTCAGGTTCAAAATTGCGTAGCGTTTATGTGTCATGCTACATAACAGCTATGCGATCCTGAACCTGAACGCCTACTTCCTGAGAGGTGCCGTTGAAATGCGAGCCTACGCAGGCAGCCTCCATGCCGGGAAGGTAAAAGCCGCCATTCAATTTGGCATGGCGCTCTTCGTGAAAGCCCTCAACACGCAGGCAGCGTCGGCGAAGAAGCGCAAATACGATCCCGCATCGGCCAAATACGATTTTCGAGTGTTTTTGATCAGCGCACTCGGCATGAACGGCGACGAATTCAAAACGGCGAGAAAGCACTTGCTGCTCCTCATGCCGGGGGACGCCGCCTTCAAATACGGCAGGCCGACGACCGGGAAGACCGGCAAGGCCAATAAAAACGAAGAGACCACCGGGGCTGGAGCCGAGATGCTCCAGCCCTCGTGCTAAGTGGCCGGAAGGAGTGAAGACGATGCGCATTAGCTATAGTGGACGCACGATCTACGACAACCTCTTTCTGGCGCTCAACGGCATCTATGACGGGACAGCCATCCAGATTGTACTGGCGATGAAACGCTCATCGGTCTTCGGCGAAGACGTGGCCTTTGCCTATTACTTGCAATTCCAAGTCGAGCGTCTACAGCGTTTACATGGTATCACCGTGGCCATTCCGGAGATGAGGCCAGAGGAGCAAGCAGCCACATTCCTGTCGGCGCTGATCGCGCATGGCTTGGTGATACAGCTGATGAATGACCACGAAAGGGACATGAGATGAAAGAACCGATTGCCGTGCCAGCCGCCGTGCTGGAAGGATTAGAAGCCGTTCGCCAAAGTGGATACACAAACATGTTCGACCGCCCCCGCGTGATCGAACTGGCCGAGATGATGGGCTATGACGCAACAGCCAAGTGGGTGCGTGAGCACCGTGATCTATATGCGCGCCTCCTATTCAACGGCGTCGTCGTCGAACAGGAGGTGGAATAGTGTGTGGCTTGACTGGTTCCCTCATAGGTAACCTCCCTAAACGCCGTGTGAAAGATATCGAGGCCCTCACTGATACCTTCACCAGGCTGCTCTTACTCTCCGAACACCGGGGCCCTCATGCTACCGGCGTGGCGTGGGTAAAACGGGATGGGACCATGCAAGTGGCGAAAGAGCCGCTTCCGGCACGCACCTTTGTGCAGAGCGGAGCATTCCTGGACTGGCTCCTCGGCGTGGATCGGCAGGTGACATATCTCATGGGCCACACCCGTTGGCCTTCGCGAGGACGAGTGAGTAACCCAGCCGAGAATCACCCGCTGTGTTGCGCTCCCCCCATTTTGCTAACCCACAACGGCACTATCTCTGATCATATGCGACACTACGCTCGCCTGCGCTTGCGACACGCAACCCAGGTGGACTCCGAGTTGCTTGCACGCATCGGCCAGCACCATGCCGGTACCACGGGTGTAGATCTGGACGCATACCTTGACGCGCTCCAGCCATTGAATGGCAGCATGAGCGTCGCGCTGGTCGCCACTACCCGCCCGGACGAGATCATCCTGCTCAAAGGCAACATGCCGCTCGAAGTGCGTCTCCACCGGCGAAAGCGCGTGGTGCTCTACGCCTCAGAAGCGCGCATCCTCGACATGGCGCTTGATGGTGAGGCGGGATGGGAAGAGATCCCAGTCGTACCCGGTGAAGCGTTAGTATTTAATACCGCTGCTATCCATGCGCCACAGCGAATGCGCTTTACGTTCAGCGGCATGGCGGTTACACGGACGAGAATAAGTCTGACCGGCATATAGACAGCGTCACTCATCAATAGGCAACCCGTACTTCTCGGCATGGAGGCGCTTGAAGTAACGGGTTGCGTCTTCGTCGAACTCCTTGGGATTGGCGATTCCCTCCCAAAGTTGCGGTTCTTCCCAATATGCAGGGATAGCCCGTCGTTTCCTGTCGAAAATCATTTCACACCGCCAATCTTCGTGAGCGTGCTCCATTGCGTAAAGCGCGGAATAGATGGCATTTCGAATACGCGTATTGAGCGCAGGCATGAGTTCCTGCGGGAGGTCTCCCTGGTGGTGCAGGTCTTCCAAGCCGTCGCGCACGAACATAGCCAATACTTTAGCGGCGTCTTTCATGGTATCTCGTTTATGATTGGGCATCGGTGATCCTCACTTACAGAAAATCATACGCTGAAATGTATTGTCCCAGCAATCCCCGACTGTTATACCGCCATGCTAAACGGTCCTGCGGGAGCTCGACCGTCATGATTTTGCACAGTAGGAGCGTTTGCGATGGGTGCCGGACCGAGGGCAATAGAGATTGGGTGAGAAAAAATGCTTCACATTCTCCAGAGACCAATCCAAAATGCCGGAAGTTGACACTGTGGTTATGGTATGCTACCCTCATTGTGCCAGATGGGGAGCCATGCGCTCTGTCGGCAGGGAAGTGACCATTGCATAGCGAAATATTTGCAGGCGCTTTGTTTGTGTAGTGAGATGGTCTGCTGTGGGTAAAAGTGTGGGTTATGGCATGTCATTTATGAATCCGTTACGAGATCGTGGTGAGTATAGCGCGCGTAATAGTTCTAAGGGGGCACTGATCGCTGAAGCGGCTCGTGTGGTCGCTTCTCTGGTGGATGGGTTGTCCATCCCTGAAATTCGATTGCGTGCGCTCGAGGGCGATTTGTTCCCTCAACGAGCTCGATCTACGCGTGAGCGCATCTGGAAATCACTTAATCAGCGTTACCTCGCTCATGGGATTCCATGGGTGGTTGATGCTTTACAAAAAGCTTATAAGATCGGGCCGCATAGCCCTGAACTAATATCGTTGCTCTACCTTCATTATGCGTTTCGTGATCGTCTAGCCTTCGATTTCATTACGCAGATTCTTTGGGATCGATGGCAAAGTAAGTCGCTCGTTGTAACCCCGGAAGACGTAAAGAATGTGCTGGACCGGGCGTCGGAATCGCAGCCACAGATTGAACGCTGGTCGCAAACAACGCGGGATCGCCTTTGCCAGAGTATAATCGCCGCATTGCGCGATTTTGGGGTGCTAACCGGGACGCAGAAAAAATGGCTTCAACGCCCAATGCTTCCACTGTTTACCGCAGAGCATTTGCTACGGATATTGATAGCCGAAGGGGTGCGCGGTATGGACATCATTCGTGATAAGTCATGGCGTCTGTTTCTGTATCAGGAGCATGAGGTTTCGGATATTCTTGGAAAACTCGCCCAACAGCGAAGTATTCGCTACGAACGCGTAGGTAGCACTGTCGTGTTGGACACTCCACCGGAGTGGGAGGAAGGCGTATGAGCAGCACGGATTGGCGATGGAAAATTGGCGAAGCCGTCGAGCGTATTCGCTCCCGGTATGATTATATCGGTCGCAAAACAGGCGCGCCGTTTCTGGCAATTATCTATCCACCAGGAGCTGAAGCTGCTGTCTTCCATGAATGGCATACGCAAATTGAATCCCTGCGCCCTGACTACGACGTGCGAACACTAGACGTCCTACAGATAACACAGGGAATCATTGGAGACATCGGTGTGGAGAACATCGTTGAATCACTTAAGGACCCCATGCCCGGTTCTGACCCGACAACTGATCTCGGGAGCATGTGGGTCGAACAGATCGCCCAAGCGGTCAGAGATGCGTTCGCACAGCCTGGCGAAGGTCGCCCGGTCGTTTGCCTTGAGCGTCTGGCAGCGCTATATCCCCCGACGACCCCGCGAGGCGTCATGCAGCATTATGGGATAGCGCACAGTCTGAGTTGGATGGACCAGTCGTTATACTGATACCTGGTACACTGGATGATTCGCGTACTTACCGTTTTGTGGACAAAGTGAACGAATTCATGTATCGCGGGGACCTGCTATAACCCAAAGGAGTAGTGGCCATGATAATCGCAGATCTGTTTAAGATTCGCGTTGAGGAGAAAATAGAGCCAGTCATCAAGGTGGGTGAAGTTGGTGATGAGCATAAGTTGGCGTCAGAGATTGGCAGTTATGTGGTGACGCCGCTGATCGAGCAACACCTCGAAGATTTCCTGGAACTCTATACCGATACATTCCGTACAAACACGACCGAGGTAGGCGTGTGGATATCCGGGTATTTCGGTTCTGGTAAATCTCACCTTGCTAAAATCATGGCGCTCCTGGTGGGTAACCGCAACCTTGAAGGCTCGACGGCCTGCGAGAGATTCAAAGTACGCATTCCCTCTGACTCTCCGCGTTACGGCTCGCTTATTCGTTCATTAGATCGCATGGATCAGTGTGACACCCAAGTCCTTGCATTTAACCTCAACACATTGGCCGATAGTAAGACACGTCCCCTTCCAGAGGTGCTGCTGTCACAATACTACATCTCGAAAGGTTATAGCGGAAACCTTATCTACGCGCGTGTCATCGAGGCTGAACTAGATAAGCAGGGAAAGCTAGCCGATCTTCACGCTGCGGTTGAAGCTCGCGCGAAGAAGCCGTGGCACGATATTCAGCGTAATTTGGCGTTCTATCGCGTCCATCTCTATGCAGCGGCCTGCGAGGTGGCACCGGAGGTTTTTCCAACGCCACAGGACGTCGATCAAGCTCTCAAGGATGCTCAGCGCGGTGAGCTCTGCAACGTGGCCTTCCTCATTGAGACAATCATGACCGACATCAATAAGCTTGGGGGCGAGAGAAAACGCCCGCAGCGAATGATGCTCGTGCTGGATGAGTCCGGTCAGTGGATTGAGAATGATGCCGGGCGCTTAGCGCAGCTGCAGGCACTCGTTGAAGAATCGGCGATTAAGGGTCAGGGGAAAATCTGGACGATTGTTACTACTCATGGCGACATGGGGTCGATATTCAAGGAAGCGCGCGCCCTCGAAGGCGACATGAAGAAGATCGAAGGCCGCTTCCGCTTTAAACCGATGCTCACCACCGAGAATATTGAAAAGGTGCTCGAGGATCGCTTATTCAAGAAGACACTGCCGGGCGAAGATGAATTGCGTAAGGTATACGAGAGTCGCGCCGGTATATTGCGAGGCATCGGCGAGTTGGCGAACACCAGCCAGGCATTGCCTCCGTGTGACCGTGAGAAATTCGTTGTCTACTACCCGTTCTTTCCGTACCAGGTACACTTGATCCCCGAGATCGTGAAGTCGCTGCGGTCGAGAGGTGGACGTGGCGAGCAGATGACTGGCTCCACGCGCACGTTGTTGGCAATCACGCAAGATATTCTGCGCGCTGGTCGCCGACCGTATCTCAGTGAAGGTATCGGCCCGGTCGTGAGTTTTGACGAAGTCTACAATAACCTCGTTGGCGAAGGTGAGATAAGCCCGGACGTCCGTACCGAAATATCGCGTATTAAAGACGTGGTGCCGGGTGCAACAGCATTGACTCCCCACGTCGCTGAGGTGCTCTATCTGATCCGTGAACTGCCATATATCCCACGCACGAAGGATAATATCGCCCGGTTGCTGGCGACGGATGTCGATGAAGACTTACCCATTATCCTCTCTCGCATCGAGCCGGAACTGCAGCGCTTGATGGCGGCAAAGATGGTGGCGCCTATTGGGGAAGAGTATGAATTCCTCACCGGCGAGCGCAGGACATTCGAGGATGCGGTGAGTTCGGTGGAAGCCCAATACCGCCAGGGAGAGCGCGAGCAAGGGCTATACAAGCAGTTTGTGTTCGACGCCGGACGCCACAATTGGCGGGGATGGCTCGGTTCGAATACAGTGCGCTACCTGGGGAATGATTTCACCTTCCGTCTGGAGATCGATGGCGCCTACGTCAATGGCACGCAGGGTGATATCACGCTGAAGCTCACCACGCCGCTTGCTGTTCAGAGCGGTATCAAGTTGGTGGACCAGGAGAATCAGAGCCTGCGCGCAGACGAGCAAAACACCTTATTTTTCTTGTGCGGGCGCATAAACGGGTTCGATAAAGACGTGACGCGCTTCCTGGCGATGAAGGAAGTGATCGACAACTGGAAGGGTGATGCACATCGTTCCGAGGAAGCGCGCAAGCTGGCGCAGGACCGCGAGACGAATGACCTCCCGAAGCTGGAAAGGAAGGTGCTCGAAGGTCTCAAGGAAGGCATTCGCACGGGCCATGTCATCTTCCGCGGGTCGAGCCGTTCCCTGGTAGTGAAGTATGGCGAAACGCCGGGGGATACCCTCCGCACCGAGCTATCGACGTTCTGGTCACAGCTCTATCCCAAATTCGAGAAGGTGCCGGTACGCATCGCCAATGACCAGCGCGCCATCCCCGATGTCCTCTCCGGTGCGACGAATCTGACGAGTGATGTCATTGCCTTGAAGCTATACGACAAAGCGGGCAAGGTCGATCCGCACTCTCCACTGCTTGATGCCATCCGCATGTTTCTGGCCACCGAACAAAATGCGGGACGCCGGGTGCTTGGTAAGGGGATGGTGGATACCTTCATTGCGCCACCATATGGGTGGGACCCGAACGCTGTACGCGTGGGTATTGCCGCACTTGTACGGGCCGGCATGGTTAAGGTGCTGATCAATAAGAAGCCGTATACGAATCCGCAGGATACCGACCTGGTCAATGCCTTACGCGTGAGCCGGAATTTCGATAAGGTTGAGCTCGTGCTGGAGGAGACCGACGTCGACCCTGATGTGCTCACGGAAACGCGCTCGTTTTTGATGCAGTTGGCAAAGCGGCGTGGCATTGATGAGACGCCTGCCGCGTTGAGCCAGTTGGCCGGAGAGATGACCGACGACATTCTTACGAAAGCCGGCAGCGTTTCTCTGTGGGCAGAAGGGGCCGTCTTCCCATTGACTGCAGCTTTCGCTGAGGGGGAGAACGCCTGGCAGGATGTAAAGAATCTGGCGAACCCAGTCCATCGGGTCAATAAAGTCCATGACAGCCGTGACACGCTGGAAGCCGGTTATAAGGCGATCCTTGCGCATGACCAGTTCCAACAGCAGCATGGCAAAAAGTTTGTCGAGATGCGCGCGCTGTGTATGGACATCTCGAATATTGGGCATCTGTTGCCGCAAAACGGACTGCGCTCCTTTATCGAGGGGTATCTGACAGCGAACGCTGGAAAGACCTTCACTTCTCCGGATGTGTGGAAAGAGCTCAATTCGTTGATGGCGCAAGCGAAGGTGGATTTGATCACCCTGTTGGATGGCTGGCGCACCGAGGCGAAAACGCTGTTGGAGAATGCCATCGCGCGTGTGCCGCAGGAACTCATGAGTCAGAACCTCGACGCAGCGTTGAATGATACGCTGGTGGCGCCATTGGTGAAATTTCGAGATGAGATTACCACCATCGAGTCGTCGGCGCAGGTGGCGGCATTGCCGACACGCGCGGAAGGGGCAATTCGCCAACTCGGTGACGCCATCCGTCGTGCGCTCGATGAAAAGACGAAAGCAGGGACGCCGTCGCCTGATGCTGGTGGAGGGGTGGAACCTCCCAAGCCTCCGATGCCACGGGAAGTGCGCAAGCTGCGTCCCAGCGATGTAGTGATGGTCACACGTGTCCAGACGGTGGAACAGTGGGAAGATATGCGCAACAAGCTCGACACGAAAGTGCGTGCACTGCTGAATGAAGGTTTGGATGTGGAGCTTATATAATGGATGCAGCACAGAAACGGATACTGAAGGCTGTCAGCCTTGAGCTACGCCATCTGCTGGAGGGGCGTTATGATGAGCATGGCCGCTGGATGCCCGGCGATCTGGAAGAACGCCTGGCATCCATAGGGATATGGCGGGATCGTGATCCCAAACCACTGGAAGAACTCCAGCACTTATCTCTGGATGATCACCAGGCGCGCCTCGTGGTGGATGCCTATTTGCAGTTGCGGCGGGAAGCCGGAATTTCCCGTGCAGAAGCGGTGGCGGAATTCGTGCGAGAGACGGCATATACCTGGGTAAACCGCCTGCTGGCCCTTCGCTGTATGGAAGCACGCGATTTGATCGATGAAGTGATCCTCCAGAAAGAAGTCTATGGTGGTCGTTCGTTGGCACACCACCGATTGATTGGACGAAACCCAGCATTGAGTGCTGCTGCTGATGATGGACTATTTGCGATGCTAGTTCAGGCATTCACCGAGCAGGCCAAGCATCTCCCCCTGCTCTTTACCCCCAAGGCACCTGGGGTAGCATTGAAACCCTCCGTGGCGGCGCTCAAGCGGTGCATTGCCTACCTCTCAGGTACAGAAGCTGTGCGAGGACAGGAACCGTCCACCCGTGAAGTTTTTCAAGCTCCGGATGCGCTGGGCTGGGCATACCAGTATTGGAATACGGAAGAAAAAGATCGCGTGTTCGAGACGGTGCGAACGAAGAAGGGCGCAAAGATTGAAGGCGCAGACATTGTTCCCGCCACGCAACTTTACACTGAAGATTACATGGTCAAGTTTCTGGTGCAGAATTCCCTTGGCGCTACATGGGCTGGAATAAAACCAGACACTCAATTGGTAGAGAAGTGGGAGTATTTCATATGGAATGCTGACCGTGCGCCAATGGCGATAAAACCGGTGCGGGATATCACGTTTCTCGATCCTGCCTGTGGCTCCGGTCACTTCCTTATCGAAGCCTTTGACCTCTTCTTCGACATGTATATGGAAGAGGGAGAGATTACCGGCGAATCAGCAATATGTGCTTCCATCCTCACCAACAATCTCTTCGGCATAGATATAGATCAACGGGCGGTGCAGATATCAGAAGCGGCGCTATGGATGAAGGCTGCTGAGAAGGCATTCGGCTTCACCGGTACCCCTACGAATCTTGTCGCAACTAAGATCCGCCTGCCTCGCAACAAAGATCATCTTAGGGATTTCTTGGTCAAGCACCCGGAGGATAAGCCGCTTGCCCCGGCGCTCGAGGCTGTATTTGAAGCCTTGCAGCATGCCGATGAACTAGGATCACTTCTTCTGCTTGAGGAGCCAGTGGAAAAAGAGTTGTGGTTGATCAAAGAGCGAGAGGATGAACAAGCGTCCACCATTCAAACTAAAAGCCTTTTTTCAGAGTATACCAAGCCAGTGCAGACGTTACTGCCGATTAATACCGAAGATTGGGACACTTGGAAGACCCGGACCGTAGAGCGTATCCGTGAACATTTCTCTGAACACGCCGAAGTGGCAAGTCTGCAGGAACAGTTTTTCGGTGTGGAAGCGGAGAAAGGCTGGAAGTTATTTGAGTTGTTGGGCCGGGAACATGATGTGGTTGCGGCGAATCCACCATGGATGGGCTCGAAGAATATGGGCAAAACCGTCTACAGCTATCTTGCCAGATACTACCCGAGCGGGAAGAGGGATACATACGCAGCTTTTGTTCTGCGCTGTACGCGATTGTGCAAACGCGGTGGCTATACTGCGATGATTACCCAGCAGGCATGGCTATTTCTGAAAGCGTTTGCTTCTATGAGATCCACAGAAGATAGTGGTTCTGGCGACTTTAAAGGATTGTTGAATACAGTTTCTTGGGAGTGTCTTGTTCAGCTAGGGCGATACGCTTTCTCTGAATTAGGAAACGCTGTGATCCAGCCTGCCTTGCTTATATTTCGTAACCAGCCCCCGCGGTCGACACAACGAATTTTCGGAATACGTTTGAAAGCTCCCAGACTTGCCCATGAGCAAGCAGAGAAGCTTCGGGCTTGCTCGAAGGTCCACTCAAGTAGCATCGTTTCAGTAGTTGAGCAGAAAGCGCTTCTCAGCATACCAGAATCCCCGGTAGTCTACTGGTTGCGTTCCAGGTTTTTCCAGATATTACAGAGCGAAGATCGGGTAAATCTCGGGCGGAACAGAATATCCGGGGTTCATATTGGACTTTGCACTGGTCACAACGACAGATTTGTTCGGTTTACTTGGGAATGCTCGTCTGACCGTGATTCTTGGCCATTTTGCGCAAGGGCTGGAAGATACCAGAAGTGGTGGGGCTTGAACTCAAGTAATGTCTTGTGGAAACAGAAAGGCCGGGAATATAGCGAAACAGGCGGCAGTGCGGTACGAAGTGTGGACAAGATGTTCAGGACAGGCGTAACGTATGGCTTGATGAGTAGCGGCGCCATGGGAGCTCGCCTCCTGACAGGCGACGAGATGTTTGAACAGGCAAGTGTCAGCCTGATACCCTACGATACCGTTTTGCCTGAGGAGTTGCTTGCAATTTTAAATACCAGGGTTGTATCGTATCTCCTCCGAGTCGTTACCCAAGATCTCAAGTTCAATGCCGGATATGTTGAAAGGCTTCCATACGTCTGGCCGTCTGAATATGCTGTAACAACGGTCAAGTCATGTGTAGCCTTGAAGCAACGCTGGTGTTCAATAGATCCCTTAGAGAGAGTGTATGCGGGAGAGATGAATATAGAGGAGAAGAGCAAGCTGGAGGCTGTGCTTGCGACACTCGAAGGTTTTGTTGAGAGGTGTGGCGTAGACTCGTATAGTTTGGATGATGCTGATACCGCCGAGATTATCTCTGAGACTGGCTCCCCTGCTGGCTGGTTTCCATTACTGCATCTACTTGATGAGTTGCCGGTGTTGACTGAACTATCAGTCGATATTCCGGAAGCGGTACGGGAGCATCTACTGCACCACTGCCGTATTCAACTAGCAGCCCGCGGATAAAGTCTGGCATCGGTCTTTTCTCGTAAAATATCGCTGATCAGGCTAAAAATACCAAGGAGATTTGCGTCCACCGTCGAAGAGTAAGGGTATGAGCC
>Ga0209697_10000800_pt1 | contig 51385 bp, 46 predicted proteins | sample AliMusrvi5mmetaG_FD_184115 | JGI IMG/M metagenome (GOLD analysis project Ga0209697, IMG submission 184115) | Freshwater lake bacterial and archeal communities from Alinen Mustajarvi, Finland, to study Microbial Dark Matter (Phase II) - Alinen... | ecosystem: Environmental > Aquatic > Freshwater...
TCAGCAAATCTCATCTCACCTGACCCACCCGTATCGCTCTTTCCTCTCCCTCAAGACACTCCCTGCTGCGCACTCACTGGCTCAGTTTTCATTAGCAAAAGTGGCTCAATTCCTGTTAGCGCCGAAGTTTCGAAGGGTGGCAGCCAGCGAAGACCTCTCGCAGCTGCTGAAGCTTTCCGGGGCACTTTCTGCCAACGCGATCTTTGAGATTGAAAGCTTTGTCAAGGGCTTATTTACGAGGCTGCGCGCCGCTATCGATTCTTCCAAACCCGGCGACAAAGTTGAGATAATTCTCCGCTTATCTATGCCTGACTTGACTGAATTCAAGGCAGAAATGCAGCGCGTTCCATTGCTCAAGTGAAGCCTACCCCTCGCTCCAGCGGCAGGACGCCAGGCTCGTTCTAGCGTCCTGCCGTCGTCGCCCATTTAGCTCGAACGGTTGGTGGCGGGTCTGGTGGCGGTTTTAGCGTAATGGAATGTTGTTTTAACGGTTTTCCTGCATACACCGAACGGCAAACCCCCTAATATCCTAGGGCTATTATTCAGCGCGCCTGCCTTGGGAGCAGGAGGTCGAGTGTTCGAATCACTCCGCCCCGACCACTGATTACAAGGGCTTACGGTAATTCTGTGGCCCTTTTTTTTGTGCTCAAAATTTAACGGGGTACAAAATCGGGTACAAACAATTCGCTGCTTGGCGATGAAGTTAGCGGAGAGATTGAACCTTATCCTATTCAATTTTTTGCGGACTGAAATTTCGTATGTCCCTTGTTCAATTCCTGGTCAAGGAACCTGTAAATTCAATGCGTTAAGTCAGAAATGGCTTAACCCATTTTTGTTTGCGCAACTGAACGCTCAAAAAGGTATCTTGTGGCGATATTTGTCACTTTAGTCTGTCTTGAAACAACTTTTAAAACAACTAATCCTTTTGTTTATCAACGAAATAATCGTAAAAGCCTTTTGTGAGAGAGACCTCTGTACAATAGATATTTATAATTGGGTCATGGCGCAAAGATTGCATAATTTTGTCTTAAGGTGATTCTGAAGGGTTTGAGCTGATGGATTTATTTGGAAACTCATTCCCCACAGGATATTGACAATTTGCTTCAGCATTTTCATAAAAAATAATATAATAATAGATACATACAGAAATGAATACGTTTGTATTGCTCATCCTGTTAGGCGCAGCACTCGGTTGGATGTTAATGGTTCACATCAAGGAAGAAAGGCAACAACTAAAGCAAGTTGTTAAAGATGAACAAAATAAGCTGGAACGAGAGGAGCGAGTAAAGCGATTGACAGGAAAATTGTAGTAATGTTACAAATCCGTCAGTTACCCACATAAACCTTGTTGTTAATGTAATTGGATGCTACCGGGGGTACTACCTGTCAACGTCTTCGCTTTTCAGCTCACTTGACAAATTCGATTCGGGTACCGGTTGGCCGAGTTTTACCCTGCCGTTGGTAAAGGACAATGTCGTCGAGAAAGAAGACCGGAAGTTCTTCTCGGTGCGGACTGAGGTCCGCAGCAAGAAGGGCAATTCTCATCTCGGCCTTAATGCTCAGCGCAGGAAGTAAGATCAAAATTACGCTTAAGTTGCGATATCTGCATCCCTAAAGAAATGCATGATTTTCCTTCTAAGCAACTACTCGCCTCAGCAGTTTCAAGGAATGTTCGCAAATGATGCTGTCCATGGTGCAAATCCACTGCCCATGCCTGAGCGGTTTCATCAAATTCGACGTCAATATCAACACCGCAAACTCCGGCATTGGGGATAACTTCTTCAATTTTTTTACATATTTCTTCTTTTGTAATTATCATCGCAGCCTCCATTTGCAAAATGACCGGGCAGCAGGAAAAAATCCCGCTGTTCCTATCAATATAAGGATCGATAGAGGATAAACAAGAAGGGTTTTTTCGGCCAGGATCGACGCCACCCTTCAGCCCACCAGATAGGTGCCGGTTCCGGCCGCGATAAGCACCTTCTGCTCGTTGCATAATTCGCTGCGGACGACCGCCACCTTGCTGCCCTTGCGGAGAATCGTACCGGTGGCGACGAAGTATTCTCCTTTTCCCGGGCGGAGATAATCGACGCGCAGGTCAATGGTGCCGATTTTTGCCATGCGTTTCCCGAGTTCCTCCATTTCCAGCTCTTCCAGATGCTTCAAGAGTTCCACCGAGGCAACCAGGCCGCCGGCCACATCGAGCATTGAGGAAATGACCCCGCCATGCAGTATTTCCCGGACAAAGTTACCGACCAGTTCTTGCCGCATATCGAGTCTGATCTCTATATCCGTCGTGGTCAGACTGGTGACCCGGATACCCAGCAGACGGTTAAAAGGCATTTGCTTTTCATAAATGACTTTCAGTATCTCCAGCATTTCCGGCAGTTTCATTTTTGCATTGTTCAATGCTCTTCATCCTTTTTTCTTTTTTTCGCGATTTTCTTAAATATTTTCTTAACAACCGGCAGGGTTTTGAGATCTTTACCGGAAAGTCGGCGGAGCACAAGATCGGATTTGGCAATAACAGTGGCACTTCTCAGTCCTTTTTTGGAAAAATAGGCCATTTCGCCAAAAACATCTCCAGCCTTCAGGGTATTGAGTTGCACACCGTTGCCATCAAGGATGGCGACACTGCCTACATCAATAAAATACACCCCATCCGGGTTGTCATTGAAATGAATGACCGGTTCATTTTTTTTATACCAGACCAATTTGAATTTTCTCTCCCAGGCGGTATCGACCACGAGAGTCTGATAAAACTCTTTATTCATGGCTTTAAAGAGTTCGCTGGAAAGATTAAGCAGACGGACCCCATGATGCTGTCCGACAGGCTCGCCGATTTTCATGCCAACCTGCCGGAAGTCCTCTTCCGGACTAGGATGATTGCCGATATATTCGAGAACTCGTTCGGTAGGCAGATCTTTTTTGCCGGTCATTTCGACAAAGAGTTCCTGACACTCCAGGAGTTTCTGCCGGGCCAGAGGGAAATCCGGCTGTATTCCTTGCAGAACATTGCCGCAGAATAACTCGATGGCGCGATTCTTCATCTCGATAAAACCCATGAGTTGTTTCTTGTTCACATCGACCGGACACTGGTGAATACCGGGCTTGTACACGGAAAAAATATGCACCGGGTGTAAAAAATTCTTGGGCGTAACCTTACCGATACTGGTCAGATATCGGGAGTGCTCCGTCTGCCAGAACGCCACCTCGCGATCCATAAGGATTTTGATACCGAAATAGCCGCACAGTTCCTCAAGACGACTGGCCACCGAAAAACTGGCACCAAAACGCATGGTCTTGCCGTCAAGCACAGCTTCGATAACGTCACCGGTAAAGATCCCTATGCGAGTTTCGCAAATGAGGCCTTTCTCCATGGCAGAGACCATTTCCAGAGCGACATTCAAAGCCTGCCCGCACATCTGATCTTTGCCCTGCCCTGCTTTTCGCTCAAAAAGAGCGACCGCACCGTCTCCCGCCGAAGATTCGATGTTCTGTTCCTTGCCGCAAAGCGAATGGACGATTTTTTTCAGGTTGCGGTGATACAGCAACATGAAATCCTTGATTTCCGTTGGCCGCATATCTGCGGTTTTCAGGGAGTAGCCGACCATATCACTGAGCAGGATGGCGACCTCTTTCTCAATCCCCGTCACTTCATCGCTGCCAGTCGCTTGCCCAACTTTTTTTGACTTCATAGGATCTATACCAAATCGATGCCAAGGTCTTGACGAATAAAAAGCCATCATTCTTAGTATGGTAGCCGCTTAAAAACCAATGGTCAAAGAAAAGATGATGGGAAATCGATGTCCATCAGGAATATGACAATCTTATTGGGATTTGCACTGTGGCAGAATAGCTGCCTAGTGGTTACAAACGGGGATAAATGCCCAAACCGAGAAGGCATCAACAAGAAGGATGGTCACAAGCAACGACGGGGCGGCGGCATCACCGCCCAGTCAGACCGGCCACAGAAAGGACTATTGTGCAGCAGGATCTCCATAGCTTGGTTGTGTTGTTTTGCTGCTTGTTTTCCTCGCTGTCTTGATTTTCTTGGATTTTTTGCCTTTTTTTGCCTTTTTAGTCTTTTTGGCTTTCTTAGTCTTTTTTGCCTTCTTCACACTCTTCGTATGTTTAACAGGAGCTGAGATTCCCGCTTTTGCATGATGCATCATCGCTTCAACGGGCTGAGATGCGAAAGCGACAAAGGCGAAACATACTGCGGCAAGGGTTGCGACGATGCTGGATTTGAGGTTTTTCATCCGGTATTTTCTCCATAAGTAATTTTTGATGATTGTTCTTTTCGCTGAGAATATGCTATCAATTCAGGCCAAATGTCAACTCTTCATTCGGATTGACATAGGCAGGAGGGTTGTTATTGTAGCAACGTGAACAAAGAAATGATTTTATCACCATCTCCTAACGGACCATTACCATGAAGAAAAAGATATTCTTTGCAATTCTCGGGCTTGTTCTTCTTGCGGGGGGAATTAGCGGCATCAAAGCCCTGCAGATCAAAAAAATGATTGACCAGGGCAAGGCCATGACCTTTCCTCCCGAGATTGTGACGGCGACCGGGGTCCAAAAAAGCTCCTGGGAATCGACTGTCAATTCGGTGGGCAGTCTCACGGCGGTACAAGGGGTGACCATGGCGGCAGAACTTGCCGGCAAGGTCGTACGCATTGCCTTTGAACCGGGGGCCAAGGTACATGCGGGAGACCTCCTGGTCAAACAGGACAGCACCACTGAAGAGGCCCAGCTCCGCTCCGCCGAGGCGCAGATTGCCCTCGCCCAGAACAATTACAACCGGATAGAACAGCTCCTCACCCGGGGCGCTATCTCCCGATCAGATTTTGACAATGCCGATGCTCAACTGAAGGCCAACAAGGCCCAGGCGGATGCAATTCGCACGGCAATCGCCAAAAAGAACATCCTTTCCCCTTTTACCGGGCAACTGGGAATCCGCCTCATCAATCTCGGCGAGATCCTCAAAGAGGGCACTCCCATCGTTTCCCTGCAAACCCTGAACCCAATTTTTGCCAATTTCCAAATCCCGCAGCATCAGCTCGCTCAGATCAAAATGGGCTATGTGGTACGGATAACATCGGATGCTCTGCCCGGCGAGGCGATCAACGGCAAGATTACGGCAATTAATCCCCAAGTGGACAGCGCTACCCGCAACATCGGGATACAAGCAACTCTTGAAAACACCGACGAGCATCTGCGTCCCGGAATGTTCGTCGATGTCCGGGTGATTTTGCCTGCTCAGAACGAGGTCCTTGCCATCCCGGCCACCTCCGTCCTTTATGCCCCTTACAGTGATTCGGTATTTGTAGTTGACAATAAGACAGATGAAAAGAGTGGTCAGGAAGGCAAGGTAGTGCATCAGCAGTTTGTTCGCCTTGGCGAAAAACGGGGAGATTTCATCTCGGTAATTTCCGGCTTGAAAGAAAGCGACACGATCGTCACCACGGGAGTCTTCAAGCTGCGCAACGGTCAGGCCGTTGTCGTCGATAATAAACTTGCCCCTGAATTCAAACTTACCCCGAAACCCGAAGACAGCTGAAAGACTATGAAATTTACAGATCTTTTTATCCGCCGACCGGTTTTGGCACTGGTAATCAGCCTGGTGATCGTCATCGTCGGTCTGCAGGCAATTCGTAACCTGAACGTCCGTCAATACCCGCGCAGTGACAACGCCGTGGTTTCCGTCACTACCGTTTACGTTGGTGCGAGTGCCGACCTGGTTCGCGGCTTCATCACCACCCCGCTGGAGCGGGTGATCGCTGCCGCCGACGGCATCGATTACATTGAATCCCAGAGCGCCCAGGGGCTGTCTACCATCAATGTCCGTCTGAAGCTCAATTATGATCCGATCAAGGCGCTTGCCGAGATCAGTTCCAAGGTCGACCAGATCCGTGGCGATCTGCCCCCCGAGGCCCAGGTTCCGGCCCTCAACGTCCAGTCGGCGGACAGCCAGTTTGCCTCCGCCTATTTGAGTTTCACGGCGAAAGACCTGCGACAGAACGAGATCACCGATTACCTGGTGCGGGTGGTCCAGCCACGACTCTCGGCCCTTGAGGGAGTGCAGCGCGCCGATATTCTCGGCGGACGCACCTTTGCGATGCGTATTTGGCTCAACACCGAACGGATGGCCGCCTACAATATCAGTCCGGCGATGGTGCGACAGTCCCTTGCCGGCAATAACTTCCTGGCCGCGGTCGGACAGACCAAGGGCTCGTTGATCCAGATCAATCTCACCGCTAATACCGATCTGCGCTCGGTGCGTGAGTTTAAACAACTGGTAATCAAGAAGGAAGGCGGTGCCGTCGTTCGTTTAGAAGACATCGCCGAAGTGGTTCTCGGAGCCGAAGATTATGGGGCGGAGGTCCATTTCTCCGGTCAGTCTGCCGTCTTCATGGGTATCTGGCCGCTGCCCAATGCCAACTCTATCGATGTGATCAAGCGGGTACGGACCGAGCTGGAAGCCGTCCAGAAACAACTGCCCAGCGGCATGCAGGGGCAGATCGCCTACGATGCCACCGATTATATTACCAATGCGATCCATGAGGTCATCAAGACCCTCATCGATACCTTGCTCATCGTCGTGGTGATCATCTTCCTCTTTCTCGGTTCGTTCAGGTCGGTTCTGGTGCCGGTGGTGGCCATCCCCGTCTCGCTTATCGGCGGCATTTTCCTGATGCAGGTCTTCGGTTTTACCATTAATCTCCTGACCCTTCTCGCCATTGTCCTTTCCGTCGGACTGGTGGTGGACGATGCAATCGTCGTGGTGGAAAATGTCGAACGACACCTTCGCGCCGGGGAATCACCCTACGATGCGGCGATCAACGGCGCTAGAGAACTGATCGGCCCGATCATTGCAATGACCATTACTCTTGCGGCGGTCTATGCTCCGATCGGCCTGCAAGGGGGCTTGACCGGGTCGCTGTTTCGCGAGTTTGCCTTAACTCTCGCCGGCGCTGTCACCATCTCGGGAATCGTGGCCTTAACCCTGTCACCGGTAATGTCGGCCAAGATCCTCAAACCGGGGTCAGAACAGCGCGGTTTTGCCGGCAAGATTGCCAGGGATTTCAAAAAAATACAAAACTTTTACGGACGTCTGCTGAGTGGCACCTTGAATGCCCGACCGGCCGTTTATCTGGTCTGGTTGGTCCTGGTTCTGCTCGCTTTTCCGATGTTTATGATGTCGGCCAAGGAGTTGGCACCGGCCGAGGATCAGGGGGTTATTTTCGGCATCCTCGATGGCGCGGCAAATTCAACCCTTGACCAGAACAGTCTCTATGCCGCTGCCGCCAACGACGCCTTCATGAGCACTCCCGAAACCGATTTCACCTTTCAGATTACCTTTCCGACCTCGGGTTTTGGCGGCATGGTGCTGAAACCCTGGGATAAACGGCAGCGTAATGTTTTTCAGATCATGCCTGAGATACAGGGAAAACTGCACGCCATCCCAGGTATTCGGATGTTTCCCGTCACGCCTCCGGCTCTGCCCGGCGGCGGCCAGTTTCCGGTGGAATTCATCATCGCTTCCACGGCCGAGGCCGATCAGATTCTGCAGTTTGCTCAGCAGATTCAACTGAAGGCCATGCAAAGCAAGATGTTTGCCTTTCCGCCGCTTATCGATGTGAAGATGGATCAATCCCAGTCGGAAATCGTCATCGATCGTGATAAGGTTGCCGATTTGGGTCTGAATCTCCAGCAGATCGGTTCCGATATCGGAACCATGATGGGCGGCAATTTCGTCAACCGCTTCAATATCGCCGGTCGCAGTTACAAGGTCATCCCGCAGATTAAGCGGGTTGAACGGCTGAATCCGGATCAGCTGGAGGAGATCTATGTTACCGGACCGGACGGCAAACTGGTGCAGCTGTCAACCGTTGCCACCATCAAGAATTCCACCGGCGCTCGGTCTCTGAACCGTTTCCAGCAGCTGAATGCAGTGAAAATCAGCGGCGTGGCGATACGACCCCTGGATGAAGCCCTGCGTTTTCTTGAAGATGAGGCGATAAAGATCCTCCCCAAAGGATATGTCCTTGATTACACCGGGGAGTCCCGTCAACTGAGGACGGAAGGCAACAAATTCCTGCCGGCCTTCGGCTTTGCGGTGATTCTTATCTTTATGGTACTCGCAGCCCAGTTCAACAGTTTCCGCGATCCTTTCGTCATCCTCGCCGGCTCGGTGCCTTTGGGCATGTTCGGGGCATTGCTGTTTACCTTTTTGAAGATGCCCGACCCGAGTGTTGCCTTCTGGACGCACGGCTGGACCACGACGCTGAATATCTACTCGCAGGTAGGCCTTGTCACCCTGGTCGGACTGGTTTCGAAAAATGGCATCCTGATTGTCGAATTTGCCAATAAACTCCAGGAAAAAGGGCTCTCCAAACGGGAAGCGATCCAGGAAGCGGCGATCACCCGTCTCCGCCCTGTACTTATGACCTCCGGGGCCACCATCGCCGGTCATTTCCCGCTGACCCTGGTCACCGGTGCCGGCGCTCTGGCCAGGAACTCCATCGGTCTGGTACTGGTAGGCGGCATGACTATCGGCACCCTGTTTACCCTCTTCGTCATCCCGTCGATCTATATGCTGATTGCCAAGGACCATGGAAAGGCTCGGGACAAGCCGAAGGAAGTATAGTCAAGAAACATCAATAAGCTGTCGTGTTACTACGTTATCTACTAAACAATTCACAAGAGGAGTTTATGAACACAAAAGGTGCAAGCTGGCTAGCAGCTATTTTGGTTTTCATGTTTTTGGTGGGCGGTTGTGCCACAGAGCAACACATGCAGCAAGGGCCGCCATTCCAAGCCCAGCCCCTCGCCAAGGAGATGTGGCAGCTGAAGACCGACAATCTGGTCTTTATCTTGGATGCCTCTTCTTCGATGTCCGAAAACTACAATGGGATTGAGAAATTCACCCTCGGACGTAATATCGTGGCCAATTTCAATCAAACCATGCCGGATCTGCCGTTTAAAACCGTACTGCGCAGCTTCGGACACGCCAATGCCTTTTCCGATAAAAGCACTGTTCTTGAATACGGATTAAGGGACTATTCACGTTCCGGCATCAGCGATGCCTTGGCGAAAATCATTCCGGCCGGCGGCTCCAGCCCGATGGAGAAAGCGTTCCGGGCGGCTGCCGACGATCTGAAGGCGTCGCAAGGAAAAATCGCTATGATCGTGATAAGCGACGGCAAGGATATGAACAAGGCTCCCCTGGAAGCCGCCAGGGAGTTAAAGGCTCAGTATGGCGATCGGTTGTGCATTTACACGGTTCTCGTCGGCGACGATGCTCCCGGTCGCTTGCTGCTCGAAGGCATCAGTCAGGTTACCGGTTGCTGGAAGGCCCTTTCCGCCGAGGATCTCGCCACCGGGTCTACCATGGCCGATTTTGTCGCAACCGTTCTCCTCAAAAAAGTCGAGGTGGCACTGCCGACAATGAGCAAGGCCGGCACCTGGGTGTTCAAGGACATCAAGTTTGAAGTAGACAAGGACGTACTCATCGCCAGTTCCTATCCGACTCTGGAAGAGATCGTCAAAATTTTGAAAGGGCATCCGGATATTTCCGTTGAAATTCAAGGCCATACCGACAGCACCGCCTCGGTTGCCTACAACCTCGATTTGTCCCAGCGCCGTGCCAGGACGGTGATGCACTACCTGCAAGGCAAGGGAATCGCCGCTTCGCGGATGACCGCCAAAGGCTACGGCAAGTCGAGACCCATGGACACCAACGATACTGCCAAAGGCCGGAGCAACAACCGCCGCGTAGAACTGAAACCGATGAAATAGGTTTCGGATGCAGGACAACCCTCGGTTGTCCTGCATTTTCAGAGCCACTTCCTGCCAGGAGTATCTACTATCTCGGCTATTGCCTGTAAAAGGCGATCTCCATCATTCTCGGTGACGTGCAGATGCGGGGCAAAGCGAACCGCCTTGCCCCGCTGGCTGATATAAATTTTCTGCTTCATCAACTCGGCAACCAGATTACCCGCATACCCCTCCGGTAATTGTGCACCAAACATATGCGGGCATCGCTCCGACGCATTCGGCAGAGAAAATCCCAGTTGTTCAAGGTGTTCGGCGATTCTCCCGTTCATTTTCGCCAGGGATTCGGCAATCCTGCTCACCCGCCATTCCTTGATTTGCTCAAGTGCCGCAATAGCTCCGGGGAGAATGGTGGCGGTACATTTTTCTCCCACATCAAAACGACGTGCGCCCGGCATATATCTTTCGGAGTATTTCACCAGCGCCGTGAAATCGAGGGCGTTGTCCCGCGTCAGCCAGCTTTCTTCAAGGGGTCGCGCATCGCGCCACTCTTCCGCAACGTAGAGAAGGCCGAAGCCATAGGGGCCGAGAAGCCACTTATAGCCCGCAGCCACAAGAAAATCCGGCTTCACCAGGGCAAGCGAGAAAGGCATGGCACCAAGTGTTTGGGTAGCATCAACCACCAGGAGAGCACCCGCCTCGCGGCAGGCTTTGCCGACAGGTGCTAGATCGATGAAAGCGCCATTGGTCCAATGGCAGGTCGATACGGCGACGACTTTTACCCCTTGGCCGATTTTGTCAAGAAGAGCCTGGGTCCAGCCACCACCTTCAGGTGTCGGAACCGTTACCAGAACCGCCCCGGTTTCCTGCGCCGTTCTTTTCCACGGCAAGACATTACTGGGAAATTCCTCGGCGATAACCAGGATCTTGTCGCCGGCCTGCAGATGCGGTTCGATGGCACGGGCGGCAGTGCTCAGGCCGTAACTTGCCGCGGGAACAACCGCATAGCCTGCGGCATCGCCGCCGAAGATCTCCGAAGAAAGGCAGCGTATCGTTTCCGCATCTTCAAAAAAACTTGCCGGCGCACGTTCCCAGGGGCGGCTTTTGCTGCGGACCCCGGAGAGCAGCCGATTCTGCGATTCCTTCAATTGCGGCGAGTTGTAGGCACAATTGAAATAGGAAATTTCATCTGGAATATCGAAGAGATGTCGTTGTGAAGCGAAGATTGACATATTTTCCTTTTTTTGAACTCCGATTGTTGGGGAGGCGCATTGCGCATGGAATACGGTTCCTAAGCGATTTCTCCGGAAATCCCAAGTTTACCGGCCAGGGCCGGTGCAGGTTGCCGTCCCGTCCTTTTTCGCACGAGAATGCAGAGGTTGCCGATAAGGATCAAAGCTACTCCCGAGAGCGAAGCGACGCTCCACGCATAGCCTTCCCAGACGGTAGATATTGCCAAGGCCACCAGGGGAAACAGCAGGGTCGAATAGGCGGCACGGTCGGCACCGATAGTGCCGACCAGGGACAGATAACAACCAAAGGCGATAATGGAGCCAAATACTGCCAGGTAAGCGAGTGACCCGAGATAGACGGCCGACACCTCAATGCTGAAAGTCTTGCCGCCGATCAAGGCCATGGCACCCATGACGAGGGAGCCGTATCCCATGCCGAAGGCATTGCTCTGAATTATCGGTAGCCTCTTTTTCTGATTACGGGCGGAAGTGATATTGCCCCAGGAGGCAAACAGGGTCGCAAGAAGGCATAGGGCGATGCCTCGTACGCCATGATTATCGAAAGAGAAATGGGAGATCTCGGGAAGAAAAACGAGAATGATGCCGAGGAGACCGAGCCCTCCGCCAATAACTACCTTGCCGTCAATTGGCGAACCGAGAAAGAGGGCTCCATTGACTATATTCATCACCAGGATGGTGGAAAACAGCACCGCCGCAAGTCCGCTGGTGATATACAATTCGGCCTTATACAAAAATAGGTAATTGAAGCCGAAGAGGAGCATCCCTTGCAACAACATGAAGCCATGTTCGCGCCAGGTGAAACGCATGTTCATTTTCCCGACCACACACCAGGCTAGTAAAAGGGCCGAAGCCAGGGCAAATCGGTAGGTCACCGAAACCATCGGATCAACGACACCGAGCTGCAATTTAATTCCCAGCCAGGTTGAACCCCAGATGAGTACGGTAATCAGGTAAAACAGTGCATTTTTCATTAACAACTCCATAGATGAGATATAAAAACTTCAAGTGTCAGGAATGTTCCTCGCATAACTTTGCAGCCATTCGCCCAAGCGATTCGACGGCCCAGCGGTTTTTTTCCGACCAGAAGGCGCCGTTGAGACGCAGACAGTTGCGAAACCGGCCCCTGGTCGAAGAAAAAATCCGCCCCGGGGCAAAGGTGATTTTTTTTGTTTCAGCCCGGGTATAGAGGTCCACGGTATCGACATCCGCCGGCAATTCGATCCACAGGGTAAACCCTCCGGCGGGTCGGGTTACCCTGGTTCCCTGGGGGAAATACCTGCCGATGGCATCGGCCATCCGGGCCAGCTTGATGGCGTAAGCCTTGCGGATGACCCGCAGATGATGGGCGTAGCCGCCATTGGCGAGAAATTCGGCCACAGCCAGCTGGGTCGGACTGGCGGAGGCGATATTGGTCACCAGTTTGCGATGCAGTGCCTCTTCCAGGTATCGTCCGGGGGCAATCCAGCCGACCCGGTAGCCGGGCGCCAGGGTTTTGGAAAAGGAAGAACAGAGCAGGATATTGCCTTCCCGGTCCCAGGCCTTGGCGACACTGGGCCGCTCATCGTCATGGCTGAGATCGCCGTTAATGTCGTCTTCGATCAGCGGCACCCCAGCAGCGGCGAGCATTGCCGCCAGCTCCTGCTTGCGCGCATCGGTCAGGCTGCTGCCCAGGGGATTGTCAAAATTGGAAATCGCCACACAGCAGGCAATCTTATTGGTTCCAAGAGCCTGGCGCAGGGTGGGAAGATGCATGCCTTCCGTCGGTGAAGTGGGGATCTCGATTACCCGAAGATTGAGGAGCTGCAGCATCTGCACGAAATTAAAATAGATGGGGGAACCGATGGCCACCGTATCGCCCGGACGGCAGAGGGTCTGCAAAGCGAGAAAGACCGCCTCGGAGGCCCCGGAGGTAATAATCAGTTCATCGGCGGAAAGCGTGCAACCGGCTTTAAACATCCAGCGGGCAATCTGGCTGCGCAAGCGGGCATTGCCGGGGGAAGTGGCATAGCCGATAGATTCTGAGGCATGATTACGGCAGGATACGGCCAGGATACGCCCCAGTTTTCTGGCAGGAACTAGTTCCGGGTCAGGGATCGCCGCCCCGAACTGGATCTTCTCGCCGTCCAGGATATCCTTCAGCAACCGCCCGACCAGCTTGCTCGAACTGATTCCCTGCGGCTCAATGCTTTTCTGGCTGATCTTCGGTTCTCTCGGCAGCTCCAAGGGCCGCGGACAGACATAATATCCGGACTGCGGCCGGGCCTCGATCAGGCACCGATCCTCAAGATGGCTGTAGGCCACCTTGACCGTGTTGATACTGACCTGTGCCTGCCGGCTCATTTCCCTGATGGAGGGCAGCCGATCTCCTATCCTGAAGGTCCCGCCGGCGACAAGGGCGGCTATTCTTTCGGCAACTTCTCTATATAAAAGGGTCTTTTCCATGGTTTTCGTCTCTATTTTCATAGTATCTGTGATTGTAGCCGGTTTTCTTGAAAACAACAGACACACTACCACAGGTCATAGACAGACACAGTGTCAATTGTTTTCATTTACATAGGGCACAGTTGGTCCGATTCTCCCAAATGCCCCTTCTTCTTCTCGCATTTCGGCAAAATTTCATCACCCCACTTCCGCTTTTTACCGGAACGGTATATTCTTCTTAAAGAGTATCCATCTATCGGTGTTCCCCGCGCGACCAAGGAGGAAGAAATGAAGCTTGTCCACAAAGAGGTGCCCGTCGAATTTCTCGCCGCCCTGCCGGAAGGCGTCAAGTACGTGCAGAAGCAGGGTAAGGATTTTCTCGTTATCGAACAGCTGTACTGCAAGGACGGCCACAGTCTGATGGCCGACCATGTACGGATGCACGGGGAGCCGTCGATTTTTCTTGATGCCAAGATCGGCTCGCAGCGAGGGCGAATTTTCCTTGATGCCTTCTGGGGCAGCCATGACAAGCTGTACAGTTTCATCCCAAAGGAAGCCGACATGCACAGCATCACCGAGGCCCGGTGTCCGCATTGCGGCATCAGCCTGATGACCGAGCGACATTGCACCTATGAAGGTTGCGGCTGCGCCCAGGCCATCCTCCTCAACCTGCCCGGCGGCGTCAACAGGATTCTTGTCTGTGCCAAACATGGTTGTCCCGATCATGATCTGGTCATCCAACGGATTCCCGAAGAGATTACCCGCAGGGTTAAAAAAATCAATTACTTCGGCGAATTTCACGATGATATGTTTAAAGGAATCTGAATATGGGCCTTGAAGAGAAAAACTTTATCGAGATCAACCCGAAACGCTGCAAGGGCTGTGCCGCCTGTATTGTCGCCTGCCCCCATGGGTGTATCGAGATAGGTTCGGAAATCAATCAGATGGGCTATCAATTCGCCCGTTTCGCCGTCCGGAAATGTATTGCCTGCGGCTTGTGTTTCTATACCTGTCCTGAGTTCGGGGCCATTACTGTTTACAAGAAACCACGGAAGGGGGCCTGATATGGGGCAACATCTGATGAAGGGCAACGAGGCGGTGATCTACGGCGCCTTGCTCGGCGGGGCGACTCACTATTTCGGCTACCCGATCACCCCGGCCAGTGAAATCGCCCATGCCGCAGCCGACCTCTTTCCCCGCTGCGGCCGGCATTTTCTCCAGGCCGAATGCGAGGTTTCGTCGATCAGCATGCTCTACGGCGCCGCTGCCGCCGGGGCTCGGGTCATCACCGGCTCTTCCGGGCCGGGTCTGTCGCTGATGGCCGAGGGACTTTCCTATCTGTCCGGCTCGGAGCTGCCCTCGGTGGTGGTCGATGTGCAGCGCGCCGGGCCGGGTCTCGGCTATATCTGGCCCGAGCAGGCCGACTACAATTTCATCGTCCACGGCGCCGGCCACGGCAGCCACAGCGGTGTGGTCCTTGCCCCCAATTCGGCGCAGGAGATGTGCGACTTCGCCTACAAGGCCTTCGAGCTTGCCGAGCACTATCGCTGCACGGTCTTTATCCTCTCCGACGCCTATATCGGCCAGATCATGGAACCGGTCGAATTGCCTCGACAAATACAAACCAACCCGCATAAGGACTGGGCCTTGTACGGTGATGCGAAGAGCCGCCGCAATCTCCTCTCCTCTATTTATCTGAAGATGGAAGAATTGGAGGGCCACAATCTGCATCTGCAGGGAAAATACCGGCGGATGGAGACGGAAATTGTCGATTTTGAAGAGGTCCTGACGGACGATGCCGAATATCTGTTTGTCGCTTACGGCATCAGTTCGCGGATCTGCCATTCGGCCGTGAATGAGTTGCGGAAAAAGGGGATAAAGGCCGGGATGCTGCGACCGAAGACCCTCTTCCCGTTTCCCAGTGTCCGGCTGCGGCAACTGGCCGGGCAGGTAAAGAAGATGGTGGTGGCGGAACTCAGCAACGGTCAGATGGTCCGTGACGTGCAGCTTGCAGTGCAGGGGGCGGTGCCAGTAGAACTTTACAGCTGGATGGGCGGACGCATCCCGGCAACCGATGAGATTGTCCGGCGTCTGGAAAAAGACGTGGCCGCCTCATCAAGCTAGCAAGAACGCATTTTGTGTATGTACTCATCCCGTATACCCGGGATCAGGGAGAAAGAAGCAATGCACACCATAAAACACCAAAAGGCCCGTTCCCTCTATCCGACCTTTGAGCGCAAGGCGCCCGGGGCCGACGTCAGCCACTACTGCCCCGGTTGCGGCCACGGCACGGTCCATAACCTTATCGCCGAGGCCATTGACGATCTTGGTATCCAGGACCGGACCATCTTCTGCTCGCCGGTGGGTTGCAGTGTTTTCGCCTATTACTATTTCGATGTCGGCAATATTCAGTGCGCCCACGGCAGGGCTCCGGCCGTGGCCTCGGCGATCCGCCGCACCAATGAAGAGGCGATTGTCATCTCCTATCAGGGCGACGGCGATCTTGCCGGGATCGGCATGAGCCAGATCGTCCATGCCGCCAATCGCGGTGAAAATATCACCGTCTTTTTCATCAATAACGCCATCTACGGTATGACCGGCGGGCAGATGGCCCCGACCACCATCCTGGGCCAGAAGACCGTTACCACACCAGAGGGGCGCAATGCCGCCAACGAAGGCTTCCCCATCGGTATGGCGGAAATCATCAGCAGCCTGCAGGCACCGGTGTTCATTGAACGCGTCTCGCTTGCCAACGCCGCCAAGGTAATGAAGGCCCGCATGGCCATCCGCAAGGCGCTCCGCAACCAGGTGGATAAAAAGGGTTTTTCCTTTGTCGAAATCCTGTCACCCTGTCCGGTGAACTGGAAGATGACTGCGGTTGAGGCACGGCGCTGGCTGGAGAACAACCTCGAACCGGTCTTCCCGGTCGGTAATCTCCGCGATCTGCCGAAAGGACCCTTCGATAGGGTTGATAAAAAGAAGGTCGCTAGGATCAGCAACAAGAAAATCCTCGAGATCCTCGGCGTGGGTGAAGAAGAGGTGCATGCCGGCACCGTCCAACTGCAAGAAGAACAAAACATCAAGATCGCCGGTTTCGGCGGCCAGGGCGTGTTGTCAACCGGCATACTCCTTGCCAACTGCGCTATCGCCGAAGGTCTCAAAACCACCTGGCTGCCCTCCTACGGTGCGGAAATGCGCGGCGGCACGGCCAATGCCAGTATCAATATCTCGCATACGACCATCGGCTCACCCATCGTTTCCTTCCCCAACGTCCTGATGGTTATGAATCTGCCGTCGCTCGATGCCTTTGAGGATACGGTCCGTCCCGGCGGTGCCATTTACGTCAACTCGTCGCTGGCACCCCGCAAGGTTCGGCGCGAGGATGTTGCCGCCTATCATATTCCGGTGAGCGACATGGCCAACAACCTCGGCGCCATCCAGAGCGCCAGCGTTATCCTCTTGACCGTTTACGCCCTGGTCTCCGGGGCGATTACCATCGAAACCCTGCAGAAGGTTATCCCTCTGTCGATTAAGCGGAAAAACCTGGTGGATCTCAATATGCGGGCGATTGAGGCGGGGATTGCCTGGTATGGGGAGAATTGCTGAATGACGATGACGAAGTGTTAGCGAACTTTTCTTTTCACCCCCCGAACCGCCTCGGCGGTCAACGGGTCATCCGGCCAGAAATGTTTGGGATAGCGGCCTTTCAGTTCTTTTTTCACCTCCTGGTAACCACGCTGCCAGAATCCGGCCAGGTCGGAGGTGACCTGGATCGGGCGGCGCGCCGGGGACAACAGGTGGAGAAGCAGCGGCACCTTGCCGCCGCAGATTGTGGGTGTTGCTGCCATCCCGAACATCTCCTGGATGCGCACCGCTAAAAGCGGCGATTCACCCATGCGGTATTCGATGCGAATTTTTGAGCCGCTGGCGACAGTCAGACTGCTCGGTGCATCCCGCTCCATTTTCTGCCTTTTTTCCCAGCCGAGTAGAGTTGTAAATATTTCCAGCAGGTTGAGTTGCTTCAGTTGTTCAGCCTTGGTGATGCCGGAAAGGTAGGGAACCAGCCAGTCGAGATTTTCCAGAAGTCGGTCGTCGCTGAGATCCGGCCAGTCTCCTTCCGGCTGCCAGCTGCGCAGGCAGTGCAGCCGTGCCTGCAGTTGCCGGGATTCCCGGTCCCAGGACAAAGATGCCAGACCCATGCGGCGAATGCCAGTTAGCAGGGCGGCGCTGATTTCCTCGGGCTTCCCGCCCGTCAAGGGTTCTTCCTCGACAACGATTTTCCCGAGGTTGAGACGGCGCATGGCCACAACCCGGGCAGCGGCATCATCCCAATACACTTTCCTCGTGGCTGCAAACAAATGGGGATGATGCTGTCGCAGGTCGCCCAGTTCAACTTCTTCCGCCAGAAAAATCCGTCCCTCGATCCGACCGGCGTCGAGGGACGGCACCACCAGATATTCACAGGCGGCCAGGGGATCGGTCGGCGGCAAAAAAGCCCCGCGGCCACCTGCCAGCAGGTAGCGTCCGCGTTGACCCGGCCGGCGGCGGGCAAGCCTGTCGGGATAGGCAGAGACGAGGAGATTACCGGCCGCCTCTACCTGGCGCGGCCCGTCCGGACAGGCGAGCTGCCTCTGCCAGCGGCGACTGTCCCGGTCGATGCGGCGGCAGATATCCGGGTCTCCTCCCTCCCGGCGAAGGCCGTCGTCGCCCTTTTCCCGCCATATTGCCAGCAGGTTGAGGCGGAGATGCAACTCGGCCGAAGGTTGGGAAGCATGGCGAATGAGAGGATCGCGCTCCGAGAGTATGGCCGAGAGATCGCAGGCCAGCGAGCCATGCCCCAGTTTTTTCGCCATAAGCAGCATGTGCCCAAGACGCGGATGGACAGGCAGGGCGGCCAGTTGCCGACCGGTCTCGGTAATCCGCCCGGCGGCAGTTATCGCCCCGAGGGAGCGGAGAAGCTCCAGTGCCTGCTGATAGGGGCCTGAGCGGGGCGGGTCGAGCCAGTGCAATTCTTCCGGGTCCGTGACGCCCCACAGGGCAAGCTCCAGGGCAAGACCGGCCAGATCAACGGTGACTATTTCCGGAGGATGAAAGGGCGCAAGACTATGGTCTTCGTCCTTCGTCCACAACCTGAGACAATAGCCTGGTCCGAGACGGCCGGCGCGACCGGTACGCTGCCGGGCCGCAGCCCTGGACACCCGGACGGTGGTTAAGCGGCTGAGACCGTTTGCCGGCTCGAAATGCGGCCGCCGCGACCAGCCGCTGTCGACGACGCAGGTTATTCCCTCGATGGTCAGGCTCGTCTCGGCGATGGAAGTGGCGAGAATCACCCGCCGCCTGCCCGCGGGATCGGGCAGGATGGCCTGGTCCTGTTCCTTCTGCGACAGGTCGCCAAAGAGCGGCGAGATAAGCAATTCCCGGCAATCCGGCAGAAGCAGCAATTGCCGCTGCACTTCCCTGATTTCGCCGGTGCCGGGCAGGAAAACCAGGATATCGCCCTGCCGCTCGGCCACCACCCGGCGTATCCCGGCGATGGTGGTTGCACCGATTCTGCCCCGGGCCGGTCGGCCAAGGTATTCGATTTGCACCGCATGGTTCTGTCCCTCACCGGTAACGACCGGAACATCGCCGAGCAGGGCGGCCACCTCTGAAGCCTCAAGAGTTGCCGACATGATCAAGAGGCGCAAATCCTCCTTCAGCTGACACAAGTCGAGACAGAGGGCCAGGGCCAGATCGGCGTGCACCGATCGCTCATGGAATTCGTCAAAGATGATCAGACCAACGTCGTCGAGACCTGAATCGTTTTGCAGCCGCCGGGTGAGAATACCTTCGGTGAGTACTTCAATACGGGTTGTTTCCGAGATTTGCCGGTCGAAACGAATCTGGTAGCCGACTCTTTGCCCGATTCTCTCGCCGAGAAGAGCGGCCATCCGCGCCGCCGCCGCCCTCGCTGCCAGGCGGCGGGGTTCAAGGATGAGGATCTTTTTGCCGGCAAGCCAGGGTTCGTCGAGGAGGGCCAAGGGAACGATGGTCGTCTTGCCGGAACCGGGCGGGGCGGAGAGCACCGCCGAACCTTTGCCAAGGGCCCGTTGCAACTCGCCGAGAATGGAGTGGATGGGAAGTTGTGGAAGCGGCAAGGTTCCTCCGGCAGCTTTTGATGGTTGGAAATTCCCTTGCCATCTGTTTGCAAATGGACGGCGAGAGAGCGTTGTCAAAACATCATCAAACCCTGTAACGAAGCGCATCGCAAGTTTCAATTGAAAAGATCAACCAAACACGCTAGGATCGCCGCAACTGGTACACGGATTGCCCGCAATCCGTTGTCCTTACGCCTTTTCCCGGATCGCATCGTTGATTAACCTGCTTTTCCCCCTCTACAATCTTGCCTGGTCGGTCGCCATGCCGTTGCTGCGGCGTTCCCGGCGGGTCTCCCTCGGCTGGGCGCAGCGAACCCTGCGGGAGGCTCCGGATGGACCCTTCGACATCTGGATCCAGGCGGCATCGGGCGGCGAAGCGCTTTTGACCAATATGGTTTTGGCAAGCCTTGCCGCCACCTTACCACCGCAAGAAAAGCTGCGGATACTCGCCACATCCGGCACCAATGAGGGCATCGATAGCCTGCAAAAGGGCCGAGACATGCTGTCCCCGGGCGGCAACCTCGAGGTCAGTATCGCCTACTTCCCCTTCGATGCACCGCACCTCATGCAAAAGGCCTTTGCCCGCTTTGCCCCAAGGCTTGCGGTGATCGTCGAGACGGAACTCTGGCCGGGGTTTCTTGTCTGTGCCCACCGCAACAAGGTGCCGGTTTTCCTCATCAACGGTCGAATGTCCGAGAAGAGTTATAATTCCTACCGCCATTTTCGCGGCTTTTTCAAGAGGTACGGCCCGGAAAAAATCTGGGCGATTTCACCCCTGGACGGAGAACGTTTTGCCCGGATCGTCGGCCCGGAACGGGTGTTTCTTATGCATAATATCAAGTTCGACCGAATAGAGCCGGAAAACCATTCCGGCACCGCCCCCATCGCCCTGTTCCTTCCGGCCACCGTCCCCTTTGTCCTTCTTGGTTCCATCCGCCGCGAGGAAGAACAAATAATCCTCGAGACCATAACCGCAACCCTGGCGCACCGCAGCGATATCATCATCGGCCTCTTTCCCAAGCATATCGAACGGGCCGATCACTGGCTCGACCTGCTGCGCGCAGCAGAGACCAGTGCGATCAAACGCTCGCAAATAGATGCAAGGATACTTCCCGGCACGGTCATTGTCTGGGATGTTTTTGGCGAACTCGCCGGGGCCTACGCCCTTGCGGCAGCGACCTTTGTCGGCGGCAGTCTGGTAAATCTGGGTGGTCAGAATTTCCTCGAACCCTTAGTCTTCGGACTGAAACCGATCATCGGCCCCTATTGGCGAGATTTTTCCTGGGTGGGGCGGGAAATCGTCACCTCCGGTCTGGTCCGGGAAGTTGCCGATGCAACCGAGTTGCCGGATGCCCTGCTTGCGGCAATTGATGGTTATGGTTCAAGGGCTGAAGTAATCGAAGAGGTCCGCCGATTCTTCCGGTCACGCCAGGGAGGAACCGAACAGATCAGCCGACAGCTTATCGATAAAATCCATTTGCTCGACAAAATGTCCAAAATAACCACCTGATCGCCTTGTTACGGCATCATGGCTGTGGTCGTTATTTCGCGAAAACGAAAACAGCTCCCTCTTCGCCATATTTCAGTTTTTTTTCACAATGCCTTGAGTTTTCATTTATTTTATGCTGGAATTGCAGTGTAGAAGCTGAGCATTTTTTGCAGGGGAACGGCAATACAATCTCGGGAGAATAAAGATGAAATTGACCATTACCAAAAAGATCCTTGGAGTAACACTGCCGTTTTTCCTCGTTTTCGGCGTTGGCATTCTCTTTTTGAGTATCTCGAGCATCGAGAATCAGGGTAAACAGGGCCTGGAGCTTATTAACACGACGATGCAGAACGATAAAAAGGAAAAGCTCACCGATCTTGTCCGTAACACCTTCGAAATTCTCAACACTCAGTATCAAACCGCCCATGATACCACCAAGATTGCCAAGGCCTATGAAAGCGAGCTGCAATCGGTTGTCAACCTGGCGTTTTCTTCCATCCAGGCTGTTTATAATGAGACCGGTCAGTCCGAGCAGTGGAAGAAAGACCAGGCCTTGAAAATTATCAAGAACATGCGTTATGCAGACGATAATTATCTTTGGATAAACGACATGAAACCCACCATGGTCATGCATCCGATGAAGCCGACCATGGACGGCACAGACCTCTCTACCTACAAGGATCCGAACGGCAAATTGCTTTTTAATGAGTTTGTCAAGGTATGCGAAAAAGACGGCCAGGGCTTCGTCGACTACATGTGGCCCAAACCAGGGAAAGATAAACCGGTACCCAAGCTCTCCTATGTCAGGCTCTTCAAACCCTGGAACTGGGTGATCGGGACCGGGGTGTACCTCGAGACGGCGGAAAAATATTTCATGGAGCAGGCGAAGCAGCAGATCGGCAATCTGCGCTTCGGCCCTGACGGCAAGGACTACTTCTTTATCGTTGATACCGCAGGGATAATGCTCATGCACCCGATTAAGCCGTCGATGGTTGGTAATGATCAGAGCGATCTTCGGGATCCTAAGGGTAAGGCATTTATTCAGGAGATGGTGAAAATCGCCAAAGAAAATGGTCAAGGTTTTGTCGAATATCTGTGGCCAAAGCCTGGTGAGAACGAGCCGGTCGGCAAACTCAGCTACGTCCAGCTTTTTAAGGAATGGGGGTGGATAGTAAGCACCGGCATCTATGTCGACGACATCGATAAGGCAATGGCCAAACAAAGGGAGGGGGTCGTTGCGACTCTCACTCAGCAGAAAACGCTTATTACCACCATTGTCTTGACGATGATTCTCGTGGTCGGCGGACTGCTCATCTTTATGGCCACGCGTATTGCCAAACCGATTCGTGCAACCGATGCATTTTTTCAGGATATCGCCCAGGGGCAAGGGGATCTGACCGCTCGTCTCAAGGTGAACAGCAACGATGAAATCGGCGATATGGCCAAATCGTTCAACATCTTTGCCGACAAACTTCAGGGAATGGTCGGCTATATTGCCGAGGAATCGGTGGAAATCAATACCTCTTCCGGCTCCCTCTCGAAAATCTCCAGCGATTTGACTGCCGTCGCCCAGGACACCTTCGGCAAATCCAATACCGCCGCCGCCGCGGTCGAAGAAATGTCTGCCAATATGACTTTGGTCGCAACATCCATCGATGAGGCAGCGGCCAATGTCAATGCGATGGCCTCGGCCATAGAGGAAATGACCTCAACCATCCATGAAATCGCCGAAACCTCGGAAAAAGCCAGGGCAATTACCGACAACGCGGTGAAACAGTCGTCCGATGCCTCGGTCAGCGTTGATGCCCTCGGCCTTGCCGCCAAGGAAATTGCCGAGGTGCTGGAAACGATAACCGACATCTCGAAACAGGTTAACCTTCTCGCGTTGAATGCAACGATAGAGGCTGCTCGAGCCGGTGATGCAGGCAAAGGTTTTGCAGTTGTCGCCAATGAAATAAAGGCTCTTGCCAGCCAAACAGCCGATGCCAGTGATCAGATAAAAGGTCGCATCGATTCAATTCAGACCTCAACCAAAGCGACAGTCACGGTTATCGAGAATATCAGCAAGGTGGTGGGCGAGAACTCCGAGATTGTCAATACTATCGCGACAGCTGTTGAAGAGCAATCGGTGACCGCCAAGGAAATTTCGCAAAACGTCGCGCAGATCTCCATGAACATCCAAGAGGTTAACAACAATATCGCAGAAAACTCACAGGTTTCGCAGATGATCGCCAAGGAAATCGCCGAGATGAACAAAGCAAGCGGCAAGATGAACGACAACGCCCATCAGATAAATGAAAACGCCGGTTCGCTTGATTTTCTTGCCAAATCTCTGGCAAAACTGGTATCTACCTACAAATATAAATAAGGTTATGTTTTTTACAGCGGTTTAATGGATAAACAATGAAGACGGCAAAAAACGGTATTCTCATAACACTCCTTTTCGCCCTGCTGTCCGGTATGCTTTCGACTGCCGCGCACGCCGAGTTCCAAAGACCAAAAGTAGCCGTGCTTGACTTCGAGTTGACCGGCGACAAACTGGAGCCTGCCGATTTGGGTGCAATTCTCTCGGAATGGCTCATCGCCGGCATTGTCAAAAGTGGCCGGTTCGATGTTGTCGAACGGGTCATGCTGCAAAAGATTATCGCCGAACAGAAACTCTCATCGACCGGAATTATCGATGAGAGCAGCGCCACGACCCTCGGCAAAATACTCGGTGTCAAAGTCATTATTTCCGGTTCGGTTATGAAACTTCACGACACGATTGAAATTAACTCCCGGGTCATCAGTGTTGAAAACGGGTCGATTTTCGCGGCCGAGAATATCCGAAGCAGCGCCGGCAGTGATCTGCATAATCTCGCCGATCAGTTGACCGCCAAGATCCTGCGCAATTTCCCGCTCACCGGCTATGTTGTGAAGAGAAATCCGTCCTCGGTAATTATCGACCTGGGGCTTGATGCCGGACTTTCTTCCGGCACCGAGTTTCTCGTCTACCGAGAAGGAGCCGTCATCAAGCATCCGAAAACCGGCGAAGTTCTTGATGTCGAGCAGATTCCAACCGGTAAGCTGCGTATCGCCAAGGTAAGCAAAAATGTTGCTGAAGGAGAAATTGTCAGCGAGGAGGCCGGTGGCATCCTCGCTGGCCACTTGGTTAAGCAAAATGGTAAGCCCTAGGGTCGATTGCCACCACCTTGCCCACCCCGATAACCGGAATCGCCCTGGCCGCTTCTGCCTCCACCCTGGCCACCGCGTCCTCCACCCTGGCCTCCACGGCCACCGCCTGGGCCTCCACGGCCACCACTTCTGCTGCCTCCTCCGCCTCTGCCTGCGCCCCCTTCAGGGCGTGGCCGCGCCTCATTGACAACAATCGCTCTGCCTTTTAATTCCTTGCCGTTCAGTCCTTCTATCGCCGCCTTACCATCGGCCTCCGCGGCCATTTCCACAAAGCCGAAACCTTTCGATTGTCCGGTATTTTTGTCTGTAATAATGGAGGCAGAGTTAACCGGTCCGAATGCCTCGAGAGCCTGCCGTAACTCTTCTTCAGTGACGTTGTACGACAAATTCCCCACGTATATCTTCATTCTCTTCTCCTTTTTCATGAATTAACATGTCCATTACCCTCCGACAATCATACCACTATTATATTATCTACTCAAATTTATAAGAGTAATCAACGAATCTCCTGTTGTTCCATCGGTTTCTTGCAGGAAAAGCCGTCGGCACAACGAAATACTCTTATGTGAGAAAGATCTGGGGGTTCGAGAGAGAAACAGGGAGAGGTCTTCTCGCCCTTGTCACTCGTCCTTCTGAAGAAAGCTATTCCACTCGCATTCGGCCATCGGGCTATACCCCTTTTCCTGCAAGATGACGTCGAAGTGAAGAAGGCTCATGGCGATAAGATCGGCATGGGGATTGCCGAGACTGGCGGAACGATTGGCGGTGAGCAGGTATCTGCGGCACTTGTCGCAGGTGAAGGCGGAATCCTCCTTTTGCCCGTCGATAAAGAAAATATTGGTGTTTTGCGGGTCTTCGTGCTCACAATATGGGCAAGTGAGGCGGGAAAACGGCCAGGCATGGCCGCAATCAGCGCATTGCAACCGGCGTTGTCCTTGATCACCAAGGATTGCCAGGTGGGGAAGGGCGCCGCAGACCGGGCAATAGCCTTTTTTCCAGGGATGAGCGGCCAGTTCCGCCTGCATGTCCCTGGCCTTTTTGCTCAGCATGAAACGGTTGAGGACACGCAGGAAGAGGTGGAGCGAGGTCGGAGAAATTGCCAGATGGGCGGCCTTCTCAGAAAGCTGCCCATCTGCTTCTTGGTTATTGACGAAGAGTTGAGAAAAGCAATGGTACTTTCCTTCGGTAAAGCGCCGCAAAAGTACCTCCATGTCTTGCCCGAGATGCGGGAATCCCTGGGAAATGGCTTTTGCTGCCGACCACCCGGCACTGCCCCAGGGGTCATCCGCGAAAAAAAGCTGGTGTTGCCGGTTGAGCGGAATGCCCTCGGCAAAGCGAAGCGGATCGATCGGCAAAGCTCGCGGATCAACAGCCGTGTCCGACAGCCATTGATTCTTTTCGACAAGCAGGGGGCCAAAGGCCTTGAGCAGGTTTTCGAGATGGGGTTGGGCAATGCGAAGCTGCTCAATTTCACTCATCAGGTCCTCGGTTGTATACAGGTGGTTTGCCATGATTGTTGTTCCTCGTTCCGAACGTGCCCGATCTCGCCGTGGAGAGATCGGAGTGAAGAAAGGGACCGGGATGTGCTGATATCCCGGCCCCTTATATGGAGGTTGCTACCCCCGATAAACGCAGTGCATCTTAAATCGGGGCGGTTTGGAAAATGTAATTATTGTACTCAGGCCTTCTTTCCGGAGCACTTTTTCTCACCGCAAACAACCAAGGTACCGTCTTTTTCCATCTCCTTCAACCACTTCGGATGCTGGGTTTTCACCCAGCCCCGGGTCACCCAACCGGTGAACATCGCCGGAGCAGATCCCGGTGCGCCGATGGTCACCAGATAAAGATGGACGAAGAAGAAGGCAAAGATCACCACAAAGCCCAGGGCGTGGAAGACGTACATCAGTCGCAGAGTGCCGACCGCGTAGCCTTCCGGAAACCAGATGATGAGGCCGCTTGCCACCATGACCGCACCGAAAAGGGCCACCGCCAGAAAGAACATCTTCTGGCCGGGGTTGTACTTACCGACCTCCGGCACCTTGTCAACATGCCAGAGATAGCCGCCGGCCGCCATGATCCACTGCAGATCCTCGGGGAAGGAAAAGATCCCCGCTTCCCGCCACCACATGAGAATGGTGAGGACAAGGCTGATCCCGAAGAAGACCCCGCAGTAATTGTGGAGGATTTTCACATTTTCCATACCGCCGACCAGAGAACCAACGACGTTCAGGCTGTGGTACATCATCGCCATTCCGGTAATGCACAAAAATAGACAAGAGAGGGCGACACACCAGTGCACCACTCGCTCAAAGGGCCCTGTGGCCTTAATCATTCCTTTTTTCATGACTCTTTCCCTCCTTCACAGGTAGTTTCCTCTTCCGGGGTCTTCGGCCCGTGGGTGATATAGTGGAGGAAGGCCCCAGCCACCACAGCTCCCGCGGTGATCAGACCGGCCGGTTTCAAAATATCCTTCCAGACTATGATCGACAGCGGCATCTTCGGATCGGTTGGCAGATGCTCGTAGACCTCCGCCTTTTCCGTCAGGACATAGAGCACATGGGTGCCGTCGACGAACTTGTCACCGTAGACGCTGGCGTCGCCACCCAGTTCGGTTGCCCTCTTGTGGGCCTTGGCGAGCATGGCATCGCGATCGCCGAAGGTGATTGCTCCGGTCGGGCACGACAGAACACAGGCCGGCGGTTGATTGGCCAGGAGCCTGGTGTAGCAGAGGTCACATTTACTTATTCGGTTGGTTGCGGTATTCATCTTCGGCACCCCAAACGGGCAGGCTGGGATGCAGGCCTTGCAACCGATACACTTATGGGCTTTCAGGGCCACACTGCCGAATTCCGTATGGTACAAGGCCTCGGTAGGACAGACCTTGATGCAGGCCGCATCGGTGCAGTGCATGCAACCGTCTTTTCTGAACAGCCATTTGACGTTGCCGCCCCGGTCTTCAATCTCCTGGAAGCGAATGAGCGTCCAGGTGTTCCACTGCAGGTCGGGCGGGTTTTGGTAGCTTCCGAAGTTGTTGGTCTTCGAAGCCGGCATTTCATTCCACTGCTTACAGGCGACCTGACAACCGCGACAAGCGGTACAGCGCGAGAGATCGATCAGTTTTATAAGTTCTTGTTTCATCGTTTCACCCCCTTAAGCCTTTCTGATATTGACCATGAACGCCTTATACTCGGGACAGAAAGTATTAGGGCAACCCACGGAGGGTGTCAGGTGATTGACCGAAGCATCAGCAGCTCCGTCCGGCCAGCGCCAGCCGTAGTTGAACGGAATACCCACCTCATGCACGGTCTTTCCTTCGACCTGGAAAGGTTTCATGCGTTTAGTTACCATGGCGACAACTGGAATCTCGCCCCTCACCGAGGAAACCTTGACCTTCTCGCCATTTTTGATGCCGAGTTTCTGAGCCAAAACCTCGCTTATCTCCATATAGGCCTCGGGCATCATCTCCAGAAGCCAAGGTTGCCAGCGGGTGAAACCGGTACACCAGTGTTCTGTGCACGAATAGGTAGTGCAGACATAGGGGAATTTTTCATCGGCATTCGCCACCTTGTCCAGATCACTCTTGAAGATAGTAATTGTTGGGTTGACCAGTTGCGGGGAGAAGGGGTTTTTGGCAAGAGGTCCTTCCAGAGGTTCATAATGCTCGGGGAAGGGGCCTTCGACCATGCCGGCGCCAAAGATGGCACCGACACCGTCAGCCTTCATGATGAAGGGGTATTTACCCTTTTCCTTGTCGCCGAGTGGCGGCCACGGACCATCGGCGACGTCACCGACCCATTTGTCGCCTACCCATTCGAGGAGTTTCATCTTCGGGTTGTAGGGTTTGCCGTTCAGATCGCAGGAAGCGCGGTTGTAGATGATGCGGCGGTTGAGCGGCCAGGCGTAGGACCAGTCGGCAAAGAGGCCGAGACCGGTCGGATCTTCCTTGCCCCGCTTCATCATCTTATTGACGCCCTTCTGCTCAAAACTCCCTGACATCAACCAGTTGCCGCTAGAGGTGGAGCCATCGGCCATGAGTTTAGCGAAGGTCGGCACCAGTTCGCCTTTCAGATTCACCTCTTTCGGCGCCTTGCCGGTCGGGTCCTCAATGGTCACATCCTTGGTATAATGGCCATTGATGATCTTCGAGGCCTTGAGGACATCGAACTTGCCCCAGGCGTCTTTATAATCCCATTTCAGGTTGAGAAGCTGTTCCGGACAGGCTCCGCCCTCTTTCTGGTACAGATCGCGCAGGGCATCGATGATGCGCATGGTGATATCGCCGTCGGACAGGGCATCACCCGGTGGATTGGCGGCCTTGTAGCGCCACTGCACCCAGCGGCCGGAGTTACTCTGACTGCCTTCTTTTTCCATGCTGGCCGCCGCGGGCAGGAGGAAGACCTCGGTATCGACGGTCTTCGGATCGACGCCGGGCGCCTTCCAGAACGAAGCGGTTTCGTTGTCGAAGATATTGACGTTGACCAGCCACTTCAGTTTCTGCAAGCCTTTGCGGACCTTGGTGCTGTTCGGCGAACTCACCGCGATATTGCTACCGTAAGCGAAAAAGCCTTTGATTTTGCCGGCATACATGCTGTCGATGGTATGCAGGATGGAGTAGTGCTTGCCATCGTCCATCTTCGGCAGCCAGGAGTAACCAAATTCGTTCTCGGCGGTCGCCTTGTCGCCCCACATCGCCTTCAGGAAACTGACCGTATACTTCGGATAGTTTTGATACCAGTTGGCCGATTGCGGGTCGGTCGACTTGGAGGTGTATTTGTCGTTATACTTCTGCAGGGTATCGATCGAGCCGCTGGGCATCTTCAGGTAGCCCGGCAGGATATTGTAGAGAATGGCATGGTCGGTCGAGCCCTGGACGTTCGGCTCACCGCGCAGGGCGTTGATGCCGCCGCCGCAGATCCCCATATTGCCAAGGAGCAGCTGGATGATCGACATGGTGCGGATATTCTGGCTGCCGGTGGTATGGTGGGTCCAGCCGAGGGCGTAGCATTCGGTACCGGCCTTGTCCTTGGCGCCGGTGGCACCGTACTCTTGGTAGACCTTAAGGAGATTTTCCTTGGAAACGCCGGTAATCGAGGAGACCTGATCGAGAGTGTAGCGCTCATAATGCTTTTTCAGCATCTGATAGACGCAGCGGGGATTCTCCAGGGTATAATCGCGGACCGGGATGCCCTTCTCGTCTTTTTCGACGGTCCAGGTATCTTTATTGTAACTGCGTTTCTCCTGGTTATAGCCGGAGAACAGGCCATCCTTGAAGTCGTAACCGGAACTTACAATCTGCGAGGCGTTGGTGTAGTACTTGACGTATTCTTCCTGGATGAGATTATTGTCGATAATATGCTTGATCATCCCGCCGAGGAAGGCGATATCGGTACCGGAACGGAGCGGCACATGATAATCGCAACGGGCGGAGGTGCGGGTATAGCGTGGGTCGACATGGATGATCTTCGCGCCCCGATCCTTTGCCCGCATGATCCATTTGAAGGCGATCGGATGGTTTTCGGCGGCATTGCTGCCCATGATAAGAATACAGTCACTGTTCTTTAAATCGATATAATGGTTCGTCATCGAACCTCGGCCAAACGACTCTCCCAGAGCCGCTACGGAGGGGCTGTGTCAGACCCGGGCCTGGTGATCGATGTTGACGAGCCCCATCGCCCGGCAGGCGACGGAGAGCGTCCAGCATTCCTCGTTGCCGATATTCGAGGAGCCGTAGTGGCCGATGGATTCTAACCGGTTAACCACTTCGCCTTTGTCGTTTTTGGTTATAAAATCGGCATCGCGGGTGTCTTTCACCAGACGGGCGATACGCTGCAGGGTCCAGTTCCAATCTTTCTCTTCCCATTTGTCGCTCTTTGGCGCCCGGTAAAGCACCTTGCGCAACCGATGGCTGTTGACCTCGGTTAGGCCAAAGAGTCCTGCGCCCTTGGCACAGAGCGAACCCTCGTTGATCGGATGATCCGGGTCTCCTTCGATATTGAAGATCTTGCCGGTCAGCCGGTCGGTGCTGCAGATGAGGCCGCAACCGACGGAACAGTAACAACAAATTGTTGTCGTCTGTTTAGCCGTCCGTATCCGGTCCATCTTGCCGAGTCCGGCAGCATGGGCCTTCAAGGCGGTGAGGTCCAGCCCGAGCGAGGACAGGGCCAACCCTGAGCCGATCGCACCGGACATGGACAGAAATCTCCTCCTGGTGATTTTCATACGTTCTCCTTTTTGCTGAGGTTAGTGAATTCTCCGTGGAGTAGGGCACGGCTGTGCACCTCCTGTGCCAATAGGTGCAGATGTATAGCACCTTTGATTTTGCGAACAACACATTTCCTTTAGATAGCAAAGAACGACTTATTCAGACATGTGCTTGATTTATTTAGATTTTATGTAAGTAAATTGATTACCTCTTTGTAGGCAAACAGATTACATGCGCCTAGGTTTCCTGACTACAGAATACTTGGCCTGTTATGGAGGTGGGAGAAAACGAACTCTTATCGGCTGAACGATTATTTTGCAGGACGTTGATCCGGAAAAAATAACTCAAGAAAACGTCTATTGGCAAAAAACTCTATCTCATCGGTATTATTATTATTCATTATTTTCGTTCAAGCAGATTCCGCGCCGTACTGATCTCCACATAGGAGGCCCCGTAGGCGGAACCGAAATTGCCGGCAAGCACCGTGATAAGACTCTCCTCGTCGAAATGTTTCTCCGCCAGCAGCCGGTTGAGTGCCGTCCGTAAAAACTCGTGGGAAGAGATGTCGGTCGGCATAAAAGAGGCGTAAACGCCGTAGGACAGAGCCAGTTCCCGCATTACCCGCTGGCTGTAGCACTGGGCAAAGATCGGGTTTTCGCCCCGGTAGGCAACCAGGCTGAGAATGGTCTTGCCGCTGATCGAATCGGCTATCAGGGCCTTGGTCGAAAGCCGCAGAGACGCCTTGACTGCTGCCTTGGCAAGATAACTGGTGACGCTGTGCTCGGCTTCGTACGGCGAGTCGGTGAAGGTACTGAGGCTGGACTCGATCTCTTCGGCGATTTTCGTCATCATTTGCACCGATTCGAGCGGATATTTGCCAAAGGCGGTTTCGCCCGAGAGCATGATCGCATCGGTTCGGTCAAGGCAGGCGTTGGCGACGTCGGAGACCTCGGCCCGGGTCGGCCGAGGTGACTTGATCATCGACTGGAGCATTTGGGTGGCAATGATCACCGGTTTCCGTCGTTCAATGCATTTTCGCACCAGCTTTTTCTGGATAATGGGGATCCTTTCGGCAGGGATCTCGATGGCCAGATCGCCGCGGGCGACCATCACGCCATAAACGTGATCAAGGATCTCGTCGATATTGTCCACCCCTTGCTGGTTTTCTATCTTGGCGATAATCTTGATCGGACTTCTCTTGGCGTCGAGGATCTCCTGGATGGCTAGGACATCTTCCTTGTTGCGCACGAAGGAATGGGCGATGAAGTCAATCTCCTGCTCGGCGGCAAAGGCAACGAAAGCCCGATCTTTTTCGGTGAGGGAAGGGAGATTTTTTATCTTGACCGAGGGCAGATTGATACTTTTCTTGCCTTTGATCGAGCCGTCGTTTTTCACCTCGCACAGCAGCTTAAAGGGGTCTTTCTCTCGCACCTCCAGCTCTATCTCTCCGTCATCAATGAGGATCTTGTCTCCAACCGACAGTTCTTCGACAAAATGGTCGTAGGTCAGGCAGATATTTCCCGGCGTACATTCGCCATTTTTATCGCCGGTGACGTACACCATATCGCCGGCCACAACCGGGATATCGGCCTTGGCCAGGGTGGTTCTGATTTCCGGCCCCTTGGTGTCGATGATGATGGCGATCCGGTTGCTTACCTTTCGTACATTCTTGATAACCGCCAGGGCGTCTTCAGGCACCTGATGGGCGGTATTCAACCTGACCACGTCCATCCCGGCATGATGCATGCGGGTGAGAAAGGGGACATCGCACATCTGGTTGGAAATCGTCGCAATGATTTTCGTTTTTTTCATAGGGATCAAAGCACCGGTTTATCTCCCTTCGTTTCCAGGAGAATAATATCGACCCTGCGGTTTTTTTTACGACCTGCTTCAGTGTCATTACTGGCAATCGGTCGGTATTGGCCGTACCCGGCGATGGAGATATTCACCGGGGAAAAGTCATAGTTTGTAAGAAAAATCCGCATGATATTTGTCGCCCGGTCGAGCGACAGATCCCAATTGGTTTTATAACGGGCTGTTGATATCGGCAAGTTGTCGGTGTGCCCTTCAATGCGTATCTGCTGATTGCCGATGGAAGATATCGCTCCGGCAATTATACCTATCAAAGGCAGCGATTCCGGTTTAAGAGTTGCACTGCCCGGTTCGAAATAGATATCTTCTTCCAAGCGAATCGCCAGCCCGCGCGAAGATTCTTCGACCACGACATCGCCGACAATCTGCAGAGGTTTTAAGGAAACTTTAATCATTTTTTTGAGTTCCTGAAAATCGCCGGCACGACCTTGCGACTTCTTCCCTGCATCCGAGGCATTCTTGCCTTTCTCGGCATCTTCCTGTATTCGCTGATTTTTCGGAGGTGCCGGCACAATTTCCAAGGACGGAATAGCCTTAATCTCAGTGCTGGGAAGGAGATTAGAACTGCTGGTGCCGGCTCCGGCGGTGATCCCGAAGGCACTGCGATACGAGGCGGCTACCATATCCACCTTCTTCTTATCGGTTTGTGACATTGCATAGAGGGTAACAAAGACAGCAAACAGCAGGGTGATAAAATCAGCGTAAGAGACCAACCATCTTTCGTGATTAGCAGCTTTTTCGGGAGCTTTCTTTCTTGCCATTGTTTCGACCTCCTATTGAGCCTCGTCAGCGTTCGCGGAATGCCCGCCTCCGGGAAGGAAGGATTTGAGCCGTTCTTCAATGAATCGCGGATTACTTCCTTGCTGGATACCGATAATCCCGGCGGTAAGCATTTCTCGTCGCTGCAATTCATTTTTTATGCGCATTTTGATTTTGGTGGCAAACGGCAGGCAGATAATATTGGCAGTCACCAGTCCATAGATGGTCGCTACGAAGGCCACAGCTATGCCTTCCCCAAGCTTTGAGGTGTCTGAAAGATTACTCATGACGTGAATAAGACCGAGAACGGCGCCGATAATACCTATGGTCGGCGCATAGCCGCCTGCAGCCTCAAAAAATTCGGCACTCATCTTCGCATGTTCCTCGTAGGTGGCTAAATCAATCTCGAGGATGTCCTGCACATCCTTTGGCTCAACGCCATCAACACAGAGCGTCAGAGCTTTTCTGAGGAAAAGTTCCTTGGAATTTTTTGAGTCTTCTTCGAGAGAGAGAATCCCGTTTTTCCGGGCCCTGTTGGCAAGTTCTAAGATGACAGGGATTATTGCTTCCGGTTGCTCCGGAGCGGAAAAAAGGAGTTTCAAGTCTTTCACGGCCTGCATAGCCGAACTCATCGGAAAGCTGATAAATGCAGCGCCAAAGGTGCCCCCGAGAACGATTATTGCTGCCGTCGGCTGGATGAGCGAATTAAAATGCAGACCTTCCAGTACAGCTCCGCCGAGAATTGCTCCGAGGGCGAGCACCAAGCCGATAATTGTTGCGATATCCATACATTAAAAAACTAAAGAGGTTAAGCCATCGGCAAATACCAACATGGCCGGAGAGTTTGTTTTTCGTCACCTATCATCTACCGAAAGCGGCGCTGAGTTGAGCAAGCCGCTCGGATTTTCTAAACGATTCAGTATCGTAACCCGAAATTCAATTATTTTACCAATTATTTCCGACGCCTTTTCGCGCACCAGATAATGGTCGCCATTGACCAGGCCAATAACCGTATCAGGGGTTTCCTCAATGCTTTTCATCAGATCTGGGTTGAGATAGATCTCTTTTTTATTTAGGCGGGTAAGTTTGATCATGATCGATATGGCGACCGGTAATTGCCGATTATTCCAGCGTTTCCAGGTTCTTGGCCTTGCAGCAAGATTGCCGGAGACTCCGTATTTTGCAGGAGGCTCCGTATTGTAAATGAATTATAGGTGAAAGGACCTGTCTCGTACAAGGGTCAATTGAAAAAATCCTCTTTATCAAGGTGATGGAAAAAGGTAATTTGAATTATAATGTGGCTCTTAAGAGATAATCTCACCCGCGCTTACCCCACCGCCTTTTTTAAGGAGGTTCTTTCTATGCCGAGAGCAAAGAAGGAAAACAAGCCCGTATCAGCACCGAATCACCTGCCGGTTCCAGCTACCCTTCCTCATTCTCTTATTTTCCTGCTACTCTTCCTTTTCCTGGCGCTGTCGGCCTGTGCCCAGGAAAAAGCAGTTCCGCAAGGAAAAGACCTGCGAATCCTCGGCGTCACCCCCATAGGGGCGGATATAAAAAACCAACCGGTGCCCGAGAAGGACCTCGATACCGATGTCCAAGTCTGGGGGATGAATCTCTCCGAACCGCGTCTGAACTATGAAACCGTGACGGCCGACGGCAGCAAGAATCCTGACAACAGCAATTTTCAGTCGGGGGAATTGGAGGCCATGCGGGCCGTGGTCTCCGAGGTCAATCCCGAAGACAGCATAGGCCTTGGCGAGGATCAGTTCAAAGCCAACCAGGCTACGGAACTCCGCCCGGCTCTGCCCAATCAGGTGCTAGAGGGCGATCGCTTTTCCGCCGGCTTCACTCTCACGAACCGGAGCGATGCAGGCCGCACTCTAGCGGTGAGTTTCCAGGCCGAAGGCCCGGTAAAAGGAGTCGATAGCCCAGCGGGGGCTAAAGGACCTGTGCGCATCGCAAGATATATCTATCTGGAGCCCTTGCACCATATAACCCTCCAGTTTCCCTTGCAAAGCACTGGCGTTGGGGTAATAGCTCTCAGTCTTACCGCCGGCGACGACATCGACAAGGATGGCCTGACCCACACCCTGCAAGTCCACAAACGGCAACAGCAGCAGGTCGCGGCCAGTTACGGCATGACCGGTGAGGCCACGGCAACCGAGAGCATCCTCTTTCCCAGTAATATGCGGGAAGACACCGGTGAACTCACCCTGCTCCTTTCACCGACGGTCCTCGGCGGGCTTGCCGGGGCCTTCACCTATCTCAGGGATTATCCCTACAGTTGCTGGGAACAGCGGCTCGCCCGCGGGGTCATGGCGGCCATGTATACGCCGCTGAAACCCTATCTGAAAGAGGAATTTCTTTGGCCGGACAGCGACAAGGCGGTACAGGAGACCCTGGCCCTAGCCCCTCTGCACCAGGCCCCGAGTGGTGGTATGACCTACTTTTCGCCGAAGGAAGAATTTGTTTCACCCTACCTCAGCGCCTTTACCGCTCTGGCCTTCAACTGGCTGCGTCAACAAGGGTATGAGCCGCCCGAACTGATCGAAGAGCGGCTGCAGGCCTACCTCCTGAACCTCCTCCTCCGCGATTCCCTACCGGAGGAATTGACCAAAGGCGAGACCGCCTCGGTGCGGGCGGTGGCTCTTGCCGCTCTCGCCGAAAGCGGTAAGATGACCCTGGCCGATGTTTTGCGCTACCGGACCCACCTGCCGGCCATGAATCTCTTTGGTAAATCCTTCTACTTGAGAGCCCTGATCAGCACCGAAGGCTTTATCGACCAGCAGCAGGAGGTGCTCGACAGTATTCTCGCCCATGCCGATCAGAGTTCCGGCCAGGTGGTTTTCAGCGAAACCGCCGACAGCGGTTTTGCCGACCTGCTCTCTTCGCCAGTGCGGGACAATGCAGCCATTCTCGGCGGGCTTCTCGCCTGGCTGAAGGCCAATCCGGCGGATGCCGCCGCAAGCGAACTCGCCGTCCGCCTCATGCGCGGGCTGACGCTTAGCCGCAAAGGCCTGGATCATTGGGCCGGTACCCAGGAAAATCTCTTTGTCGTCAAGGCCCTTAGCGACTATGCTCGGTTCTTCGAGGACTTGGCCCCGGAGATGACGGTATCGGGTCGCCTCGACCGGGAATCTCTCGGCAGCGGTCGGTTCACCGCCTACACCGACCCGCCGCTTGCCTTGCAACGACCGCTGCGCAGGGGCGATCCCGGGCGCAGGGCACAATTACACATGGAAAGACAGGGGGAAGGCCGGCTCTATTATAGTGCCCGACTGGCCTATAGCCCGGCCTATTTAAACCTTGATGCCGCCAATGCCGGGCTTGAGGTGTTCCGCGAATACAGTGTCAAGCGGGACGGCAAATGGCTTCTCATGAATGACGACATGGACCTGAAAACCGGCGAGGTGGTCAAGGTCGATCTCTTTGTTTCTCTGCCGACGGAGCGCCATTTTGTCGTTCTTGAAGATCCGGTTCCGGGAGGGGTAGAGCCGGTCGACGGGGACCTAGCGACAACCTCTTCTCAGGATGCCGATACCGGAGAAGAAGCCGAAGGATCATACAAGAACACCTTTGCCGACTGGATTGAGGACACCTCCGACCGCTGGAGTTTCTATCACCGGGAACTGAGCCACGATGCCGTGCGTTTCTACTCGGAGCGCCTGGCTGCTGGGCACTATCACCTGAGCTATACTACCCAGGCCATTGTTCCGGGGGAATTCCAGGTTCTGCCCCTGCATGCCGAGGAGATGTACTCCCCGAATGTTTATGGTAACGGAGTGCCGGCATATCTGCGGATACAGGCGGCGGAATAGACGGGCGAAGGCGTTATGTCTGGCAAGGGCAGAGGAAGCCTCCTGGATACACCGGAAATACGTTTTGTGGTGAAATGAAGAGAGAATCTCCCAAAAATATTTTTTATAACAAGACATACCTTGAAATGTGCCAGTAATGTGGTAATTACCTCAAATCCTGAATGTTAGAGAATATTTTCTGAGATATCGGCACATTGTCGGAAAATACCTGCCCTGCACATGGATGTCCAAGATTTTTCGGTATGGAAAAAAATGCGGAGCACCCTCGCATTTCGGGGTGATATACAGGTCAGCAGAATAACTTGTTAGATCAATGGAGCAAATGATATGGCAAAATTAATGGCTATCTTAGAGCAAGGTTATTCACTACATGAAGATGGATGGACAGAAACTCTTACAGGTTTAAATATGTTATCAAACCTAATCAACATAATGGAAGAAAATGGAGATACATTTAATGCAATATTGATGCTTAGGCTTGTATATATATCGGCTAGCTACCTGGCAGAGCAAACATTTAATAAAACAGTGCAACTGTATATTAACCAAAACAATTACAGCATTAATGAAGATGAAAAGCAGAATTATTCTTTGAGAAAAGTTGGCATTAGCAATGCAATGAAAAATTGGCCAAAACAATTGACAGGACGAGGTTTCGATCTCGGAAGTGGATGCTTACAATCATTAAAAGGAATTACAAACAAACGGAATGATATAATACACAAACTTAATGATACAAGCCATTATTCAAATCCAAGTAAAATTGCAGCAGAAATTATCTATTCTACAATTGAAGCATGTAAAACTATTGAAAAGCATTTTTTTCCAGAAAAAGAGTTTTCGTATAGTGATTGGTTGCAGACTTATCCAATAAGACCTTCAGAATTATATAAAAAGATCTAACTAGCCACTTCACCGGACCCGGCAATACCGCAAATGGTGCTTGGATGAATACCTGTATCGCCCTTTTCAGGGGTATCAACGTTGGCGGGAAAAATCTCATGCCGATGAAGGAGCTGGTTGTTCTTCTTACTGATATCGGTGCGCAAAGAATCAGGATCTATATTCAAAGCGGCAATGCAGTATTTAAGAGCGCAGAAAACAACCCGGCACAGCTCGCCGAACAATTGACCGCTGCAATCACGAAGCACCATGGCTTTGAACCCCTCGTCCTCATTCAGGGACTCGATGCAATCAAAAAAGCAATGGCCGAAAACCCCTTTCCCGAGGCGGAAGTTGACCCCGGCAATTTGCATCTCGGTTTTCTCGCCTCCACCCCCAAGAGCCCAGACCTAGGAAAACTTGCCGCTCTAAAGAAGGAGAGCGAACGGTTTCATCTGAGCGATAAGGTGTTTTATCTCTATGCACCCGAAGGTGTGGGCAGGTCGAAGCTCGCAGCAACTGCCGAGAGACTTTTGGGTGCACCGATGACCGATCGCAATTGGCGGACTGTTTGTAAAGTCAGGGAAATGGCGGAAGAGAAATGAATATGCCTATGTTCGGGCGAACAGCATAGGCTTCAGTTGACCAACAAAAGGATGAAAGGGGGGTGTGAATAGTGGGGCTGCCCAACGGTGGGAGGCCGAGCCGAAATCAGCTGTTTTCCATCGTGGCTTTTACCGTATTGACAATCTCGGCGGCATCTGGGCTTTTCACCACCACGGAATCGACCCCCGCCGCCAAGGCTCTGTTTCTCGTTTCCACATCATCGTTGCCGGTAAAGAGGATCAATTTCATATGCTTCAGCTGCTCATTTGCCCTGATTCTCGAACAGATCTCCAGGCCGGTCACATCCGGCAGAAAATAATCAATAACCGCCGCCTGCGGTTTTTCGCGTACGATTATCCGATACCCTTCCTCGCCATTCTCCGCCGTGATGATATGGTATCCGGCCTTTTGAAATAATCTGGTATACAAGCGGCGAATAACCGGATTGTCATCAATCAAGACCATTTTAAAAACTGCCCGAGGAGCCGCTTTCAGAACATCAACCAGCGGAGCGCAGGGGGCAAGCAACAGTTCATCGCCTAGATGGATCTCCATATCCGCTCCGGGCAAGAGATAATCCCTGCCGTCTCTTCGCAGCCCGAGGATTGTTCCCTTGAGGAAGGTGTTGGCGGTTTCCACCACATGTTTGGCCAGATCGGATTCCTCGGTAACCTTCAGCCACTCCGGCTGATTTTGCTGCTCCGGCAGAGGACTGCTTGGAACGATTTCGGCCTTGGTCACTTTGAGAATCTTGTCGGCGACACTTCTTCCGGCGGAGGCGTAAGGCGAGATGATCGAGTCGGCTCCGGCCCGCAGCATTCTCGACTCTGAAGAGCTGGTTTCCGTGCGGGCAATAATGTGCAAAGTGGGGTTGAGTTCCCTGGCGGTAAGGACGGTGAAGAGATTTTCCGGGTCGGCGTTGAGGAGAGCCATCAGGGCGCTCGCATGTTTTATTCCCGCGGCCAGCAGCACCTCTTCCTTGGTTGCATCGCCCTCCAGATAGGGATATTTATGCTCCTGCAGGAATTTAATCTGTTCTTCGTCGGATTCGAGGACAACAAAGGGCGCTCCGGCCTTTTGAAAACGTTCGGCGGCGGCGACACCGACTCGCCCGAAGCCGCAAATGATGTAGTGCTTTCGGAGTTGATTGATTCGTTTTTGCATGATTTTCTGTTTGAGATGAGGGCTGGAAGCTTGTTCGACAATGGCTTCGGTAAAGGCGGCAATCGAAAAGCCGATACTGCCGATACCGAACACTATCAGAAACATAGTGAATATTCTTCCGGTGCTGGAAAGGGGATGTACCTCGCCGAAACCTACGGTGGTGATGGTGATGACGGTCATATACAGGGCCTCAAGCAGGGTGAACTGCTCAAGCACCATATAGCCGATCGTCCCGATGACCAAAAAGGTGAGGGTGACGAAAACGCCTATGAGTATTTTTTTGTTCCGCAGCATTGGATTCCCGATGATTTTCGCCAAATAAAGGCACCTTCCTTGGTACTTTAGCAGAAGCATGCGCGAATGAAAAGAGAAGGGTGCTGCTCCTGCAGGAATCGCCTGGCTTATGTCCGTTCTCAGCAGCTCTCCCGACCTGGACCTGTATTATGCAGCTTTTCTCAAGACGCCAAAAACCACATTAGCGTTGCCTTAACACACAAACTTAACATTTTCGTAATATTTGTCTTTAAACGGCAACAGCACGAGATCTCTTCTCGTCCAGCTATATTGTTGATATAACATATATATTTAAACATAATCTCGATTGGCGCGATCTTTGCTATTTCTTCATGCAAAGCCATAGAGGTTTAGACCGCCCCGTTCGTTACGGTGCACGCCCAACTTTTCAATGAATGTTTAATAGGGAGCAGAGAAGAGACATGAAACGTACAATCAAAAGGTATCTCGCCATCACCGCCGTTGCCGTCCTCGCTGGTCATACGCTTGCTCACGCCGAGGAGGCGGAAAAACCGACCGCAGGTCTCGATCTCGGTGTCTTCAGCCAATACATCTGGCGAGGCTTTGAGTTGAGCAAGGACAGTCTGGTCATTCAACCGTCATTAACACTCGGCTACAAAGGAGTAAGCTTAAATGTCTGGGGCAACCTCGACACCAACAACGAAGTCTACGGCGGCGCTAAATATAACGAAACCGATCTTACCTTGTCCTATTCGAAAACCCTGGATATAATAAAACTCACCGGTGGCTATATTTACTACGCCCTGGATAGCACGACCGACTCTCAGGAGGTCTTCGGCTCGGTCGGCCTCACTACTCTTCTTAATCCGACTATTTCCATTTATCGAGAAATCGCTCATCAACCGGCCTGGTATATAAACGTCGGGGTCTCCCATTCGCAGGAACTGGTTGACAAGATCACCCTTGATCTGGCTGCATCCGCCGGATATTACATATCCGACGATTCAAGCTTTACCGAGGCCAATAATCCGAACGAGAAATATCGGCAACTTCATAACGGCCTGATATCTACCGGCCTCACCATACCTTTCGGGGAGTATTTTTCGGTGAAGCCGACCATTGCGTATTCCTTCCCGCTGTCGAGTAAGGCAAAAGAGTATATCCAGTCTGTCAGTCTGAGTGATGATTCGAGCTTTTTCTACGGCGGGGTTACTGTTTCCATGGCGTTTTAGAACTGCGGGTCACGCGGAAAATTTATACATCTCTCCTTGCTATTATTTTCGTAGCATGCTACTAATAGTGTAGCATGCAATTCGGAATATTTAAGCTGTAGCATCTGCGTTCCGATGCGCCTTCCCCTGTCCGGACGGGGAAAGCCGCATCGGAAGCAAGACCTCATGACAAGGAGATTTTCCATGCCCGTTATCACAGTCGCCATGCATACGACATCGGCGGAACAAAAAAAGTCCCTCATCGCTGCACTCACCGAGACCGCCGTCAAGGTGACCGGCATTCCCGAAAAATCTTTTATCGTTTTTATCGATGAGTATCCGGAGGAAGGAATCGGTATCGGCGGCCGAACATTGAAGGAAATCCGCAGTAACGGCTGACCATCCCGGTCTGAAAGACGGGAGACGGCCTCTTCCTGAAGAATCGTTAGCAAAGATGGGCCATTTACCTTTTCTTTTGCGCCCCGCATCGCTACATTAGTCGTAGCGATGCGGGGCATTCAAAATTTTACGCACAAAAGGAAAGAAACAATGAGCATTCCAAAACCGGGAATGCCTGTCCGTGGTTCGCAATCGGGGGCGCCGCTTATGGCGGCCTTCGATCTTCTGGGCCGACGATGGGCGATGGGGATCGTTTGGCAATTGAGTTATGGTTCGGCGACCTTCAGGTCCCTGCAGAATGCCTGCGGGTCTATCTCCCCGTCAATTCTCAACAGCCGCCTCAAGGATTTACGGGAGGCGCAACTCATTGAACGGACCACCGAAGGTTACCGCTTGACGGAAATGGGCGAGGCGCTCCATCGCCTCCTTCTCCCCTTCGGCGAGTGGTCGATCAAATGGGCACAACTCATCACCCCGGAAGAGACCAGCCGGTGGTCACAGTTAGGGCCGAAGTAAAAAAACACTCAGCCCCTGCCGGCAACCACCGTAAGCAGCATGAAGCAGTGGGAAAAACGGCCGGATTCGGGAATGAAACACAGTACCTTGTCGCCGTCCCGCAATCTGCCGGATTTGAGCAGCCCCTCCATCAGCAGGTAGATGGAGGCGCTGCCGATATTGCCGACCTCGGCCAAGTTGGTAAACCACTTTTCATAGGGGATCTCAAAGCCGGATTCCTTCATGCCCTGGTAAAATTTATCGCGGAAATAGGCTGAGGAATAATGCGGCAGATACCAATCGATGTCCGCCGGCCGCAGGCCGCGTTTGCCGGCGATCTCCGGCAGTGCCCGGGCCATGGCGGTGCTTACGATATGCTCATCGAGGAGTTTCACATCCTGCCTGACAGCAAAGTAGTTGGCTTCCGCCGCCGCAAGGCTGCTGGCCAGCTGCCGCCAACCCCGCACCCGGCCGTCGCTCATCTTCTTGCCGCCGGCATACATGCAGGTGGCAAACTCGCCGGCGTAGGAGCGGTTTTCGATCCACTCCACCCGGAAACAGTGGCCGACCAGGTTTTTTTGCCCTGACACAAAGGCTGCACCGGCGCCATCCGAGAGCATCCAGCGGAGGAAATCGGCATCAAAACCGAGCACCGGCTTTTTTTTCAGGTCGGTCTCCGGGTCTGACTCGGAGGTAAAAAAATTGGCCTTCATATAAGAGGAGGCCAGCTCCGAGCCGGTCGCCACTGCATTGCCGACGGTGCCGGAGGCGACATTCATGCAGGCGTATTTCAAGGCGGTCACCCCCGCCACGCAGATGCCTGCAGTGGTCATCACATCGCAGGGCGGCAGCCGCAGCTCCCCGGCAACCATCAGCCCATGCCCCGGCATGAGGAGGTCGGGGCTTGAGGTGCCGCAACACAGACATTCGATGGCGGCCGGCGTAAAATCCGCAGTCGGCTGCAGCCGCCGCACCGCCTCGGCGGTCAGCTCGGCATTGGTATGGGTCGCTTCGCCGGTAGCCGGATCAATGGCGTAGTGCCTGGTGTTGATCTTGTTGTTGGCGAGTATCCGCCGTTTGGTCCGCGACGGGATGTCGCCCACCCGTCCCAGTACATCTTCGATATGTTCGTTGTCCACCGGTGCATTGGGGAGAAACGATGCGAGATCGTTTATATAGATATCCATGCTCAGCTCTTCGTTAGGTGTTGATGCAGATGCTTCATAAGGTCGGAATAGAGGGTGTAAAAGTCCTTCTTGGCAAGTTTGGTCGGCAGCACCGCATTGGAGAAAGTATAATAATCGAGGTCGGTGATTGTAAGTTCCCCCGCCAGCTGCCGGTAAAGGGGCGTTCCGGGAATCGGGGTGAGGATCGACGGAATCGGCAGGGCGATGGGGGAACTGTCGATAAAACGGGCAAGTCTCTCGAAGTCGGCATGGTCATAATCGGGGGAGATGATGAAATCGCCGATCACCCGGATGCCGATCTCGGCGAGAATATGCAGGGCGGCCAGGTTCTTGTCGAGGCTGCTGCGCTTGTTCATCCGGGCCAGACGGGCATCATCAATCTCTTCAAAGCCGATGACCACCGCCGCCAGCCCCGCCGCATGCCAGAGTCGCATCAGAGCCGGATTGGCAACCACGGTATCGGCGCGGACATCGGCCACAATTTTTTTCCGTACCCCTAAACGGAGAATTGCCTCGGCCAGGCGTTCTGCGACCTCCGGGTCGCCGAAGGTGTTGGCGTCGACGAAGCGGATCAGAGGAATATCAGTCAACAACCCGATGTCGCGAATTATTGCCTCGACACTGTGGCTAAGATAGCGTCCCCCCGTCATGGCGGGAATGGAACAGAAAGAGCAGCAATGGGTGCAGCCGAAAGCGGTGGCGACAAAGCCGACCTTGCCGCCAACCCCGCTCATGACATATTTGTCGCGATGAGCCTGCACCAGATCGTAGCGCGGTGCCTGATCGTCAACCAGATCCTCGAAGGCGTATTTTCGCTGAATCGGAGCCAGTGGTCCACCCGGCAGCACCCGGAGAACCCCGGGGATATCCGCCGGTACCCCACCCTCGGCAAGGGCATCGACCAGCAGGCGAAAACTAAGTTTACCAAGGCCGACAACAACGTAATCGATAAAGGGTCGATGAAAATAGCCGGGATCGGAGGAGGCATGGTGGCCGCCGACGACAATGACCGGAGGCCTGGCATAGGCCCCTTTGATCTTTTCGGCAAGTTTGATTACCGTATTGGCCTCGCAGGTGACCGCCGTGAAACCGATAAGATCCGGGTCCGGCCCCTCGGCCAGCAAGGCATCCAAACCTTCCGGATCGGCCTTCAAATCGACAATCCGCACCGCATGGCCAGGCAGATTGCCGGCGAGGACCTCAAGGGCCAGCGGCTCACCGCGAAAGATCATTTTCAGCGAGGTGATGCCGAACTCTTCCTCGGGAATGGAGCGTCCGCAATTGGGCGGGTTGATGAGAACTATCTGCATGGATTGGCAAACACCCTATGGTAATCCTGCCTGCGGAAGCAGGAGGGGAATTGGTAGCAGTCGAGGGCTTCAGCAAAACATTCCCGGCATTGTTTTTCAAGAGTATTTTTCCCTGCCTGGCCGAGAGGAACGGGGAGGTCTTTCAGGGGCGTCTTGATTTTTTGGTGGAAAACAGATACGCCGCCATCGTCGTAACCATACCAAAGGCCAGAAGGGATGCGGCTTCCGGCAGGATCGACCGGAGGTCGCCTGCGCGCAGGAGGAGGTCGTAAAAGCCGCTCTGTCCCCAATAAAGCGGGGACAGGAGACAGATCGGCCGCATGAAATCGGGCAGGGCGTAGATCGGTACCATAATGCCGCCCAAGGCCGCGCCGATCACTATCGACACCGGGGCGAAGACGGCGATCTGTTCATAGGTCCGACCGACCGTCCCGAGCAGTACCCCGTAGCCGCAGGCAGCGGCGATAACGCTGAGCATCATGAGGGCGAAGGGCAGCGGTTGGCCTCCCGGTTCAAAGGCGGCAAGGCCGAAGAGCGGCAAGATAAACATACCGGCCAGGAGAATCACCGCAAACTGAATGACGCAGACCAGGGCATAGGCGAGGATCTTCCCGGCAATGATAGTCAAGTAGCTGACCGGAAAAACCTTCAGGCGCATCAGGGTGCCGGACTCCCGTTCCTTGATCAGCGAACCGGCGAGCGGCACGACAATAAAGAAAATGCCGAAAATTGCCCAGGCGGGGACATTCTGCTGCACGGCGGTGGGCTGTTTGATGAAGCCCATCGCCGTGCTGAATTGCTCCCGCACCGGGATAAGAGTCATGTTCCCGAACAGCTGCGGTAGCAAATCCTTGGCATTCAAAACGGGGCGAGGCATGGCCTGCAACAGCGCCGGCGGCAGATCGGCGGTGAGCTTTTCCGGGAGCAGGGCCAGGCTTTTTTCAACCAGGAGCCGGGTCTCTACCCCAACGACCACCTGATCGAGGGCCGAGCGCACCGCCGCCCGAAAACTGCCGTGTACCGTCGGATCGAACCATACCAGGATCTCCGGCACCGCAGGCCCCGCAGGTTCCCGGCGATCGGGGAAGAGATTTTTTGTGGCCGTCAGTCGCGCCGCCTCGCTGGTCGCCTCGCTGAGACCCTGCGGCAAAACCACCGCGAATTGGAATTTGGAGGCGGCTACCAGGACTTGGGCCTGGTCAGCCGACAGCTGCTCTCCGTTCAGGGTTTCGATCAGATGGATGGTATCGATCCGCTTGAAAAGACCTCTGATCTCGGCTCCTACCTCGCCCCGGTCGATATCGACAAAGAGGACATTAACACTCGTGGTCGTCACCTTATCCTGAATGAGGGTAATGACGATCACCAAGAAGGCCGGCATGACGAAGAGCAGCGCCATTCCGGCCCGGTCGCGGACCAAGAGGAGGAGTTCCTTGGCGATGGAGATGATAAGTTTTGTTCCGCTCATTTCCCGTCACTCCCGTAGCTGTTCGCCGGTCTTTTTCAGAAAAAACTCGGCGAGGCTGCCGCAGCCTTCGGCCTGGGCAATGAGGTTCTGCGGCGTATCCTCGGCGATGATCCGGCCCTCGTCGATAATCACCACCCGGCGACATAAGGACTGGACCTCCTCAAGGTAGTGGGAGGTATAGATCATGGCCATCTGCTCGTGGTTGAGGGCGGCCAGTTTTTCCAGGATCATGTGGCGCGATTGGGCATCGATACCCACCGTCGGTTCATCGAGAAACAGCAGCCCAGGATCGTGGATGATACCGATAATGAGGTTGATGCGCCGCTTCATCCCGCCGGAATAGGCGGCCACCTGTCGGTTTCGCTTGTCATAGAGGCCGAACATCTCCAGATAATACTTGGCCTTTTCCTTTAGCTGCTGCCGCGGCAAGCCGTACATTCTGCCAAAATAACCAAGGTTTTCAAGGCCGGTAAGTCGGTCGTAGAGCGCCAGATCCTGGGGCACGAAACCGATTTTGCCCCGCACCGCCGCCGGATTGTCTAGGGCATCGATCCCGGCGATAGAGAGGGATCCTCGCTGCGGACGAAGGAGCGTAGTAAAGACCGATAGCAGGGTGGTTTTCCCGGCGCCGTTCGGGCCGATCAGGCCGCACAGTTCGCCAGGGCAGAGGGTGAGGGAGATACCGTTTAAAGCCGGGGCATCGCTTTCCGCATAGGTAAGAAAGAGATCCCCGGCGATAAGGAGCGAGTGGTTATCGGTCATTGCAGCAACTCAAGGATATCGTCATAGATCGCCCGCTCGCTCGCTCCGCATTGCCGCAGGATCTCTGCAAGATCGCCATAGGTGTCGCCCGCTTTGGCCCGCCCCTTGCACATTCTTGCCCCGGCAACGGCAAAGCGCCGCCAGATGTCGCCGACCAGGGTCATCCGTTCGGACAACTGAAAGAGTGGCCCTATTCCCAGAAGCTCGGCCGCCTCCTGCAAAAAGGCGGCGTACATAAAACGGAAGCCGCCCCCGCCGGTGCCGATCTCCTCCTGCATCCTGATCAACTGGCCGAGATACAGCAGGGCCTCTTCCTCGCCCAGCTTTTTTGGCCATTTCTCCAGCCGGTCGGCAAGAAAATGTATGCCCCGCACCCCGAGAAAAGGCAGCGGGGTGCGCAGCATCGTCTTGCACACCCCGATCAGGCCCTGCCGGGCTGCCGCCGCCATATCCGGATTTTGCGGCACCGCTTCGAGGTAGTACATCGCCCCCTTCGGCGCGAGGGTACCTCGGGCGAAGCGGGCGCGCTGCAGGTCGTCTCTTTTGCAGCGGACCACCTTTTCAAAGACCGGATCGCTGATCAGATATTCGTCACCCTCGCGACCGATGACCACCAGATTGTGCATATTGAAATGAAAACGAAAGGCCGGCGGAAAGTAGGGTAACCAGTAGGCGCCGGTTTGGCAGCCGACGGGAATACCCGTTGCCAGCTTTGCATCGAGGTCGTCCATGGCCTGTGTCTCGGAGCGGAACTTGCGCCGCTTAACCGTAACGCCGAGACGTTTGTTGACCTTGCCGAAGATGCTGCCGACACTGCCGCGGAAGGTGGTGAGCGGCAGGTTATTGATCTTGATAAACGGCAGATAGCCGAAAAACAGCCCCTCGCCGATACCGAAGGCCAGGGCCTCGGAACATTCGACATGGTGAAAGCGGAGCAGGTTGGCGGTCACCCCGCTTTCGCAGTGCGCCGATTGGCTGTGGGGAAAGAGAATGAAGGAGTCCATTAGCGATGACGGATAAGTTCCGGGGAAAAGGTCTTCGGGATGGTTTTCAGTTCAGTCGGCGACACGCCGAAGACCGCGGCGTATCTTTGCAGAATCCGTTCCGGCAGGCGGCGAAAAACCTCAGGCCTCCGATGCCGTTTCACCCGCCACTTGGCCATATCGACATAGCGTGCCAAGAGACCGATATCCATCTGGTGTTTCGCCTGGTAATAGGCGATTGGGCTGAGTGTGCCGCTTTGCACCAGTTGGTGCATCCGCCGGGTTTCTTCGGCAATGACCGCCCATGCCTGGTCGTTGACGACATTCTTGGCCTCCCAGCCGAGACTGGGTGACAAGGTGTACCGGCCATTATCGCCGATGGCATAGCAGATCTCATGACCACAATCGCCGATCATGCCTTTATCCTGTGGAACTTCCTCGACTTTCATGGATACTTTCCTGCTCTGCCCGGTAAGCGGAATGAAATCGGAATCGGTAAATAAGTAAATAATGGCCGAAAACCGGCCTTAGCCTGCACCAAGGTGCGGTCTCAGTGAGATTGACTATCAAACAAGATAACGGGAACTGTGTCAATTTCTATTTCCGCATTGCGGTTGAGAAGAGAACTCCGGCTCCGCCCCAGGGAAATTGCCGCTGCACCTACCGGTCGAGCCCACTGATGTCTCTCTGCATCTCTTCAATAACTCGTATCGGGTCGGCGGCCCGGCTGATGGGGCGTCCGACCACCACATGATCGGCACCGCCTTCTATGGCCCTTCCGGCGGTGACGATGCGCTGCTGATCATCGTCCGGATCGCAGATATTTGCTCCCGGTCGGATGCCCGGAGTGACGATCAGCAGTTTCTCGCCAAGATCCCTGCGGAGTTTCTTCGCCTCAAGCCCCGATGAGACCACGCCGTCACAGCCCAGTTCCAGCGCCCTTTTCGCCCGAAAATAGACGAGGTCGGCAACCGTCCCGGTCATCCCCATGGCCCGCATGTCGTCTTCGCCGAAACTGGTGAGGACGGTGACCGCGAGGAGCTGCAGGTCGCCACGGGCGGCAACGGCGGCCCGGATAATCGGATCGTTGCCGTGAATGGTGGCAAAGGTCACCCCCCGATTATTAACCTGTTCGACCGCCAATTTCACCGTTTCCGGGATATCGAAAAACTTCAGGTCGAGCATGACCTTATGGCCGCGATCGACCAGCCAGTCAACCGTCGTAAACCAGCTGGCCATAAACAGCTGCAGACCGACTTTATAAAATGAAACATGCGATTCGCACTTTTTTACCAGGGCCTTGGCCTCGTCCGGTGTGTTCACATCGAGGGCGACAATGATCCTTTCGCTGAGGGGTATCGTAGTATTGCTCATTTTTATCCTTTGGTGTTTTTTACTTGCTCCCGCTTTTCTTGACAAGCTCGGCCAGGATCAATTGACACTGCGGCGACACCGTATCGGGTCCGTTTATCTCCTGAACCAGGGCAAGAGCCGCCACCATTTTTTCCTCTCTCGTTTGTTCCACTCTCCTTTATGTCGTGCCCATCCCACTGATAGAGACAGTCAAAGACTATGAGTGTCGAAGCAGGCGTTGGGCCAAGGGGAAACCAAATGCCAAAACCGGATTCAGTGGACGAAAATTGGAGCGATAACAGAACCAACGCTCCTCCAAGTGGAATCCATGCCTTTGCTTCTCACGTCCGGCAGTTTTACCGCCAAATATTTTTTTGACCCCATGTTCGATTCCCCAACGAATCATTTCGTCAATGAGCAGAAAGTAAAGATAACTGGGGCGGGCAATTTCGTGATGTAAGCCAGCCATCGGCCACCAAAGGGTCGAACCGTTCAACAGGCACAAGGATACTCCGGCCAAATTCTTGCCAACATACCCTCGGAGGAATTGCACGTCTCCGGGCATTTCGCGCTCCAGGCCAGTGAAGAAATCGGGATTAAAAGACATCGCTTGCGGCGATGTGCCATGATTTGCAAATACCTCACAGAACAAGGCGTAAATTTGCTCACCGTCATTTGCCAGGGGACCGATTTCAAAATGTACATCAAGCTCCATGCCCCGCTTGCGGATACGTCGCAGCTCCGATCGGTCTTTGGGACGCAAGGTATCCAGATACAGATCGTAAGTCGAGGGCAAATCCAGGATATTCAGTCCTTGCTGTTGAAACGCCATGAAACCCTTCTGTCGCCAGGCGGGTAAATCGGAAGATACAATGTTGTCAATCGTCAGGAGCAAACGTTTCTCGCGGCGGCACAATTGGCTCAAAGCAGGCTCCAAGTGAGACATTATCGATTCTATGGATGTACCAGAGCGAATCATTACGCCGCACATGGAAGAAAAAGGTGGGTGGATAGCCAGACTGAGTTGTTGATAAAACCATCCCAACAGCCCCAAGTTTCCAAAGGATATGGCAGTATTGGCAACGACAGCGACACAAGGCCCTTGCTCGTCCTCCATCAACAAGTAGCTCGAACCATAAGAATGCCAATAAGCCTCCATCACACGTAGCCAACAATGTGACATAGATAGCACATTGCCAGTGACAGAATCCCAATGTTCTTCATCAACATCCCGAATCGAACGCGCCTCGATGTATTTCATTATTCTTGATCCGTATTCACTTCTGGAGAGACCAGCCACGTGTGTAATGGCAATTTAATGGAGTAAAACGCGGGCTCAACTTCTATGCCGCCGCCTTTAGTGACATTTGTTTCTCCGTCCTCATGCCAGGAAACCATCGACAAAAGATGTTCCGTAGATCGTTGTTCAGAACCTGTCCCGGGTTTGCAGCAACAGGCGTGCACCCTGACGAGTCCACCGCATCTGCTGTTTCTTCACAAAACGCTTGCTGACCACATAATTCACGCTTGATTCGACAAACGTAGTGGAAATAGTCTCGCCGTGCCAGAGATTCCATTCGGCACTTGCCGGGTGATTTTCCATATCGACAAGGACAGCGGCAGTTTCCGGGTATTTGTAACCGAGTTTCAGTTCCGCCGCCATACCCTTGATCATTTGCCCCATCACCGTCAACCGCATAGTGATATGAAACCATTCAAGCAGATGTCGCTCTTCACCTCAAGTCCTTCGGTGATATCGGTGTAAATATGTTTCCGATAGGCATTTCTCCCCTTCCGGGTATCGCCGCCGTAAGCCGCCAGCACGAGCGTGTAGTCGAGAAATTCTTCCCGTCTTTTTCCGTCGAGAAAGCCATGCAGGCTGCTCTAAGTATGGCGGAAAAGCTCGTCCAGCCTTTCTTCAACCGTCTTTTTGCCAAGGCGCATTATCCGTATCGGATTCAGATGGATATAACGGGACAGGATGGAAAGGTAGGCTTCTTTTTCCACCAGAAGATGGAAATGATTGTTCCTCAGGACATAGGCAAAGAGCTTGACGGAATAGATAGTGAGCGACAGGGACAGAAGGCGGAGGAACTTTGCCCGGTCCTCATCGTCCCGGAAGATGCTTTGCCGTTCGTTGCCGCGGCACGCTACGTGATCACGGCTCCTGGGTATTGGATGCGTAATGGTCTTGCCATGGTTTCTTGTACGTTAAAGACTGGCGTTTGTCAACAATGAAGATTTGACCCCCATAATTCCATGGTTGAAAAAGGTAACAGTTTAGTCCTTTCGGAAAGTGATACGCAAACCGTAGTTAAGCACGCTTGTTACGGCTGGTAATTTCTCTTTTTGTACCGCAAGGGCATAAGTTTCGTTTGAGCAGGCAAGCTGCTCAATTC
>Ga0209697_10000806_pt1 | contig 51223 bp, 38 predicted proteins | sample AliMusrvi5mmetaG_FD_184115 | JGI IMG/M metagenome (GOLD analysis project Ga0209697, IMG submission 184115) | Freshwater lake bacterial and archeal communities from Alinen Mustajarvi, Finland, to study Microbial Dark Matter (Phase II) - Alinen... | ecosystem: Environmental > Aquatic > Freshwater...
CATACGCTCTTTCTCCTGCCCAACAGGGCTTTCCCAGGAGTCAGAGCGTATGCTATTTCGGGGCACGCCGGAACGGCTTAGCCCCCAGGGTCGCACGGCCGTAGGCCGTGGGTTTATGACGGACTAAAAGGCTTCGCGGACATCGCGATGATCCTTCATCTTTTCAATTCATTCAACTGCCGCAAGACCGTCTTGAACGCCTCGCGATGTCCACCTCCGTGAACTGGGCAGCCTCGGGATCCTTAGAACCTGACTCTAAGCCCACGGCCAAAGCCGAGTCCGATCGAGATCCCCGGCTGGCCGTAGTAACCCCCCGACCCATAATAGCCGCCTTGGTAGACCGGGCCATAACCATAATAGCCGCGGTATCCCGTCGAATAGCGATACGGACCGGGGTAGTAGCCGTTTGGACCGGATTGATAGTAACCGTAGACAGGTTGGCTGGAGTAACGTGCGTCGGGTATAGCGGTGACCGTCGGCTCGTAATTGATCCATTCGTTGCCATTCCTGTAGACCCAGCGGTTCTCCCGGGTCCAATACCACCAGTTGTTGCCATGCCACCGATAGCGCCATTGCTCGCCGTTTTGATTGGCTGCAACCCCGACAGTTACACCTACGTCGGACGTTTGGGTCATGCCCGGATTGCCGACATCATCCCGAACCTGTCCAGCCGGTATAGGGCTGAGCACGGGTGCCGGAGCTAATGTCGGAGCAGGGACCGGCGCAGGCGCTGGAGAGAATGTCGGAGCAGGGACCGGGGTAGGCACTGGCGGTACTGCTGGGGCTCCGGCCACACCCGCATTTTCGGCGATTGTCCCGTTGTCGTCCCCCAGAGCAACGCCCGTTACGCCTGGACCGAACGCGACCAATGCGATCAAGGCTGCAAATGAAGTCACGAAAACTCTCATAAGAAACTCCTCTTCTTTCGCCTGAATTGACAGGCTGTGACGCCGACGCGCAATGTCTCGAAGACAGTAGCACAGCGGCTCGTGCTAAAACAAAACCACAAAAATAGCCGACGTGGCGGAACACCCAAAAGTATTCCACCACGCCGGCTTACTCTATAACGAACCCCTCGGCACAGCCGAGTTGTTATTCATCGAGTCATCCGACGAACATTCAACGTAATCCATTCACGAGTCAAACGACGGTCGATTACTCTATCGCCCGAGCATCTTCGCGATAAAGAAAATCACGACGGCGCCGAAAAGGCCACCTCCACCCAGCAAGTAGATGAACGAATAGCCGGCCGCTGCAAATAACGTCGGGAAAATTATGACCATTTCCATTTCTTAACTCCTTGAAACTAAATTAGGGCACTCTGTTCCTGGGCCGCCAGTACCCCGTCAATGCCTCGGCAGCCTTCTCTCACCCCTCGCCTAGGGATCGTTTTGGCAGGGGCTTACCCGACCACTTTCTTCACGGCATCCTTGACCGTGTTAGCGACCTTCTGGACGGCCTGCTTGGCCTTCCCGACTGCTTGGTCAGTCTGTCCTTCTTCGCGAAGTTCGTCGTTGTCGGTCAGCGCGCCGGCGGCTTCCTTGATTCGGCCCTTCACTTCGTCTGTCTTGCCACCCATGATAGTGACTCCTTTTCGCTAGAGTATGCGTGAATAAAAAAACCGACGCGGCAGAACACCTTGAGGTATTCGATCGCGTCGGCTTACTCGTCAACAAGCCCCCCAACATCGCTGGGTTGCTCCCTGTCTAGTCATCCGACAAATTCGTTGGAGAGTGGCGATCATGTCTGCCGCTACTCCTCCAGTACTCTCATTGTACGCTGCTCAGGGACAAAGGCAAGGCTTCTTCAAGGGGATATTCACTGCCCTTCCGCCATCGCCAATTCCTCGGCAGCATCGAAAGACGGCTCCCATGATCCATCCTCGAACGCCAGCCAGAAAGTGAAATCCGCAAGTTCAGATTCAAAGGCAGCGTACACATGCCCTTCGTTGCTAACCGTGTGCGTTTCCGCCTCTCCCTGGTTCTCGACGACGGTCTTCCTATGGGGATGGTGGCAGACAATCCCGATCTGGTCGTCACGGACCCCGGCCTCGCCAAGATCATCAATTGCCCGATCCGCTTCGCTACGATCGTAAAAAACGCCAACGATCGTGGTACAGTTTGCGACTGACATAACATTTTCCCTTCAACCATGAACGAAAAAAGCCGATGTGGCAGAACACCCGGAGGTATTCGACCACATCGGCTTACTCACTAACGAACCCCTCGGCACAGCCGAGTTGCTCTCTATCTAGTCTTCCGACGAACATTCAGAATTCAACGTAACCCGAGCAATCTGGCTCTTCAGTCTTCAGAGCGGCTACGTTTAGATTATATATCAGCCCTGATGGAAAGCCATGCCCCAAGTGGCAAAGTGGCGCGGTGTAATCATGGCGCGGTTGCGGTCAGAGAACTCGCTGGCGTCTCATTTTGTAAACCAAAAACAAACCAGCCGTCATGGACGCTGACATCCTTGATCCACGCGGATTCCTCATCGGGAATCGAAAGGGCACGCAGGATTTCTTGCCGCGAAAGTTGCGGCAAGACCGTCTTGTTTTCAAGAAGGTTAAGGAGTTTGGCTACCTGCCCTCCAAGAATCGTTGAGTGAACCCCGATCTCGATTGGCGCCACTGCGGCGCGGCGCGGCGGAATCGCGGTAAGTCGCGCGGGACTACCTTCGTGACCGACGCCAACATAAATACATTCCTTCGACGACCGAGCGGAAAGCTGCATGGCGGATACCTTGCCCATGAATAGATTCACGAACCGCGCGACGTTCATGCTCTGATTCATGACGGTCAATTGAGCGTTCAGCCGTTTATCGAAGGCTTGGCGCAACTCATGCTCGGTCTCTCGCGCTGCGATTTGCCGGGCCTCTTCCCGTGATTCGCCGGCGCGCCGCTCGGCCACGCGACGAATGAGCCGACTGCCCAGGAGGCCCCGAGACGACCCGAAACCGTCGTAAACAAGACGTGTATCGGCGACCAACGTGCTGGCAAGGGCAACAAACCCCTGATGTGGATGAAAAGATATCTGTCGAGTACAGATGAAATCGGTGTCGGTGTGACTGTAGATCAGGGCCGGTCCGTTGGCGCCTACCGTGCTGACGTGAGTCCGTCCTTGGAAACTGAGGTCAAAAGAGGCGTCGTTGCGGTCGGGAATCATCAGCACGGAAATTGCCCCCAGCGTCCGGCTTTCGCCGACGGCATGCGTCCCCAAAACCACACGGTCGACGCGACTGTGGTGGTTGATATCGCGAGTCTCCAAAGGCTCGAGCGCGCTATGGTCAATACGAATCACCAGTGGATACGCCGGATACTCGGTCGCGGCTACCGGCGGCGACAGATTCTTTTCTCGCGGGGTGTCGCCAGCTTGCGCCGATCCGAAGGAGGCCAAGGAGGCGCATACGACAACGCAGAACAGGTTCGATAATTGCCGCGAGAGGACCATGCTGTTTCTCCGATCAGGTTTTCAGACCAATACATTACCATGAAGAGTACGGGGCACCGATCAACTTAATCATTTTCAACTCCTGCCGCCTCTTGTGATTCAATGGAAAGATTCACGGGTGTGCCGCCTCCATGACCCTTGGGCCACTCTGGGGCTGCGCCTCTTTTTCGGGCGGCGGCAAGAGCGGCTGGATCAGCAGACGAATCTGTTCTTGCGCCTCCGCCAATGTCGTAACCACATGTGTAGTGGCACCGGCGCCGATCCGCGTTTTCGCCTTGCTCAGATCGCCTCGTGCGTCCCACAATCCCACGACCAGGGGTACTTTCGGAAATCGACCACGAATATGCTTACACAGGTGGCGCGCGTGCATCACGGCGGCGGGAGGCGTGGCGGAAATGCATACCACATCGGGTTTGCGCCGCTGGAGAAGATCCGCCAAATCGCTGGTTACGGTCGTAAACGAGACGGACTGCACAAGGCATCCTCCGGTTGCCAACAATTGCGCCAGCATCATTCCGGCGATTTCATCCGCCTCGTCGCGGGCGGGCAGGCAGAGGATGCATGGCTGCGGCGGGATGCTGTCCGCAATGCCCTCCTCCGCGCGCACTCCCTGCTGGTCCTCACCCGTTTCGTGAATCATTTCCTTCAGGCTCTGCAAGATGAACGTGTGCCTAGCCTCGTCCAATTCGCCGAAATGCCAGTCGGTTTCGGCCAAGGCCAATGCCGGGATAAGCAGCGTGTCGTAGACCTCCACCAGCGGCCTGTTCTCGAGATCATCATCGACCAATTCGCTGGCCTCTTCCTGATCTCCGGCCAGAAGCCGCTGATAGACCCGTCGTTTGGGTTCAAAAACCGGCTCATTCCCCAACAGAACGTGCAAGAAGGAGAGCTTGGGAACGTGCTTGCCGATCACCAGGAGGCAGACGGTCAAGGGGGTCGCCAGGAGCAGTCCCACAACTCCCCACAACCACGTCCAAAAGACAGCCGCCACCAGGACCGCCACTGCCGACACGCCGGTGCCCTTGCCATAAAGCCATGGCTCCACGACATTCCCGCAGAAAAGTTCCAGAACCACGAACAACCAAAACGCGAGGATGGGCGCCAGCCAACCCGTCGAGATGGCCATCGCCAGGCAGATTGGCGCCACGGCGGCAATCCAGGGGCCGATGTAGGGAACGAACCTCAAGGTTGCGGCCAGGATCCCCCACAAAACGGCATTGGGGATTCCGATCAGGAAAAGTCCGATGCCGACAGCAATGCCGAAAGTGGCATTGATGAGAAACAGCATCGAGAGGTATCGGCTGACCCGCGTGGCAGCGTCAGCCAGCATCTGAGTGGTCACGGTCGCTTGGCCTTTTCCCACCAGCCGGATGAAGCGATCGCGCAAATCCTCTCGCCGGACCAAAAAAAAGACCACGAGAATGACGACGATGCCGGCCAAGCCCAAGACCTCGACCAGCGTGCCGAAGGTTTGACCCAGGAGTTGCAGGGGACTCGCCGGCGGGGAAAGCACGCGAACCGAATATGGCCATTCGTCGGTTCCCAGTGGCGCCTTGGACTGTTGGGCTTGCGGAAGATTTTGGCCGAGGTCATCGGCGGTTTTCGTGGCCTTTCTCATTGCGGAGATGAAGTAGTCATTCACCGCATGGAGTTTCGTTTGAAGGTTGTCTTGATACTCGGGCATTTTGGGGGCCAGGGCGGTCATTTGAACCACCGATATCCAGACCGCGATCCCCAGCACCCCAAAACCCAGGATTGCCGTAAATAAAACGGCCGGGATACGGCCCAGCCCGCGCCGTTCAAGCCAATCGCATACCGGGCTGAGCAGGAAGCTCAGCAGTACGGCGAGCGTCAAGGGAACCAGCACGCCCTTGGCCAGGAAAAGGGCCGCAACGACCACGGCGGTCGCCCCTAACATCAATGCGGACTTGACGAACTGGTCCAAGGGTGCCATGGGTTCATTTCACCTTAGCGGCCTTTCCAATAGCGACCGAGCAGCCAACCGATGCCAGCCGCCATCAAGACGGACCTCAGCGGTCGCTCGCGAACGAATTGCTCGCAGACGCATGCGATGCCGTGGACCTTATCTTGCACCTGCTCGCCGTATTCCGCGGCTTTGTCGCCCACTTGTTTAAGCGTCTCCTGGGCAGCTTCCTTTACGGTCTCGCCCATTTCCTGTAGGTCTTCCGTCACTTCCTTCACTTGTTTATTAAGTTGATCCCGTGTGGTAGACATGGTTCTTCCTCCTAAGTTTAATGGTAACTACAAGTATCAGTACTCTCGAGGCGGCTGCCCGTCGATTGGTGCCGGCCGTTTCAAAGTGTGCTTAATCCAAGTCATATTGCGAATCAATTCTTCGCGGGAACGCTCAAAAACGCGCCCGATTCCGCGGATGTGGGACCACCCCACAACTCCCAGGGCCACGGCCGCGGTGAAGCCGCCGAGCGCAGCGATCGAAAAGGCCGCCGCCCGCGATAGCCCGGCGGCTTGTACAAGGAACTCGGCAATGAAAATCAACACAATGGGCACCGTGCCGACGGCCACCATCGCCGCCAACAGCAGCAGCGCGACGGGAACCAGCAGTCCCCTCATGCCTCCGCGGCAGTCGTTTCTGAACAACTCGAACTGAAGCTCGGCGAGCGACACCATGTCGTGCGTCAATTCGCCCATGTCCTTGGCGATCCCGTTGGGCTGCGTCGGAGATGATCCGTTGCGTTGGTTCATGGTCGTTTCGCCATTCCCAGAAATCTTTCGGCATTTTGGCCGAAGTATGAGATTGCCTCGTGAACCGCAATACTGACCACCGTGGCAACGAGCGCATCGACCACTCCACGCGCGGCGGCCGGAGCCGAACTGGCGACCGGATGGCCGTTCTTTGCAAGATCGGCAGGGGTGGTCAATTCGGCGGTCGTTGTGGACCGTTTGGGAACGATCATGAATCCTAGCGCGGCCGCAGTTCCCAAACAGACCCACGGATAGGTTTTTACATAGTGCTTCCAGTCGACCATGCTGTGGGCACTTGCGGACACATCTTGCATGCCCTGGTCGATTTCGCAACGGATCCCTTGCATCCGCGCTCGCAGGCTGTCATCCAACGACGGATTATTCATGATCGATACCCTTTCTCAGCGCGACACATCTCTTGGAACCTGTCCGCAAACAACTCCCCTCTCCCGTACGCGGGAGAGGGGCAGGGGGTGAGGGCAGCTTGGACCAAATCACGGAGTTGTTCTTGAACAGGTACTTACCTCGTTCACACATTTGTTTCGACACCGCCCTCCCCTGGCAGGCTTTCGCACAAATTGGCTGCCTCTGCCAGGTCGCTGTGTTCAAAGTCAAACCCCGCCTCTTGCAGGGCAGAGTCCGCATCTTCTTTGGTGAGCGGCTCCCCGTCCATGCACACGACGCCCCACAAGACGGTGCCGCCTCCGCCCACATGCATTGCTGAGGCCACCTGCTTGACCACAAGCCGTGGATTCAGCCTCGTCATCAGATGCTGGATCATGTCAATCTCGTTTTCGGCACGGGCCGAGAACGCTTTGGGTACTTCCACGGTAGTTTTCATGTTATCACTCTCCATCAAAGTTGTCGGCTGGTGATTAGATGATTCTCATAAGTAGTAATACGAGCAGGATTACCACAATCAATCCCATCCCGCCGCTCGGGCCATAGCCCCAGTTCCTGCTGTGCGGCCACGAGGGCAGCGTGCCGACCGAACCCAGAAGCATCAGAACCAGAATCACAATCAGAATAGTACCAAGCATTTCATTTCTCCTTGAATAAAGTTAAAAACAGGTAATCGTTACTGAGTTTCTCATGGGCTGACAGGAGGGTCTTGCGAAAAAACCAACACGCTGTACGGCCCGATATTGATCGTTCCCGCGGCGGGGAAGCCATCCCGCTGCGCAACGCTCGCGCTCAGCGGTTGGTTGTTCTCTTCCGCTCCGGCGACCACATCGGAGCAAGCCTGGTTTCCAAAGGCGCGGCTGTAAATGCTGGAGTCGCTGTTCAGCCGCAGTCGCCACGTTCCCGGCGACGGAAACCCAAGTTGGTAGTTCTCGTGAGCGACGTGCGAAAGATTCACGACGACCACTACATCGTCACCAGGGCCGCCTTGGTGCCAACGATGATAGGCAATGACGTCGTCGGCCTGATTTTGATGGAAGGTGTTCAGGCCGGATCCCGAAAGTCCGCGCGTATAGCCCGACCGATTAAGGCGAAGATGGATCAAGTCCCGATACATCCGCACTAGGCCGCTGAACTCTTTCGACTTGTGCCAGTCCAAGGGGACCGAATCCTGGAACCAGCCATCTTCCAAAAACTCCTGTCCCTGAAACAGCATCGGGATGCCCGGCGCCGTGAGCACCAAGGCCGCCGCCAAAGTGGTGCGCTTCTGAGCGAACCAACTGTCGGGATCGTGAGGATCAATTTCCGTGGCAACGCGGGATTTCCCGTTCGCCACCTCGTCGTGCGACTCGCTGTAGATGACGCGTTGGAACGGGTCTCCATTGCAGCACCCCTCGATCGCCTCGCGAACGCTCTCCAACGACCGCTGCTCGTCGCTGGGCACGATGACGGCAGCCCGCACGGGATGCACAAAGCCAGCGGCCCATTGAGCCGTGAAACCGGCTCCGCCCTGGTCCTCGGGCTTCGTGATCCGGTCGTCGTTTTGTAGATCCTCGGCGATCGTGATCCTTCCCGGATACCGCTGCCGCACCTCGCGATTGATCCACTGCACGAGGCTCCATCCGTCGGGCAAGTCGCCGCCGGGATCGCCATTTCCCCGCACGTTCCGCATGAAGAGCGTCATGTCGAGCCGCAGGCCATCGACGCGATACTCCTCCAGCCACATCAGGGCGTTGTCGCGAATGAACTGGCGGACTTCCTTGCGGCCGTAATCGGGTCGAGTCGAACCCCAAGGGGTCTCGGCATGCCAGTCGCTGTAAAAGTAGATCCCGCCGAGACCGTTCTCGCTCCAGCCGTCAAACTGCCACAGATCGAGGTCGCTGGGGCCAAAGTGGTTGTAAACAACGTCCAGGATCACCGCCATGCCGGCTCGATGTGCCGCTTTGACAAACCGCTTGAAGCCGGCTGGCCCGCCGTAGTTGGTCTCCACGGCGAAAACGCAGGAAGGGTTGTATCCCCACGACAACTCGCCTGCGAACTGGGCCAGGGGCATGACTTCGATGACATTCACGCCCAATCGCTGCAAGTGGCCAAGTTTTTGCAGGGCTTCTTCAAACTTGTCTGACTTTCCGTCTTCCTTGTCGTGGAAGGTTCCCAGATGCATCTCATAAATCACCAGTTCGTTGATGGTGGGGAGGTGGAAATCGTCGCCCTCCCAGTCAAAATTTGGGTCGTAAACCACCGCGTTTCCCACCGAACTGGTGACTTGGCGGGCATAGGGATCCAGACGCAACAGTTCTTTGTCGCCACTGAGGATCCGGTAACGGTACTCGTCACCGCTGGCGGCCGAGGAGATATCCGCGTACCAATAGCCCTCTTCCTCCTTCGCCATGGGGTGCGCATCGGGCGACCAATCGTTGAACGAGCCTTTGACGTACACTGCGTCGGCGTGGGGCGCCCAGACACGAAAGGCCACGCCCGATTCGTTAAGGATCGCTCCCATTCCGGCGCGAACTTTTTTGGATAAAGTAGCTTGCATGGCATGTTTCCTAAATAATTCAAACCGTCAGGCAGTCTGGCCAGCTTCTGCGTGGATTCGTTCCCAAACCTCGGCACGATGAACCGGAACGTCGGGATCGACCTCAAAGCCAAGTTTTACGTTTTTGCCGCAAATCTCCAGCACCTTGACTCTGAACAGGCGATGTAGACCATCAGTCCCGCCGATGACAACCGATTCCTGATTCTTCCTCGATAAAACTAACATGACAAAACGTCCATTTCTTGTGTCCGTTCACTCACTCGGTTCCCGCTCCAACTGCCCGCAGGTACACCCTGGGCGAGCAAGAACACCTGCACCATGGTGCCGGTCCTGAAGACCTGCAGCACAGTGCCCGTCGTTGACTCTACTTCCGCGGTCGCTTCTCGCACCTCGACCCCGGTAATCCGCCTGATCTCCTGCCGCAGATCATCGGCAGAGGTGGCGAACAACTGCCGGTGAAACTCCTGCACCTGAGCGGCGCCCTCGGGACTCTGGGCCAGGGCCGCCTCGGCCGGCGATAAGGCCCCATGCAACGTGACCAGCAGCGTGTCACCGCTGAGAACCACTGCCACCGACTGTGGATCGTGTCCCGTTCGCTGCTGCTGGGAAGCGACTGCCGCTCTTGCAATCTGCTGCGCCACGCTCGGATCAAGTTTCACCACGATACACCCCTTCCAGTGAGGCAATGCAGGTTTTCTGCAACCAAGAACGAAAAAAGCCGACGTGGCGGAACACCCAATAGTATTCCACCACGTCGGCTTACTCGCTAACGAGCCTCTCGGAACCTCCGAGTTGCTCTTTATCTAATCGTCCGACAAATTCATTGAAAAGCCGCGTTCAACTGCTTCGCGACTCTTCCAATACCTTTATTCTACACCGCTTCGCGGTAAAGGCAATAGGGCATTTGTTTTTTATTTAGCCTACCCCGGGTGCGCTGCGCGACCCGAGGCTAATGGCTGGGATCCCTCTTCGGGGTCTTTATCCCGGAGGGATGCCAGCGATTAGCCGGTGGTTGCGGAGCGCCAGCGACGCCACCACCGGTATCGAGGCGTAAATTGGTTTCGACCCCGGAGGGGTCGTATGCCTACCCCTGGGATCCCTTCGGGGTAGTGGGATGTTTTTTGGCCGCCTACCCCGGGTGCGCTTCGCGACCCGGGGCTAATGGCTGGGACCCCTCCGGGGTCGATCCTTATTATCAAATGCCCTCCGGGGCAAAAACTCTGTCGCCAGGCTGCCGCCGGTGTCTTGCTATCCTTCTTCCGGCATGATATAATCCAGACCGAGATGCAAGTCGGGGGACTCGATGAAGCGCAAGTCGCTGCGGCGACGGGCGAGTCGAACGGTAAGCCGACGTGGTTGAATGCCTCAGGTGCGTTCCCACGTCGGCTTTTTTTATTAAGAGCTCGTCCAAAACAACTTGTGGTGCGGGCGTCTCGCCTGCACATGCAGCCGGGACGGCCGCACCACAAAAACACGGAGTTAATGTTGGACAGGTACTAAGAACGGTATGGATGCCAGCAACCACTAAAGGTTCGCGGGCTTAATAAGCCAAGCCTAAGAAAATTCAGAGAAAAGAGGAGAAACATGCGAGGAAAACGTCAACCCATCCCCAAGGTGGCGACTAAAATTGCCGGCCTGGATGAAATCCTGGAGGGTGGCCTTCCCCAAGGCCGGACCACGGTGGTCAGCGGTGGGCCAGGCTCCGGAAAGACGGTGCTCGGCCTGGAGTTCCTTTGCCGTGGGGCAATGGCGGGTGAACCCGGAGTGTTTGTTACCTTTGAAGAGCGCGCCGAGGCGATCCGCCTGAACGCTTGGTCGATGGGGTGGGATCTGGCGGCCTTGGAGAAGGCTGGCAAGATGGTCATCATTGAGGCTCGGTTGCCCGGTGAAGAAATCGTCTCCGGTGATTTCGACATTCAGGGCATGTTGGCAATCGCGGGCGGGCACGTCAAGCGGATCGGCGCTAAACGGATCGTGATGGATGCGTTGGACGTGCTACTGCGGATTTACGCCGATTCAAAACGCGAACGTAACGAATTGTCCAGGCTCCACGATTGGTTGACGGATCAGAAGCTGACGAGCATCCTTTCGGTGAAAACTCATCGCGACGACAACCAGGAGTCGCACTATGAGTTCCTGGACTTCATGGCGGACTGCGTGATCCAACTCGACCATCGCGTGGTGGGACAGGTGGCGACGCGCCGGCTACGGGTGATCAAGTATCGTGGTTCCGGCTTTGGGACCAACGAGTATCCTTACGTCTTCGGCGAGCACGGAATCGTCCTCTTTCCACTGACCACAACGGAACTGACCCATCAGCCGCTAGGACCAAAGGTCTCCACGGGATTGAAGGGACTCGACCTGATGTTGGACGGTGGCTTCCGTCGCGCATCGTGCGTTCTTATTTCGGGCAACAGCGGCACGGGCAAGACCACGCTGGCGAGCACGTTCACGGAGGCCGCATGCCTTCGCGGTGAAAAGGTTTTATATCTGAATTTCGAGGAATCCAAGGAGGCCATGATCAGTGGGATGCTTAGCCCCGGAATCGACCTTCGTCCACCCCTTCGCGACAGAAAACTGCTGATTCAAACCGCGATGCCGGAGAGCACAGGCTCGGATAATCACCTGAATCGTGTCGTGGAAACGATGGACAGTTTCAAGCCGAATCACCTCATCCTCGATGCAGTCTCCGCTTGCGTACGCATGGGGTCCATGCAGGCTGCTTTTGATTTCATGATGAGGCTGATTTTCGTGGTCAAGGAACGAGGCATTACCAGTATCCTGACGAACCAAGTCAATAGGCAGATAGATAGCGATGAGGAACTCAGCGGCATCGGCTTCTCCTCCGTGGTCGACGCGGTCGTGAAACTACGTTTTGTCGAGACCAACCAGGAGGTGACCCGACAGATGCTTGTCGTAAAGTCGAGAGGCTCATCACATTCCAATCGTTGCCAGTTGTACGTCATTACGGATCGCGGCATCGAGTTCCCCGACATACCACACCAGCCACCGGTTCGATCGGGGAAAACTCGCCGGAAGGATGGTGGAACATGAGCAAAACGGTTAAAACCAAGCCTCACGCGACAAAAGAAAAGCCTGACAATTACTTGCTCCGGCTGTTTGTCGCGGGCACCGGACAGAATTCTTTGAAAGCCTTGGCTAATCTTCGCAGCCTTTGCCAGGAGCACCTCGAAGGTCGTTTCACGATTGAAACGGTTGATGTGATTGAGGACTTTCAGGCAGCGGTCAGGGACAACATCTTAGTCACCCCGGCGTTGATTCTGGTCGCCCCACTTCCCAGGGTGATGGTCTTGGGCAACCTCAGCGATCGGCAGAAAGTTCTGCTTGCTCTGCGAGTATCGGAGGATCTCTCATGAGCAAAAGCAAAGCGACCTATCAGGAACTTGAAAAGCGGTTGGCCGAGGCGGAGTCGATCGTCGAGGCCCTCAAAAACCACGAAGTGGATGCGGTCGTTGGCAAGGACAAGATCGCATTCATGCTGCTCCGGGGAGTCGAGAATACGCTGCTAAATAGCGAAGCGGAATTTCGTGCCATGTTCGATCTTCCCGGCATCGGCATGGCCCAGGCCGATACTCCCGCCCTCCGTTTCACCCGAGTCAACCAGAAGTTCTGTGAGATCGTGGGGTATTCCGCGGAAGAACTGCTGACCAAGACCTACATTGACCTTACGGATCCCGAGGATCGCGAGCGAGACATGAATGAACTTGCGCGGGTCTTGCGGGGCACGGCCGACTCATGGTCCATTGAGAAACATTGCATTCGCAAAGACGGAAGCATCATCCGGGTGGTTGTCAACGGGGTTGTTCTGAGGGATAATATCGGCCGAGCCGTCAGGATCATGGCCATGATCCGGGATCTCACACCGAGCGCGGTGACACATGAGGAGGTCCGATGAAAACGTCAGGAGAAATCGAAGCCGCCATCTGCCAGGGGATGAGCCGCTTTGCACAGGAGTGCATGGGCCGCGGTCCCAAGGATGTCCATGCCCACCTGATCGGTGATCTGCTCGTAGTCCGACTCCAGGGGGTTCTGACCACAGCCGAACAGCATCTGGTCAAGACACTCCAGGCCGAGAAGGGGCGGGATCTCCTCAAACAAGTGAGAACTCAGTTGATCGAAACGGCACGTCCGATCATGGAAGCGATGGTCCAGGAGATCACCGGCATCAAGGTGCTGAGCCTGCACCACGACATCAGCACGGCAACCGGTGAGGAGGTTGTTCTGTTTACCCTGGCCGAGTCGCCCGATTTCCGCAACGTGAAGAAGAAATAGCGGCTTAGGGGCTATCCGAAAAGTCGAACTTTTGGTTCCCTCTCCCTCCGGGAGATTGGAGCAAGCCGACCTCACCCCCTGCCCCTTTCCCGGAAGGAGAGGGGAGTCTTAGAACGCCGTGTGCTCCGTCCTGGCGATGATCTCCTCTTGAAGTTCGCGCGATAGATCGCAAAAATAATCGCTGAAGCCGGCCACGCGAACGATCAAGTCGCGATGTGACTCGGGAGATGCCTGGGCTTGGCGGAGGGTTTCGGCGCGGACGATGTTGAACTGCACGTGGTGGCCGTCCATCTTGAAATAACTTCGCACGAGATGGGCTGCCTTGTCGAGATTCGCCTCGTTGGCCAGCAAGGCGGGCGAGAACTTCATGTTTAAAAGCGTGCCGCCCGTCTTGATGTGGTCCATCTTCGCGGCCGATTGGATCACGGCCGTCGGCCCGCGGCGGTCGGCGCCCTGCACGGGTGAAATGCCTTCGGAGAGCGGAAGCGCGGCTTGGCGTCCGTCGGGCATGGCCCCGGTCATCGCGCCAAAATAAACGTGGCAGGTGGTGGGCAACATCTCGACGCGGAACCGCCCGCCCTTGGCGTTGGGCCGACCGTCGATCTCCTCGACCAGCATCCTGAATGCCTGAACCATGATCCGGTCGGCGTAATCGTCGTCGTTGCCATATTTGTGCGTTTTGTTGACCAATTGCTGGCGGAGCGCCTGCTGGCCGGCAAAATTGCCGTCCAAGGCCTCAACCAGCGCGGCCAGCGACAGCTTCCGATCATCGAAAACCAGTTGCCTTACCGCAGCGAGGCTGTCGGTCAGGCTGCCAATGCCGACGAATTGAATGTAGCTATTGTTGTAGCGCGCGCCGCCGGAATTGTAGTCCTTGCCTTTGCCAATGCAGTCGTCGGTAATCACCGAGAGGAAGGGGGCCGGCATGAGGGCCGCATACATCTGTTCGATGAGTAGGTTGCCCTGCATCTTGATCTCGATGAAGTGCTGCAACTGCCGGCGGAAGGCGGCGAACAGTTCATCGAACGTGCTGAAACTGCTTGCCGCGCCGGTCCGCGGCCCGAGAAGCTGACCGGTCCGCGGATCGACGCCGTTGTGCAGCGCCAATTCCAGGATCTTCACGAGGTTGAAATAGCCGGTGAGGATAAATGCCTCTTTGCCGAATGCGCCCGTTTCCACGCAACCGCTGCACCCACCGGCCCGCGCGTCTTCGAGCGTCTTGCCCTGGCGAATCTGCTCCTCGACTACGCTGTCGGTATTGAAGATCGACGGGAACCCATATCCCTTGCCGATGACCCGCAGGGCATGTTTCAAGAGGGCGTCGGGCGTTTTCCGCGAGAGTTGCAAATTGCTGCTGGGCTGCAAGAGATGCATCTCGTCGATGATCTCCAGCAGCAGATGCGACAGTTCGTTGGACCCGTCGGACCCGTCGGCCAGCAGCCCACCGATATTGATATTGGCAAAGTCCGTATAGGTGCCGCTCTCCGCGGCCGTCACGCCGACCTTGGGCGGCGCCGGGTGGTTGTTGAACTTGACGAAGAATGCCTCCAGCAACTCGCGTGCTTGATCGCGGCTGAGCGTGCCGGACTCCAGACCCCGCTGGTAGAACGGCAGCAAGTGTTGATCGAGATGACCGGGGCTGAAAGAGTCCCAGCCGTTGAGTTCCGTGATCACCGCCAAGTGGCAGAACCAATAGGCTTGCAGAGCTTCATGAAAATCCCGCGGGGGATTTGCCGGCACGTGCGTGCAGACGGCGGCGATCTTTTCCAACTCGGCCTTGCGGGCCGGATCGGATTCTGCAACAGCCGCCTGCCGGGCAAGCTCGGCGTGCCGCTGGGCGAAAAGAAGCACGGCGTCGCAGGAAATATCCATCGCCCGCAACTGCTCTCGCCGGGCGTAAGCCTCCTGGTCGCCGAGGAAGTCCAGTTTAGCAATCGCGGCGGCAATTTCCCGCTTGAAGTCCAGCAGGCCCTTGCGATAAATCTTATCGTCCAGGACCGTATGCCCCGGTGCCCGCTGCTCCATGAATTCGGTGAACAGTCCGGCATCGTAGGCTTCTTTCCACTCGGCCGAGAGGGCGGCGAAGAGCTTGTCGCGCATGCTGCGGCCGCGCCAATAGGGAATGATCTTCTCCTCATACGCCGTCAAGCATCCCTCCGGCACCGCGTAACTGGTCTTTGGCCGGGAATTGAGGATGCGGAGGTCTTCCAGGCTGTGGCAGGTCAGCTCGGGGTAGGTCGGCACGGCCTTGGGTTGCGGGCCGCGCTCGCCGACGAGCAACTCTCCATCGCCGAGATGGATCGTCTTGTGTTGGCAAAGATAATGAAACGAGCGGGCACGCATCACCGGCACGGAATATTTGCCTTCGTTGGCCTGGTAGAAGTCGGTCAGCAAACTGGCTCGCTCCGCAGTCAGCGAGGGCGGCGCGTCGAGGCTCTCTTGTCGAAGTCGGGCGGTTCGTGGCGTCATGATTTTATCCTCTAACCTCCTATAATAATGGGTACACCGAATCCCTGCAACCTCGCGGCCGCCTGGCTGAAGAATTCGGGAGCGGGCGGCCTGACGGATTCTGCGAGGTAGGGTTTGCCCAGGCGTGAAAACTTGTAGGCCCCCGTATGGTGGTAGGTGAGCAGATTGACTTGTTGGACTCCCGGCACCGAAGCGGCGAAGCGAACCGTGGCTTCCAGGTCGCCCTGGGCATCGTTCAAGCCTGGCACGATCGGTACGCGGACCCAGATGTTGCCATGCGCGCGGCCGAGGAGTTTCAGGTTTTCCAAAATCGACACGTTGGAGACTCCCGTGTACTGGCGATGCCGGGCGTCGTCGAGGATTTTGATGTCGTAGAGGAAGAGGTCCGTCCAATGGGCCGCAGCCAACAAGGCATCTTGGCCGACAAAGCCCGTGGTGTCCACCACGGTGTTGATCTCCCGTTGGCGACATGCCTGAAGCAATTCCAGCAGGAACGGCGTTTGCGCGAACGGCTCGCCGCCGGAAAAGGTGACACCGCCCTGTGAGTCGTCGTAAAAGATCTGGTCTTTCTCGATCTCGGTCACGACTTCACCCACGGTCATCAGTCGCCCGAGAAGCTGCCGGGCCTGGGTGGGGCAGGCATCGACACACGCCCCGCAGCGCACGCAGGTCAGCAGTGCCGCTTGGGCGGCAAGATCGCGATCGCCCGGCCCTGCCCCGCCCTGGGGACAGGCCTCGCGGCACTGGCCACACGCAGTGCAGCGCCCCTCGGCCACGAGGATTTCCGGATCGGGCGACATGCCTTCAGGATTGTGGCACCACCAGCAACGCAGCGGGCATCCCTTCAGAAAGACGGTCGTGCGAATGCCCGGACCATCATGCAGGGAATACTTCTGGATGTTGAAGACGAGGCCGGTCTGCATGTTACGCTGCATCCTCCTCCGCCACTTCGCTGGCAATCCTGGCCCATTGCCATAGCCGTTGCGGATCGCGGCGGACGGTGGAGATGTCCTTGAAAATCAACTCGACGTGGCAACCGCGGGCCTTGTCGAGGAAATCGTGCAGATCCTTGCGTACGCGCTGCGGCTGCCAGGTATCTTCGGCAATAATGGCGGGCGAGGGCTTGCGGCTCATCACGTAATCGCGGCCGACCTTCTCGACGATGCGCTCGGTGTTGCACCAGGGGCTGACGGAGAGCTTTCGCAGGTTGGGGATCCGACGCAGAATGTCGATCTTGCGATCCAGCGGCTCGCAGCAACCATAATACGTCAGCCCCCAGCGGGCCAGCCAGCGCAGATCGTGCTCGACGGCGAACTCCCAGTGCATCCGCGGCGAGACTTCCGAAAAGATCTGGGCGTTGGAGCAACCCCACATGTTGTGTGGCCGCACGTGGGCCGGGTCGTATTCCTCGCCCGGCAATTGGCGGGTGTAGCCGTAGCCGCCGGAGCCGATCCGCGTGTTGTTGCAATCCAGCGCGAGCAGATTCAGGGCCTCGAACTGATCGAGTTCAACCATCCAGGCATCGACCATCTTTTCCACGCCGGCGTGGACCAACTCCGGCCGCTCGACGAGGTCGATCATGGCCTCCTCGATGCCCCACCAGCGGATCAGATAATCCCAGGGGGTGAACCAGATATGGGTCTGCCCCTGCTTGACGACGGGCATGATGTTGCCGTACACGCGGCACATCGCCTCGTGGTTAAAGTGCGTGGCCGCTTCGTCGTGAGTCAGCCGCGGCATCTTGATCTTGTCGAGGTCGGCATCATTGCGGATCTGAATTTTGAAATGCCGCGAAACAATGTCGCTGGCGCTATCGGTCCGCATCACGTCAACATCCTCGATGATGCCAAAATCGGTGCTATGCACCGCCAGCGGACAGGCCAACTCGGGACTGACGATCATATCGCCCGGCAGATGTCGCCATTGATAGATCGTGCGACGAAGTTCGCGTTCCTGGTCCCGTGCCCAGGGGTGCTCGGCGGTGAGGGTCAGTTCGCCGTTAACGTCGATTTCGTGCCAGGGGATTTCATTGATCCAGACCATCGGCCGCACCGATTCCAGGTCATTGAGCTTCTGCCAGAGCCGGGCCTTTTCCGCGTGGATCGGCAGGGCCGCGATTTCGGCCACCTCGGCGGCCAGACGGCGAAGCGTGTCGATGTCGCCGGTTGGTAGATTGATCTCCGCGGCGACTGGCGGTGGCGATAAATGGCTTGGATCATGCAACATGCCTTGGGCCTCGCAAAGCTACTCAGTAACGTATGTGGGCAACTGGTAAACCAGCATTATAGCAGTCCCCTTTGAAGTGCGGGATTATATTCCCGATTTTCTTTCCTCGTTCGTGTGATTTCAGACCAGGAATATGGCTTATATGCCAGAATTATTGCCGATTGTCCCTCACGCCGACAGTCCCTCGCGCCGACTGGAAGGTCGCGGGCAATTTTGTTAACATGGAGGAACGGTTGCTGTTCGGAACTAAGAACTTCCTGCTATCGGATCGGAGGTGATATCATGCAGCACGCTAACGGCGCACATTGCAGGACGGGTTTTCCAAACCATCAAGGAACCCGTCCTCCGGCGATCCGAATCGTCGTCGCGCTGATCTGGCTGCTTCCGGCTTCGATCCTTGCCGGTGAACCGTCCCTGAAGCCTTCCTCGCCCGCGTCCCAAACCGAAGTGCCCGCTGCGCTGCTGGTTCGACTGCGCGCCCAATACATTCCCGAGGAAACCAAGACACCCGACATCTCCGAGAACGACAAGGTCCGCCGCTATGAGGCGATCCTCCGTGAAGGCGGGTGGGCCGAGCGGCAGTACGCCCAGGCGGCGAACCTCCACGAGGTTCGGGAACTGATGATGGCGGCCGCCAAGGGCCTCGCGACCCTGGAAGGCACGGTCGAGTCCCGCCAGCTTGTCTACGAGATCGCGGGCCGGATTGCGAAGTCATCCGCGCCGCCCGAGAGCCGCGTCATGGCCGAGATGCTGTTCGTGCGGGGCAGGATCAACGAACTGGCCGACTACCCAGCCGAGGCCGCCGATGAACTGGCGGCGTTCGTGGCCCGCTACCGCGGTACGCTGGGCGAGCCTAAGGCTACCGTGTGTGCGGCGGAATTCTGCCGGATGGCCGGCGCCCCGACCCGCAGCCACTATCTGCGGCAGCTCCTGGAAAAGCATTTCAGTGCTCCGGGAGTAAGTGAGTTTCTGGAAACCGAAGGCATCAATCCTTTTCCGGGCCGTTTAATGACTGCGAGACTGGTCCGCTTGGACGGCTCGACGCTCTCCTTGCCCCGCGATACGTTGGGCAAATTCACCGTGGTTCACTTCTGGTCCATGGCGAAATCGGGCTTGGTGGATCGCACCGCCAAGGGTGTCGTTAATCTCTGGCCACAGTTCAAACCATTCCGCGGCGCCGGGGTGGAATTCGTGGGTGTGAACCTCGATACGGACCGTACACGTGTCGCCCGCTTCATCCGCGACGAGTGCGAGGGCGTGGATTGGCACCAGACGTGCAGCGGGCTGGGCCTGAATGACCCGACGTTCCGACAGTATCGTATCCAAACGCTGCCGGCTTACTGGCTCATCGGTCCTGATGGCCGCGCAATTTCCGACAACTACCACGGAGGAGTGCAGCCGTGGCCGCAGTTCAGCAATGTGGTTCGTGACGTCATGGGCCAGGTTAGCGAAACGGCCATTCGCATGCCTTTCTACCGTTCTGGCGAGTTTCTGCTACTCCCCTCTACCGTACGCGGGAAAGGGGCTGAGGGTGAGGGCGGCACCGACGTGCCCGCCAAGCAACTGGACGAACTCCGCCGGAAAGTCCTCCTCCCGCCCGCCCTGGGCCTGGACAAGGACCGGAAGGCTGCCTCCTTGCGTGAAGCACTGGAGCTTGGCCGAACGATCGAAAAGAAGCATCCGCAGGCGGCGAATCTCCCCGAGGTGTGGAATGCGATGCTCGTGGCCGCACGGTGGCTGGCTACGGAGACGGCGGACAAGGCGCATGCGCAGCAGGTGCAAGAGATTGCCGTACGGATTCTACAGTCCAAGACCGATGGCCCGTCGCGACTCCTTGCCGACTACGTGCAGGCGTCCGGCGAGCTGTCCGCCGGCGAGTTTTCCCGCCAGGAGTCGGCCCGGCGGATTGACGCGTTCGTCAAGAATCATGCCCGCGGGGAGTTGAATTGGGCGGCAGTCGTCCTCGGTGTGATACTTGCCACGGAGTGCGGCGACGAAGAAACTCGTGTGGCACTCGTTGCCGAACTTGACGGCTACGTGGACCGGTGCCCAAAAGTCCGCGGTTTCCTCCGAGACTTCTGCAATAGGAACGTCGATGCTCAAACGACTCAGGTCGAACCTTCCCTGCCGTTCGGCGGGGCAGTGCCGTGGGAGGTCCGTGGCGAGCTACCGAAGCTTGACGGCGGTACGCTGCGGTTAGGAGATCTGAGGGGCAAACTGGTGATGATCCACTTCTGGTCGATCGCTTGCCCGGCGTTTGCCACTCCTGAAATGCGTTCGGCGCAGGGCATGGCACCAGATCCCGGCCAGGACATGATGATCATCGGCGTGAACCTCGATCGCTCGCGCGATGAAGTGGAGAAGTATCTGAAGCAGCACGACGAGTACAAAGGCTGGATACACGTCTTCAGCGGCCAGGGCCAGGATGATCCACTCGTCCGGGAATTGGATATCCATGACCTGCCGCGATCCCTTTTGCTGGGCCGCGATGGCACGATCTACCGATGGGGGTACCCCGCGCGGATGGGTCACCTGGACTGTCGGAATATACCCTTGCTGTCCAAACCCAGGCCCCCACGCAGCGGAACCACGGAGATCTCGCTCGATCTGGGCGGCAAGGTTGCCATGAAATTAGCCCTCATTCCCGCCGGGAGCGTCTGGATGGGATCACCGCCAATTGGTCAAGGGCAGTTCGACGACGAGGTGCCCCAGCGACACAGGTATTTCGCCAAACCGTTCTACATGGGCGTCCATCACGTGACCCGTGGCCAGTTTGCCGCCTTCGTCCGGCAGACCAACTACAAGACCGAGGCCGAGCAGGAAGGCTGGGCGCTGCTCTGGAACGGCGGATGGCAGAGGGTCGAAGGGGCGTCTTGGCGGAAGTGCGGCTTTGACCAGGACGACGATCACCCGGTCGTTTGCGTGTCGTGGAACGATGCCGTCGAGTTCTGTAACTGGCTCGGACGAACCAGCGGCAAAAGCGTCCACCTTCCCACGGAAGCCCGCTGGGAATATGCCTGCCGTGCAGGAACGGAAACGAGGTATCCCTGGGGTACCCGGCCCGAGCAGGGAACCGGGTGGTGCAATGCTGCCGACCTGGCTGCCGCCAAGTTTTTTCCGGGCTGGTTGACCTTTACATGGGATGACAAGTATGTTTTCACTTCGCCGGTGGGAAAGTTCAAGGCCAATGCTTTCGGGCTTTACGACATGACCGGCAACTCCTGGCAGTGGTCCGCCGACTGGTACGACCCGGAACTCCTCAAACCGAAAGGACCGCTCACCGACACGAGCGGACCCGGGGGCGGCATGTATCGCGTGAGCCGCGGCGGAAGCTGGCAAAGCGGCCCCGATTACTGCCGCTCTGCCGTTCGCCGCATGGAGGCGCCCGCCACCCGGACCAACATCTTAGGGTTCCGGGTGGTTGTGGAAGCACAATAGACCGATCCGCCGTCGCGTATCATACCTCCTTTTGGCAACCGGTTATCGAATGCTCCGTGACGGCCTTTCTCAGAGACTGTCCGAAAAGTCGAACTTCTGGTCCCCTCTCCCGGAAGGAGAGTGGAGTTTCTGGATAGCCTCTCAGTGGTATTTCCCCCCTCCAAGGACGAGAATCGTGAAGATCGAACGATCAAAGCATACGGCAACCGCCTAATCAAAGCCCAGCAACCCACCGTGAAGCTTGCAGTCAATGGCAAGCCGGTGTCGGTAGAACACTCTGTTCCTACCCCGACATGTTCCTGCGATGTTCCTGCGATGGCATTGTCACGACCCCGGAACGGTGTTAGACTTGGGTCTTGTTTGATGGTTGGTTTACAAGGTGGTTGGTTTAAGGGACTGTTGCGTTCGGCCATTCCACCTCCCGTAAACCAGAGAGGCGAAAATCGGTCAGGATTGATTTACAAGACGTTTTCGCAAGTCCTTAAATAGTAATACTTTGGGGAATGGTGTAACGGTAGCACGACTGACTCTGGATCAGTTAGTCAAGGTTCAAATCCTTGTTCCCCAGCTTCCTAAAGCCTTGCGTGACAATGAGTTACGCAAGGCTTTTCTTATGGCTTGAAAGAGGGGTAATCGCTCGGGGCTATGCGGGGGCTAGGTTCTGAAAAATTTCTAGCCCGATACTGGACACTGCCAAGAAATGCCACGGGGCAGGATTGCTCCCGCCGCCGCCTTCAACACCAGCTTACCGGCGTCGTAGGTTCGTTCCCCGACGCCAGCGGCCTTCGCAGAATCGCGACGAGTAGGATTTAAGATTCCTTGCGAACGGCTGGAATGTGAAGGCAATTTTGCCTTCACACTAATCTGAAATCCTTTTCGACCTTTCTTTGGCAAACTAGCTTTCTGTAACGCCGCATTCCGCCTTGCCCGAATCACTTCCGCCGCTGCCTTCATGGAACTCACCACGAGCAACAGCCAAGGCGAGCTGTCCCCGCTGGAAATCGGCAAACACGCCTTCAGGGCAGTTCCGAAGACGCAAGGCAAAAAGGGCGGAGGAATCGCAGCTTATGCCGCCAAGCTAGGAAAGCCAAAGCAATATGTCGGTCAGTTATGGGACGCAGCCGAAGTTCTCGACTCATTAACTTGTAAGGTTGACTTTACAAGTTACCTCGACAAGGCGCAGCACCTCGCGGCGATCCACAAGGCACCTGCCGACTGCTGGCCGTGCCTTGCGGACGCGCTGGTGGAAGCCGGGTGGAACGTGGCAGAGACTGCGGAAGTCGTTGCAGAGGTCGTCAAGGCCGCCGGTTGTATCGCGCCGGAGTGGCGACGTTGACCACACGTTGCGAACTTGTTGCTGTCCGGCGCCCCAGACCTCCTTCACGTCGTGGAAGTGTTCTTCGATCGCCCAGCGCGCGGCAACGGCTTCCAAGATGTCGCACACTTCGGCCGAGGTGTCCGTGCAGAAGTAAGGCGCCCAACTGCCATCCTCATAGCGAAGAATCACCACGCGGATCTGGCCGGTGAACAGCTCGGAGGTCGCCAGAAACATTTTGTAGTGACGAGTCACCTCGGCGCCGCGGCAGTCGTAGGTAATGGTTTGCCAGCCCTCCTGGTGCCCGGCACGTTTCGCCAAACTGATCTTGTTCTTGCCATAGATGGGGTGTCGCCCACATCGGTAAGGATCGGGTTTTTCTGGCAAGTCGTACAGGCAAGCGTCCTTTCGCAAGCGGCTGACGACAACGATGTGCAAAGCGAGTACTGGTTTGAGAAACGGTTGCGCCGCGTAGCCGCCATCGACCGCCAGCCACACCTTTGCCGTCATCCCCAACGCGTCGATCGACTGCATGAACCAAGTCAACGCGACGCCCAGTTGATGTTTGGTGCGAAATTCCCAGCCGTATCTTTCCGCCAGTTTCGGGATGTCGATCGCGCGGACGTAAAGCATGGAGCGCAGCGGCAGCGCGAGCACGCCCCATCGCGGATGTTTTGCCAGCCAAGCCAGGGCGACCCAGTTGTGTCCGTAGAGCCACTTCTCGTTTGCCGGGCAGGGAGTCGGGTTATGATGGATGCCGGCACCCTCAACATGCCGTCCGTAACGGGAAGTGGGCGTGTCGTCCAGGCCCAGCAGGATGCGCTCGCCGAGGCGGGGAGCCAACTTCTGCACGACCAAGCCCAGCACCGTCGTGGCCAACTTCCCCGAAGTCCGTCCCACTTTGGCCAGACAATCATAGAACCGGTCCCAGTCGTCTTGGACGCCGGCCGCGACGAACCAGGCACTGGCGGTGCTTCGATCATCCGCCAGCAACATGCCCGCCACCACGACCGCCATGCGAAAGGCGATTCGGCGGTCCATGACCGCTTGCAAGACCGAGATCGCCTTCTGCATGGCCCCGGCCAAAGGCACTTTGGCCTTGGTCGTCTTCTTCCGCAGGGGATTGCGGCTCTCAAGCCGCTTGCGTTTGTCGTGCCGGGACTTCCTCGATTTTTTGTGCTTCGGTTGCGGACGCTTTGAAGATCCCTTATACTTGGCCATCCTTGGCTCTCCCAGTGGATTTGATGAGTGTCTCAATCACCAACCATCGTCGAGAGCCACTTTTCTGCCAAGAGCAATTTCAGCCGACCAAGGCCCAAATTCGCCTATAGTGCAGTTTAGAACATGAGGCAACCAATGAAAAAACTCACTGCGTTGTGCGTCGCCATCCTCACATTGATTGGGCGGCTCGCGGCGTCTGAGACTTTAACCGAGCAATTTGAGAACCCACCCCCATCCGCTCGTCCATGGGTGTACGGGTTCTGGCTTAACGGCAATGTTACCAAAGAAGGTGTAACGGCTGACTTGGAAGCCATGAAGAGGGTGGGCATCGGCGGAATGACCCTGATGTGGGGATCCGGCCTCGGCGCTACTGTCAAAGATCCGGTGAAGTTTTTAAGTCTGGAATACTGGGACATCCTGAAGCACACCATTCGCGAGGCCGACCGGCTTGGTCTGAAAATCAATCTCACCAACGGCAGCGGCTGGTCTCACAGTGGCGGCCCGTGGGTGACGCGTGACCACAGCATGCAACGGCTGCTCCAACCGGAGGAACTCCGTGTGGAAGGCAGACGCCGCGTGGAACTTTCCATTCCTGGAACCATTTCCCGCGTGGGGGGGGACTTGTGCGGTGTGGACCCAGCCCCCAACATCATCAAGACCCTGCGCATTGAGTACCAAATCAAAGGCCAATCCCACGTCGCCGAGGCGGAAGATGGCAAGTCGATCGTTCTGCCGAACCGCCAGGTGGCCATCCACAAGGCGATTTACGGCCCGAAAGACGACGCCTCCAAACAGGTGGATGTCACCCTAAGCGTGAAGAAAAACATCGGCAGCGGGGCGAAACTCGCAAGCGTGGTGGCCTATCCGGTCCATCTCGCCGGGATCCTGGAAAGCCAATCAGCCATCCCGCTGATGGACAAGGTTAGCGATGATGGCCGTTGCATCTGGGACGCGCCGCCTGGGAACTGGCGGGTGCTGGTTTTTCGCCATGATTCGACGGGAGATTCACCGCACCCGGTCGCTGCCGATGCCGGCGGCTACGAATGCGACAAACTCGACCCGGAATCCGTCGAGCAAAACTGGAACGGCTTCGCCAAACGCGTCCTGGATGAATGTGGTCCAGAAGCACGGCGGGTGGTGAAGTGGGTGCATGTGGACAGCTACGAGTTCCAGGGCCAGACATGGACACCGGAATTCCGAAAGCAATTCAAAAAGCGTCGTGGATACGACCCGTTGCCCTACCTGCCGATCCTGCTTGGAAAGACGGTGGATTCACCGGAAACGGCCCGGCGATTCCTCTGGGATTTCAATCGCGTGCGCGCGGATCTCTTCGCCGAAAACATTGGCGGCCACATGCGCGACTTGTGCCGACGCGAGCAGGTAGCCCTGACTACGCAGCCACATATGAGCCCGGTTTTCGAGCAAGTTCAATATGGCGGGCATGCGTCGGAACCCATGGGGAATTTCCTCGACAAACGGGACTATCCCCACTACGCGCCGATCCCTCCCATCGGGCCGGAAATCCAACTAGCCAAGGGCGAAGTTTCGGCGGCTTACACCTACGGTCTGAACGGCGTGATATGGGCGGAGGCCTTCACGGGCATAGATCACGCCCATGCATGGAAGGAAACGCCGGAATTCCTCAAGAATTTTGGCGATCTTTGGTTGGCGGAAGGCATCAACCACTTCTGTTTCCATTGCTGGGCGCACAGTCCTTCCCTCACGCAAAAGCCGGGTAACACGCTAGGACCTTGGGGTATCCATTTCGACCGACGTAACACTTGGTTTGAACTATCCACCGGCTATTTGTCGTACTTGAGCCGGTGTCAATTTGTGCTGCAACACGGCTTGCCGGTGGTGGATGTCGCCGCCTTCACGGGAGACGGCGTGGCGGATGTCATGACGCAGCACCCGGAACTCCGAGCCGGGGGTTACGACTACCACGGGGTGTCCCGGGAAGTCCTGCTAAATCCGGAAACATGCGTCCAGGACGGCCGCTTGGTCTTGGCCGCACCATCCAAGATGCGCTACCAACTTTTGATCTCCTACCACCGCGAGATGACCGTGGAATCCATCCGGAAGTTGAAACAACTCGTGGCGGATGGGGCCGTCCTCATGGGCACCAAACCCCAGGATGCTCCCGGTTTGGCCGGTTATCCGGCCAGTGGCGAAGAAGTCCGCCGGATCGCCGATGAACTCTGGGGAACGGATGAGTCCGTCGGACGCCAGGGCAAATCCTATGGACATGGCAAGGTGTTCTGGAAAACTCCTGGCAAACCAGTGGCGTGGGGTGAAAATGGAAATTACGTCATGACTGCCTACTACAAGGATTCCGGATCCGAGCGGGACGTCTTGGGTGCCTTGGGGGTGGCGCCGGATTTTGAATACGGCCGATCCGGCCAGGAGGCTGGGGCCAAGATGCTGGCCTACCAGCACCGCCAGATGGATGGAACCGATCTCTATTTCGTATCCAACCAGGCGATGGCGGCACGGCAGGAGCGCTGTGTCTTCCGCGTGGCTGGACGGCAGCCGGAACTCTGGGATCCCGTGACAGGCGAACAGCGCGACCTCCCTGTGTTCCACGAAAAGAACGGCCGTATCGTGGTGCCATTGACATTTGCGCCAAGCCAGTCGTTCATCGTCGTATTCCGCAAGGATGCGAAGCGCTCGGAGGCCCCAACCGCAAAGGGAATGGACAATTTCCCGGCAATGAAACCTGCCTTGGAAATCACGGGTCCGTGGGAAGTAGCCTTCGATTCAAAGTGGGGCGGGCCGGAAAGAGTGACATTTGAGAAGTTGGAAGATTGGTCGAAACATTCCGACCTCGGAATCAAGTATTACTCTGGTGCCGCGACATACCGAAAAGTTTTCAGTTTTCAGTTTTCAGTTGTCAGCCATCGAATCTATCTCAATCTCGGTTCGGTCAAGGATCTGGCGAGTGTTCGGCTAAACGGCAAGGAATTGGGTGTCGTTTGGTGTGCACCGTGGCAGATCGAAGTCACCGGTGCGTTGCACGACGGTGAAAATACATTGGAATTAACAGTCGCCAACGAATGGGTAAATCGGCTGATCGGTGATTCTGCGTTGCCGCAGGACAAACGTCTGACATGGACTGCGCACAACCCCTACCGGCCCGACTCATTACTTCTGGAGTCCGGACTGATCGGACCAGTGCGGCTGCTAAGGAATTAGACATGATCAGAAAATTTCGCCTAAAGTGCAGTCGCCAAGAAAACCTGAAATTCAGGCCCAAGAGACAATTGACTGGCCAGGAAAGGACTGGCATGCTATTCTACGACGAGAAGAAGGTCGACGCGCTCAAAGGCAACCGGCTCAAGCTGATATCCAAGGCGGGCGAGACGGTCGTGCTGGGCATGGAAAGCGCAGTGTGTCTCAAGATCGACCAATCACATTGTGCCGTGCTCCGTAATCGCACAGTTGTGCATTGAACCGTTACCATTGCAGGAGAAATATAAATGCAGACGAACCGAAACACAATATTGGCCGCCGTCCTCGTGCATCTACTTGCCGCGCCGGTCTGGTCGGCCGAAAAAGAACCTGTGAAACGAGTCGTCCCGTGGGACGTGGCGGCGCTCTCCAAAGTACCGACGGTCCACGCCACCACGGAGCGGCCAGCAAAGGGAATGCGAGCGTTCTTCTATGAGGGCGCCGATTACAAAGGCAAACCGACCTGGGTATTCGCCTATTATGCGGCCCCGCAAGGGGAACCGCCCGAAGGTGGCTGGCCCGCAGTGGTGTGTGCCCATGGCGGGGGCGGCACCGCCTTTCCTGCCTGGGTGGCCCAGTGGAACAAGAATGGGTATGCGGCCATAGCGATGGACTTGGAAGGCCATTTGCCGGGCGGGAATCATTTTGGCGTGGCAGGCAACTTCCCGACAGACGTCGGACACGAGAACGCCGGACCGAAGCGTATCGGTTGGTTTGGCGACATCGCCCTGCCCGACAAGGAGCAATGGTTCTATCACGCGGTGGCGGACGTGATACGTGCCAATTCTCTGCTGCGCTCTTTCCCGGAGATCAACCCAGAGAAGATCGGGCTGACGGGTATTTCGTGGGGTGGAACGATCGTCAGCGCCACGGCGGGCGTCGACCCGCGATTCGCATTTGTGATTCCCGTTTACGGCGGCGGCTACATCCACAAACATGAGATGACCCCCGAGCAGTACCGTGAATACCTGGCAAAGTGGGATCCGTCGGCCCACTTGCCGTACGCAAAGATGCCCATGCTGTGGGTGAGCGGGTTCAACGAGCCCGTCTTTCCGCTCAATCTGTTCAGCAGGTCGGCAGAAACCGCAAAAGGAACGAGCACCTTGTGCATTCGTCCCTTCTTGCCCCACGGACATGGATTCGGCTGGGAGGAAGTCTGGGAGATCGGCGGCTTTGCCAACGGTGTCGTAAAAGGCAACGCACCGATGCCGAGCTTTGGACAGCCACGCCTCGATCCGAAGGACGGTCTGGTGCATGCGAAGTTTACCGGTAACGTCAAGGGAGCGGTGGTCGGCTTCACGACGGCCGGCGAATGGAAGAACCAGATCTTGAGTTCCATCCCCTGCACGATCGGCAAGGACGAAGTGATCGCCAACAAGCCCCTTCCCGCAGGAACAACGGCCTTCATGATAAACGCCCGTGGTGGCGGCGTTTGGGGCGATGCACGCATCAATTCCGTCTTGGTGACAGTTAAGCCGTGAAATTCGTTTCGGGCTCGACCGGAAAGAGTAAACTCCGCGGCGGCGGGCATTCACCCTCGGGGGCAGTGCGCCGATGGCCAAGACCTGATCGACAACGTCGAGATCACTTACCTAAGGTGAACTGTCGGCGCGAAGCGAGGAAGGGAAAGACGGCTGGGCCGTGGACAAGCTAACTTCTATGGAACTCGGTAGATCACAATGAAAACATTTTCTTCTCTCGTTCTCTCGATGTTAATTGCCGCTTGTTTTACCGGCGAGTCGTTGTCTGCCCAGAATGGTGCTTTGACAATTCAGTTGAAACCGGACTCCGTCGATCACATTACCGCTGATCAGCATCCGCTCGATGCCCTTGGAAATACTGACTGGTTTCAGGGTATGTGGCCGACGGATCCGTCAATGCCACAACCTAAATTTCCGCGATTCCATGTTGAGCCTGTCAAAGAGCGCACAACCGGGGTAACGATTGCCAAGAAGCTGCCGCTTGATGAGGCGCTCGAAACATGGGAGCCGGTTATTCGCTTGTCACTGGATTGCGGCGCGCAGAATGTCCCCTTGTATGGCGGCGGACAGCAGGCGCAGATCGCGTATCGTGTCGGCAATCTTTTGAGGCTGGTGGATACGTCGGAGCCTGTGGCACGCTCGTTTGAAATGATTGTGGTTTCGCACCGGCTGCTGTTGCTGCGCGTGCGATTGGCAGGAAAAGCACCGGCCACCTTGCGGCTGGATTTGGAGGCTAGCGCGCCCGAGGAGTTTCCTGGCGAGAATTCCGGCAAGACAGATGCTGAAAGCTCGTGGGTCGTCGGCAACGTGCGCGGCTGGCACGGCGTTGAGCTCTTTCCTGGCAGATCTGCCGGGGAGGCATTTGCGGTCGTCGCATACGATGCCGCCACAGCGGACGAACTTTCTGCCGCGCTTGCCGACGGTCGCAAACAAACTTCTCAATTTGACGCCGTATGGGCGAAGCTTGCTCGCCCGCATGACATTGAACCGTTCCTGGCTGGCAAAGAGACACCGGCGGAGCGCAACATCCTAGCAAGCTGCGTGAATCGTGTGCTCCGCAACGCGCGCGGCGGGGGCCTGATGCGGTCCCCGTCAATGGTTGAGTTTTTTGCGCCCGAGTGGCACAACGCCGACGCGGTGTGGGTTTGTTTCCAGCCCGCTTGCCGGTATGCCCTCTGGATCGAGCCGTCGCTCTGGGCCAATTCCATGCGTACGCTGTTCGACCAGCAGGCGGAAGATGGACGAGTGCCACAGTGCGTTTATACAAGCCACGAGCACTGGATGCGAAACTCGCAAATCCCGAACATTTCACCCTGCCTGCGCGATTACTATGTCTTCACACACGACCGTGAGTTTCTTAAGGAATACTACCCGCGGCTCAGGCGCTGGTATGAATGGTGGCTGGCTAAACGTAATCCGACGGGTGACGGGATCATCGCCGTGGGCACGGACTCGCAGGCACTGTGGGAAGCCATCTGCGAGTATAAGGACAACTCTACTGACCCAGCCAAGCCGGAAGAGTTTGAAAACAGTTGTAACCCGCTCACACGCACGCAGGAAATAGGCGGTCGTCCCAACCGCGTCTACTTGCCTGACATTGTGGCATGCCAGGCACGCATGGCGGAAGACCTAGCTTTCATGGCTGGCGAGCTTGGCCGGGAAAAGGAGGCTGTCCATTTTGCCGCTGAGTATAATCGTGTGCGCGACTGGGCCAACAAACACCTATGGGATGAAGAGACGAAATTCTACTACCCTGTAGTCCGTGCTACCGGCAAGAAGCTGATGAAGCGGTCGAATGTTGCCTTTTGGCTGTTGTGGGCAGGGATTCCTGATAAGCGGCAGAAGGACGCTCTGGTAGCGGCAATGTTTGATCAGCAACAATTCTTCACCACAATTCCGCTGCCGATGATTGCGCGCAACGATCCAAGTTTCAATCCGAAGGTAGGCCACTGGGGCGACGGCTACGTCTGGCCGATAGATGTCTTTCACGCTTTCGATGGTTTGTTGCGCTATGAGGAATGGGACCGCGCCGCACAATTGGCAGAGAGATTCAATCAGGGTGTGTTCAACGCAATCAAGGATACCCGTCAACCGAATGAACTGTACCATCATTCCGGAGCAGTTGCGGGTGGTTCTTTAATGGGCACCGCAGGCTGCCTGCCTCTGACTTTTCAGCGTTACCTGCGGGATTATGGTGCCGGCCATGCCGGGAAAGAGTGGAAGCAGTTTGCGCCGGTACGGCTGCCTCCAGAAAAGAAGTGATCTATTCGTAAAGACCACGGTATGCCGCGCACTAACAGATCATCCATCCATCGTTACTGGAGCTAACTGCAGTGCTCAGTTCAGGTGGCGATGGTGATTTGTGCGGAAAGGAAGGCAACCGTTGGAGAGGATGAATAGCATGAAGCAAGTGAAGAGCAGAGAGTCTGTATTGTACCTTATTTGCAGCATGGCGTTGCTGTCACCGCCCATCACGGTCCGCGCATGGGAACCCGGCTTCGCGGCCAGCCAGCGGGTGCCGAAAGCAAATGCCGTCAGAAATGATCCAGTTTCACGTCAGTTGGCGTATGATGCCTTGAAATCCGATTTTCTGAACCTGCCGCTGGGCAAACGGCTGACCATGCCGCTCTTCTGGCTGCATGGAGAGGATCATAAAACTCTGCTGGAATATGTCGATCGGATCAAGGATGGCGGCAACGGCAGTTTCGTGCTCGAGCCGCGACCGCATCCCGATTGGCTCGGGCCGAAGTTCTGGTCTGATTTCTCGGCGATACTGGATCATGCCCAGACGAAGGGAATGGGCGGCTATATTTATGACGAGGGCACGCAGTGGCAGAGTTTCAATGCCGGCGGCAAGGTTCCACCGCAACACAAGTTCAAATATCTGCGGTTAACGGCGATCGACGTGACCGGCCCGAGTACGTACAACGGCTCGGACTACGGCGGGCCCACTTACATAAGGACAATTGTAGGAAGATATGTCGACGGCAAAGATGGCTTGGATGCCGCCTCTCTCTTGGACCTTAGCCAATCGATAGCCAAGGGAAAGCTGAGCTGGAGCGTACCTGCCGGCAAATGGAATATCATGAAATTCACCTATGATTTCCGCCAGGAAGACCCTGCCATGACAAAGCAGTTGGATCTGGCCAGCCAGGACGCCATCGATTGGTATCTGGATTATGTCATCAAGCCCCACTATGGACATGCCAAGCCTGGACAGATCCTTGGTTCTTTCTATGACGAACCGTTTTTCTTCGGCACTTGGGGAATAGGCATGGAGAACGATTCCCCGTACTGGAAAGAAATGATGGTTGGCCGCTTCTACCCGCTCAGCGGAGAGGCAGCGCATAAGGCGGCCTATGAATACTGGTCGGTCCTCGGCGAGAGGATGGCCAGAGTGGGGTACGGCACCTACCGCGACTATTTGCATTCAAAAGGTGGCCAATTGATCGGCCATGACAACGAGCATGGCCCCGGTTGCGCTCCGCTTGGTTTTGGCGGCGGGCCATTGAATCTGATGGAAAAGCAAAAATACCAGGATTTGCCTGGAATCGACATCGTTTGTGACCAACTCTACGCAAGGGAGGAAAAATACTGGCTGTATCAACTGCCCAAGCTGGCAAGCTCGGTCTCGATAACCAACGATCTCCCGTGTCATTACGCGATGTGCGAGATCTTTGGAGCCTATACGCCCAGTCGTTTGACATGGGCGGAAAGAAAATGGCTGGGCGACTGGTGTCAGATCCATGGCCTCAATGTTCTGATACCTCACGCGTTCAATCCGAAAGGCTCCATGCAGAATCCCGACCCGGATTGCCCTCCCTTCTATTACTACACCGGCGATGAGGCGAATTGGCCGAATTACAAATCTTGGTGCGAACGGCAGAACCGGCTCAGCTATATGCTCACGGGTAACGACGTCGAGAATTACAGCATCGCGCCGGTGGCGATGCTCTGGCCCGGCTATTCCAAGTACGTTGACGAGACCTGGGTTGATTCAAACTGCTATCCCTACAATTTCCAGACGGCGTTGGACAGGGCATATTTTGACCACCAGTTGCTCACATACGACCGCTTTGAAAAGACCGCATCGTTGAACCCAACGAGCAAACAGATCGAGCTGTACAAGTCCAAGTACAAGATACTGATCCTTCCCCCTGTCCAGCACATCCCTTATGCGACGCTGGCAAAAGCCAAGCAGTTCTATGACGCTGGTGGTGTTGTCATCGGATGGCAACGGGCGCCTTCACGATCGGCGAAGTTCGGCAATTCCGACGGCGAGGTTCAAGACCTTTCCATCGCCCTGTGGAACAGCCTGACACCAGCGGCAAGCGTCACGCCGATCAAGAAGAACGCAAACGGAGGCAAGGCTTATTTCATCACCGCCACCGATGAACAAACGATCCTGGAGAATCTCAGACGCATCCTGCACAACGCCGGCATCGACTCCGATTTCAAAGTCATCGACGGGACTTGGAAGGCCCCTAACGAATGCGTTGCTGAAAAATGGACAGGGTACAATCATCGCAAACGGCACGGATTGGACGTGTTCATGGTCTGGAATGGCGCTGCGACCGCTGCGACGATCACGGTACGATTGCAGGGTGCCGGGGACCCAGAGCTCTGGAATCCGACAAACATGGCAATCACGCCACTGAATCCCGTCAGGATTTCGCCAAACCAAGTCGAGGTTAAATTGGCATTGCCGGCGGAAGAGAGCGGTCTCATCGTTTTTAAGCCTGCGGCAGTTGCAGCAAAGTGAGCTGTTCTGCCACGGTCGAACGCCCAAGGCGTGGCGGTGTAAGAGGTCCGATGGGGAACCTGTCGGTTCCATGATGGAAAATCCACAAATGAACGAACGAGAACACCAACCATGAAAAACACACCTCGGGTTTCATTGCTCATGGCAAGCCTCGCGTTGGCAACCTTTTCGACCAACGCGTTCTCCGATTCACCGCGTCAACGGATGGTGATGGACGCTGGGTGGCGTTTTCATCGTGGAGAGATTCCTGGTGTCACCCTTGAGGCACCGACCAAGGATCCATCTTACGTGCCGCCCTCGCCCACCGCGTTTCATTACGATGACAGTTCTTGGAGTGCCGTCCATCTTCCTCACGACTACGTGATCGAGGGGCCGTTTGAGGCAAAGGGGGATTCGAGTCACGGTTCGATTGTTCCGACGACGGGGTGGTATCGCAAAGTCTTCAAGCTGCCCGCCGGCAGCACGGGCAAGAGTCTCTGGATCGATTTCGACGGTGTCTATCGGGACAGCATCGTTTGGTTGAATGGCAAACGCCTGGGGCGACACCGGAGCGGATATACGAGTTTTCGGTATGATATTACCGAGACGGTTGACTTCACCGGAGAGAACGTCTTGACGGTTCACGTTGACCCGACCCGGTTCGAAGGCTGGTGGTACGAGGGCGGCGGAATATATCGTCACGTCTGGCTGAATATCGCCGATCGCGTTCACGCCGCGCCTTGGGGCACGTTTGTCACCGCCGAGTTGCCGGAACCGTCGCCTGAAGCGCCGCCTGCATCTGCCAAGATTTCCGTTTCTGCCGTCGTCACCAACGCCGGCCCCGAGGAGTCGCTGGTGACCCTCGTTTCTGAAATTGTCGACCGGGACACAAAGACCGTTGCCAGTGCGGTCTCGTCCAAGACGGTGGCTCCCGGCCAAAGCGAGACCTTCCTGCAAGATTCCGTAGTCGCGCAGCCGCGATTGTGGTCCATCCGGACTCCGTATCTCTATGACTTGGTTACCACGGTGAAACAATCCGGACGGGTCTTGGACGTGACCCGCACACCTTTTGGGATTCGCACCATTCGCTTCGATATTGAGAAGGGGTTCTTTCTCAATGGCGAGCACGTCAAAATCCAGGGGGTCTGCAATCACCAGGATTTTGCCGGGGTCGGAGTGGCCGTGCCCGACTCGCTCCAGGCGTGGCGAGTCAAGCGGATGATAGAGATGGGAGCCAACGCCTGGCGCATGGCGCATAACCCGCCAAATCCGGAATTACTCGATGCCTGCGATCAACTGGGGATGCTGGTGATGAACGAGAACCGCAAGCTGGGCGATTCGTTGGAAATCCAATCGCAGGTCGCGGATATGGTCTTGCGCGACCGGAACCACCCGAGCATCATCATCTGGTCGATGTGCAACGAAGAACCCCAACAGGGCACACCCGAAGGTGCCAAGCAGTTCTCCAGGCTTAGAGAGGTTGTCCTGAAGCACGATCGCACGCGCCCGGTCACTGCCGCCATGAACGGCGGAATGTACGAACGGGTGAGCCTGGCCAAGGTCGGAGACATGGTCGGCGGCAATTACTGCGATGACGAATACCACGCGCTCCACAAGGCCCATCCGGCCAAACCGCTGTTTGCAAGCGAAACGGCCAGTACGGTCACCACGCGCGGCCAGTACGCCGACGACAAGCAGCGAACTGCGGTGACGTCCTACAACATGACCGATCGCTCCTGGGCGCCCGTCGCGGAGCGGGCCTTTGTGGCGGGTAGCTTTGTCTGGACCGGTTTCGACTACAAAGGCGAGCCCACTCCGTACAAGTGGCCGTGTATTGGTAGCCATTTCGGTGTCATGGACTCCTGTGGCTTCCCCAAGGACAATTATTACTATTACCAGTCGTGGTGGAGAACCGACCCCATCCTGCACGTTTTGCCGCACTGGAACTGGCAGGGAAAGGAAGGACAGGAGATCAAGGTTATTGTTTTCAGCAATTGTGAGAAGGTGGAATTGTCTCTCAACGGGCAAAGCCTGGGGATGCGCCAAATGCCGCGCAACGGCCATCTGGAATGGAAGATCCATTACGGTGCCGGTGTCCTGGAGGCGAAAGGTATCAACAAAGGCCAGTTGGCCGCATCCGGTAAAGTCGAGACAACGGGCGAGCCTGCCGCATTGCGTCTGAAAACGGATCGACTCATTCTGGCCGCCGACGGCGAAGACCTGTCTGTGGTTGAAGTGGATGTGGTTGACCAGAAGGGCCGGATCGTTCCCACCGCCGGCAATCGCGTGACATTCAGCATCGAAGGCGCGGGACGCGTTGCCGGAGTCGGGAATGGCGATCCTGGCGATCACGATCCCGACAAGGGAGTGAATCGCCGTGCCTTCAACGGCAAATGCATGGTTTTGGTAGGCGCGAGTGATCGATCCGGCCCCATGGTGCTGACCGCCACGGCAGACGGGCTGGTGCCCGCAGTCCTGAAACTGCAAGCCATCCAATAGCTTGCGAGCAGATACACATGACCCAACGAACAAGGCGACAGGACACGCTTTTATACCGTTCGTACCGATATGCGAGATAACGCCCAATAGGAATTCTATCCATGAGCATCACCCCATCATCTTCATCTCTGGAACCCCGGCAGCAGGATTCCAAGGAGTTTTCAAATATGCATCTTACTCCCCGTAGCTTTCTGGCAATCGCGGTCTTCACCCTGAATACCTTCTCAACCTTATCCGCGGCCGATCTGCTGGAGGCCGGGAAGAAAATCGCTGTCGATGCCAAGGAGGAGGATCGCCTCTCCTTTTCCTCTCCCTTTCTTAAGGTGGTCTTTGCAGCCAATAGACCCAACCTCGGTTTTCTCGGCGTCGACAGCCTGGGAAAGGGTAAAGTCGATCAGAACATCATGTCCAAAGAGACAGCACCGGTCGTCTACCAGACTACCCGTTCCACAACCACCGGCCAGTTGACCATCGCCTACACCCGGAACATGGCGGCCAGTCGTGCTGAATGGGAGCTGACGGCGACACAGAAGACCCTGCGATTCGTCTCTCGATGGTCGGGGGGAGCACAGCCGGAACCATTGGTGCTCAGTTTCTCGACCGGTAGCTGCTACACCACCGTCCTGGGGCTCTATAAGCAAGCCGGCGACATCGACCTGCCGGTGGCGAAGGCCAGACCAGCGGCATTGGCACCGGGGAGCGTCTTCAAACAGACCGGCGACGTCAACCTGCCAGCGGTGGTGCATTGTCCGGGCTTTGGCTCCTTCCGCCTTCGCGCCACGGGGATCAAGGAACCGCTGATCGGCTATCAGAGCAAGTTTGGCTGGCAGGAGGGCTGGAGCAAAATCATCCTGCCACCCGCCACCGAATCATCACCCCGGATCGAATACTGCTGGGAGGTTACCGCTATCCATCCGTTGTTGGGCGAGGAAAAGGATCGCGATCCACGATATGACTCCTTCCGTCGCAATTGGCTGAACATCCTCCAACTCAGTCCCAATTATCGCATGCTGGCCAATAATGTCTGTAGTGCTCCATGCGGCTTCTGCTTCTACGAATACTCGGACATCGCCCGGCGCACCCCGCCACTAGTTGATGGGCTGCACGCTCTCGACCTCATCCGCATGACCCTGGAACGCGTTTTTGCTGGGGCACCGACCTATGGGATGCGAAAATGGCCGGACGGCCACCCCCTTGAGGAGTCCGCCGATACCCGACCCTCCCTGCTGATTGCGGCGAGCAATTATGTCGAAGGCCGCAACGATCTGGTGTGGTTGAAGGCGCATTACCAGCAGATCAAGACCTGGGCGGATACCATGCTGGCGACCGATCTCGACCAGAATGGCCTCATCGAATATCACTCCAATTCCGGGAATTCAGATAGCTGGAAGAGTGTCTGGGAAAAGATAAAAAAAATGAAGGACAGGCAACGGCCTTCAAACTGGTGGGACACAATCAATTTCGGACATGAGGACGCCTACGCGAATGCGCTGGCCTACCGTGCCCTACAGGACATGGGCCAGATGGCAACCCTAGTAGGTGATCCGAACGAGGCGGCACGATACCAGGCGGCGGCAGCGAAACTGAAGAAGGCGTATTACCCGGCATTCTTCAACGAGAAGACCGGCGTCCTGGCGGGCTGGCGGAGCACTGACGGCGAACTGCATGATTACTATTTCCTCTACGTGAACGGCATTGCCATCACCTATGGACTGGTGCCCGATGAACAGGCTAGGCGTATCATGGATCGGATATGGACCAAGATGGCTGAGGTCGGTTATACCAATTTCCGCCTCGGGCTGCCCGGTAACCTGATCACCGTCCTGCCGAAGGATTACTGGGAACGGCGGGAGGGCTGCGGCCTCGGAAAACTGCCAGACAACTCCGATGGATTCCAGGTCTACCTGAATGGCAGCGCCTCGGCCTGCATGGCCTACTTCACCGTCGCCGCCTACCAACGGGTTGGCCAACCGGAGCGGGCGAATAAAATCCTGTTCCCGATGCTGGACGCCTACGAAAACCGGGAATTTGAAGGGCGCAACGCCAAGGGCCAGAGCAATGATTGGCGCAAATGGGACGGCACCGCCATGGGTTATGAAGGATTCCTGGTGGATGGATACTTGACACTGCTCGCCGTACTTGAAGAACCCTGATGATCCAGTCACAAATCGAGTTGTCATTTCGGCGATCGCTTGGGTTTCTTCGGTTGCATGGGGCGCACCGATGGGGAAATCGTGTGACGCTCATGCCCCACTTTGTCAACATGGCAGACTTAGGTGTTCCGACGCAGTCTCATCAATTCAACCGTTTTCTCGGACGTGCCAAAATACCACCGTTTTCTGGTGGGTGTCACGCACGACGACTTCCTGGGATCACCAAGCGATTGCCGACGGTCTCGCGCTATGGGGCGAGGTGGTGTGGCGCGTCGGCAGGCACTCGAAGGACATCTCCCGAGGTGATCTTCGGCTCGTACTTGTGAGAGGCGGGGCCTCGTTGTAATATGGATATTGTTTCGCGCTCGCAACGAGTCACCTCCGGGCATGAAGAACCACAGCCTCCAACCGAGCAATTTACGCATGAACACGGAACTGAGGACCGTCCGCTCATATATACTGTTGACCGTCTTGGTTTTCGCTAGGATGGCCACAGCCGGAGAGCCCGGGCTAAAGACCGTCGAGTTCAACCGCGACGTGAGGCCGATCTTGTCGGAGAAATGTTTCTATTGTCATGGTCCCGAACCGAAGCATCGTGAGGCCGACCTGCGTCTGGACGTTCGCGACGTGGCGGTATCGGCCGGGGCGATCGTGCCCGGAAAGCCGGACAAGAGCGAGCTGGTGAAGCGGATCTTCAACACCAGCCCGGAGGAGCGGATGCCGCCGCCGGCATCGCACAAGACGCTGACGGCCGAGCAAAAAGAAATGCTCAAACGATGGATTGTGGAAGGGGCAGTCTACCAGGGCCACTGGTCCTACACGCCGCCCGTAAAGCCGAACGTCCCCGCTGGCGTCAACGGAGTGGACTACCTGGTCCAGAAGCGACTGTCAGAGGCCGGGCTGAAGCCGTCGCCGGATGCGGACCGCCGCACGCTGATCCGCCGCCTTTGCCAGGATCTAATCGGGCTGCCGCCAAAGCCGGAACAAGTCGATGCCTTCGTGGCCGATCCTGACCCTCAGGCATACCGGCGCCTGGTGGAACAACTGCTGGCTTCCCCGCACTACGGGGAGCGCATGGCCATCGGCTGGCTGGACGTGGTGCGGTTTGCCGACACGATCGGCTACCATTCCGACAACCCGCGCTACGTCTGGCCGTACCGCGATTACGTCATCCAGGCATTTAACGAGAACAAGCCGTTCAACCAGTTCACCATGGAGCAACTGGCCGGCGACCTGCTTCCGGGCAGCACGCCGGAGCAGAAGGTTGGCTCATGTTTCAACCGCCTGCTGCTGACGACCGAAGAAGGCGGCGCCCAGCCCAAGGATTACGAGGCACGCATGCTGGCCGATCGCGTCCGCGCGGTGGGTGCCGTATGGCTGGGGCAAACCCTGGGATGTTGCCAGTGCCACGACCATAAGTTCGACCCGAGCACCGCGCGGGACTTCTACTCGATGGGGGCGTTCTTCGCCGACATCCAGGAGCCGATCCTCGGCCCCCGCGAGGAGGGCATGAAGGCGCCCGACAAACAGCAGAAAGCCGAACTTGACCGGCTCGAGGCCGAGATCGCGGAGTTGCAGCGCAAGCACACTTCCTCACCTGCGGGCGATGCGCGAACACGATTGGAGCAAACCCGCAAGGCGAAGGAATCGCTGGAGGCCGCCATCCCGCGGTGCCTGGTGTCGGTCGCCGGCAATCCGCGCACGGTGCGGCTTCTGCCGCGAGGGGATTGGATGAACGAGAGCGGCCCGGTGGTGCAACCGGCCTTGCCCGCGTTCCTGCCCGGCCCGAAAATCGAAGGGCGTCGGCTGACGCGGTTGGACCTGGCCCAGTGGATCACGGCGCGCGACCACCCGCTGACCGCGCGGGTGGTCGTCAACCGCCTGTGGAAGCAGTTCTTCGGAATCGGCATTTCCCGGACGCTGGACGACCTAGGCTCGCAAGGCGAATGGCCCGCCAATCCGCAACTGCTGGATTGGCTGGCCTGCGAGTTCATGGACAGCGGCTGGGACGTCAAGCACATGATCCGCACGATGGTGACCAGCCAGACTTACCGCCAGGCTTCCGTGGCCGCGCCAGACCAGTTGGCCCGCGATCCAGAAAATCGGCTGCTTGCGCGGCAGAGCCGTTTTCGGCTGGATGCCGAGTTGGTCCGCGACAACGCTTTGGCGGTTTCCGGATTGCTGTCGCCGAAGATCGGCGGCCCGAGCGTCAAACCCTACCAACCGCCGGGCTATTGGGAAAACTTGAACTTCCCACCCCGGGAATACACCTCGGACATGGGCGAGAGTCAGTACCGGCGCGGCTTGTACACTTGGTGGCAGCGGACGTTCCTGCACCCGAGCCTATTGGCGTTCGACGCCCCAAGCCGCGAAGAGTGTATGGCCGACCGGACGAGATCGAACATCCCGCAGCAGGCCATGGTCTTGCTAAACGATCCGACCTACGTGGAGGCGGCCCGGGCGCTGGCCGCGAGGATCCTGAAGGAAGGTGGCTCGGACGTGCGTTCGCGGTTGGATTGGGCCTGGCGGCAAGCCCTGGGACGCAAGCCGCGCGAGGACGAAGTGGCGGCGGCACGCGCGGTCCTGGAAAAACACCTTGCCCAGTACACGCGAGATGAGGCCGCAGCCCGGGTGTTGCTGAAGGTGGGCCTTGCTCCAACCCCCGCGGACGTTCCGCCGGCTGAACTCGCGGCATGGATCAGCGTCGCGCGGGTGCTTTTGAACTTGCACGAAACCATCACTCGGAATTAGACGAATATGACCTCCCGAGCAGGCAACAACGAATATCACGATCAGCTTGGCCTGCTGACTCGCCGCGCCTTCTTAAGCGGCACCGCCACGGGTCTGGGCGCTGTGGCGCTCGCCACGCTGCTCGATCCCCGCCTGGCGCGCGGCGAATCGTCCCAAGCCAAGTGGCGGGGAGTCGTTAATCCGCTCCATCATCCGGCAAGGGCAAAGCGAGTGCTTTGGTTGACGATGGCCGGTGGGGCCTCGCACCTGGAGACGTTCGACTGGAAGCCCAAGCTGGCCGAAATGCACGGCAAGCCCATGCCGGAAAGCATGACCAAGGGCCAACAATTGGCGCAACTTCAGGGCCAGAGACTGGTCTGCTTCGGGCCGCAGTGGAAGTTCAAGAAGATGGGGCCGCTGGGCGTTGAGATCTGCGAGTTGTTTCCGCACATTGCGGAAGTCGCCGGCGAGATCTGCTTCATCCGCTCGATGACCACCGACGCCATCAACCACGACCCGGCCCACATGTTTATGAACACCGGCTCGCAGATCGCGGGCCGCCCCTCAATGGGTGCTTGGGTGCTATACGGCCTGGGTGCCGAGACCGAGAACTTGCCGGGCTTCGTGGTCCTTACCTCGCTGGGACGTGGCGGCCAGAACCAACCTATTGCCGCGCGCCAATGGTCGGCTGGCATCCTTCCCAGCCGGTTTCAAGGCGTCCAGCTTCGCAGCAAGGGCGATCCGGTCCTGTACCTGGGCAACGCCCCGGGTATCTCCCGAGCACAACAGGAGGATGTGGTCAAGGCCGTCAATCAGATCAACTCCCGTTACGACACGCTGGTGAACGACCCGGAAATCGCCACGCGGATCACACAGTATGAGATGGCGTTTCGCATGCAGGCCAGCGTGCCGGAACTGATGGACGCCAGTCAGGAACCGCGAAGCGTGCTGGAGATGTACGGTTGCAAGCCGGGCGACGGGTCGTTCGCATCCAACTGTCTCTTGGCGCGCCGCCTAGCCGAACGGGGCGTGCGGTTCATCCAGCTTTATCACAAGGACTGGGACCATCACGGCGGCGTGAAGGATGGCGTTCAACTGAAGTCTCAGGAAGTGGACCGGGCCTGCGGCGCGCTGATCCGCGACCTGAAGCAGCGCGACATGCTTCAGGACACCCTGGTCGTGTGGGCAGGCGAGTTCGGCCGCACACCGATGTCACAGGGAGGCGACGGCCGCGACCATCACAACAAGGGCTTCACGGTCTGGGTGGCTGGCGGCGGTATTAAGGGAGGCATCTCTTACGGAGCCACTGACGAGTTGGGCTACGCGGCCGTCGAGAAGGTAGCTACCGTCCACGACCTCCACGCCACGATGTTGCACTTGCTGGGTATCGAACCAGCTCGGTTGGCGGTCAAGTTCCAAGGACTCGACGCGCGGCTGATCGGGGTCGAACCGTGCCGGGTGTTGAAAGACATTCTTGCATAACCGAACGGCAAACTCTATTCCTGTAGTTGCATCGACAGAAACTACTGACTCCTCGGCAGCGTAATGCCCACCCTATCAATTGGCTGCCTTGGCTGTAGCTTCAGGCGCGAGAAACAAATCTTCTGCCAGTCAAGAAAAACCGTCGGTTTATTTTGACTTTTTGACGCCGGCCAAGCCGTTTGCGCGCGGAGTTGGGGTGACCGACGCAGGTAAGCTGGGCTGTAGTCGTTGCGAGAAGGTCAGATTGCCAGATCCGCCGACAGTGACATTCCCGGTCAAGGCGTTAAGAGTGTTGGCCAGGGTGTGCGATGTAGCATCGGCACTTTGAATCGTGCCACCGCTGAAGGTAAGCGTGTCGCCGATCGCATGGTCGTGTCCAACCGCCAGGACGCCGCCCGAAAGCGTCGTCACCCCGGTGTAGGTGTTCGAGGCAGAGAGGGTCAACATTCCCGGGCCAGACATGGTCAGGGCGCCGGAGCCGGAAATCTGGCCCGCCAGGATTTGAGTGGCGGAACTGTCGTAGAAGAGGGTTGTATTGGTGTCGAGGAATATGGCACCTGGGTAATTACCGTTACCCAAACTTCCCGTTCCGGGAGTGTTCCCATCCTTGGTGCGGACGCCGCCGATCGTTAAGTAGGCGGAGTTTACGTTGCTGCCTTTCACCAAGGTGATTGGGCCGGTGAAGGTATTGACAGAATTAAGACTAACGTAACTCTCAGAACCCGTCTGCGTCGTAAAAGTAACTTGCAGCGAGGTTGGGCTGCCGTCGTCGGCATTCGAGATGGGTCCGTTGATAATCATGGACTCACGGTCGCCATTTCCTTGATAACCCGTGAAGAGGGCAAGTGTCTTTGCGCCAGTTCCGGTGGCTGTAACCGCGCCAAATGTGAAGCTCGTGTCGTTGTCATTTGTTCTGATCGACACCGTTCCGGTTCCGCTGCCCGCGAGATTGATCGTACGATCGGTAGCTTGGTTAACACGTGGGTTAGTGTTACCCATCTGTAGGGTGACGCCGTTGTAAAGGTCGATGGTTGCATTGACCCCGGTAGGAGCACCCAACGGACCAGCGACGCCGGCGTTCGTGAGACCAATACCGGTAGTGTTATAGGTGCCAAGCTGTAGCGTGCCCGCTTGGACGATCGTTTTGCCGGTGTACGTGCTCGTGCCGGAGAGCGTCAGCGTGCCGGTGCCGGTCTTGGTCAACCCGATGGTGCCACTGCCGTCCTGAATCACACCCATGAAGCTTGATGACGCATTGCTGTCGCCAAGGGTCAGATTGACGTTGCCGGCGCTGCCACTGGTCACGGTGCCCGCACCCGCGAGTCCGTTGAAAGTCGGGCTATAGCCAGACAGGTCAAGCGTGCCGTCGACTCGCACGATGTTCTTACCGGTGCCGTGCGGAAGTGCACTGACGTTGCCGAGTTGCAGGGTTCCAGCGGAAACCAGCGTGATACCGCTGTAGGTATTGGCGTTCTAGATGATCAGCAAGCCGTCGCCCTGCTTGATCAGCCCGGTGACCCCCGTGATGGCGTTGGTCCCTGTCAGCGTGTAGGTGTTCGCCCCGCTGTTGTTAAAGGTTACGCCCAGGGGAGAGACATCGCCCGGGAACACTACTACCAGACAACCACGGAACACTTCGCCCAAGCCGTGGCGGGGCCAATGAATAGCGGCGCACAAATCGGCGCACAAGCAGCGCAAAAGCAGTTACAGCGTACACGCGCGGGGAGAAGCGGCGAATCGCAGGAGCAGAGCGCAACCCCTTCAGAGTGCGCTGTTCCTGCGATTCCATGCGATACGCAACTACTTGATGCGAAAGGACTTAGCGGATGGGGAGGGATTCGAACCCCCGGTGGAATTTCTCCCACTGCAGTTTTCAAGACTGCCGCAATAGACCACTCTGCCACCCATCCAAGTGCCGTAATTTACGCTGTTTTCTCGTTTTCTAGCCGGTTTTCATAATCCGCTTGACGCCTGATAGAATACCAGCATACAAAGTGACGCCCGCCTGAGATCAACAGGCAGGCGTCAGACACCACCCCGCTTTTACCCGAAAGGTGGCATCTATGCCAAATTCTAGCACACCCCAGAAAGTACCGAAACCCCGCCCCGATTTCCCATTGTACTGCCATGCAAGCAACCGCTGGGCAAAGAAGATTCGGGGAAAACTCCACTACTTTGGCAAGGCGTCAACCGACCCCAAAGGCAAGAAGGCATTAGGTCTCTGGCTCGATCAGAAGGACGAGCTACTTTCCGGCCGTACCCCCAGGAGGGCAGGAACCACCACCGGCCCAACCGTGGAAGACATCTGCAATGAGTTTTTCGCTCACAAGGATGAGCTACGTAAGACTGGCGAGATTACCGAGCGGACCTACGAACAGTACCTAGCCACAGGAAAAAGGCTGGCCAAGGCGTTTGGACACAAGACGCCTGTTGACGACTTGGTTGCCGACGACTTTCGCCACCTTCGAGCCGGGATTGCCAAGCGCGGCGCACAAAGGGACACGAATCGGCCACGGCAATCGGCCCTCAGGACCCGTGCGCTTGCAAACGATATTCTCCCGGAGTCATCCCCGTAAGCAATTTGAAGGCAGCGGCCAGCGAACTCGCGTGGCGGAAGCCCGTTTGCCGGGCAATGGCCTTCAGGGGCAGTTCCGTCTCGGCCAGCAACTGCTGGACGCGTTTGAGTTGCACGGCGGCGATCTCTTCCTGAACCGACCTGTTCAAGGCTGCGCGAAAACGCCGCTTCAAGGTTGTCCGCGAGAGCCCCACTCGCCGCGCCACTTCGCCCACATCGATACCCTCACAGGCATGTTCGCGAATTTCGCGCACGGCCAAGGATACGTCGGCATCCTCCAGTGCCAGCACGTCGCTCGACACCCGCGCGACCACGCCGCGCGGCGCGATCTTGAGTGAAGACTCGGGAACTGGGTTGCCTTGCATAAGTTCATCCAGCAGCCTGGCCGCCTCGTACCCCACGCGGTGATGGTCCGCGACGACGCTCGACAACGGAGGGTCGCAAACCTGGCAAAGCACTTCGTCGTTGTCCACGCCCACCACGGCGATCTGATCGGGCACTGCCATGTCGATCCGGCGACAAGCCTCCAATACCCGCCGGCCCAAATTGTCGTTCGTGGCAAAGATTCCCGTCGGTTTCGGCAGTCGGCCGATCCAGTTGGACAGCAGGTTCTGCTCGCGTTCCCAAGCGCTCCCCGTGGCAGTGCGGCTGGGCAGCGAATGAACGGAACACGGGTAACCCAGCTTCTCGACCCTGGCAATCATCGCCTCGCAGCGTTGCCGCGACCAGACACGGCCGTCCGGCGGGGAGGAGTCGTGCCCATGCTTTTTCATGTCCTGGACGAGGTGATCGTCCGCATCAAAGCGGTACGTGCAGCAGGCAAAGGACCGGAACGCCCTCTGCAGGAAATGATCGGCCGCCATCCGGCCGATCGCCGCATCGTCGCAATGCACGGCCGCCACGCCCTTAGGCGAGAAGTCCCCCACGGTATCGACCACGGGCACTTTGGTGCGGACCAGGGCCTCGGCAAGTGCGGAGGTTTGCAGCCGGGCGATGATTCCGTTGCCCTTCCAGCGATGCAACCATATCGGAATTTCGTTGGCGAGGTTCCGCGGCTCGAAGTACAGCGACCAGGGGCCGTGCTCCCGCACGTACTGGGCAATGCCCGCGACGATAGCGCGTCCGTAGCCGAAGGTGCTGTCAACGATCAGGGCCACATGCGGCGCGGCGGCCGCCGGATTGCGAAGACCCATAAAGCATTTCCGGTTGTTGGTTCAAGATCAGAATGGCCAGCGTTCGACGTGGCCCATTTCCCTAATCTAGCACAATTATCGGCATCCGAGAACCTTTTAGGAGTGTTCACTGGGCCGGAATGCTCCGAATTTCAAAGTAAAACGGCCTCATGGTCCAAAATCCTAATACTTTGGCCCAAATGCCTAATAGGAATGAATTGACGTTTTGAGAGCTTTGGCTTAACTTGAAGGCTGGCGAGTTCATCGCAGTCTGGCTTTTGAGAGAAGTAGGGATTGGGGATTGGAATCTAGGCAACGGACAAACTGAAACAATTGGCCGTCACCAGCCCAGCAAGCGGATATCCTGACTTTCCCGAGCTTGGACCAGTTATATTCGCTTGCGGGCGGCGGCGGCCGGTGTCGTGCTGCGGTAGACGCCCGCGGCGGCCATGTGTGCGATGGAAGTGAAAGTTCGACTGGATGAAGCACGAGACGTATGCCGGCAGATCATGGACCTGCCCTACGGGAGTGAGAGAGACACAGAGGAGACCGAGCTTTTTTATCAACGCCGGGATGTCCCGGCTGGCCGAGGTTTCCGAATTTGGTTTTGCCCTCTAAGCAAATAAGATGAAGGAGTTTCTACAATGTCTTGGAAAATTTTGCGTTTGCTGTGTGCGGCGGTAGCGATGACGCTGCTGCCGGCCGTTTCGGCTCAGGCGGCACCGATCACCGTCGTGGACGCCAGTTTCGAGGTCGGGGGAGCGGCGCAAGGAGACGGTCAGGCCATTGTATCTCCCTGGTCTGCCCCAGGCGACTGGGGCTACGTCGATGGATCAAATCAACCGGGCGGTTTATCCGCTACGGATGGGAACTGGTACGTGTATTCCAATGGTAACGACAGCATTTATCAGACTCTTGCGGCTACTCTTCAGCCCAATACCACCTACAGCCTTAGCGTGGACGTGGGGGCTCGGAATGACCAAGGGATGCCAGGTTACTCGATCTCCCTATCGGCTGGCGGTAATTCCTTAACTTCCGTCTCAGGCGGCGACAGCTCTTTTGGTCCCGGCTGGATTACCGCTGTGGCTACGTATACAACACCCGCGTCCGTTACGCCTGGCCAGGCCCTTCAGATATCGCTCGGTGGCTATGGCGTTCAGACCGAGTTCGACAATGTTCGTCTAGACGCGACGGCGACATCAACTCCTTTGTATTGGGCAGGTGGTGCTGCTGACGGCAACTGGAGCACGGTAACCTCGGGAACCAGCAACTGGACGAGCGATTCCGCCGGTACGGTGACCGGAAGCCTGCTGCCGAGCTCCAGCAACAACGTGTGCTTTACGACTACCGGCGGCACGAACCTGACTACGACCCTCGGTGCGACGAGTTTCACGGTCTTTAGCGTTAATTTCAACGCCAGCGCCACGAGCCCCGTGACGATCAACAGCACGGGCGGCACCTTGACCATCAACGGGGGTGGCGTGAACGTAGACCCGGCTTCGGCCGATCACGTGATCAATGCCCCGGTGGCCTTGGGTGCGAGTAAGACCTGGACGATCAGCGGTACTCGGACTCTCACGGTGAATGGCCCGATCAGCGGCAGCAGCGATCTGACCGCCGCGGGCACCGGCACACTGCTGCTTGCCGGGACAAATTCGTACAACAATACGATCATCACAAACGGGAGCACCGTGCAGGTGGGCAAAGGCGGCGCCAGCGGCACGCTCGGCGGCGGCGCGGTCGCCAACAACGGTTCGCTCGTCTTCAGCCGCAACGACACTTACCCGTTTGCCAACTCCATCAGCGGCGAGGGCAGCGTGACCGTCGGCGGCGGCGGTACGCTGGTCCTGACCGGCACGGCCGCCCACAGCGGCGGGACGACGGTCAATCCCAGCAGCACGCTCCAGATCGGTGACGGGACCACCAACGGCTCGATCGGCAGCGTCGTCAACAACGGCAGCGTGGTATTCCATAACGGCTCGGACCAGACCTATAGTGGCGTGATCTCCACCACGTCGGGGCCTGGAAATGTTGCGAAGACTGGCAACGGTACTTTGACGTTAACAGCCCAGCAAACCTACACCGGCAAAACGACCATCAGCGGCGGCGTGGTAAAGCTCCAAGGTCGCTCCACATATGCCGTGACAGTCGGGGACCCCAGTTTCGAGATCGGGGGAGCGGCGTCGTTATTGCCCGGTGGTGTAAATCACCCCCTTGCATCCCCTTGGTCTTCACCGGACTTCTGGGGTTACCAAAACGGAACGTTTGGCGGTGTATCCGCTACGAATGGCAGTTGGGTTGCGTTCGCTAATGGTAACGGCAACGCCTCTCAGACGCTCGTGGCTACTCTTCAGCCCAATACCACCTATAGCCTTAGCGTGGATGTGGGGGCTCGGAATGACCTTGGGATGCCAGGTTACTCGATCTCCCTATCGGCTGGCGGTAATTCCTTAACTTCCGCCTCAGGCGGCGACAGCTCTTTTGGTCCCGGCTGGATTACCGCTGTGGCTACGTATACAACACCCGCGTCCGTTACGCCTGGCCAGACCCTTCAGATATCGCTCGGTGGCTATGGCGTTCAGACCGAGTTCGACAATGTTCGCCTCGACGCGACGGCGCTTGGCGGCGTCAGTAATCTCTTGCCTAGCAGCACACCTCTGACGATCACTTCCGCCGGAACTCTGGACCTCAACAGTGTTAGCCAGCAGGTTGCCTCCCTGTCGGGCGCCGGCAGTGTGATCAACGGCGGGAACGCCGACGCCATGCTGACCATTAGCGGCGGCAGCAGTACAGTATTCAGCGGAGTCATCAGCGACGGGCTGAGCAAGACCGCCCTGACCATCTCCGGCGGCACGCAAACCCTCTCCGGCCTGAATACCTACAGCGGCGGCACCGTCGTCAACGGCGGTGCGCTCCTTATCGGTGTAGCTGGTGCCTTGCCGTCCAGTACGGACCTGACCATCAACGGCGGCACGCTCGACACCCAAGGCTTTGCCCAAACCATCAATTCCCTGACGATGAGTTCTTCAGGCACGTTGAATCTCCACGTCGGGAGTATTCTCAGGAGCACCGGCTTGGCGGCCTTCGACGGTACACTCAACGTCAATCTCACCGGCCTTCACGGTGGTAAGAACACATTGATGACCTATGGCAGCTATTCCGGCAGCCTCTCCTACACGCCACCCCCCGGATATTCGCTGAGCTTCGCCATCCCCGGTGAACTCGACCTCATCGGTGGTTCATCCGTTTGGGCAGCGGCGGTTAGCGAAAGCTGGACCGGGTCGAGCAATTGGACGGGCGGCGAGCCCAATAGCCCCGGCGCAGGGGCCGTGATCAACCCGCCCACCAGCAGCGACCTCACCATCACCCTCGACGGTCCCAAGACCGTCGGTACGCTGGAATTCGGTAATGCCGGCAGCCCGACCCACGGCTACTCGCTCAGCGGCGCTAGCACGGACACCTTGACGCTGAACAATAACGGCACTACCTCGATCACGGTAACCGATGGCAAACATGCCATCGACGTACCCGTCGTTCTCGAAAACGACCTCGTGGTCAGCGGCAGCGGGACGCTGACGTTCAGCAGCAGCATCACTGAAAATGGCGGCGTCCATTCCTTGACGATGAGCGGCACCGGCGGCACCTTGATCCTCAGCGGCACCGGCCTCTACACCGGAGGCACGATCGTCAATGCCGGCACGCTGGCCGTCACTTCCAGCACCGCCCTCCCCGACAATCAGAGCTTGACCGTCGGCGCTGGCGGGACATTGATCTTCGATCCTTCGTACAGTGGATCCTCGATCATCGCGACCCCGGTCTCCCCGCTTGTGGTTTCGCCCGTTCCCGAACCGGGAACCTTGGCCTTGCTGGCTGCGGGAGCGGTTGCGGGATTTGTCGCCTGGCGAAGAAGGAAAGGACTTAGGGCCTAACGACAAAACATCCGGCTGCCGTGGCAGTCAGATCGACGGGAAACGCATTCTCTACCCCTTGCCGGCTTAACCCCAGATGCCGGCACGGGTCCGAGAACACCCATAACCCCAACCCTGACACCCGCGTTTTTCAAGCATGGATCTGCCGCGGCAGCCGGTTTTTGTGTAGAACGGAATTCGTTCCGTTGGAATGGATCAAAATCCGTTTTACGAGGAAATTTACGGCAGTCGGTGTTGTTTGACGCCGGCAATATCGATCGCTCAGCATGACAACGCCTGCCAAGAGCCAATCCCGAAACCGACAACCTGGCGAGTTTGCCGGTGCCCCTCTCCCAGGGTACGATTCGATCAATGAGGATCAACCCTTGAAAAAATTACCGATAGGCGGTTGGCGACTGCAAGCCGTCCAGGTCGCATTCGTGGGCAAAGCCGAGCAGGCGGCCCGGATGGTCACATCAAACTTCGCGTCGCATGAACCCTACAGTCGCTTTCCCGCGTTCTGGGGGCCAAATCAGGTCGGCCAATTAGACCAGAGCCACGGCGGCATTACGATGACCGCATTGCAGGCGATGCTGATGCAGGTTGTGGGCAAGAAGATTTATCTGTTTCCTGCCTGGCCGAAGGACTGGGATGTATACTTCAAGCTCCACGCGCTCTATAACACCACCGTGGAAGGGGAACTGTGCGGCGGCAAGGTAACGTCGCTCAAGGTCACGCCCGAGTCGCGTACAGCGGATGTTGTCAACATGCTGGCGAAATGAACGTGAACAAACAAGCAGAAATGAAAGGCTAGACAGGTGCCCCGCCAAATCATAACATTCGCCGCAACAGTCGGTGTGTTGTTCGGACTCGCAAGTGCGCAAGCTGACGCCGCCGAATCCGCGGTGAGTCCGTCCATGATCACGATGGATTACGCCCGCTACCTGGCGCCGATTGATCTACACTTCACCAAGCCGACCAAACCGATCGAAGGCATCCCGCTGGGCAACGGCAAGATGGGAACACTGGTCTGGATCGACGGCTCGGGTTCCAAGTTGCAGTTCAATTTCGGCCGGCCGGATGTTTTCTACAGGGGCAGTGCCACCTCCGACTGGGGCAACAAGAGCCATACCGACGGCAACTCCAAGATAGGCAATGTCGATATCGGTTTTCAAGGC
>Ga0209697_10000807_pt1 | contig 51211 bp, 40 predicted proteins | sample AliMusrvi5mmetaG_FD_184115 | JGI IMG/M metagenome (GOLD analysis project Ga0209697, IMG submission 184115) | Freshwater lake bacterial and archeal communities from Alinen Mustajarvi, Finland, to study Microbial Dark Matter (Phase II) - Alinen... | ecosystem: Environmental > Aquatic > Freshwater...
ATTCTGCACAGCCTGGATTCCAGGTGACTGATCGCCACCTGGCCGAGGTGATACTTCCCCTGTTGCGCTGCCACGATCTCAATATGAAGAATGCCGTGTATGGGGTATTGAATCATTTCACCAATCCCACCGCCACCCCCATGCTCCTCGACCTGTTGCGCATGACTGATTTTCAAACGGCGTCGGTGCTGGTCAGCGCGTTAGGAAAGACGCACGACCCCCGCGCCGCGTCGCGGTTAATGGCGCTCACTGCAGCGACTACACCCTACCAGACACGCCTGGCGGCAATCGCGGCCCTCGGAAATCTGGGCGCGCCAGCGGCAGCGGCTACACTGAAAGCGCTGGCGCCGGATACTGATCCTGCGATTCGTGTGGCGTCGGCAAATGCGCTGGGCCTGCTGAAAGATCCGACGGCATTCGGAACTATTCAGCAGGTGTATGCCACGGCAAATCCTGCGGAGCGCAGTGGGTTGATCGCCGGGTTGGGGGCCTCTGGTGAACCGCGGGCCGTGGAAATGCTCTCTACGCTGCGAGCCGGGATGAATTCCTATCAGACGGGAGAGATTGCCCGGGCACTAAGCAACATCGCCGATGCCCGTGCGACACGCGTGCTGGTTGATATGGTGCGGAATGCACAATTCGGGTCGAATGTACGCAGCGTCGTCATGCGTGCTCTGGTGGACCGGCATGATCCGCTGGTCACGGATACATTGCTGGCGCTCCTTGGCGATCCTCGTTATGCGGACACCCCGGATGACTCGCGATATCCTGGTGTCCGTGAAATGACCGCCACGATGCTGGCAGAACGGCAGGATCCACGGATTATACCGGCGTTACTGGCCGCATTGCCGGTCGGCACGCTCCACGAACGCCTGGCCATCGCCCAGGCGCTCATAGCCCAGCACGCCACGCGCGCCACCACTGCGCTAACCGATGCACTGACGCAATTTCCCGGTGACCTTCGCTCCGCAACCGAAAAGCGTTGGCACGGTGCTGCTGGGGGAAAATGACGGCGTTTCCTAGCCGGTGATGCACAGACGAATTACTGTACCCACTGCATGAATTTTACCGTCGCGTCACGTATCGTGCAGTTAATGTCAACGGTTTGGGCCAGCGCGGCGAAGGCCTCCGCGGGCGTGATATTCGCACATTGAAGCGCGGGCGTCGGCAACGCGCGGGTCGCGTCATCGATTTGCAGGGTGATGCCGGGAACACCGGCGGCTTTGGCGACAGTCTCCGCGGCCTGCCCCAATGTGCCGGCGGGAATAGTCAGCGAAGTGCGGTTTTGCTGTAACGCCGCGATAGCCGCCCATACCGTGCGCTGTCCGCTTAGTCGGGCCAGCAAGGTGTCCATGGATTTCTGCGCGCCGGCCGGCAGTATCTTTTGTAATGCCCGTAAGTGTCGATCCGTGGTCAGATTCCACCCCAGGTTTACTTGCCAGGAAGCGCCGGTAGTTTTTCCCCCATCGATCTGCAGTACATACCCGGTCGTCGGAACAGATGCACCGGCGACTTCCGTACTGGTCATGTCACGCAGATATCCCGTTTTCGCCAGGTTCTCGATCAGCACTGTCGCCTCCGTTTCCGAGATTGCCGTCAGCGGATAGAAGATGTCGCGATCTACTTGTTCAATCGGCGCCACTTGCAGACGCAGACCATAAAATGGCTTATCTTGTTCCCCGCGATAGTTGAGCGCCAGGGAGAAGTGGACGATATCCTTCTTCAGTAACGTCTGCCGATGTGCGGTGAGGTTGAGCGGAACGACAATCCGCGGTGCAAAGACCTTGCCGGTCCAGAGCGGTGTCGGCGCCCCGGGAGGCGGAGGAGTGGGGAATTGTTGCGCATCCAGCAGGGCTGTGGTGTAGCACCCGCTGCCGCGAACTTTCCAGGTGCGAAAAAAGCCGGTGGCATCCATCAGACTGAAGCTCCCCTGTGGGGCATCGTTCGCCACGGATTGCGCATCATAATAGCCGGAAAGTGGGTAGGCGTGCGTTTCTCCCGGTTTCAGCGTCGTATACATTTCTTCCAGTTTCGCTTCACGTGAGCGGTCTGCGCCCCCGGAAAAGGGGATTTCCTGTCCATCATCACCAGTTACATACAACCCGGCATGGTACAGATTCCACGCGAAGATATTTAATGGTGTGGCGCCGGCGTTGCGTGCGTACCCAGTGAGTGTTATTCCAGGATCATCGGGGGTGGGGGAGGGTTCGGCATGTAAGGCGAGTTGCAGGCCGGTATTGACCGGACCCGCTTCCAGCATGGTGAAGGTCAACGGGTTACTGGCGACCACACCGCGGAACGCTCCGTTCGCTAACTGATCCTTTCCGTAGAGATAGCCATCGCCATGCGGACCTGGAGTATACGCGTAAAGAATACGCACCTGATATTTACCGGGACGCTGCAAGTAATAGATGTGTTCGCCAATGCGACCGGGAAAGGTCAGCGATTCCTGGGATGTCCAACGTTCACCTGGCTGCAGGATCGGAAAACTTTCTTGCCTGGGCGGCAACATTGAGCGCTCCCACTGAAAAGGTTTGGTCAGCACGCTGTTGCCCTCCGGGCCGGTCACCTGCGCCTGTAAATAAAAATAGGAGAGTCCATAGGTGTTCAACTTCAGTGGGGTCGCACCGGTATTGGTGAGGGTGAAGTTCAGGTGTGCGCCCACGACCTCATAATTCGGTTCGTCTATTGCGGTTCGGCCTCTCGTAACGGGATATGACAGCAAGACGTTCGTATCTGCTTGTACGCTCAACAGCAATGGGGCAGTTGGTGCGGCTGTCTGTGGGCGTCCGATACTGACACCGCCCAGCAGACACGTGAGCATGAACAAGTAACAACAACACCGCATAACGCACCTCGTCTCGAATAACTCCAAATTTTCGACGCATGTCAGGGGCAGAATGTTCCCCATACCCCGTTATTTTCGTGCCGGAACTGCTCCCTCTCGCGTGAGTTTCATTGCGGCATCTTTGTGTGCCAGGCTTTGTCGCGATTTTCTCGTGCGTTTCTTCTCGCGAAGAGCCGAATAATCGGCACTACGGCAGGACATTTTTGGCGGTTTCATAGCAGGTTCATGGCTTGTCGAAGGCAAATCTATATGTGCAGCAGCAAGGTGGATATAATTGGCGGTGGCTCGAAAGATTTCTGGATGATCGTGAGTGGTCGCCATGCCGGCGTCATTCTACAAATGAGCGTGAATCTGTCTGGCTTTGGGTTTGATGCGCCCCTGTCGGACCCCACACCGTCGCGCACGGCGATGACGCTGTGTTTCCAAATGACTTCGGTCGCCAGTGGCATCAACGCGCACTATCGCGACCATTGGCGGTAGTTGGTGCGCGGTGAAGGATTTTTTAAAAGGAGTAATCGTGAGCATACAGACTCGACGATTCGCACGCGCCGTTGACGGGGTTGACCCCGTTGCTGTTCCGCAACGCCGCCTGGCAACTGGCGCGCGCATGCCGGCCATCGGGATGGGCACTTTTGGGTCCGATCATGTCGAACCGGAACAATTTACCGATGCGGTAATTGGCGCCGCGGAAGTTGGCTACCGGCATTTTGATTGCGCGGCGGTATATGGCAACGAGGCGTTTGTCGGGCAGGCGCTCCACGCGATCATACAGGGGGGCGTGCTGCGCGACGAGCTCTGGATCACCTCCAAACTGTGGAACGATAAACACGCGGAAACCGACGTAATCCCGGCATTCCGACAATCGCTGAATGACCTGGGGCTCGATTACCTCGATTTATATCTGATCCATTGGCCGTTTCCTAATTTTCATCCGCCACACTGCGATGTCACCGCGCGCAGCAAAGACGCCAAACCGTATGTGCACGCGGACTATATGCGGACATGGCGGCAACTTGAGCTCCTGGTGGAGCTTGGTCTGGTGCGCCAGATCGGCACGTCAAACATGACGATTCCCAAACTGGAATTGCTTTTACGCGACGCTGTCATTCCGCCCGCAGTGAATGAGATGGAATTGCATCCGCATTTTCAGCAACCGGAGCTTTTTCAGTATTGCTGCGACCAGGACATCGTGCCCATCGGCTATTCGCCTATCGGCTCGCCAGCGCGCCCGGCACGTGATCGTACTCCGGACGACACGGTGGATATCGACGATCCGATTATCCGGGAGATTGCCCTGCGCCACAGTCTCCACCCGGCGGTGGTCTGTGTGAAATGGGCCGTGCAACGTGGTCAGGTGCCCATTCCAATGTCTGTGACGCGTCGTAATTACCTCGCAAATCTCAAAGCCGTAACCGAGGATCCGCTCACGGCATCGGAAATGCAGGCCATCGCCGGTCTTGATCGAGAGTGCCGGTTGATAAAAGGGCAAGTGTTTCTGTGGAGAGAAAATCAGCATTGGGAAGATTTGTGGGATCTCGATGGTACGATTCCTGGTTGAGTATTACACCGGCGTTTTGCCGGAATGATATGGGAAGGAACGGACAATGACGACAGCCGATACAATGACCGGGGTAGTGTTACCCGGCAACAGCACAGTTGCCTTCAAAGAGGTGGCCGTGCCCACGCCGGGATATGGACAGGTGCTGATTCGCATGAAGGCCTCATCCATCTGCGGCAGCGACATTCGCGCCATCTATCGCGAACACCTCGGGAAAGGGCCGGAGGGATACCAGGGGGTTATCGCCGGACACGAACCGTGCGGGCAAATTGCGCAAGTGGGCCCCGGATGCAAGCAGTTCCAACCCGGCGACCGCGTGGTAATTTATCATATCTCCGGCTGCGGGGTCTGCGATGAGTGCAAAAAGGGGTATATGATCTCCTGCCGCAGCCCGTTCCGCGCTGCGTATGGCTGGCAACGCGACGGGGGACACGCGCCGTATCTGCTGGCTGAGGAGAACACGTGCGTCAAGTTACCGGACAGTATGAGTTATGTTGACGGGGCGCTTTGTGCATGCGGCTTCGGGACTGCGTATGAAGCATTGCGACGGATGCAGGTAAGTGGACAGGATAATCTGCTGATCACCGGATTGGGCCCGGTCGGACTTGCGGCGGCGATGCTCGGGCGCGCGTTGGGGGCCGTACGGATCATCGGCACCGACCTGTCAGAGCAGCGGTTGGCATTGGCCGGCACTCTCGGACTGGTGGATCTCGCGGTGAAGGCGGATGACGCGGCGTTGGACACCATCATGCACTGCACGAGTGGGTGGGGGTGCGAAGCGAGTATCGACTGTTCCGGCGCCGCCCCGGCGCGCCTGTTGGCGTTGCAGGGAACACGCGATTGGGGGCGGTGCGCCTATGTCGGAGAAGGTGGTACGGTAAGTTTCGAGGTGTCGAAATACCTTATTCACAAGCAAATCACGCTCTTTGGGTCCTGGGTCACCTCCTTGTGCCACCTGGAAGAACTGGTCGAACGTATCGATCGCTGGGGAATCCATCCGGATCGCACCAGTGATGTACGCCTCCCGCTGACACAAGCCGCGGAAGCCTATCAACTCGCTGCCGGCGGGCAAACGGGGAAAGTGTGCATTGTATTTGATGCCTAGCAGCCCGCGGATAAAGTCTCGTCGGCGTTGACACCGACCTTTTCGCGTGATGCTTCACACAATATCTGCCGTCTATGCCTTCATAGAGTCGCAGATATAGTGTTCGCCTGACACGAAAATCTCGGCATCATCGCACAACGATACTTTATCCGCAGGCTGCTAGCCCGGATTATTCATGAACGGATTGACTGCCGGGCTAACTGTGGCATTATTCGAAATGTTATGAATAATGCAGGCTATCAGTCCGCGGATAAAGTCTCCTCGGCGCTGCTACCGATCTTTTCGCGTGATGCTTCACACTCTATCTGCCGTCTATGCCTTCATAGAGTAGCAGATAGAGTGTTCGCCTGACACGAAAATCTCGGCATCATCGCATAACGATACTTTATCCGCGGGCTGCTAGCCCGCTTTATTCGCGACGCGAATAAAGCTTTGGCTAACCGAAGCATTATTCACGTGTTCATGAATAATGCAGGCTGTGAAATCACGGCATGCGCCGTTTGCGATATGCGGCCGGACCAATGCCGAAGACGCGCTGGAAGAGTTTGGTGAAATGGTGGCGATCATAAAATCCGCATTGTTCGGCAATGCGTTCGATGCTGTCGTTCGCATGGTGCAGCAGGATAGAGGCCTTCTCTAATCGTTTGTGTTGCAGATACTCCAGTGGCGTCTGGTGGGTGTGCGCCTTAAACAGGCGCACGAAGGCTTTTGCGCTCATCGCGGCGATGGGCGCGAAATCTTCATTCGTCAATCGCTGGTCAAAGTGCTGGTCGATAAAATTCAGCACGGCCTTGATGCGTTCGTCGGTCTGTGGTGAAGGCCAGAGTTCATCCGGCACGTGGGATAATGCGAGATGCAGTAGCGCGCACAGCGCCAGGCTTTGCTGTCGATTGAGCTGTTGCCGGTTGTCTGCCATGGGGTGGAGTATTAGTTGGATGAGTTCGCGGCTCTGATTATCGATGGTGAAGGGGAAGATGTGCGCGCTGAGCGTATCATATGGCGTCCCGGCCAGGAAATGCGTGAAGAAGTGATGGACGATTCGGCCCCCACGGCGCGTCGGTTTCACCCACTCCCCGATTGGACACCCGATCATCAGATTATCTGTCTGCTCACCAGCGTCGGCGCCGGAAAAACGGGTGGTAAATGGTGTGTTCGGCGCAATGAGCAACAGGCATTCCGGCGTTAGTGCGAATCGTTCCTCCCTCAATTGCACCTCGGCCCCCGCTTCGCGATTCCAGTACAGACGCCAGTACGGAGCAGCCAGATTTGCATGATTCCATAACTGAACAACCCAATAATCAAAGCGCAGGATTTCCAGCCCGGCCGTATAGTAACCTTGCTGTGTTGTCGGCAATATGCCATCACGGTAAATGTGCATTTTATACATAAAATAGTTCTCGTGCGCCCTTGTGAATCCGTCGTATCCAGTCGATAGTATGGTACGCGTTACCCGGGTCCATGGTCAAGCGTAATCCCGGGATTGCACGCCATTTCACGCCAGATGAGGTGTTATTATGAGTCACGCCACTCAACTCCCTGCCGAGAGCACCGTGAAACCCACGGTCGTCACTTTCGGCGTCTGCGCCGCGGGCGACCCGCGCATTGATCAGGAAGCTCGACAGCGGACGGTGAACATTATACACACCATTGCCGAGATTATTGCCGCCAACGTCCGCCTGCCGGACGGTACGCCGGTTAACGTTGTCTGGTCGCCGATTCTCATTGACGGCGAACGTCAGGCGGATATTGTGGCCCGGCAATTTAAAGAGGCGGGAGTAAATGCCATCGTTTGCACACCGGACACCTGGGCATTTCCGCAATTGTCACTGATCAGCCTGCTCGCGCACTTTCCCACCGATACGCCGATCAATATTACCTGTGGCAATAGCGCCCCCAAACCGGGTGTCGTCTTTGCGCACGCGGTGAATGGCGCACTGGCGCAGTCCGGTCGCCTGACCCATTTGAACGTGGGGAGTTGGGCGGATACCGGTATGGAACCTGCCCCGTCGGCCGCTACGATCACTGCACTAGTGGACTGGTGTTATGCTGCCCTAACGGTCGTCGGGTTGAAGGGGCGGCGCGTCGTAGTGTTTGGACACGATTCCATGGGGATGGAAACCGCCCTGGCGCACATTATCCCCACCCGCAACGCCTTCGGGATAGAGATCACCCGTCTGGATATGAAATTACTCGCCGATATGGTGAACAAAGGCGCGTATGACAAGCACGAACTCAACGAATTCCGCGCTTGGCTCCAGCGGCAACTCGGATCACGTCTCGATCTTTCCCAAGCCGGCGCCGCAGAGAAACTGGATATTTCACTGGCCACATATCTGGTAATGCGAAATCTAATGGCTGATCTCAATGCGGTGGGCGGCGGCTTCATGAATCAACTGGAGTGGGGTAGCGACCCACGCGGCATCCCCATGCCGATCGTCGATCTGGGTGAATCGCTTTTCAACTCCACTTTCGATCATCGCGGCCCCAAAGCCCCGATGCCCTTCGCCACCGAAGCCGACGCACAAGGACTGCTGACGATGCTCTTCACCAGTTGGCTTTCCGGCGGAAATCCGCCGCTCTTTATGGATTTCCGTAAAGTGTGGGAAGCCGAAGAATTACGCGCGGTGGCCACTAAACTGAAAGTGCCATACTCGGATGCCGATATCTGGGCGCAGCGTGGCATTGTTGATGGTGACAATTCGGGCTCAGCCAGTCTGAACTGGTCCGCGCTGCCCGGCGCGTCCGTCGATGCGGTGATGAAACAGGTGAGCATGCCCAGCGCCGAGCCTGATTACTTCCCTGGCGGCGGCAACAGCGTCACCTTTATTTCCCCCGGTGGGATTGAAGGCATCGCGTGCCGGATGGCGTTCAGTCAATTGAACGGTATGTTCAGCATGTTTTGGGACGAAGCGTTCACCGTGGACTTGCCGGGCCCGCTGGCTGACATGGTCGCCAACAGCTCCAATGTCACCTGGCCGCATACCTGGGTGGTACCGAAACATGCCACGATGGTTGAATACAAGCAATATGCACCGGCCAATCACTTCCACATGATATGGAATCTGGCAGCTGCACGCCTGCAGTATTGGATGGACCTGACCAATGTTCTCTCGCTTGCCCCCTGGCAGGCCCGACCATCCTTCACGGAAGGCGTCGATCGTCCGCAACCGTTGCTCCATTTGCTCAATGGCGGTGAAAATGTCGCCAAGCAGATGCGTGCCAATCGTTAATCCGCTTCAATGATGAACACGTGACTTTTATCCGCGAGTTGCAATATCGCGCTCAGGGTATAAACGGGAAATCCTCTTCTCCCTATCGGGGAAGAGGATTTCCCGTTTTCACGTTTCCTCTCCATCACTACATTTCAACAAGGTTAATCGCAATTATTGGCGAAATTTACTTCATGACCGCAGCATTATCAACAGTCGGGAGTTTATTCATTGAGTTGACGCCGACCGTACCCGGGGAAACGCTGGTCACGGCGCGGCATTATACCCTGGTGGCCGGTGGTGCGGCGGCGAATGTGGTGTTTGCGCTGGCGCGACTGGGGGTGTCGGTGCGCTTTATCACCGCTGTGGGTAACGACGAGTTCGGACAACTGGCCACCGCGGAACTGGCATCCTTTGGCGTCGATACGTCAGGTGTGCGCCATGTCGTCGGACAACTCACCCCGGTAACCTTCTGCGCGGTTGACCTGCACGGTGGAAAATGCTTCCGCTTCTATCGGTCGCCAGGTCAGGCAACACCGATGCAGGCGCTGACCGCGGACGATTTTTCGGGGGTAGGGGAAAGCCAGCTGTTTGATTTCAGTGAAGGCAGCATCCGCGCTCCCGAACTGCGACCGCTCATTTTTCAGGCTGCAACATGCGCTCGTGCTCATGGTGCGCAGGTGCTATACGCAGTGAATTTGCGCCTCGCATCCTGGGGGATCGGGGAAGAAGAAATTATCGCGATTCAGCGCGCCGCTATTGGGTTGGCGGATATTGTGGTGTTGAATGATGAAGAAGTGCGCTTCATCACCGGGGAAAGCGGAGAAGTTGGTTTGCATATCCTGCAGGTGCTGGGTCCACGCGTCGTGGTGATGACTCGCGGCGGCGATGGAGAGATGCTGGCCCGTGTCGGGGATGTCACCTTGCACGTCCCGCCATACCTGGTGCCAGTGGTTTATGATGTCGGCGCCGGGGACACCTTTCACGCCGGTCTGGTCGCCGCGGCGCTGCACCGAGATCCCGTCACCATGGATGCAGAGGCGTGGCGCGCCGCTATTCAATTCGGCGCCGCTACCGCCGCAATTCGTGTTTCAACCTCCGCTGACCCTCATGATCTACCGGGTTATGACGATGTCACCGCCTGGATGTCGCTGCATGCATCAGGTGATAAGTGCGAAAGCGATTAATCCTTTTCTTCGCGAAACGAAGAAAGCTCCGGTTAGTCAATACATTATTCATGCGTTCATGAATAGTGCGGGCTACCCAGCCGAATGCGGTCGCAGCTCCGCTTCCGCCAGGAGATTGTCACCCCCCAACCAGCGGTCAATCAGGTCAGGCGTGTCAAAGGCCAGCATCGTGGCCTGACTCAAATCGACAAATTGGTACGGCAAGCCTCTCTTTTGAAGTGCATCCAGGATGCTGAACGCCAAACACTGGCTGATTAATGTTTGTTCTTGGATGATTTCGTATTGCTGTTGCCGGGTTGGGTCCTTGAAGCCAGCTATGCACGGCGCCGCATCGAGCACATTTCGCCCCCGGCAGCAGAGTGGGCGAACCGCATAGATACCGCAGCGTCCCGTGAGCAGGAAAGGGCAGGGGATGGTTTGGAGGAGTTGTTCGCTGACGGTTAACTTGCCGATGACAATTCGCCGCTCGTGCATACGTTGTCGAAGATCAGCTCGTTGATCTGGTGAAATGGCCGAAGAGTTGATATAGTGCACGATATTCAACACTTCAACGGGTGTGGGATGCACTGGACCATGACAACAATAGGCACAGCCCGCCTGGCACGCCGGCGAAATTTGTCGCTGCTGAAAGAGTACCTGGTGGAAATACGCGATCCCGGAGTCCGCGAAGTCATTGAGTGTTGTTACGGATCTTTGCAGGGAGTTGCTGGTGAGAGTATTCCCAGGCGCCTTGCCCATCACGTCTGCCACTTTCTCGCTACACGCGAGAAAGATGTCACGTGGGGCATGGGGGAATGTCGAGATGGTGTCCCGTCCTTCGTCTACAGTCACGGCTCAGCAACGGTGTCGCGCTAACCCGCATTCATAATGAACACATGAAAAATGCCTCGGGTAGCCCGCGATGAATGCTATTTCGCTTTCACCATACTGCCTTTGATCGTCAGGTTCATTTTTGCGGTGACCGGGGTCTGATCGTCTCCTACCACATTCACTACACTGGCCAGATTGTAGGTTTCCTTAAAAATCTCTCCGGCTTTCTCATCGAAAAACGTTGTGGCCGTACCTTTGATAGTCATGGACAGCGTCATTGTGGTATCGCCAAGACTGGCGATCTTCATCGTGAGTTTTGACACAGTGGTGTCGATATCCGCCGTGATGACCAGATAGGTTTTTCCATCGATGATTTTGGTGCCTTTCAGAGTATAATTGATGGTGACTTCGATCGTATTGCCAGAGCCGACGTCGAGTGTGTCCTTCCCGGTCCAGGTGTCGCCGATCGCAACATCGCCTGCAGGAAAGGCTATCCCATCGCCGGGATATTGCGTCAGGTTCAGGGCACTGTCTGCGGGACCGCCAAGGAGTTGCGGAGAATCCCCTGTCACTTTAATATCACTGACCTTCCCTTGCGGGGTGCGGTTGTAGGCAATACTGAAAGAAGGCAGCTTTTCATCAAGCGTCTGGGGGTCATCACCACCGGAGAGTCCGGAAATTTTCACATGGATGTTGCCGCTTTTGTCGGTCGTGGCAATGGCGGCTTTTCCGTTGTCGACGGCGGTTACTTTCTCCTGGGTCACTTTGGTTAATGTGGCGGTCAGTGGAGCGGATATCCCCAGGGTTTCCGCGTTGCCATTTATCGTCAGGTCTGTTTTGTATGTTCGCGTCATGCCCACGGTATCGTTAAAGGCGATACGATACGCCTGTGCCGTCAATGTGCACACAATGCCGAGTACCATCAGTGCCAGGAAATTCCAGATACGCATAGCGGCCTCCTTGTTGGGTTAATTTGCCATGGTTCCTATGACAGCTCTATTCTATCCGAATACCACATGTCCTGCACGGCGAAACCTCGGCTGTTGCGACATGGGACAGCTCTGGCAAACCGAAGCATTATTCATGAATAATGCGGGTTAGCGTAATGTCGCGCCAACTTCCTCAACCAGCGCGCGTCGAATCGTCTGCATCGTGGCATCCACGTCTTCATCGGCCAGTGTTCGGTCTGCGGCACGGAAAGTGATGCGGTAAGCCAGGCTGATCTGGTCTTCTGGGATATTGACTCCCTGGTAGACATCGAATAAGGCTACCGATTCAGCCAGGTTGCCGGCTGCGGCGGTGATGACGGTGTGCACCTGTCCGGCGGGCAGGCGGCGCGATATCAGAAACGCGATATCGCGATCGACAGCCGGGAAACGGGACAGCGCCGGTTTTGATCGCTCATTCGTTACCAGATCCATAAGTGCATCCACGCTGATTTCCGCCAGGAAAGCGCGACCGGGCAGATCAAAGTTTTTCACTACTCGCGGATGTACTTCGCCCAAAATGGCCAATTGGGTGTCCGCACAGCGCAGGACTGCGGTGCGGCCCGGATGCAGCGTTGGATGTGTTGTCGTTGCGAAGGTGACTGGAGGAATTCCGAGATCTGTGATGAATTGCTCGATGATACCTTTCATCCAGAAGAAGTCGACTTCTTGCTCACCACCGTTCCAGAGTGCACTCCAGGGACGCCCCATTAAGGCGATGCCGACAGTGCGCCGTTCCCGGGGGAGTTTTTCTGCCTGTTGCACGCGGATATCAACATCAACACGTCGTTCTTGTGGTGCGTAATTGTAGCGCAACCCGCCACCGGTATTGCGAAAGGTACGCCCAATTTCAAAAATCTGTACATTGTCCAGGTTGCGCCGGGCGTTGTTACGCAATGACTCTAACATTGAAACGAACATGGAGGGACGCAGGTGGGTGTATTCTTCTGACTTGGGATTTTTCAGCGCTACCACCTCCGCACGTTCCGGTGCATCCGTCGGCAGCAACATCTGGTCGAGTAACCGGTAATCGAAGAGCGTATACGACAGCCCTTCAAAGAGGCCGGCAGCCGTGAGCAATTCACGCACATGGTCTTCAAATTCGATTTCCGGCGCCACACGCGCCGCGCGCACAATATGCCCGGGCACGGTAGTGGGGATATGCTCATACCCGGTGATGCGCGCCACTTCCTCGATCAAGTCCATCTCTTCGATCAGGTCAGGACGGAAAGAGGGAATGGCCACGTGAAAATCGTCTCCGACCTGCGTGACGCCCATTTCCAATGCACGTAATACGGCAGCCATCTCCGCACCAGGGATGTGGGTACCGAGGACGGCATTGACGCGCGTCGGACGCAGCACAATGGTGCGCAGCGACGGCAACGGTTGTGCGAAATCGATTATCCCGGTCGCAATCGCGCCTCCGGCCCAGTCGCGGATCAATTGCGCGGCACGATCCACGGCGCGGACGGTGCCGTCGGGGTCGACAATACGTTCGAAACGGTAAGAGGATTCCGTACTCATGCTGTTGGCGCGCGCTGTTTTTCGGATGGCAGAACGGTCGAAATGTGCGGATTCCAGTAATATATTCGTCGTTTGATCGGTGACTTCCGTATTCAGTCCGCCCATAATCCCCGCCAGCGCGACCGCGCGTTGGGGATCAGCGATCACCAACATGTTGGGGGACAATATATGGGCAACACCATCTAGCGTCGTGAATGCTTCGTTGGGGCGCGCACGGCGCACCACTATAGTCTGCTCGGTCAAGGTCGCGAGATCAAAGGCATGCAAGGGTTGACCCAATTCGAGCATGACGTAATTCGTGGCATCCACGACATTGTTGATGGGACGCACCCCCGCGGCGATCAATCGGAACTGTACCCATTCCGGCGATGGGCCGATAGTGACCCCCAGGATCACACGCGCGCTATACCGCGGACACAGATCCGCGGCCTCAACAACTACCCTGGCCTGCGTATGTATGTCCGGACCATCCTCAGTTACGGCGATGGGGGGATGCGTGACCTGAGTGCGTGTCAACGCCGCCACTTCGCGCGCGATGCCGACCAGACTCAAAGCATCGCCGCGATTCGAGGTCACGCTGACATCCATGACGGATTCGCCGTCAACCTCCAGTATTTCTTCCACTTCAAAACCGGCCATGGTCAGGCGTTCGGCTGTTTCTGCCACCGGGAAAGAAACCGGCACTAACTCACGCAACCATCCATATGGGACACGCATGTAGATCAACCTCGACTTTATTTGGTATCTGTGGTGGGCGGTGTGGCAACCTTTGCAGTGGCTTGCGGTTCCGATTCATCAGCAGATGATTCTTCTTTCATGCCGCACACAAACTGCCACAGGTGGATAACGATAATCGCCGCCAGGCAAGAGCCGATGACAATCACTACCGGCGTCCAGGAACCCGTGACGGCATAGAGTGGTGCGATCATGGCCAGCACCACGACGAGTCCCACAAAGCGCGCAAAGGCCGGTGGAAATACAGAGGGGAGAGTCTCGGCCAGACCGAAGAGGGCAACCCCGGCAATCGCCGTCACCATTGCTTCCAAGCTCGCGGGAGTCAGGATTGTCTCCATATCGCCTCCTGCACCATTATAGCCGGAGAATCCTGGCGTCGCAAGGTAACCTGCTGTTATCAGGAGCGTTTGACCGCTTCATGCCAGATTGCGGTTTTAATATTCTGCACAATAAGTGACCCCAGGGCATTCAACGTCATTCCCCTGGTGTTCGCATCGGCCTGAGTGAGGGCGATCACTGGCACAGTGCGCAGGTTAATGTAGAGCATTCCATCATGGATGTCGTCATCAACTTCATATTGTTGGATGTAGTCCTTGAGCAGACGTTTATTGATGGCCAAAGCGGCTTCCGCGGCGCGCGTCGTCGGGTCCATGTCAGTCGCCGTTGTAGTATAGGTGAACAAGTTGACGTCGCCCAAGCGCAGTACTGTTCCGTCGGCACTCCCTTTCAGGGGCGGGACAACCTTTGCACGGAAATTCACCACCGCCCAGAGGTTAATGGGGATATGGAGTTCCTTAAATTTTTGTTCCAGCAGTTTACGGCGTTCGTCAGAATAGGGGTGGGTTTTTAAATAACCCAGTTCGACGGTGGGGTGGTGTTCCTCGATCTGGCGGAATCCGAGGATCACGGAATATAAACCGACCGGGTTGTATTTCTTCAGCTTGTCCAGATAGGTAACAGCATTGGCATCCGCTTCGGCTTCCAGCGTGGTGGTATATCCATTCACTAATGCCTGCTTGACTAATTCGCTCATCGTCAGGAGTTGCCCGGCATTGACGGCGTCTCCTTTATTGGCATAAATTGCGGCAATCAGGGTGACGATTTGCATCATGCTGGCTTTGGATTCGCGCTCCATGAGTTTTTTAACATGGCGGAGTGAGTTGTGGGCAATTTCGTGCGCCAGCACACCGGCCAGTTCGTCATCACTCTCGACGGCATCCAACAGGCCTTTGGTAACATACACCGTGCCTCCCGGGATCGATTCGGCATTCAATGCCGGTGTATCCAGAATCTTGCAGGTGTAAATTACATCTGGTCGCTGCGTCATCGGGGCAATGTCGGCGACGATAGCGTTGAGTCGCGCGAGTGCTTTATCATCCTTGACCAATTTACAGTCATGTTCGATTTGTTCGGCAGTCCGTTTGCCCAACTCCGCTTCCGCTGGGGTGGTCGCCGTAGGACTGGTTGGCGGAGTCACTTTCTCATTTCCCCACACCGGCAATATCGATAACGGCAGGAGGCAACACAACAACAGCAGGATTCTCCGCATATCCCAATCCTTTCCGGATGTAGTATACCACAGCCTGATCGCGGATAACCGTGTCCAAACGGTGGAGTGTGGAAGTACGCCAGCATTGGGGATGGTGATTATTGCAGCGCGGAATATGTCGTGACAACTTTAGCGGCGGTTCGGGGCGTGGACGCTTGAACGTGAGTTCGAACAGCAGCAGCGATGCCTTCCGCGTCAAGTCCGGCACGGTTCAGGAGAACCGTACGTGGTCCTTGCGCGATAAACGTATCGGGAAGGCCAAGTGGGAGGAGGGGGGTCTGGATGCCGGCAGCGACTAAAGATTCCCACACCGCGGCGCCGAATCCCCCCGCGACGACATTCTCTTCAATCGTACAGATACAAGGGGTTAGACGCGCGGTCTCGTGCAAGGTGGCGGTGTCCAGCGGTTTGACAAATCGTGCGTTGATGACTGTCGCGTGAATTCCTTGTTGGGCCAATAACTCCGCGGCGCGGAGCGTGGGTTCCACCATTGAACCAAGCGCAAAGAGCGCGACGTCGCCCCCCGTACGCAACACCGCAGCGCGACCGGTAGGAATACCCGCGAGGTCGCCGGCTTCCGCTAACGGCAGTGTTCCTTTGGGATAGCGAATGGCGTAAGGACCATCCTGGGCGAGTGCCGCAGTGAGCATGGCATCAAGCTCGAGTTGCGTGGCAGGCGCCGCCAGGGTCAGGTGAGGGATATGGCGCAAATACGACAGGTCGAACACGCCATGGTGCGTGGGGCCATCTTCTCCCACGACACCCGCTCGATCTAATACCAATGTCACCGGAAGACGCTGCATGCTGATATCGTGTATGATTTGATCATACGCGCGCTGCAAAAAGGTCGAGTAAATTACTGCGACGGGTCGCAACCCTTCACAGGCCATGCCGGCAGCCAGAGTGACAGCATGCTCTTCCGCCATGCCCACATCAAAAAAGCGCGCCGGATATCTGTTGCGGAATTCCGCCAGTCCGGTACCGTCGCACATCGCGGCGGTGATCGCGACCACGCGCGGGTCATTGTCCGCCAGGCGGCACAGTGAGCGTCCAAAGGCTTCCGTGCAGGTGTCCGTGCTCATTTCCGAGAGTGGTTCCCCGGTTTCTACGTCAAAAGCCGGCACGCCATGGAGTCGTGAACAGTGTGTCTCGGCCGGCGTATACCCTTTCCCTTTCGTCGTCAATACGTGGAGCAATACCGGTCCTTTCACCGCGTCGGCATGTTGCAGTGCATCCAGCAACAACGGTAAATTGTGGCCATTAACCGGGCCGAAATAGGTGAATCCCCATTCTTCGAAGAGCATGCCCGGGATGAAGATCGTCTTCACGCTGGATTTAAGACGTTCCACCATGCCGACTACCGTATCGCCACCCGGCAAGCGTTGCATCAAGGCCTCGAATTGCGCCTTAGCCCGTCGATAACTCGGTTCACTGCGCGCACGACTGAGGTAGCGCGCCATGGCCCCAACATTCGGAGAGATCGCCATGGCGTTATCATTCAACACCACCAACAGATCAGTTGCTGCATGTCCGGCATCATTCAAAGCTTCGAGTGCCATGCCCGAGGTTAGCGCACCATCGCCAATAATTGCGACCACACGGCCGGGCTTTCCCTGGAGTGCGCGGGCACGCGCCATACCCAGGGCCGCGGAGATGGAGGTACCGCCATGGCCGGCATCAAACGCGTCGTGGACGCTCTCTTCACGTTTTGCGAAACCGGATAAACCATCTAACTGGCGCAATGTTGCGAACAGGTCGCGTCGACCGGTGAGGAGTTTGTGGGTATATATCTGGTGGCTGACATCCCACACCAGGCGGTCACGGGGGCTATCGAAGAGGTAATGCAGGGCAATGGTTAACTCGACGACGCCAAGATTCGCGCCTAGATGCCCACCGGTTTTGGCCAACGATTCCAACAGGAAGGCACGAATTTCTGTGGCGAGTTGTGGAAGTTGGTCCCGAGAGAGCTGCTGCAGGTCAGACGGACTCTGGATGTGTGCCAGTAAAGATGTCACGCGTAGTGTATGCCTCTCGTGATGGTCTCAGTCCGCCGCTTTACCCGACAGTAATAATGTCCGTCGCCGGTGGAGGAGTTATCTATTATAAACCTCTTCCGCCGATGTGGGAACTGCCAACTTTACATTGTGTTTTTCCAACAGATGTCGTATCATGCGCAACAATATGACATGCCCGGCGCCTGAGCGATTTCAGCCAGCAATGATATCTGAGGTGCATCATGCAATTCCATGAGTCCGTGCCATCCCATCGCCTTTATCGCGTGTTCATTCGACATGATGAAGGCGCGCATTGCCAGGATTGTGGGGATTTGATCATACCCACCGCACAATGCCGTCATGATTGGTATTTCTGCTCGCGCTGTGGTGTTCTGCATAAGCTATGCACCTATTGTCGGCAGCAACGGACATGCCGGGCGTGTGGACGCGGACTGTTGCTCAGTGTCGCGGAAATGCGTTTTCCCTGGTGGTGGCTTGCTCGCGGGTTTTGGCGCGTACGTGCGGACATTCAGCACTGGCAGCGTGAGACTCCACGCGAGACCCTGTATCCGCGGATTCTTGTTGCCGAATGGTAACCAAACTTGTCCGTAGTCTGCAATGAACTCTTCCGGCCGAGTGGATGAACGCGGGTCAGTTGCCGTCTTCCGGCATCAACAACGGCGATAACCGCGTCTTTAGGTGTTGACGAGCCCGGTATGCACGGACACGCGCAGCTTCTTCGCTGATACCCGTGATCGCGCCGATTTCTTTGAAACTGAAACCCTGATATTCACGCAACACGATGATCATTCGGAGATCGTCAGGCAATTCGGCAATCGCGCCACGCACTGCAGTAGTGAGAGCCCGGCGTTCCGTCGCGATATCCGGTGCTTCATCCGGGGTGGAGTGTGGAAGGGCCTCTATTTCATTCTCGCACTGCGGACAATGAGCTTCGCGACGTAACAGATCAATGGCTAGATGGTGCGCGATGGTAAAGAGCCAGGTAGCAAAAAGATAGTTTTGCTTATATTGCCGCCGCCGGTCAAAGACACGAATAAACGTGTCCTGCAGCACGTCTTCGGCGGTTGCCCGGCGCTGCAGGACACGGTATAGAAAATTGAACAGGGGTTGTTTGAAGCGCTCGAACAGTATTCCGAGTGCTTGCATATCCCCGTTGGCCACCCTGACCATCAATGCTTCATCCGCGGCATCGGCGGGCATACCCCTCCTCTGGTCCTCGTTCGTGATTTCGAGCGGCTGGTTCCTTGTTGATTAAAGCTTTGACGTTGGTAATGGCTTAATAGTTCCTATCCAACCTGCGTTATTCGCGCGCAAATAACGCAGGTTAGTGATTTCCCTTCGTAAAAGTAAACCCCTGTTTTTGGGCCTGCTTCCGTAGTGCGGAACTAATAGCGGTCTGTAGCGTGCTGGTTACGGCTATGCCACGTTTCTTCATGGCCTGAGTAAGAAATGCCGTCCGCGCAGTGTTCGTGTGGGCGATCTGCTGGCGCAACTGCGTGCGGGCCGCCGCCTGTTTTTCGATATAGGCACGTCGTTCCCTTGGCGTTTGTTTCTGCATCACCAGGGGCAAATCTGCCAGCTTCACCTTCGCCAACTTCACGGTATTGTTTTGCACAGCATCGACTAGATCCCAACTTGCATTCGAATATTGTGCGCTGGCCTTAGCGGCGACGCGTGAGGAAGATGTGCCGACCGACGCGTGCAAGGCATTGGTATCCTGGAGATTCTGATTGCGCTGCCCGACACTTCCCTGGCGACCGTAAGGGATATAGGTGTTGTTCAACGCCGTATTCAATTTCTGCAAGGTGGTATCATGTGGCGTGGGGATGACGGGCTCGTGTTGATTCGCATCGATGAACGAGTAAGAGCCATCCGCCAATAATGCGCCTTGCTGCCATCCGCCGCTTATGCCTTCTTGCTCACTTCCGCAGTGTATGGTATTCACCGTAATCCCTTTTGCAATGGCCGACTTGCAGGAGACGTGATAATCGACGTGTCCCTGCGTGAAGGGTTCGTTACCGGCGATGAAAATGAGCTTCATCACCTCGGATTTCGGACTCCAGCTCAGCGAATCAGTGGCGACTTTGATGACCTGGCCGCAGTATTCCTGTCCGCCCATAGTGGTCAGTCCGAAGAGCTTTTCGGAGACTTTATCCAGGTCAATAGTGAAAGGAAGCACCTGACGGATATATCCATCTTTGACCGCCAGCCGGTCATTGCCGTATTCATAGAGTGCGATCTGTAATTCCGGACTCTGTCCATGGCGCGCTGTCCCCGAGAGTTCATTGACGATGTTCCAGAGTTGCGTACGCGCCTGATTGATCAACCCATCCATACTGTTACTGGTGTCCAACAGAATGGCCAGCTGAATTTCCGGTTTGCCCGTGGAAACCGGCATCGCGGCCACCGCATTGGTCATTCCAATAGTAAGCAGCACCAGCCCAACTATCCATACCCAGCAGATCTTCATCACGTCTTCTCCTTGTCGCAAAACTCCAAAGTGGCTTTGGAGACCATTATACTGATAGTACGGCTAACGGGGGAAAACGTTACAAGCCGCGATCCCGGACTTTGGAACACGCTCAAGTAATAAGTAATGCTGGCGGTGAGGGTGTCTGACGCAACACACCGCCTTGTGAAGTTGCTATACTACTCGGAAGTATGGTTAATGCACCACAGCTTCATTCACCTGGAGATGCCGTTATCTGCATCGGCAATTGTTGCTTCGCGCGCGGCGCCTGGCCCATTATTGACCCGATGATGCGTGTGGCGACACGAAAAATGGCTGCATTGGCGCGCAGCGCACTTGTGGCGGCCGGATATCGAGTTCGTGTCATCGACCATGCGGCAAAGTCGGATATCGAAACGGCATTGACTGTATTGGCCACCGAGGCCTTTGTCTTTATCGGCCATGGCGAGGCATCATTTCTGATTGACGTGAATCATGAAAACATCCAGGAGTGGGAAATGCTTGAGTGGCTCGGGGCGCGTGGGGATCGATCGCCGCGCACGCTCGCGGTGCTCTGGCTCTTCGCCTGCCGCGCCGGCAATATGCACGGGTTTCCGGCGCGCAACTTTTTTGGCGTAACTGATGACTTGTTTTTCACCTGGTTGAGTTTTGACCACCGCATTCGCCGGCATATCGAAAACTATCGGCAAATTCCGTAAGAAGTATGGCGAAACCGTCGGTTTGTGATCATCGCGTATTTCGCCCGCACATTTCCTCTGTTGCTTCGGCAGGCTGGGGCACGCACATGGCGAATAGGAGATTAGCGGGAGGATGGCATGCGTACCCAGATTTGGATTTATGTCACGGCAACACTGGTGGTAGTGTTAGTCGCGCTGTTCTTTTTTTTGCATAAGTCGCAGCGTTCTGACTCCACGGAACCCTATGTCGATCTCCGGCATCAGACACGCCTGCGTGTCGTGGTCCGGCGCGATCCAGCCAATGTTTCCATCGATTCACGCCTCATCGCTGCGGCCAATAATTTCGCCTTCCGCCTGATGAAGGACAAAGCAGCACAGCATCCTGGGGCCAATCTTCTGGTGGCCCCCGCGGTACTGGAACAATCGCTTTGCATGGCTATGAATGGCGCCAGTGGCGCTACGCGGCAGGCTATCACTACTGCACTCGGTGTGCAGGGCATCAAAGACGATGATCTGAACATTGCCAATACCACCCTGCTCGAAATGTTGCGACGACCGGATTATAATGCCGGCATTTTGCCCGTCTATGGATTATGGGTTCCGCTCAATGTCAAACCGACGACCGCATACATTCAGCAGGTTACCGATCTCTTTTCCGCGGAAGTACACCCTATCGATTTCACCAGTAAAGACGCACGCGCACAGCTTGATGAATGGGTAAAAAACCAGACGGTGGGGAAGGTCGATCATTTAGTGCCCGCCGGAGAACCGTTAAATGCAAACGGCATGCTCCTCTGCAGCGTCGCCACCATGAATGCCGCCTGGCAAGATCAGTTTTCACCAATTGACTCAGCGCTGATGCCGTTCACCGCGGCAGACGGCGCGCAGGCTGTAGTGCCCATGTTGCGCCGTACCGGCATGTATGATTACTGTGCGAATGAGCAGTTCCAGGCCGTCGGCATACCATATGCGCAAGGGCGATTGAGTTTATATATTATTTTGCCGGCGAAAGGGATCAAACTCGAGCAATTCGAGGCCGCACTTTCAGATAAGGTATGGGAGTCGTGGATGTCGAGTTTCGAGGAGAAACGTGTAATGTTGGCGTTGCCGCGCTTTACGCTGCACCAAAATGTGGATATCAGCGCTACGCTGCGTACACTGGGGTTGGGGAAGGCCTTCACCGCGGGGCAAGCACAATTCACGGATCTGAGCAGTATCCCAGGGCTGGCACTCGCGCAAGTACGCCATATTGCCCACCTGGAAACATGTGAGCAAGGAACAGCAGCTGCTGCGGATTTTGCCGATCCAGTTCTTTCTCCCGAAGACCCAGCCAAGAAGAAATGGACGCCTACGATCATGACTATTGACCGTCCCTTTTTTCTCGCTGTGCGCGAACGGAGTTCCGGTGTGCTGTTTTACATTGGGTCAGTGTCGCACGTGCAGTAGCCCGCGGTATCCGCGAAGCGGATAGCACTTTGACTCAGAATCATGATGTATAAACCTCCGCAGGATATGGCCTTCAGCACACGATCGATACAAGGTAGGAAATCGCCATGTCAGTTGATACGCAAGCATCTGATGCTCCGTTGCGCCCCTCGCAAACGGTCAATTGGTCTCTGACCGTCAGCAACCTGCTCCTGGTCGTCCTCTCTGCGCTACTCACCGCGCTGGCCTTTCCACCAACCGAGTGGTGGCCGCTGGCTTGGTGCGGACTGACGCCGTTGCTCCTGGCATTGCACCGCACGACGACCGTGCGTGCCGCCGGCTGGCTGACTCTCTTCTGGGGTTTGCTGTTCACCGCGGTCACTCTGCATTGGATGCCGCACATCTTTTCCACGGCCACTATTGGTGTGTATTTGCTCATGTGCCTGCCCTGGGTGCTCTTTGGTCTTGGGTATCGCCTGTTGGTGACGCGACACTCGTCGCTGCTGCTCATTTTGTTCGCGCCCATCCTCTGGACAGCGATCGATTGGGTGCGTTGTGAAGGATGGTATTTTCAATTTTCCTGGTTGCAATTGGGTTTTACTCAGGTCCCCTGGACTCCAATGCATACTTGCTATACGCTTATCGGCACTTACGGCGTCACGTTCCTCATCCTCTTCGTCAACGCGGCTATCGCCACTATATGGATCACTAAGCCGGAGGAACGTCGGCAATGTCGTCGGACGATTGTTACCGTGCTATCGATCATGCTGGGGATGTTGGTGTTGCTGGGGGTATGGGAAGGTTATCTCGCGCTCGCCGAAGGTCAAACGCAGCGCGTCTGGCGACACCCACAGCTGCAACCGACGCCGGTGCTTATTGTGCAGGATGAACAGGGTGGGGTTGATAAACTACTGACACTCACCCGGCAATTTTCCACAGAGCATCGCGCGGACACCACACCCATGCTGATCGTCTGGCCGGAATACGCCATTCCGGCCTTCCTGCGGGACAACCTGCGCCAACTGAATGAGGTGCAGGAAGAGGCACGTGCAATGCACGCTACGCTGGTTCTTGGATGCAAAGAAACGGCCCCTTCCGGGGCGCCATGCGATCCGCTGCGCCGACACGCGATGTTAGAGACGGAAGGCAAGCTCTTTTACAATACCGCGCTGGTAATCGGACCCGATGGGACGATCCTCGGCGCATACCATAAAGCACATCCGATCCAGCTGTTCTCTGATGGCGTGCCCGGAACCGATTTCTCACGTATCGATACGCCTTCCGGTTTGTTGGGTATTTCGATCTGTTATGATTTCGATTATGCCTGGGGACCATTGCTAGAAGTACGCGACGGCGCTGAATTGCTCGTCGTTCCAACCTTCGATGATCTGGCCTGGACCCCGCTGCAACACCTGCAACATTCGCGGATGGTCCAGGCGCGCGCCGCCGAACTCGGGCGCTGGGTTGCCCGCGCCACCTCGTCCGGCATATCACAGATCATTTCACCACATGGCGAGGTGGTCAACAGCATCCCTATCGGCGTTTCTGCGGCTCTGCTGGGTCAGGTCACACCCAGTCATCTTCGCACCCCATATGTGCTCTTTACCTGGATGCTCCCGCACGCTTGCCTTCTCCTCAGCATCTTCGGGTCTGTCGTTCTGCTGGTAAGTACTATCCGTGCTCGCAAGGCACATCAAGTCTCTGATGTTTCTATCGCGGCAGGTGAAATCAAGGAACCTGACGGTTCGATGGCCGTGCATGATGACAGCGATATGCGGCAGGAGCGGTGACTCTCTGCGAGTTAAGGATATCCGTGCCGTATTATTATTGAAGAGAATACGCTCTTTTCTATTTTCACGCTTGCAGGCGGCAGGCATTCATCAGACAACGGCGAATACGATTTCCAACTCCATCAACTGCGAGGTGTCCCTTATGCCGCAACCGCAATTTGAGGTTGTTCCTCTCGGCAATCAGTGCTATACGATCAACGATAATGGCCGAACCGTCGCGACGATTTCCAGCCAGGGATTTATCGATTGGTTGCTGCATTCTCCCTTACAGCCCGGTCCGTTGGTTACAGAAATCATCAAAGAAACGCATCTTTGCTACACTCTGGGATTAAAGATGCAGTTGAATGTGCTGACCCCGGCCACGAATCTCACGGCGTTCTCCTACCAACTCGAAGAGGACAACGCGTGTGTGGTATTAATTGGCGAGGGATTATCAGCGGACGGTCATTTTTCCTCGCGGACGGTGGCCACGTTAGCTGTGAACCGTACTGCCAGTGGATATTACTGGCAATTCGCGACGACGATATCGTGCGTCGACGGTCCGGCGACGTTGCACGGCATCGAGTATAACAATGTCTATCCACGCAACACCGGTTGCTGTATGCTCTATACCCCGCGGAAAGAATACTCCTGCACGTTAATGACTGATAGCGATGGAGTGATCTGGCGTTTTCCGCATCAACACATGATGCATTATTCTGTAAAAATCTCCCAATTAGAGTTTGCCACCGGCACGATGGCCGGCTTTTTTGGGGAACCGGCGCCGGCGGGGTATCCCGTGGTGACGGTGCTGGACAGCGATTTGCCCCCGGACTGGGCTATTTGCGATATGTATTATGATCTGCACTGTATGGCGAGAATTTCTGGAACCGTACAAACTGGCGAATCCTGGAACTTCCGTTATGAAATCAAGTATCTGGATGACGTGGATGCGTCTCCCCTGCTGCTGAAGTCTCAACCTGTTCGTGTTACGTTGGACGATTGGGAGATTCACGATTACCCGCGGCTGGAACTCGGTATGAATGCATTCACCCGCGGCGTCGATATCGACAGACCCGATGATGCTTCAGGATTCCGGCAACGTCCCCCCCAATTGGTGTGGGATCGCGCAGTGGGCCATCGCACGCGCGGCGCGTTGCGCATCACCAATACCGTCGCTGAAGAGACCGTGTGGTCCGCCGAACCACCCACGCAGATTCCGCCCAACACCCGCTTGAATATCACGGCGAAAGTAAAAACTGATGGGGTCGTTGGTACGGGGTTGTTCATACGCGTACGGTACCATACCTTCCATTGGTATCCCACCCCGCATATAGAGTGGCCGCTGACGTTAGCGTCGCCGCCAGTTACCGGCACGACGGATGGCTGGGTGCAGGTTTCCGTCCCGGAACTCCAGGTGCCGTCGGAAGAGTTTGATTACCTCATCTGGATCGACGTCATCCTCGATGGACAGGGTGTCGCCTGGCTAACTGATGTGGACATCGATTTGCAGTATGACCAACTTATACCACCGAGTCTGGAAGAAGGCGGACAGGCGCGCAAGACGACAGCCAGCGCGCTGAGCCGACGACTGGCCGGTTCCGGTCCCGTCCGCTGATAGAGTCCTGCACATCGGCGACTGTCGTGCAGCTCACGTGATACCTGATGTCTCGCTTGAGGAGTGCCCAGGGGCGCTATTTATCCCCCTCGTTACGTGTATTGAAAGGATAATCGGAGATGACTACCTTGACTTGCGCGAAGTCGTTGCAATATCGGCCGGATTGGTTGGAGGCGCGCGAACGCCTTATTCACTGGTGGAACGGTGGGGATATCGGACGCCCCCTCATGCAAGTCGTGGTTTCGCGTCCGGAACCCTGGGAAGAGATGCCAACACTATCTGAACCGGATGGGTGGATCACAGACTACTCGACGTCGGATTACGCCTATCGCATTCATCTGGCACTTACGCGCTGTTTGACGACCACTTATCTTGGCGAGGCCGTGCCGGCCCAGTCGCCGGGTGATCTGGCGCCGAACTGCCTGGCCTTATACCTGGGATGCAGCGGACATGAAATGCCCGGAACTGTATGGTGCGCACCGTTTCTTTCCACGTTGGAAGATGCGCGTTTTCCTTATAATCCTGAGAACTTCTACTGGCAGTTCAGCCAGCGCGCTTTCCGTGAAATTGCTCGGAAAGGTCAGGGAAAATTTCTGCAGCAGTTTCCCGATCTCATCGAGGGATTGGATACGCTGGCGGCTATCCGCGGCACCGAAGAGCTGTTGGAAGACTTGATCGAACATCCTGACTGGGTGCATGCCGCATTGCGCCAGGTGACGGACCGGTACTTCCATTACTACGACATCTTGTATGACATTATCCGCGATGACGTGGGCGGGAGTGTGTTCTGGGCCTGGGCGCCCGGACGCATGGCCAAGTTCCAATGCGACTTTTCCGCGATGATCTCGCCGGCCATGTTTGGCGAATTCATGGTGCCGGTGCTCACCGAGATGACCGAACGGGTCAACTACAGCATGTATCACTGGGATGGCCCGGGCGCGTTGGCGCATCTGGAGCATCTGCTCTCCATCCCGCGCTTGAATATGATCCAATGGACGCCGGGCGCCGGCGCTGAACCGTGCTGGCACCAGTGCTGGTGGCCGTATTACCACCGTATCATCAATGGCGGCAAGAAAGTCTTTGTCTTCGGTTTTGACGATGTCGCTCAGCTCCATGCCTTGCGCAAGGAATTCGGCGTCGACTGCAAGCAATTTATGATTTCTACCGGCGCACGCGATCAACGGCAGGCCGAAGAATTTATTGCCGAGATGACGTTTTAGTCAGAGCTTTATTCGCTCTGCGGACATCGCTTTGGCTCGCCAGGCATAGGCGTGTCCTCCCGCGTGACTACTCTGGTGGTAATGCGGGCTGGATTCTCCCAATGAAACACAGTATACTCACATCCGGAATTCGTCACGAAGGATTGTTACATGCCAGCAACAACGATGGAGCAATTGGTCTCGCTGTGCAAGCGGCGCGGATTTATTTTTGCCGGGAGTGATCTCTACGGTGGTCTGCAAGGCACCTACGATTACGGACCGCTGGGTGTCGAGTTGAAGAACAACATCAAACAAGCATGGTGGCGTGCGAATGTCTACGAGCGCGACGACATGGAAGGGATCGATTGCTCGATTTTAATGAATCGCCTGGTGTGGAAATATTCCGGTCACGAGGATACATTTGTCGATCCGATGATTGATTGCCGGCAGTGCAAGAGTCGCTGGCGCGCCGATCATGTGAAAAATGGCAAGTGCGAGAAGTGCGGGTCCAGCGACTTAACCGAACCACGCCCCTTTAACATGATGTTCCGTACCCAGGTGGGGCCGGTGCCCGACAACGACTCCTACGCATACCTGCGCCCGGAAACTGCACAGGGTATCTTCGTGAATTTCAAAAATGTGGTGGACTCCACCAGTCGGCGCCTGCCCTTCGGGATCGCGCAGATCGGCAAGTCCTTTCGCAACGAGATTACGCCGCGGAATTTTATCTTCCGCGTGCGCGAGTTCGAGCAGATGGAAATCGAATTTTTTGTCCGTCCAGGTGAAGATGAAGACTGGCATGCGCGCTGGGTGGAAGACCGTCTCCACTGGTGGACCACGCTGGGCCTCAGCCGCGACAACCTGAAACTCTTCCATGTGCCACAGGACGAATTAGCGCATTATTCCAAAGCCACGGTGGATATCTTTTACAAATATCCCATCGGCTGGGAAGAGATTGAAGGCATCGCCAACCGCACCGACTTCGATCTGGGTTCGCATTCGAAAAATCAGCAAGATCTGGGATTGCACGCCCAGGTCATCCACAATGAGCACAGCACGTCAAAATTGGTCATTCCCGACCCGGAAACAAACAAACCGATCGTGCCGTATGTCATTGAACCCTCGGCGGGTGTCGATCGCGGCGTGCTCGCGCTACTCTGTGAAGCGTATGAAGAAGAAGTGAAGCCGAACGGGGAAAAGCGCACCGTGCTGCGGCTGAAACCGTCCATTGCGCCAATCAAAGCCGCGATAGTGCCGCTCAAGCGGAACGTGCCGGAAATTGTTGATATCTGCAAAGGTCTGAAGCGCGAGTTGCAGTCCACCGGGGAGATGCGCGTGGTCTACGAAGACACCGGTAATATCGGCAAGGCCTATAGTCGTCATGACGAAGTCGGCACCCCCTATTGCCTGACGGTGGATTTCCAGACCCTGGAGGACCGCACCGTCACCATTCGCGACCGCGACACGATGACCCAGATCCGCTTGCCCATGGAAGAAGTCCACGATTATATACGCAAAGGCATCGCGGAGACGTTTGCCCGCGTGTGACTTCAAATCGAATTCGACAGCGACACCATGAAGGAAGGGGAGACAAGGTGCTGGGCGCATGGTCTTGAACCATGGCCCCCTGCACCTTGTCTCCCTTTTTTTGTCGCGGTAGTTCGCTCAGTCTTTGCGTTCGACGGAAATGGAACAGTCTGTCAGCAAGGCTGCTGCGGCGCCGACGGCGGCGAGGGTGGGTAAAAAGACGGTGCCAATGACGCCGACGGTCATCGGCAGCACCACCACGATATTGCCATCCTTGTCCTTGATGGTAATCGAGCGCACGTTACCCTCGTGGATAATCTCTTTCACCTTCTGCAGCAGGTGTTCACCTTGCAGTCGGAACTCTTCATACCGGGTCGCTTTCGGTTCTTCAGCGGATTCGGTTTGCGGATCGTCGGTCATCATCGTCCTCCATATTTTGCGCCTCCTGCGGCGATTTTCACAGGAGATACCCCGCATTATACGCCGGTCGGTGAGTGATTGCTATCCTCGGATAATGTTTCGTGGCGCGATTAGCCCGGATTAGTCATGAAATAGTTGACTGCCGGGCTAACTGTGGCATTATTCGAAATGTTATGAATAATGCGGTTAGTGTCCCTGGATGCCGACCAGGGTCAACGCGAAGGTCAAGTCTTTCCCGGCCAGGGGATGGTTCGCATCCAATGTGACGCTGGTAGCCGAGACCGCAATGACTTCGACGGGAATAGGGAAACCTTCTGGTGAGGAAAGCTGCAAGTGCAGACCGACTTCCGGTTGAATATGGTCCGGAAAGTCGTCGCGCGGGAACTCCGCCACCAGTTCCGGACGATGTGGTCCATAGGCTTCACTGCAGGGGATGGCAATAGTTTTCGACTCTCCAAGCTGCATACCGCAGACTCCCGCATCGAATCCGGCGATCACCTGATCGTCGCCTAACGTGAATTCCAACGGTTCGCGGGACTCGGAACTGTCAAAAATGGTGCCGTCAGTCAACGTTCCGGTGTAGTGGACGCTGACGGTATCGCCTGATTTTGCTGGGGGCATACTGTGCCGCCTTTCACGGAAAAGTGGCGACATCTTACACTGTTCAGGCGATTTCGTACAGTCGCTGCAGGTGTAAACTATTTGCTGTCAGTCGTCATGGCGTGTTCCATAAGATACCAATTCTGCGGGCGGAAGCACTGTAAGTTTACGATTATGCTGTGGTCTGTCAGCTTCTTTCGTGCTCATACTCCGCTTCGTGATGAGGCGCAGTTCGCGCTCTAATCACGCATCATTCATAATGATTGCCTTTCCTGTATTATTCATAACATTGCGAATAATACTATAGTTAGCCCGCATTATTCATGAAATCATGAATAATGCTACGGCTAACTGAAGCTTTATTCACTTCGCGAATAAAGCGGGTTAGCCCGGCAGTCAATTAGATAATGAACGATTCTGGCTATGCAATCTGCATTTCGCTCTTCCACCCCCTCCCTGCTTTTGCGTCTGATGGGTATAATGAAGGTAATGTCGATGCCGATTCTTAAAGAGCCGCCGCTGACGCTGCGAGAGGCCTTCATCCCCTACTTAATGGCGGGGTTGAATATGTTGGCGCCTACGCTGGCGGTCAGTCCGATTTTATATAAGCCGGAAATCCGTCTGTGGGCCATCGCGTTTATCTTACTCGGTGTTCCCTGCAGCGTATATTTTCGCCAGCGCCAGTATAATCGCATCGTGCTCAACCTGATTACCATGGTTCCGCTACTCACGGTAACCTGGGCACTAACGAAGGGGCATCCTGGATTACAGATCGATTGGAATAATTTGGCGGGCTGGATGATGTCGCATGATGGTTGGGATCAGTTGGAAGGCATGCTTCATGTCTTTGTCCTGCTCTCCGCCGGGCGCGCGTTCCTACTCGTCACCACACGTGACCTGGTGCAGACACCGCTTCCCGGCATCAGTATTTTTCTGCTACTCGCGGTGTTGAATCGCGAAGCAGCCGGAAAAGATTTTTTCACGTTATGTTGCTTATTAGTCTTTTTAGCGACTGGGTTGTATATCTTTAGCCAGGATCACACGCAGCAATGGTATGCCATCTCAACGCCGTTGCGGGTGCAACGGCGCATCATCGCCTGGGTCGTCCTATTTTCGGTCATTCTGTTTCCGGTCACGTTATCGCTGGGCATGACCCTGGAACGGTATAACATGACGGCATTAGCCGTGGCGCGCCGGCAGCATTTCCAGGGTTTCCGTATGCCGTTTACCTCCGGTGGACAATTTGGTATCGGTTTTGAGGATTCCGTCGATTTGATGGGTGATGGGTGGCCGAACGATAATCAGGCGATGATGGATGTGCGCCTCTCGCGAAAAGCCCCGCAGTTTCTCCTGTGGCGCTCCGGCAGCTATACCACTTATGAAAACGGACAATGGCAGCGGCAGCACCGATTCGCGCGTGGTCGTACACCCGCCGATTTCTTGCGATCATTACGCAATCGTGCCGGGTTGCGTGGCCGTTCCGACTGGTCCGTTGTCGGCGGTGGGCGTCAACCGTATTATTTACGGATACCGGTTGACGGCGATATTTGCGATCCCGGGGTGCAGGAGGCCATACGGGAGAAGAAGATCATCCTTCCTATTGATCCACAAACCCATCAGGTCAAGGCGGATGAACGGACAACAGTTTTTCAACGGTTTACCTTTTCGGCAAAATTACTCGGGCGTACGGCCGCTCCCATTTTTGGGGCGTATCAGGTCTGGTTGGGGCAATCGGTCGATGAACAATTTGCGCGCTTACAGGTACGCAGTGACGGGACAATCCTCATACCGAATCCGATTGCGGGCAGCAGTATGAGCACGTATGATATCCTGTCAATCATCAAACCGATGCCCACATTGCTCCGTTTGAATAAGAAAGTCGAATTGGACCCGACAGATCGCGCGGAGTATCTACAAATGCCGGCGGAAAACCAATTTGCATCACGGATTCGCAAAAAGGCCATCGCCATCCTCGTAGAAGGTGGTCTGACACCGAAGAGTGACCCTTATGACATCACGCGGCGATTTGAAAACTATCTTGGGCAACATTATCAATACACGTTAACTCCCCGACGGCCAAAAAACGGCGCTGATCCGATTGTTGATTTCTTATATACACAGAAACAGGGGTATTGTAATTATTTCAGCGGCACCATGGTGATGCTCTGCCGCAGCATGGGGATACCTGCACGCTTTGTGGTGGGATTTGCCACGGGTGAGCAGGACGAAACGCAAAACCTGCAGCATACCGACTATGTGGACTATCATGTCCGCGCCAAGGACGCCCATAGTTGGGTGGAAGTCTTCCTGCCGCGTTACGGATGGTATACCTCTGATCCGACTGCCGGCAGCACGCTGGCGCCCACGCTCTGGGGCTCTACCTGGGATGTCGTCATCCAATTTGTGACTTCGATAAAAAACGGCATCGTGGCGCTGGTAACGTCCTATCGTACTGATGCGCGAGTCAACACCTATCTGAAGTTCGCTTTTGCGCTGATCCTTGTTCTAGCAGCTGGTATTGTCTACTGGCGACAGGAACGTCCACCATCTTATCCCAAGAAACCACTCACCGCAAAGGAGACCCGTTCGTTAATTCTTACTGCTTATCAGCAGATGCATCGGTGGCTCGGTATGTGGGGTGTAGTGAAACCGGACGGACTAACGGCACAGGAATTCGCCCAGCGTTTTATAGAGATAAATCCACGGTTGGGCGAGCTCGTGCGCGAAGTGACCAGGCTCTACGTGAAGGAAGAATATAGCGGGATTGAATTGACGGATGACGACGGACGCCATATGGTAGATATTATGCGCCAACTCTGGGAAGTGGCACGCATTGAGCGTAAACAGCTGCAAGTGCGACAGACAGATTTTGACACACTATGATGGAGCAACCCTGCCGCACCTGCGGCACCCCCCTGGATGTCAATACTGCGGTATGTCCACGCTGTGGGTTGCCGCGACGCCGCGCCCAGCGCCGACAACGTGTACCCCTGCTGGCCTATGGTATACCATTCTTGTTTGTCACAATCGGGACGCTCCTCGGATGGTTCGTCGGCGCGTTGAGCGCGTTCATCAACGGTATCATGCATGGCCCGATTAACGGAATCGTTGAAGCCGGTATAATCCTCGGTGCTCTCGCCGGTGGGGTAGCAGGATGGCTGTATTACCGATGGTATGTGCGTCGACAGGTGTAGCTGAGGTAACGAAACGGGCATACTGCAAATAGCGTCTCTTTCGAGGTCATGCACCTGGGATCAGCATAGGAGGAAGCAATGGTTCTTCGCCGGCATTTTTATCTCGCGCTTTGCTCGCTGCTGCTGTGTACAGCGTTGGCCTCCTATGGGGTCGCAGATCTGGCGAAACACCGCTTGCCCGCTCAGGACTTCAAAGGCTGGAGTGCGGTACCCCACTACGATGCCCACGATACCCTGTCGCAGATCTGGCGCCAAACACTCACGGATACCCCCAAAGGCGTCCAAGCCGAGGTTCTTTTTGCTTATCAAGTGACTGCGGCGGACACCGCCAGGGAAGCAGAACGGCAGGCGCGTGCCTTATTAGAGAAAAAACAATTCGATGGTTACATCGCCCGTGGTTATACGGTCGCGACGACCCCCTGGGTCGTGTGCGGTCAATCAGCCATGCAGTTCACCGTACGCGGTTTGAGCCATGATAAAGAAAACCTTTCCGCGCAGCGCGCGGAGGTGTATCTTCTGGCCTTTTCGTCGGACACCTGGATCATTCGCGCGGAATTGCGACAGGTGTGCAAGGCGCAAGAGTTGAGTGATGCTGACCGTGGTTGTAAAAGTGAACACGGCATGGTACTGGCGGAGGCCTTGATGACCAAAGTACTGCGCCTCTGGAGCCGCGATGTCAAACCGGAAACCACCACGGATAGCGCGAGCCAGAAAGACCCGGCAAAAAACTCCTCGCCTAAGGATGCAGCGGACACGCCTCTCCAGAATCCAGCAAAAGATCCGACGCCGAAAGATCCGACCGGGGAACCGAATACAGTTACGACAACTGCGAAAGATCCACCAAAGGATACATCGCAACCGGTCACTGCGCCCAAACCGGAGCCCACCGTGCCGAATTGGCAGACCGCGGACGGTCGCCTGGCTTTCCATCTGCCGGATGGCTGGAAAGTTGCCGGCAAGGGTCCATGGTTGATTACCGGTCTAGAACAAGGCGCAGTGCGCCTGTACCCCGCGGAAACGTATGCCGATGACAAAGAGTTGTCACGCGCCCTGGATGAATTCACTTCCGCACAAAAAGAGATCAGTAGCAGCAAGTTTCTGTCGCATTCCTGCACGATTGACGGGGGCACAGGTGTTGATGTCCATTACCTTAACACCAACAAACAGATGATGCATCTCTGGTATTTCGGGAAAGCCGGTTGCCTTTGGCGCCTTGATGTTGTGCTGCCGGAGGTCAACACGGCTGTTCCATCTGGTATTTCCAGCATGTTAGCGACCATTCACCTCAAATAGTAATGGTTGACGCTGGTTTGTTCGTCTGTTAATCTATATTTAATCATCCTGATCTTCTCTTAATACAGAATGTCGTTAATTCAGGTACAGTAATGATAGAAATTTATATGTCGGCGCACCTTCCGCGGAAAGGGGAACAGGTTGACTCGCATTCTCATCATTGAAGATGAACGACCCATCTCACAATCCATTGCCTATACGTTAAAACGGGAAGGCTTCGAAGTCACTATCGCCACTGACGGTTCAGAAGGTTTGCGTCTGGCCCTCGCGACCCCGGCGCCTTCGCTGATTATCTTAGATCTGATGTTGCCGTTGATGGGTGGGTTGGAGGTTTGCCGGACGCTCCGCCAGCGCCAGCTCAGTTGGATTCCCGTCGTGATGCTCACCGCGAAAGCAGAAGAAATCGACCGAATTATCGGCCTGGAAATCGGCGCCGATGATTACCTGACAAAACCGTTCAGTATGCGTGAACTTGTCGCGCGCATAAAAGCGACCTTACGTCGTCCCGTAATGGAGGTCCCCCAAGAACAAGTCTATGCCTGCAAAGGCATAGAAATTGATCTGAGTCGTCACGATGTCTCAGTGGATGGACAACCGCTGACCCTGTCGCCGAAAGAATTTGACTTGCTCGCATTATTGATACGACATCGTGGACACGCCATGAGCCGTGAGGACATTCTGCGTCAAGTGTGGGGTGATGAGGGACCGTATCGTGATCCGCATACCGTGGATGTACACGTTCGCTGGCTTCGCGAAAAAGTTGAAAGCAATCCGGCGAAACCTGAACGCCTCCTGACGATACGCGGGGTAGGGTATAAGCTCGCGGAGTAATATGACCCGTCATCCCTGGTCCCTGCGATGGATGATCGGAGGGATCTACTTTCTCATTATGATCACCGTTCTCGGTGCGCTGGCATTCTATTTCTCCCAGCGTATCGAGTCGGACAATATGGCGACCATGATGAGCAAGTTGCGTGGGCAGGCCCGTCTTGGCGCAGACTTGTTAGCTTTTGCTCGTGACCGCGAAGACGCCAAACAGACTTTACGTCGCATCCACTTTAATGTCCGCGCCCGTCGTGTGGCACTCTTACGCCTGGATGGTACGGCAATCGCCGAGCTTCCAGATAACGCCCGCCCTTCACCCAACAGCCTTTCTCCCACGCGTGATCCGGAAGTTCAAGACGCGATCGAGAACGGCATGGGCGAAGATATTCGTTTTGATGCGGAAGCCGGTGAGCAGATTGCCTTCATTGCCGCGCGCATCAATATCAAGCAACCCATGAAACCCGGTCTGCTGCCAGCCCCGAAAAACAGCCCGCGCAGCGAACGCCACCTGACGCAAATCGTCCCCCATGGTGTCTTGGTGTTGGCCGCACCACTCACTGAAGTGCAAGAATCGATCAGTCACCTGCGTACCGCAGTAATTTTTACCTTTCTCGGTATCTTGCTGTTGCTTTTTGTGATTAATGCCGGCGTGTCCTACTACATCTCACAACCGTTGGCGACATTGAGCGCGGCTGCCGAACGGTTCGCCAGTGGTGATCTTGACGAACGCCTTCAACCGGCCGGCGCGATGGAAATAGCCAGTCTGGGAGAATCATTCCAACGAATGGCCTCCCAGTTGCGGGGAACGATCAGTGGTCTCGCCGAAGAGCGCGCACAGGCCGAAGCTATCTTCACCAGCATGGTGGATGGCGTACTGGTGACCGATCTTTATGGGAAAATCCGCATGGTCAACCAGACCGCAGAACATATTTGTGGTGTTGCCGCGGAGGACATTATCGGAACCATGCTCACGGACACGCTGCCACACCCGGTGATGCACGAAATGCTGTTGGAAACGTTGGAAACAGGAGAGCCAAATAAGCATGAAATGATGCTTGCGGATGAGATCGAACGCATTGTTGAAGTTCACTTAGCACCGGTAGTCGTAGACGGACGGCCAATCGGTCTGGTGATTGTGCTCTACGACATCACACACATCCGCAAACTAGAGCAAATACGTCGTGACTTTGTTGCCAACGTGAGCCACGAATTACGTACGCCGGTCGCCTCCATCCGCGCCATGGCGGAAACCCTGGCAGATGCTGGCGGTGAAGACCCGGAACTTGAACACGACTTCCTCAAGACGATTATTGGCGAAAGTGAACGCCTGACGTCCTTATTGGATGATTTATTACAATTATCCAGTATTGAATCCGGTCACCGTCATTTGAAGCTGGAGCCGACGAATATCTGCGAAATAATTCGGCATGTCGCGGAACGCGTGGTCGCGCCGATCACTGCAAAGCAACAACATCTCACGCTGGATATTCCCGACGAATTACTAGCCATCGCCGATCACGACGCTCTGGTGCAAATACTGCTGAATCTATTAGTGAATGCCCAGAAATATTCCCCCGAGGGCAGTCAAATCCGGGTGTGGACGTCGCGTAACGCATATGTCTGTATCCACGTCTCGGATACGGGAGTCGGCATACCCCCGAGTGATCTGGAACGCGTATTCGAACGATTCTACCGTGTGGACAAAGCCCGCTCACGCGCGGTTGGCGGCACGGGGTTGGGATTGGCCATTGTCAAGCATTTGGTCGATCTACATGGTGGGCGCATCAGTGTGGAGAGCGAGTTAGGCCGTGGGAGCACCTTCACGATAGAATTGCCGGCTGAGCAATAGATATCGTTCCCCAACTCATGAGGGACACTTGGAAACGATGCTCTCCAAATGTAAAGAGGATAATTATTTATTGGCGCGAAACAGGAAGACATCAGTTTCCACAAATACTTGGCAAATGCGTTCCGGCGAACCGGAATAGGGGATAACGAAACGATGGTAGAAATTCTCGCGGTCACCGTGATGGCCGCGATCGCGATTAGTGTAGTCTGGAGTCTGTTGGCCTGGAACAGTGCTCCGGTGAACCGTGTTGAAGTGCGTACCAGACTGCTCCAGCGATTACTGCGCAGCGGGTTTACCGCCGAATTGGTGCACGAAGATGAGAAAGAAGTGCAACTACACATCGGCGAGCATCGATGTTGTGTCTATTTACAGCAGCTCTACCTGCAGTGTAGTGCACATCCCAATGAGTTGTCCGTTTTTATACAGCAGGCCGCCGAGGCGATTGCGATGGCGATTGATGAGGGCGAGTTGCCGGAAGAATGGCGACGTAATATCATGCCAATGTTGATGCGGCCACAGGTAGACACACCGCCGGAAATGGTCATTCGTCCGGCGCCGCCGATGCTGGCGGTTGGGTATGCATTGGTCACCGAAACATCTTTCCGTTGGTTCACGCAACCAATGTTGGAAGTTTCAGGGTGTGCTGTGGAGGAGCTCCACACCATTGCGCTGGCTAACCTCGAGCGCAGTTGTAATATGCTGGTGATCGATACCCCACAGGATAGCAGCGAGGACGACAATCACCTGCTGCGTTTCCATTCCCATGATGGCCTGGATGCCGCGCGCGTCTTGCTGCCGACTTTTTTCCAACGCTTCTCTCCGCGTTTTGCCGATGCGGATATCCTCGTCGCCATCCCATCACGCGACGTGTTGATCATGGTGCCCGCCGATGATCCGGCGCAGGCGAATCTCCTTGCCTGGCATGCGCGTCGTGAATTCGGACGTGTGCCATATCCCTTGCTGGATACCCTGTTGCTCATCACGGAACAGGGGATCATGCCCTGGGTTGCCGTTGGGTCGTATCCCCCGTTAAGTTCATAGAGCCTGTCTCAAGCTTTGGGACAGGCTCTATATAACACAACAGTATCAGTTGGCAATGTTATCCGCCGAAAGCTTCTTTCGCACGATCGCGGTAATCATCAACGGCGTCTTCAACGGCCTCGACTACTTTTTGAAAGACGTTTTTAGACTTATGGTCGATGTTTTCTCCGCGTTCGACTGCTAAAGTACGCAACAGTTCCCGTTGCGTGGCGGACAGGTCGGTGGGGACAGCAATCGATACGACGACATGCTCGTCTCCGCGCACCTCGCTCCGTTGCGTTCCACGTTGTACGGGCATGCCTTTACCGCGCAAGTGGAATATGTGACCGGGTTGGGTGCCAGGGGGGACGTCGACTTCTGCATCTCCATCTAGTGTCGGTACAGTAAGTTTGCCGCCCAATGTCGCGGTGGTAAATGCGAGCGGAACCTCACAGATCAGATCAGCATTCTGCCGTTTAAAAATCTCATGTTGGCGAACACGGAACACGACTGCGAGATCACCGGGAGGGCCATTGCGGAGACCGGCATCGCCACGGCCGGAAAATTCCATATACATCCCACTATCCACTCCCTGGGGTACAGTCACCGTCATTTCTTCGGTAGTGCGCACGCGTCCGACGCCGTTGCATTTCGTACACGGGTCAGTAATGATTTGACCCGTTGAACCACAGCGCTCACAAGGAGTGACCGTGGTGAATTGCATGCCAAGGAACCCGGCGTTAGCCTGTCGCTGACCGGATCCACCGCAAACCAGGCACGTCGTTACGCGACCGGTCGTCGACCCGGAACCCGTACAGGTGGGACAGCTTGTCTGGTGGTTATAACGGAAGGTGCGCTCACCGCCAAAGGCCGCTTCGTTCAGGGTCACTTCCAGGTCATAACGTAGATCGGCGCCCCGTGTATTGACCCGGTTGTTGCCGCGCATGCCGCCGCCGAAAAATCCCCCCAGGATATCTCCGAACATTTCGTCAAAGGGGGCTTGGCCACCGGGATAACCACCGGTCGCACCACTTAAACCGGCGTGCCCGTAGCGATCATAGGCGGCGCGTTTCTGCGGGTCACTCAGCGCATCATAGGCTTCACCGAGTTCTTTGAAGCTTTCTTCGGCCTGGGGGTCCGTATGATTGACATCCGGATGGAGTTGTCGAGCCAGTCGCCGGTAGGATTTCTTGATCTCCTCCGGTGATGCGTCGCGCGAGACGCCCAATACTTCGTAATAATCACGTTTCTCGGCCATGTGTGTGCTATTCTCCGGTCACGGTCGGGGGGTATAGTAAGGGGCAATGCTCATTCCGGGGTCACAGCCGATAGACGCGAACCCGGGCGGTGAGCACGCCCGGGAAAGGATTACTCTTCAGGAGACTCGAGCAGTTTCACCTTCGCATCCCTGATTTCCAGCAGCGCGCGCCCAATCAAGTTACTCGGGGTAGTGTCACCGACGCGATTCTGTCGCTCTTTTAGTTCGCGTGCCCGTTGCGAAACAGCAACTACCAGGGCGTATTTGCCCATGCGGCGCGTGAGCCGCTCAATATTAACACGCGACATGGAGGGGTTGTGGACGGTGCCGCGCGCGTCGTCATTTTTCAGCATGATTCGGATACCTCATTGTTGCGCTAACCCGCATTATTCCTGAACGCATGAATAATGCTTCGGTTAGCCAGAGCGATATTCGCTTCGCGAATATAGCGGGCTAATCCGTTGAATTATACGGAAGACCCCGGTTCAGGTCAAGGGCAACCTGGAGCGCATATAATACCCGCCCGGTGCCTGGGCATCGGGCGGGTATGCTGCCTGGTGGCGTTTGCGTGGGTTACGGGGTAGTCGGCGCCCCGTAGACCTGGATGCCACGGAACAACGCGCCACCGTTACTGCCGCTGGCCGGCGTCGTGAAGTTGAATCGTACGTACTTGGCTTTGGCATTGATGGTGGCTGTCCAGAGACCATTGGAATTCGACGCCGTGGCCGGCGCGGAGTATGTCGAATCATCAGTAGACACCTGAACTGTCATCCCTTGCGGTGACCAACCACCGCCATCATTAAATAACGCTTTCGCTGAAGTGATCAGATAGGTACTCCCCAGGGTCATTTTGAGGACGCCTGTCTGTCCCGGACCATCCAGATACAAACGCGCGTCTTCCGGCGCATCATTCCGGTCGGTCCGCTTGGAATCCCAGATGGCGGATTTCAAACCGGTTGCCAGATCTTTATCCCAACTACGCCAGTTTCCTGACACGACAGCTAACCGAGCGCCACCCGACCCATAGTAGCCGATGGGATATGCCGGATCGATGCGTTTCGGATTCAGCGAGTAAATATCGAAGTTTTGAATCAGGACCGAGCTGTTCGGGCCGGTGGAGCCGATGGGCCGCGGATCGCCGATCGACTTGACGATGAAACGGACATACTTGCCACGTTTGGTTGAGAAGGTTTTTGTCAGCGAGGAGCTGGTGTTTCCTGATACCGACAATGCCAGGGTCGTCGGTTTCCCCAAATCACTCTGCGTATCCGAGACATAGACATCGAAATCCTTCGGGGTACGGCGGGTGCCGTTTGAAGTTCCTGCCACGTCATCCCAACACGAGACCATACGGATTTTGTTGACTAATTGCGATGACGCGAAGGTGAAGTCCCAGCTTTTCGGAAGCGAAGTCAATGGATCGGTATTATCAAAATTCACGTTATAATAGTCAGTAAATACATTGCCGGTGACCGTCGTTCCCGGGAAGATACTCATGTCGACGTCGGAGCCGCTGGGGTAATACAATTGCATCCCGTTGGCGCCCGGCAAGCCTGAAAGCTCACCGGCCGGCACGTCGCTGATTTCTACATGGCCATCGACGTAGCTACTGATGACTTTATTGCTATGGCGGAAATCATAATCACTCGTATCATACAGCACATTGTCGTAGGTCTGCGCATAAGTGGCGTCGCCGGCTGAGGCGGCGTGCGCGCCATCGGCGCAGAGGAGCGCGTCACTGGGGGAGGTTATCAAACCCAGTGCTGATCCACTGTATTTATTGTTGTAGACATAGGCATTTTTGATTTTTGTGCCGGCAGTGGGGCACATCAGTACGCCTTTGTCCAAGCCCAATGACCCCCATACGGTGGTGGAGGTCGGGAGCAATTCGTCCTGGTCCTGGGCATACATCAGCACAGAAGTTGCAATTTGCTTCTGATTGTTCAGGCAGGCAGTTTGTCGCGCCTTTTCCCGTGCTTTGGCAAAAACCGGGAACAGGATCGCCGCGAGGATCGCTATTATGGCGATGACGACCAGGAGTTCGATCAGGGTGAAACCGAAACGTTTCATGAGAGCCTCCTTCAATAAAATATCATTAATTATACCAGCGGACTTCAACAGCGTCAAGATGGAAGTGCCCTTTTTATGGACAATTTGACCTCTGTACGCCTGGCATCTGATACAGAAATATTGCAGTAGTGTGCTGCAACAGTGGAAGGATTTTATATTAGCGACGCCCGAAAGAGCAACCTTGACAGTCAATGTGTCGTCCTGCACAATACTGTAATGCAACATGGTACGTTTATCTTCTCAGTGCATGACTTGACCCGCTACATCAAAACCCTGTTGGAGCGTGAGCGCACGTTGCAGGGCGTGCTGGTGCGCGGAGAAATCAGCAATTTGAAGTACCACTCCTCCGGTCACGTCTATTTCACCTTGAAAGATGAAGCCAGCGAACTGCGCAGTGTGATGTGGCGTGATCGCGTGCGTGAATTGACCGTGCGTCTTGAGGAGGGAATGAAGGTCGTCGCGGAAGGCAATATTACCGTCTATGAGCGCAGTGGGCAATATCAGTTAAGCGTATTCAATGTGCAGGCGGAAGGTGTGGGCAACCTGTATCTGGCTTTCGAGCAATTAAAGCGTAAACTCGAGATGGAAGGCTTATTCGATCGCGCGCGTAAGCGGCCACTCCCTTTTCCTCCGCGACGCATCGCCCTGCTCTGTTCCCCCACCGGATCCGTGCTCCACGATTTTATTACCATCAGCACTCGTCGTTGGGCCGGACGACGCATCCTGTTGATACCGACTGTCGTGCAGGGAGTGCCGGCGCCGGCGAGTATTCGTCATGCATTGACGCTTGCTGCAGCGACGCCCGGTGTCGATGTGATTGTGTTGGCGCGGGGTGGGGGATCGTTTGAGGATTTGGCCTGCTTTAATGATGAGAACGTGGCGCGCGCGATAGTGAATTCTCCAGTGCCGGTCGTCAGCGCCATTGGGCACGAAACCGATTTCACCATTGCCGATTTTGTTGCCGATCTGCGCGCGCCAACTCCCAGCGCCGCCGCTGAATTAGTCGTGCCTGATCTACAGGGGATCGATGAATATCTGAGTACCATGCGCCGACGATTACGTGTCCGCGTGCACGGCAGACTGGATGCCGCGCGTCGCGATTTGGACCGTCTGCGCTATCATCCGGCGTTGCGCGGTCCGCGGACGGTCGTTCAGGATCGTCGGCAGACTATCGATCTATTGTCTGAGCGTCTTGCCACACGCCTGAAAACACGCCTGGATCGCGTCACGCACTCCCTGGCAGCTCTCGAAGGTCGTCTCTCCGCCCTTGATCCACGCGGAGTGCTACAGCGTGGTTATGCTTTGGTCACGCGTCCGGCAGACGGCACCCTCCTGTCCTCTGTTCGACTTGCTACTGCAGAAGCCGAACTCACTATTCAGTTTTACGATGGGACGTTGCGCGTAACGCCGTCACCTTCAGAAGGAGTTCCTGATGTCTGATAATCTGATTTCGCCTCTTGACCAGGCAATGTTGAGGGCGATTCTGGACGGGCTGGTAGACCCCATTGTCTTTTGCGACACCACGCACACCATCCGCTACATGAACCAGGCCGGCATCCGTCAATATGAAAAGCGCGGGGGGGCATCGTTAATCGGGCAATCGCTTTTGACCTGCCATAACCCCACATCATGCCGAATCATCCACGAAGTGCTGAACCTCTTTTACGGTGGGGAGAATGATCATCTGCTCAGCGATAAACCTACCCGACGGCTCTATATGCGCGCGGTGCGTGACGCGCAAGGGGAAGTTATAGGATACTATGAACGTTTTGAATATCCGAAGGAACCGGCATGATTCGCGTTATTACTGTTCAGGATTGTTCGGAAACCCTGATGTTTGCCGCGTCCGAGTTGGCGCGGTACTTACGCTTAATCTCACTTGCCCCTGTGGCTGTCGAAGTCGTATGCACGAGAGTGCCGACGCAATGCGGGATAGCGTTACGCATCGATGACACACTGGATGCAGAGACAGACGCGATTGCCATCGGGGTTGTCCGCGGAGCGGGTACGATCACGGGCGGCAACACGCGCAGTGTACTGCTTGGCGTCTATCGTTTTCTGTATCATGTTGGTTGCCGCTGGGTTCGTCCTGGCGCGGATGGGGAGTTCCTCCCCCGGGTTAACCTCGACGTGATCACAATACAATGTCATGAGCAGGCTGCGCACCGGCACCGTACCATTTGCCTGGAGGGCGCTGTCAGCCTGGAGCATGTGCTGGCCATGGTCGATTGGGCGCCCAAGGTAGGCTTCTCCGGTTATTTTATCCAATTTCCCGACGGGTTCAACTTTTTCGATCACTGGTACGCGCATCATGGCGCGCCGCTGGGACAGCGCGAACCATTTTCACAAGAGACCGCGCGGGCATGGACTATCACTATTGAGCAGGAGATTCAGAAGCGCGGTCTGGTGTATCATGCGGTCGGGCATGGCTGGACGTGCCGTACGCTGGGCATCGAGGCCTCCCATTGGGATCCGTATTATCAGCCTTTGGCGGCGGAAGACCGTGCCATGATCGCTGAACTTCAGGGTCAGCGCGCATTTCTATGGGACCGGCCGATGTTAACCAGTTTGTGCTTTGGCAATCCGACCGTCAGGCAGCGCATGGTCGACACCGTAACGCAATATGCCCTGCAGCATCCTGAAGTGGATCTGCTCCATGTCTGGTTAGATGACGGTGGGGAGAATAAATGCGAATGCCCCCTTTGCCGGGAGCATTTGCCGTCTGATTTGTATGTACTCCTGCTGCACGAGTTGGATCAGGCGCTGTCCGCGATGGGATCTACGCAACGCATCGTGTTCCTCGGATATAGCGACTTATTGTGGCCGCCAGTAGAACAGTCCGTGGTGTTGAATCCCGCGCGCTTCGTCTTCATGTACGCAAACTCCCGTGGGGCCTTTACAGAAACACTCGCTGATGCGTCAACGGTGGCGCAGATTCCTACTTATCAGCGAAATCGAAATCAACTCGCGCGCACCGCGAACGAGTTCCAGGGGTTCTTGCGCGGGTGGCAACAGTTTTTTACTGGCGACAGCTTCCTCTTCGAGTATTACGGCATGGATAGCGTGAAGATGGTTTTGAATCCGTTCGCGCTCGCCGAGGTCATCCACTCGGATATCCAGCATTTGCCTGCGCTCGGGTTGCAGGGGTTGGTCAGTTGCCAACTGCAACGCGCCTGTTTTCCCACAGGATTACCGACCTACCTGCTGGGGCAAACACTGTGGGATGACCAGCAAGCGCTGGATGACGTACGAAACGACTACTTTTTTGCCGCTTATGGCGCGGATTGCGGCTTATGTAAGGAGTTCATCAAAGTTGCAGGTGAGGAAATCGTAAAGGCAGTGCGCTTCAACGGTATACTCCAGACCATACCGACCTGCGAAATACATTTTCTCAAACTCGAAGGGATAATCCGCGACTTCACACGCGTGGTGGAACGCAACCTGCACCTTGAGAATCCGTGTCATGCGCGTTCCTGGTACTACCTGCATTGGTACCTGCATCTGCTTACTGGATTGCTCGTACTCTTTCGACTGATCGCCGCGGGGAGTGATGAGGTTTATGGCGAATGGCAGCGTCTCCGTGCTGATCTGATTGCTCATGAGTCCTGTTATCATGCGGTATTCGATCTCTGGAGTTTTCTCGCAGTGTTTCACGCCTATCTCATCAACGGTCAGTATTCTACAGCACCCGAGAAGGTTATACAGTAGACGCTGCGCGTTACCCACAGCACCAGAAGATTCTCCACCCTGCATTATTCATAACATTTCGAATAATGCCACAGTTAGCCCGGCAGTCAATAACTTCATGAATAATCCGGGCTGCAGATGGAAAATGGATTATGATGATGTTAATTAGCGAAAGTGGCCCTCCGCGAACGGAGGGCCACTTTTTAATAGTTCTGTTCTGACTGCCCGCACGTTAGTGCAGGCTTGTGTTGCGGGTTAGCTGCAACCGCTCGTACTCCCGCAGTTCAAGCATTTGTAACAAGATCCGTTGCGCACCATTATTTCGCCACAGGTGGGGCAGGGGGGCGCGTCGGACTGGTTATCAAAGCTGATGTTTTTCCCTTCGACGCGGCGTACGAGTTCCGCTACTTCCTCATCGATAGTCGGAGCGGCGTCAGCGGTGAACAGCGTCTCTGTGTCTGTATGTTCATCCTCAACTGTGGTCGACGTGACGTAGCGCGCAGTGATTTCTTTGGGTAGGTATTTGATCGCCAGCCAGCGGAAGATATAGTCTACGATGGATTTGGCCATCGGAATCTCTTTATTGTTCGTCCAACCTGAGGGTTCGAAACGGGTGTGGCTGAACTTATCCACTAAGGCCTGCAAAGGAACGCCATATTGCAACGCCAGAGAGATGGCGATGGCAAAGGAGTCCATCAACCCGGAGACAACCGACCCTTGTTTGGACATTTTGATAAAGATTTCGCCGGGCGTATTATCCTCAAAAAGTCCGACCGTCAGATAGCCTTCATGCCCGGCCACGCTAAATTTATGATTGATAGCCTGACGTTCATCCGGCAAGCGGCGTCGATAAGCCTTGACCTCGCCGATAGTTTCAAGTATCTGGGAAGTGCTGACACCGCCTTTGCCGTCTTGCTTCGTGGTCAGCGGTTGCTGGCGTTTGCTGCCGTCGCGATAGATGGCGACCGATTTCAAACCCAGACGCCAGGCTTCGACATAGAGATCGACGACTTCTTCAACTGTTGCCTCGCGCGGCAGGTTCACTGTCTTGCTGATCGCGCCGGAAAGGAAAGGCTGTGTGGTCGCCATCATCCGCAGATGGCCCATGTAATGGATAGAGCGCAGGCCATTCGCTGGCTTGAATGCGCAATCGAAGACTGCCAGATGCTCTTCCTTTAATCCTGGTGCGCCTTCAATAGTGTCGTTCTGTTCAATATAGAGCAAGATATCAGTAATTACGGCTTCGCTGTACCCCAGTTGTTTCAGGGCTTCGGGCACCGTGTGATTGACGATTTTGAACACTCCACCGCCGGCAAGCTTTTTATACTTTACCAACGCAATGTCCGGCTCGATGCCCGTGGTGTCGCAGTCCATCATAAAGCCAATCGTGCCGGTGGGCGCGAGTAATGTGGTCTGCGCGTTGCGGAAGCCGAATTGCTCTCCGACTTTAATTGCTTCGTCCCATACCCCGCGCGCGGTCTTGATCAATTCCTTCACGCTGCGTAAGCGTTCTATACGGTCGACCTGGGCGCGGTGTTTATTCATGACACGCAGGAAGGGTTCGCGGTTCTTGGTAAACTCACTGAAGGTACCCACACGTGAGGCGATCTCTGCGGAAGTTTTATAGGCCTGTCCGGTCATGATCGCGGTAATAGCGGCAGCCTGAGCCCGACCTTCATCGCTGTCGTATGGCAGCCCGTTTGCCATCAGCAATGCGCCGAGATTGGCGTATCCGAGGCCCAACGGGCGGAATCGTTTAGAGTTCAGCGTGATCTGTGGGGTGGGATAAGACGCGCGGTCGATGATGATTTCCTGTGCGAGAACCATAATGGTGACCGCGCGACGGAAGGATTCGGTATCAAACTCGCCGTTCTCCTTACGAAACTTCATCAGGTTCAGTGAGGACAGGTTACACGCGCTGTCGTCCAGGAACATGAATTCAGAGCACGGGTTGCTGGCGTTAATACGTCCGGAATTGGCGCAGGTATTCCAATCGTTGACCGTGGTGTCATATTGCATACCCGGATCGCCGCACAGATGCGCCGCTTCAGCGATGTCGCGCATCAGGTCGCGCGCTTTGTATGTATCCATAAGCTCGCGCCCGACAACTGAGCGGGTCACCCATTCCTTGTCGCGAATCCAGGCATCCATGAAATCATCGGTGACGCGAACACTGTTGTTGGAGTTCTGGAACATAACACTGGTGTATGCTTCACCACCGAAAGAGCCGTCATACCCGGCGTCAATGAGTGCCCAGGCCTTCTTCTCTTCACGCGCTTTGCACTGGATGAAATCCCTGATATCCGGGTGGTCGATGTTGAGTATGACCATTTTCGCGGCGCGGCGGGTGCGGCCGCCGGATTTGATGACCCCGGCAAAGGAGTCATACCCTCGCATGAAGGAGACTGGACCGGAGGCATACCCACCGCAACTCAAGCGTTCGCGACTGGAACGCAACGCAGAAAAGTTGGTGCCGGTACCGGAGCCATACTTGAAGAGCAGGCCTTCCGTTTTTGCCAATCCCAGGATGGCGTCCATAGTGTCCTGCACGGAGTTAATGAAACATGCGGAGCACTGCGGCTCAACTTCTGTGCCGACATTAAACCATACCGGGCTGTTGAAGGCTGCCTTCTGATACAGTAATAGATGCGTCAACTCGTCGGAGAAAATGCGCGTTTCGACGTCATTGATAAAGTACCCACCATCCTGCCCCCAGGTCGTTATAGTGCGTACAACGCGGGAGATCAAGCTCTTCAGGCTCTTCTCGCGACTATTCTGCCCGAGTCCGACCTTGAAATATTTAGCGACCACGACATTCGTTGCCATCTGCGACCAGAAAGCAGGCATTTCGACGTCATTTTGTTCGAAGATAATCTCGCCGTTTTCCGCCGTGATGCTGGCATAGCGATAATCCCATTCGACTTCATCGAAAGGGTGAATACCTTCATTCGAAAAATAGCGCGGAATTCGCAGGACGCCGGCAGGATCCGGGCCAAATAATCCACCAGAATCCGGGACATTACTTCCATTTGCTGGCAATTCAAGGCTAGCCATGATGGGGATCTCCTTAATTACGGGATAAAGCAAGACGGGAGGTGGCGCTGGTGGGCGGGTAAAATACGGGAACCGCGACCCCTCCGCAACGTGTAGAGTAGTACAGTCCTCTGGAGGTTAATTTTCCAGATGGAACAGAGATTGTTGCCCCAGGGCCGCATGATCCTGCTGCGAACGTTCGATCACGCGTTGGATTTCATCTAAAAATGAACTCAGATCGCGGAATTCTTTATATACGGAAGCAAAACGAACATAAGCGACTTCGTCGAGAGTGCGCAAGCTTTGCATCACCAGGTCACCCAACATGGCCGCGGGGATTTCATCTTTCAATGCATCGCGTAACGCGCGCTCAATCTCATACACGGCTTCTTCGATTTGCTCCCGGCTGACCGGACGCTTCTGACAGGCCTTAGTTATCCCAGCAAGCAACTTTTCCCGGTTGAACAACTCGCGGCGACCATCTTTTTTGATGACATACAATTGCGGCTCTTCGTGGCGTTCGTAGGTCGTAAAACGGCGACGGCAATCCTGACACTCGCGGCGGCGACGAATTGTACCCTGATCGTCGTTGGCACGGGTCTCGATGACGCGAGTATCCTCAGCATGGCAGAATGGGCAGCGCATAGTCGTAAATCCCCTTGCTGTGAAGTACCTTAACAAAAACCGCGAACACCTATATATGGGGGTCAATTAATACTACACCCCCAATATTAGGGTGTCAATAGGAAAAAATGGATTTTTGCCCAGGTTTTTTAGAAGGCAAAATATGAAGATAGACATATACTTGGGGCGCACAATATGCCAGTTCAAGTCTTCACATTTGCCCTCACCGACCGCTTCAGCTACACTATGTTTCTATGCCACGAACGAACAGACCGCAATCCGATCTACTCATTGTGTCTCCGGGGCGGGATCTTCCCTCCACGGCGCTGCCCATGTCTCGCGCTGAGATGGCTGAGCGCGGGTGGGACGCATGCGACATCATTTTTGTCACCGGCGACGCCTACGTGGACCATCCGTCGTTTGGGGTAGCGCTTCTCGGGCGTTTCCTGGAAGGATTGGGCTACCGCGTCGGAATCATCGCACAACCAGATCTGGACGACCCCCAGGCTTTTCACGTCCTGGGGCGCCCCATGCTGGCGTGGGGGGTCACAGCCGGTAATTTGGATAGTCAGTTGATGCGTTCTACTATCATGCGTAAAGCGCGCCATGATGATGCATATACGCCTGGTGGAGAGGCTGGGCGCCGTCCCGCGAATGCATCCATCGTATATACTTCTCGCGCGCGTCAGGCCTATAAAGGCGTGCCGGTAATTCTGGGTGGTGTGGAAGCCTCGCTGCGACGTTTCGCCTATTATGATTATTGGACTGATAAGGTTAAGCGTTCGTTGCTCATTGACGCCAAAGCGGATCTCATTGCCTTCGGCATGGCGGAACGAGCGATCGCAGAAATTATGAACTGCTTACGCGAAGGTCGCGATTGTGCTGGTATTGCTGGCACGGTCGAAGTGCGTCATACGCTTGATGGTCTGGACCCGATCCTGGAACTGCCGACATTCGACCAGGTTGCTGAAGTGACAGGAGAGGGGAAGAAAGCCTTTTCCGCGATGATGCGCGACATTCACTTGCATATGGATCCCGCCGACCCAACGATCCTTGTCCAGCGCCACGGGGATCGCTGGATCGTCGTGCATCCTCCGGCGGTGCCGTTGACTACCGCGGAACTGGATGCAGTCTATGCGTTGCCTTTCACCCGCGTGCCGCACCCGCGTTACGGCGAGGCGCACATCCCGGCGTATGCGATGATCAAGGACTCCATTACCACCCACCGCGGGTGCTATGCCGGGTGCAGCTTTTGTGCCATCGGGGCGCACCAGGGAACGGCCATCAGCTCACGCAGTCGAGAGAACATTCTGGCGGAGATCACAGCCCTTACCCAGCATCCGGAATTCCACGGCACGGTGAGCGATCTGGGTGGGCCTACGGCTAATATGTATCGTACCGGATGCAAGAAAGGCCGCACACGCTGTGCGGGAAAAAGCTGCCTCTACCCACACATTTGTCCCAATCTTAACACCGATCACGGACCATTGCTGGCACTGATGAGTGCGGCGCGCAAACTCAGAGGAGTGCGCCACCTATTCGTTGCCAGCGGGATTCGCGTCGATCTGGCGCTTTCTTCCGGAGCTCACGGGTATATAGCGGAACTTGCGCGTCACCATGTGAGCGGACGCTTAAAAATCGCTCCGGAGCACATCACGCCACGTGTGTTGCGTGCGATGCGCAAACCTGATTCGACCCTTTACCACGAGTTTGTGCAACGATTTCAGGCCTGCGCGCGCAATCTACGCCATCCGCATCAGGTCGTCGAGTATTTCATTAGCGGCCATCCTGGGTGTACCCTACGCGATATGGTTGATCTGGCGCTATATTTGAAACAAGCCAATATAACACCGGAACAAGTTCAGGATTTTTACCCCGCGCCGCTGACGCTTGCTGCCGCGATGTACTATACCGGTGTCGATCCACTGACTGGTGATCGCGTCACCGTGGCCCGTACCGACAATGAAAAAGCACAGCAACGCGCACTTTTGCTCTGTCACAAACCGGAATTCCATCGCAAAGCCCGCGAGGCGCTCCTTGCTGCCGGGCGTGCGGATCTTATAGGCAATGGTCCTGGTTGCCTGGTTCCTGCTGAAGGCGCGGCTTCCCCGTCCCCTTCTCCGCCACGTAAACCGTTCCGACCCAGGAAACGGTAATCTCTACTTTGGGCCAGGCTCTACTTACCCGGTGTGCGGAATACCGGCGTGCCTGTACGGCAACCTGTTCAATCATGATACCGTTGGCCTAACACCATTGCGCTTGATAAGGTTAGTCGTATAATATGGAATAATAATCGAAAGCTATTGTCATCGGGCGATTCGATGACAGAATGATTATCGGTTAACCCGAGTTAACCGATGAAGAGGAAGGTAGGCCATGTTGCATACTCGTTTGCTGTCCGTTATGGTGGTCGTCGCGTTTATCGCGTCGCTTCTTGCGCCTTTCACGTTGTACGCCGAGGCGCCAAAAGAGCAATCAGCTACGATGGCAAAAATGGAAGTGACTCCTCCAATGCGTGGCACCGTGACGATTGTCGAAGCGAATGGGCGCTTTGCACTCAATTTGGGAGGGGACGATGCCTTGTATAACCATGCGGAATTATTGGTGATCCGCAACGGCACGATACTCGGGAATGCGAAGGTCTACCACGTTGGCCCACTGGACGCACAAGCAGAACTCCTGGGGAAGGACAAAAGCGTACAACTGCAAACCGGCGATACGGTCTTGGTGCAGTTCAATCCCATACCACGCTCTGTTCGTCGCCATCATCCACAGAGTGGTTCTGATATGAGTTTGAAATGCGAAAAGCAATTCGTGGCGCTGTTAACCCTAATCGGTGTCGGCTATGTGGTCGCAATCAATCGACACGATGCGAAACGCAATTAATCCGCTTCACTCGTGAAGCGAAATATTCTTCATCTGCGTGAAGCTCCCATACCAGTCGCGCCACCGATCACCCGGTGGCGCAAGTGGTTTGTGAGCGTTGTCGACGCTTACAGGCGCCGGTGTGAGGTCCTGGTCTTTTACGGTGTTACTTCCACCTCATACAGCATCCGTGCATGCCCCTCCGCATTGGTATCCATGGGAATGCCGATATATGCGCCTTGCACGTTCGCCTCATAGCGGC
>Ga0209697_10000814_pt1 | contig 50950 bp, 55 predicted proteins | sample AliMusrvi5mmetaG_FD_184115 | JGI IMG/M metagenome (GOLD analysis project Ga0209697, IMG submission 184115) | Freshwater lake bacterial and archeal communities from Alinen Mustajarvi, Finland, to study Microbial Dark Matter (Phase II) - Alinen... | ecosystem: Environmental > Aquatic > Freshwater...
CCCTTGGGCGATCCCGGCGGCATCTTCCCCCGTGTGAATCCACCGCAATTCGGGCACCGCTTCTTCCACAGGCGGAATTCCCGAACGAAGGCCTTGAACTCTGGTGTCTCCACGATCTGGCGGATATCCGCGTCAATGCGCGGGGCTACTTCCAGCGGGGACCCACAGTTCGCACAGGTCTCAGGATCCTGATCCACAACCCCGTCCACCTTCTCCGGCGGCAGGATTTCCCGCGTCGTCCCTGCATGTCCGGGTTGACCACCAGGCTTTCGTCCTGCTGGCTCTTTTGGCACCTTCCGTCTGCCCATGTCGGAACTCGGCGGCTTCGAACTGTTCCGCGAATTCTGGCGGAGCTGCTCCTTCAATCCCACGACCTCTTCCCTCAGCCTCGCGATCTCCGCAAGGGCCTCAGCCAGTGCCGCTTTCAGTTCGATGATCTCGTCCACACCCTGAACATGAAGCGGAACGTCCCAAAGTACAAGCGAAAATCAGGCGAATCGAATCACGAGGGCTGAACGGTTACTTCAATACAACCGGCCTCAGCGACTCAGGCGAGCCAGGTCCTCGGGGGTGTCCAGGTCCTGCAAGCCTCCGGGGAAGGGCAGGGTGGCAGGGCTTTCCTGCTGCAGGATGGCTTTGGCGCCTCGGTCTCCGCTCAGGGCCAGCAGCGCTGGAAAGAGGCGCTGGGGAAGGACGACGGGAATGCCGAAACCCTCGCCGTACGAGCAAGCGGCGGGCCGGGTCGGGTCCAGGTCTGAGAGGGCCACAAGGCTGCGCAGCAGGTCCGCATCCACGGCCACCATGTCCACGGCCAGGAGCAGGATCCGCTCGGTGCCGATCGGCAGGGCTTTGATGCCCGCACGGATGGAACTGGCCATGCCCTCTTGAGCCGCCAGATTGCGCACGAGGGTGGCCGCCACGGGGCCCGGGTTCCAGTCCGCCACCACGGCGAAGACCTCGGCGCAGCCAGCCTCCCGCGCCACCCGCACGGCGCGCTGGAGGAGGGTCTCGCCGTGAAAGACCAGCAGGGCCTTGGGCCCGCCCATGCGGCGGCCCGAGCCTGCGGCCATGATCAGGGCGGGGATCACGGGATCACCTCCTGCATCAGGCGAGACTCTCCGGCAGCAGGGGCAGGGTGCGGATGCGCTTGCCCGTGGCGGCAAACAGCGCGTTGAGGACGGCGGGAATGGGCAGGGGCACCGGCGGCTCCCCGATGCCCGTGGGCGTGTCGCTGCCCACCACCACATGGGTCTCGATGACGGGGGTGTCCGCCAGGCGCAGGAGGGGGAAGTCGAGGTAGCCGGTTTGCACAGTGCGGCCCTTCTCCCAAGTGATCTGCGTGAAGAGGGCCGAGAGGCCGAAGACGATGCCGCCCTCCACCTGAGCCTGCAGGCCTGCGGGGTTCACCACGGGGCCGCAGTCTACGGCGCAGGTGATCTTGTGGACCTTCAGCCGGCCCTTCACAACGGAGACTTCGGCCACCTGGGCGGCGTAGGAACGGCCGTCGTAGGCGTGGCAGGCGAGGCCCAGACCATGGCCTGCGGGCAACTTGCGGCCCCAGCCTGCCTTCTCGGCGGCCACCTGCAGTACCTTCTTCAGGCGGCGCAGGTCCGCCTCGTCCTGGCCGAACTTCACGAGGCCCCGGTCTCCCAGGAATTCCAGGCGCACCTGCAGGGGATCCCGGCCCTGGGCATGGGCGATCTCATCCAGGAAGCACTCCCGCGCAAAGACATTGGGCACGATCTCAATGCCGCGCCACCAGCCCAGGGGTGTCGGCACCTCCACTTCGGCGAAGTCCACCCTCATGGCGGGGATGGCGTAGGGGTTGTCCGCGGCCCCATTGGTCTCCACGGAGGCCTGGGCTGGGGATTTCTGGCCGCTCAGCCAGGAGCGCAGGATGGCTGGACCCGCCACGCGGTGGGTCCAGGCCGAGAGGGCGCCCTTGGCGTCCAGACCCGCCTGCAGGCGGTGCAGCGTGGCGGGGTGGTAGAGGTCGTGGCGGAACTCATCCTCTCGATCCCAGACCACCTGGATGGGCCCGCCCCCTGCGGCCTTGGCGACCTGGGCGGCCTCGGTGCTGAAGTCAGTGCCCAGGCGGCGGCCGAAGCCGCCGCCGAGGAGGGCCACGTTCAGCTTCAGCTGCTCGGGCTTGAAACCCAGGGCCTCAGCGGCCTGCTCCTGGGCGTGATTAGGGGACTGGGTGCCAGTCCAAAGTTCCGCGCTTTCGGAGCCTAGCTGCACCACGGCATTCATGGGTTCCACCGTGGCGTGGGCCTGGTAGGGGAAGCTGTAATCGGCCTCGATGCGGCGGCTGGCGGCCTCCAGGGCCTGCTCCGGGTCGCCCTCCTTTCGGGCCTCCTCGGCGGGCCCCGTCAGGGCCGTGCGCATCCTGGCTTCGAGCCCCGCAGTGCTGAAGTCCTTGGCCGCCCCCTCGTCCCAGCTGGTGGTGGCGGCCAAAGCATCACGCCCCTTGAACGCGGCCCAGGTGCTGCTGGCCACCACGGCGAGGCCCGAGGGAACCTGCACCACGGCCTGCACACCGCGCACAGCCATGGCCTTGGCGGCATCCCAGGTCCTGGGCTGGCCCCCGGGCACCGGGCAGCGCAGCAGAGCGGCGTAGCGTTGGCCGGGGCGGCGCACATCCAGGCCGAAGATCGCTTTCCCCGTGACGATGGCCTTGCCGTCGAAGCGCAGGGTGGGCTTGCCCACCAGACGGTAGTCGGCGGCTTTTTTGAGCGGGGGATCCTTGGGCACGGGCTGCTTGGCTGCGTCCTCGGCAAGGTCTCCGTAGCCAACTTTCTGGCCCGCCGGGCCCAGCACGAAGCCATTTCCCGTGCGGCACTGCTCCAGGCCCACCTTCCACTGGGCGGCGGCGGCGGCCTTCAGCATCTCCCGGGCCGTGGCGCCGGCCCGGCGCAAGGGCAGCCAGGTGCTGCTCACGCTGGTGCTGCCGCCGGTCTGCATGGACTTGAAGTCCGGGCCGGGCTGGGCGTTGACGACCTCGATGCGCGCCCAGTCCAGGTCCATCTCCTCGGCCAGCACCAGGGGCAGGGCGGTGCGCACCCCCTGGCCCATCTCGGTCTTGGGCACCGTGAGGCGCACGGTGCCATCCCGCCGCAGGGCCAGGAAGACATTGGGGTGGAACTCGGTCTTGGCAACCTCCCCGGCCCGCACCCTGGGCTCCAGGCAGAGGCCCAGTACCAGGCCAGTGCCCGTGCCGCCCATGACCCTCAGGAAATCGCGGCGGCTGGTCACTTGGCACCTCCGGCGGCGCGCTTGACGGCACTGCGCACCCGGGGATAGGTGCCGCAGCGGCAGACATGGTCAGCGAAGGCTGCGTCGATGTCGTAGTCCGTGGGATGGGGTTTGTGATGAAGCAGGGCCGCAGCGCTCATGATCATGCCCGGCTGGCAGTAGCCGCACTGGGCCACGTCCTCGGCGAGCCAGGCCTTCTGCACTGGATGGGAACCGTCCTTGGAGAGGCCCTCCACTGTGGTGATGGCATGGCCCGCAGCCTCCTGGAGGCTGGTCTGGCAGGCCTTCACTGCCTTGCCACCCAGGTGGACGGTACAGGCGCCGCAGACCCCCTGGCCGCAGCCGAACTTGGTGCCCGTGAGGCCCAGGGTGTCCCGCAGCACCCAGAGCAGGGGGGTGTCGGCATCCACGTCCACCGAGTGGTTTCGGCCGTTCACATTGAGCTGGTGGGTGGTCATGGTGACTCCGTGGCGGCAGAGGCTTAAACCTACGCCACCAGGAAAATTGTGGCAACGGTGCTAGGGTTCAATGAACCCAGGAGGGCTCATGTTGGCACCCCGGATCAGCCCTGCAGCCTGCTTCTGGGTGGGCCTCTCCCTGCTGGGCCAAACCCCGGCTCTGGAGGCCGTGCGCCAGTCGGAACTGGCCTTCGCCCGACAGGCGGACCAGGAAGGCATCCACCCGGCCTTCCGGACTTGGCTCCAGGAGGACGCCGTGGTCTTCACGCCCCGGGTGACCACGGCCAAGGCCCAGTACACGCCCACCCCTGGGGATCCCGGCCACCTAGTCTGGTTCCCGGAAGCCATGGGCCTGGCCAGTTACGGGGACTTGGCCTGGAGCTTCGGCCCCTGGACCTATGCCCCGGGCAAGGGGCAGGCGGTGGTGGCTCAGGGGCACTTCCTCTCGATGTGGCGTCGCCAGTCCACGGGCGCCTGGCGGGTGGTGGCGGACATCGGCGTGCCCCATGGAGCGCCAGCCCAGGCCATCCAGCCCTTCGCGGCGGTGCTTGGCTGGGATCCCAAGGGGGCGGCCCCAGTGGCTCCGGAGTCCCTCCGGGGACTGACCCGCCTGGAGGCCGACCTGGCCAAGGACTGGGCGGTCCTGGGCGGGGCGACCCTGGTGAACCACCTGGCCCCTGAGGCCCGCCTCCTCCGCTCTGGCGCCCTGCCCATCCAGGACGCGGGTGCGCGGCGTCAGGCCCTGGAGTCCGAGGGCCCCAGCCCGGGCTGGGAGCCGGCCCGGGTGATGGTCTCGGCCGGGGGGGATCTGGGGTGGTCGTACGGTGAGACTCGGGCCGACACCCAGGGCCGACGCGCCAGCTTCCTCCGCGTCTGGGTGGCCCAGGCGGGCTCCTGGAAGGTGCTCTTCGACGTCCGTCTGCCGCACCCGGCTCCGAGCCACTGACTGGCATCGCTCTCGCCCCACTCCTGGTCTATGTCGGGGGTTTGTCGTGTGGCGTCGAGTGGTGGTTGTGGTCGGATTGCTGGTGGGGCCTGGGCTTTGGGCGCAGGGCGCGGACCGGCCGGCCCCGCAGCCGACCGCCTCGGAGAAGGAACTGCAGGCTCCCTTGACGCTGGAAGACGGAAAACCGACGCCGGGCCTGGCCACGGAGCCGGGGCCCTCGGGCTTGAAGACCTTCGGTTCCCTGGTCCTGGTGCTGGGTCTGGCGGGCCTCAGCCTCTGGGCCCTGAAGAAGTACGGCCGGGGCAAGCTGCCCGGTTCCGGGGGCGGCAAGCTCCGGGTGGAGGAGACCCTGGCCCTGGGGGACCGCCGCTTCGTCTCCATCCTTGATGCTGAGGGCGAGCGCTTTCTCATTGCCATGACACCCCAGGGCATCAGCCTCATCTCCCGTCTGGATACGCCAGAGACCGGCGAGGCCGGCACCTTCGACGAGGCGCTCTCCCGCCAGGTGGACTTGGGCCGCCCGGTGCCCGTGAAGGAGATGGAGGCGCTCCTCCGACAGGGCGGGGGTGGCCAGTGAAGCGCCTCCTGCATTGGCTGCCCTCCCTGCTGCTGGTGCTGGCGGGCCTGAGCCTTTGCGCCCAGCAGGCGGCGCCGCTGCCTTCCGTCACCGTGGACTTCGGGAAGAGCCCTTCGGGCCCGGCCATGAGCTCCAGCCTGCAGGCCCTGATGCTGCTCACGGTGCTGAGCCTGGCCCCCACCATCCTCATGACGGCCACCAGCTTCACCCGGATCACTGTGGTGCTCCACTTCCTGCGCCAGGGCCTGGGGCAGCAGCAGACCCCCTCGAACCAGGTGCTCATCAGCCTTTCGCTGGTACTCACCTTTTTCATCATGGCGCCCACGGCCCGGGAGATTAACACCACCGTTCTCCAGCCCCTGCAGCGCAATGAACTCACCACGGACCAGGCCCTGGAGCGCACCTCAGCGCCCCTGAAGGTGTTCATGCTGCGCTACACGCGCAAGAAGGACCTGTCCCTGTTTCTCAAGATCGCCAAGGCCCCGGCGCCCAAGACCAAGGCCGAGGTGCCCATAGAGTGCCTGCTGCCGGCATTCCTCATCAGCGAGCTGAAGACCGCCTTCGAGATCGGCTTCATGATCTTCCTGCCCTTCCTCATCGTGGACATGGTGGTGGCCAGCATCCTGCTCAGCATGGGCATGATGATGCTGCCCCCGGTGACCATCTCGCTGCCCTTCAAGGTGCTGCTGTTCGTGCTGGTGGACGGCTGGTATCTCATCGTGAGTTCTCTGGTGAAGGGGTACACAGGATGAACGAACTGCTCATCGCCCAGATCGGCAAAGAAGCCCTGATGACGGCCCTCCTGGTGGCCGGCCCGGCCCTGGTGGTGTCTCTGGTGGTGGGGCTCATGGTCTCCATCTTCCAGGTGGTGACCAGCCTGCAGGACCAGACCATCGCCTTCGTCCCCAAGGTCATCGCGGTGCTCCTGACTGTGACCATCAGCTTCCCCTGGATGCTCCAGGTCATGCTCCGCTTCACCACCCACATGTTCACGGACTTCAACGGCTTCGTGCGCCAACTGACCTGAGGCCGCCGTGACCCCCACCCTCTCGAATCCCGCGCTTTGGGCCTTCACAGGCGCGAAGGTGGTGCTCTGGATGCTGGTGCTCACGCGCATTACCGGACTACTGGCCTCGTTCCCGATGCTGAGCTCAGACCAGATGCCCCTGCAGATCCGGGTGGTCCTGGCGGTGCTCCTGGCCACGGTCATCACGCCCGTGCTCCCGGTGCCCAGGGACCTGCCCGCGGGGCTGCCACAGTTGGTGGCCCTCATGGCTACGGAGCTGGCCATCGGGGTGCTGCTGGGCACGGTGATCGCCTGGATCCTGGAGGCGGCCGCCTTCGCCGGTGCCATGATGGACATGCAGATGGGCTTTTCCTTTGTCCAGTTCCTGGATCCGGCCACCTCCCAGAGCTCATCGATTTCCGGCACCACCATGACTCAGGTGTCGGCCCTAATCGTGTTCGTGACGGGCATGCACCACCAGATGATCCTCACCCTGGTGGACAGCTATCGCGTGGCCCCCATGGGTCACGGCCTGCCTCTCCAGGCCATGGGTCTCGTCTACCTCATCGGGCAGCTCCTGGCCAAGGGCTTCCAGCTGGCCTTTCCAGTGCTGGCCGTGCTCTTCCTGGTGGACCTCGTCATGGGCATCTCCGGCAAGTTCATGCCGCAGCTGCAGCTGCTCCAGCTCAGCTTCCCCCTGAAGATCGCCACGGGCCTGGTGATCCTGGGGCTGCTTCTGCGCGAACTGGGCCCCTGGTTGGTGCCCATGCTCGAGGCGGCACCCCGGCTCTCCCTGAAGCTGCTGGGGGCCTAGGATGGCGAAGGATCCTGGCCAGACCGAAAAGGCTACCCCCAAACGCAGGCAAAAGGCCCGGGAGGAGGGCTCCTCTCCCAGAAGCAGCGACTTCGACGGCGCCATCCTCCTGTGGGGCACCTTCTTCCTGCTCCTGGGGGTGGGCGGGGCGACCCTGGCCCTCCTCACCCGGCAGGTTATCCACTTCCTCGAGTTGGCCAAGCCCGGGGCCCTCTCCGATGCGGGCCTCATGACCCTGGTTGGCGAGGTAGTGGAGATCCTCGGCCGCCTGCTCTTGCCGTTCCTGGGCCTGAACCTCGCCGTGTCCCTGACCTCGGGCTTCGCCCAGCGGGGCTTCAGCTTCAGCGCGAAGCCCTTGCAGCCCAAGTTCGATCGCCTGAATCCCGCCAATGGCTTCAAGAGAATCTTCGCCATTCGCTCCGTGGTGGAACTGGTGAAGAGCCTGGCCAAGTTCGCCATCCTGGCCTCGGTGGCCTATCTGGTGCTGGCGCCCCGCATCCCGATCCTGCTCACGACCATGAAATTGCCCCTGGGCCAGGCCCTGCAAATCTTCCAGTCCGCCCTCTTCGCCCTCTACCGGAACGTCATGCTGGCCATGCTGGTCCTGGCCCTGGCTGATTTCGCCTGGCAACGCCAATCCTTCGAAAAAAGCATCCGCATGTCCAAGCAGGAGATCAAGGACGAGGCGAAGGACGCCGACGGCAGCCCCGAGGTGAAGGGGCGGCAGCGGGCCATCATGATGGCCTCGGCCCGGCGGCGCATGCTGGCGGAAGTGCCCAAGGCCACCGTGGTGGTGACCAACCCCACCCATGTGGCCATAGCCCTCCGCTACGACGAGAAGACCTCGGCCCCCATCTGTGTGGCCAAGGGCCTGGACCACTTGGCCCTGAAGATCCGCGAGCGGGCCAAGGAGACGGGCGTGCCCATCCTCGAGCGTCCGGAGCTGGCCCGGGCCCTCTACCGCAGCGTAGATTTGAATGAGCCCATTCCCCGGGACCTCTACCAAGCTGTGGCCCAGGTTCTGGCCTTCGTGTACCGTCTGCGGGGAGCCGCCTGAGACCCAGGCTGCGCTCCAGTTCGCAGTTCCTTCTGCCGAAAAGGGTATTGTTAGGCAAACCCGAGGAACCCCTTGACCCGTCCCGTCGTCCCGCCCCACCTGCCCGCCCCCAGCCTCCTGCTGGTGGATGACGATCCCATTCCCCGGGAGACACTGTCCACGCTGCTGGCCGCCGAGGGCTTCCAGGTGGTGACGGCCTCTACCGGGGAGGAAGCGGAGCGGAAGCTGCGCGAGGTGCACCCCCCCTTCGAACTGGTGATCACAGACCTGGTGATGCCCGGCAAGTCGGGCATGGACGTACTCAAGTGCGCTCTGAACGTGAACCCCAGCTGCACCGTCCTGGTGCTCACGGGCTTCGGCAGCGTTCGTGAGGCCACGGAGGCCATGGAACTGGGCGCCTTCGACTTCGTCACGAAGCCCATGCAGATCGACCAGTTCCGGAACACCCTCCGGCGCCTCATGGAGCGGCGGGACCTGGCCCACGAGCGAGATGAGTTGCGGGCCAAGGTCCTCGCCCTCACCGAGCGTGCCGAGCGGCTGGAGACCACCCTGGGCCGCATGGAGATTCTGGCCAACCAGATCGCCCCTTCCACTCTGCAGGCCAAGCCTGATGCCCTGGAGGATCTGGAGCGATTGGCTTCCCTGCGCGGCAAGGGCCTCCTCTCCGAAGAGGAATTCGAGCAGGGGAAGAAGAACCTGCTGGCCCGGTGGCTGGCGTGAGCAGCCAGTGGCGTTGCGCAGGGCTCCTCCTGCTCCTGGCGCCCCTGGCTTCGGCCCAGCATGAAGCCGCGCACGCGGCACCCAAGGCTGCTGCGGGGGCCGCTCCCGGTGCGGCAGGCAGCCCTGCTTCCCCCAAAAGTGGTCCGCTCACGGATGCCCAGGCGGCTGAGCTGGCGAAGTCGATCCTGAACGCTGAGAGTCCCACCGCCATCCGCGAGACACTCAATCGGCTCAAGGGGCATAACTTCAAGTCCAGCAAGGTGCCCGAACGGGAAATGGTCCTCTACGCCCAGGGTGTCATCGAAGCCCGCATGGGCAACCTGGGGGCCGCCTCCCTGGCGCTTAAAAAACTCGAGAAGCAGTGGCCCAAGTCCCCCTTTATGGGTGAGGCCCAGAGCATCCTGGCTGAGTATGCCGTTGAGCAGAAGCACTACAAGGAGGCCGAGACCCGCCTGCACCAGGCCCTCTCCTCGGACATGCCCTCTGAGCGCAAGCGCCGGCCCCAAGAGCTCCTCATCTGGACTCTGGTGGAGCAGGGCCGCGCCCAGGAGGCCGTGACCATCGTGCAGTCTCTCCAGCCCCTGGAGGGCAAGGACCGGCCCAGTGAGAAGGGCCTCTCCGCTATCGTGGAGGTGCAGGCCTCCACTGGGGAGAAAGCTGAGGCTGAGGCCGCCCGCAAGGACTTCCTCAAGCTCTACCCCGACAGCGCCCAGGGGGCCCGGGTGGAACTGGCCTGGGGCCGCCTGCTGGGCCGGGGCGGGGATGCCAAGGGTGCGGCTGAAGTCTTCCGCAAGCTCATCAAGACCTATCCGAGGGCGCCCCAGGCGGACGATGCCAAGCTCGCCCTGGCCAACCTCCTCACGGACGGCAGCCTGCCAGATACCAAAGGCCTGCCCTCGGCCGAATCCCTGCTGGCTGAGGTCCGCAAGAACGGCAAGGCCCTGCCCAACGGCACGGCCCAGCTCGTGGAGCTGCGCCTGCTGGCCGGGAAGTCCCTTTGGGAGGAGGTGCTCGCCCGCGTGGACCGCATGGACGCCGCCCAGCGAGACTCCCAGCCGGAGGTCAAGAAACTCTGGACTGAGGCCTGGGTGGCCTGGGTCGACCAGCGTCTGGAAAAAGGCTTTCCCGGCGAGCTGCTCACGCGTCTGAAACCCGGAACCTACGGCGCCCTGGGCGCCAAGGCCCGCCTGGGCATTGCGGAGCTCTTTGCCGTCCACGGCCTGCTTGAGGTGCTGCCTGCGCTCATCGCAGAAGCCCCCACCCCGGAGCGGGGCATCCTGCGCAAGGCCGCCCTGGCCAAGACCCAGGCCGAGGCCCAGCCGAGAGCCGTCCTCAAGTTGCTCCCTGCCAAGGGTGATTCGCCGGATGAAGCCCTGATGCGGGCCCAGGCCGAAGCCGCCCTGGAGAACTGGGCCGGCGTGCGTGGGGCACTGCCCAGGGCCAAGCCCGGTGCTGAGCGCATGAAGGTGTTGCTGCACCTGCTCCAGCGCCCTCTCGCGGCCAAGGAGACCGCATCCCAGCGGCTGGTGGAGGCCCAGGGCTGGTTGGGGCGCGTCACGGAAAAGGCGGAGCTGCGGGAACCCCTGACCATCCTCGTGGGGGATCTGCGCCTTCAGTGCGGCGATGCCAAGGGGGCCCTGGCGATGTACCCGGCCAAGGCCGCCGCTCAGGACCAGCGGGGCTGGGTGGTGCTCATGCGGGCCCAGGCACTGGTGAAACTGGGGCAGCGGGAGGAAGCCCGACTCCTCATGAAGGGAGCCCGGGAGGAACAGGGCTTCAAGGGGCAGCGGGACGCCCTTGCCAAGAGCCTCGGAGCCTACTGAAGGAAGCATCCGGGTATCCTGGTGCATCCCCGGAGATCCCCATGCGTGCCCTGATCGCCGTCATCCTGTCTCTGGCCACCCTCGGTCTCTGTGCGGGGCCCAAACCCAAGGTGAAGCTCACCACCTCCATGGGCGTCATCGTCCTTGAGTTGGAGCCCGAGGCGGCCCCCAAGACCGTGGAGAACTTCCTCAAATACGTGAAGAAGGGCCAGTACAAGGGCACCATCTTCCACCGCGTCATCCCCGGCTTCATGATCCAGGGCGGCGGTTACGTGGACTACCTCGGCAAGAAGCGGACGGACCCTCCCATCATCAATGAGGCGGACCGGGCCCTGGCTGCAGGGCTGAAGAACCGGCGAGGTACCCTGGCCATGGCCCGGACGCCGGATCCCCACAGTGCCGCCGCGGAGTTCTTCATCAACGTGGTGGACAACCCCATGCTGGATTTCAAGAGCAAGGCCAACGAGACCTGGGGTTACTGCGTGTTCGGCAAGGTGGTGCAGGGCATGGATGTCGTCGACAAGATCAAGGCCGTGAAAACCAGCAACAAGCGCAGCGACTTTGCGAACCTGCCTGTGAAGCCGGTGCTCATCAAGGACGCGGTGCAGATCCAATGACGGCGAAGGCCTCGGCGGGAGCGCCCAGCTTCGTGAGGCTGCGCTCCAGGCGAGCCTGGTAGCGGGGCCAGAGGTCCACGCCGGAAGGCTCGAAGTGGGCCCGGTCCCAATCCAGGAGCAGCACACCACCTTCGGGCGGGAAGAGCACGTTGGTGGCATTGAGATCCGGGGACCAGAGGCCCCACTCGCAGAGGCACATGATGGCCTTGCGCAGGTCATCGGCCCGAGCCTCGCTGAGATCCCAGCGGCGAGGCCAGGCTTCTCCCTCGGCCAGTCGAGTGATGAGCACACCTTCTACGCCGAAGCGCACTGGGCGCCAGGCATACCCCAGGGGCTCCACCGTGGGAAGGCCGGACTCCCAGAGGCCCCGGTGCACTGCGTGCTCCGCCGCGAAACGGAGGTGGGTGCGGTACGTGCCCTGATTGATATGGCGGAGCAGGCCGCCCCGGCGGTAGGGGCGCAGCACCATGTCACCTACGCAGACAATGCCGCCGCGGCCGAAGGCCCCGGAGAGCGGCACGGCCTCGCCGGCGGGCAGGATGCCCCCGGGTGTACAGACGCGCCAGTTGCCACCCAAGCCGGGCAGTTCTATGTTCAGTCGGCAGCCCAGGGGGGGAAGCAGCTCGCCCGGCGCATAGGGCCAGTCAGAGGGGAGTGGGGGAATGATGTAGGCATCGTGGATCATGGTGTTGAAACAGCTTGGCCTGGATAAGCCCGGAAGGCAAAGGATTGGCCGCCAGAACGAGCCCAGTGTCTGCTGTCAACCATGGAATTCACTGCACCCCTGCCACCAAAATTGGGCATCGACCCAAGTGGCTTGTGCTGAAAGGAATTCTTTAGTTCCGGGGATCTGCTTCCCACACTGGATGTGGAAATCCCCCCTGGAAATGAGGGGTTGACCATCCGGTTTTTCCTCAACTGGGCTCCGAATATTCTCCGCAGCAGTCCGAATTGCCGGCTCGGCGTCAGTATGCTGAAAGGGTGAGCCAAGCCCCGCGATCCCACTCCATTCCTGCCGAGGCCCTGGCGCGGCAGGCCCGATTGCAGCGTGAACTGAGCGCGATGGAATCCCGTGGCGACAGCCTGGAGCCCGCGTCTCTGTTGATTCTGCGAGAGGCCATCACCACCGGTACAGCCTTAGATGTTCCTCCTTGGCTTGAGAGTGTGCTTCGCGCGGACCTGGCGGAGGAAGCTCAGGAACTGCTCCGGGCCTCACGCCGTGATGCGAGAAATGTTCCCATGCTGGAAGGCCTCCTCGCACAGATTGGCCCCCTCGCCATCAAGGCTCAGCAGCGCCGTGCTGCGCGCTGGCAGTTGGACTCTCATCGCGTGACGGTTCGACTCCACTATGCAAAATCGGGTAACGCCCTCGGCTTCGATGATGGCGACCTCCACGCACTGTTCCTCCAGGCCTTCCGCCTGGAGGGCCTGCCCCTGGCCCTGGATCTCGGCAAACGACCGCGGCCTCTGGTCGTCCTGGGACCGTCCCTCCCCGCCCATGTGGGCGGTGCGATGGAGGGCCTGGACCTGGTCCTGCGGCGTGAACCCACCGAGGCGCCGGTGTTGCTGCTCGCGCGGCTCAACGAGCGCCTGCCCGAGGGGCTCTGTTTCACTCAGTGGGAGATCCTGCCCGCCTTTGCCACGCCCCTGGCGGACTTGGCCTTGGCCGCGCACTGGTGCTGGGAGGTGCCTGCCGAACTCCAGGCAGGGGTAACGCAGACAGTCGCCACCTTACTTGCGGCGGAGGCTTGGCCCTGGCATCGGAGCGAAGCCAAGACCGAGGCCATCGTGGATCTGCGGAAATTCCTGCTCGAACCGACCTGGGCGGGAACCCGCCTGGAGTTCAGGACGCCCATGGGCATCTACATGGGCCTCAACCCCCTCAAGGCTCTGGGCGCCCTGCTGGACCTTCCGCCAACAGCCATCGCGGGGCTCCAGCGCACCTCCATCGACCTTCGGCCCGACGCCCGCCTGGCGCAGGCCGATCGCTTCGCACCCAAGCTGAAGAACATGTACGAGGATGCCGTCTTGCTGGCGGGGGGCTCCAACATCACCTTGGTGGACGAGGACGATGATGAGCCGCTGCTCCTAGGCTGATCCAGCATCCTTGCTGATGGACAGCAGGAGACCCAGGCAGATGAGGCTGGCGATGAGGCTGTTGGGGCCGAAGGAGATGAAGGGCAGGGGAATGCCCTTGTTGGGAGCCAGAGACAGCACCACGCTCATGTTCATGAGGGCCTGCACCACGATGAGCAACACGAAGCCCATGGCGCAGAGTTTCAGGTAGCCATCGCCCACGCGGCGCGCGATGCCGTAGCCGCGCCAGAGGATCGCCACGAAGAGGGCCAGTACAGCCACGGTGCCGATGAGCCCGGCCTCCTCAGCAATGACGGCGTAGATGAAGTCCGTGTGGGCTTCGGGCAGGTAGAACAGCTTCTGCTTGCCGCCTCCAAGTCCCACGCCCAGGAGCCCGCCGTTACCTACGGCCACGAGGCTCTGCAGGGCCTGGTGACCCTTACCCAGGGGGTCCGCCTGGGGATGCAGGAAGCTGGTGACGCGGGCCAGGCGGTAGGGTGAGAGCACCACGAAGGCGGTGCCGAGGGCCCCCAGTGCGGGAATGGCCACGGCGAAAATCCACTTGGGCGCACCCCCCAGGAAGACCACCATGAGCGTCACGAAGACGATGAGGAAGGTGGTGCCGAAGTCCGGCTCACGCAGGATGAGGGCCAGGGGCAGCAGCAGGATGCCGCCCAGCTCCAGCAGCTTGGGCAGGGCGTCCCGGCGGGTGGTCCAGGCCTCCTTGTGCCGCACCATCCAGGCCGCGGCGATCATGACCGAGAGGGGTTTGAACAACTCCGAGGGCTGAAGGCTCCCCACGGGGCCCAGGCGGATCCAACGGTGGGCACCGTTCACGCGCGGACCGAAGAAGAGCACGACGCCGAGGAGTCCCACCAGCACAAAGTAGGTCACCCACAAGGCGCGGGGCTGGTCCTGGAGCGGTGCAAGGTCCACCTGGGAGAGGGCCAGCATGATGGCGATGCCGATGCCGCCGCCCAGAAGCTGGCGGGTCAGGAAGGCCGTGGCAGCGGCGTGGTTCTGCGAGGCTTTGATGGCGGAGGCGGAGTAGATCCAGACCATGCCGATGGCCACCAGCGAGAGGGCAAAAAACACCAGCCAACGGTCGACGGGGCGCCGGACGTCCGCAACCATGTCAGGCCAGGTCCAGGTCGTGCCTGGAGGCGGACTCCAGTTCCTGCAGGGCCTGGTCCACCCAGGCGGACTTCTGGGCCTCCACCATCAGGCGCAGCTTGGGTTCGGTCCCGGACCACCGCACCACCTGGCGGACGCCATCACCCCAGCGGGCATCGATGGCCGTCATGGCCGCACAAAGGGCGGGACAGGCCTCCAGGGCCTTGCGATCCCGCGCCTTTATGTTCACGAGGCGCTGGGGCCAGGGCTCGAAGGTCCAGACCCAGCGACGCTCCACAGGGCGGTGGAGGAGGGCGCGCAGCACGGCCAGGGCCGCCGCGAGGCCGTCGCCGCTGGGACCGACGCGTTTCTGAATGAGGTGCCCGGAGGCTTCGGCGGCCAAATCCCAACCCAGTTTGGCCATCTCGCGCAGCAGATACTTGTCGCCCACTGCAGTGCGCACGAAGGGGACACCCACCTGGCCCAGCGCCTGGGCCAGGCCGCCGTTGGTCATGAGGGTGCCCACCACGCCTGGGGGGGCATCGCCGCAGGCCACGCGATCCTGGGTCAGCAGCCAGACCATCTGGTCGCCATCCACGACGGCGCCGGTGCTGTCCACCAGGAGGCAGCGATCGCCATCCCCGTCGAAGGCGATGCCAAGGTGGGCCCCGCGGGACCGCACTTCGGCGGCCAAGGCGGCCAGGTGGGTGGAGCCCACGCCCACGTTGATCCTGTGGCCGTCTGCGGGCACGCCCAGCCAGTGAATCTGCCCCCCGCGGAAGAGCTCCTGGGCCACCTCGGCGGTTGCGCCGTGAGCGCAGTCCATGACCACTTTGAAGTCTGCAGGGAGGTCGATGCCCTCCAGGTGGTCGAGGTAGGGGCGGAGTTCCAGAGTTTCGGGGGGCGCCGTAAGCGTGGTGGGCTCGTCCAATTCTGCAAAGGCAGCCTCGATGGCTTCCTCCTGGTCCTCCTCCAGCTTTTCGCCCAGTTCATTGAAGCCCTTGAGGCCGTTGTCCTCTGGAGGGTTGTGGCTGGCGGAGATCATGAGGCCCCAGGTCTTGGCACCCTCGCGGCTCAGTTTCGCCACCTTCCAGGCCACGGCCGGCGTGGGGGCCATGCCCAACACCAGCACCTTGAGGCTGAGGCCCACGCCGTGGATGAAGGCCTCGGCCATGGGGCCGGAGCTGCTGCGGGGATCCCAGCCCAGCACCAGGCGCTTGACGCCTGCCTCCCGCGCCACCTGGGCCCAGGCGGCCCCCCAGCGGGTGACCTCCTCCAGGGTGAGCGGAGTGCGCAGGGCCACCCCGCGAATGCCATCGGTGCCGAAGTATCTGAGATTCATCCCCCCAGATTAACCGATGCCCTAACGTGTTACCGCATCACTCTCAGCCCAGGGCGTGGGTCCGGAACACCTGATAGCCCCAAGCCAGGGCTTCCGCGTGGGCGGCGGCGCTGAGTCCATCCCGTTCCGAGGGGGAGAGGCCCGGCCTGCCCGCCCGGGTGGCCAGGAAACGTTTGCGCGAGATGCCGATGCAGAAGCGAGCCACGGGCCAGCCCAGGGCCCCAGGCAGGCCCGGCAGGGACTTCCAGAGGGCCAGGTCCTCCTGGAAGGTGGTGCCGAAGCCAAACCCGGGGTCCAGGAGCACCCTCCCATCGTTGATCCCCGCGCCTTGCAGGCGGTCCCGAAGGTCCCGAAGTTCCTGAACAGCCGTGCCGGCTTCTCGGGGGGCGGGATCGTCGTAGGGGGGCATGAGGAAGCCCTCGCCCTGGGAGCGGCTGCGCATGGCGATGAGGCCGCAGCCGCTCTCCTGGGCCAGGGCGAGCATGGCCGGGGCCGAGAAGCCGCTGACGTCATTGAGCACGGCGATGCCCGACGCCAGACCCCGGCGGGCCACCTCGGCGTGGCGCGTGTCAAGGCTGAGGGGCACAGGGATCTGTTCCCGCGCCAGGGCCGCCAGGACCGGCGCCAGGCGCTGCCATTCCTCTTCAGGTGCCAGGGCCGCTGCGCCGGGTCGGGTGCTCTCGGCACCCAGGTCCAGCATGCCCGCGCCCGCCTCCACCAGGCGCAGGGCCTGGTCCAGGGCTGCCTCTGGCGCCTGGAAGCGGCCCCCGTCGCTGAAGGAGTCGGGCGTCAGATTGAGGATCCCAAGGAAAAGGGGACCGCCCTTCAAGAGCGGTCCCCAGTCGAAGTCCGAGCCGTTCACGCGGGCTTGAAGGCCGGGTTCAGCGAGGGATCGGCAGCAGGTTCCACGGTGGCCGTGGCGGTGGGTAGGGGCAGGGCGGGGCCCTTGGGCGGGGGCAGGGTGCCGCCCTTCATGAGGATCTCGACGTCATTGCCATCGAGGGTCTCGCGCACCAGCAGCGCTTCGGCGATGAGGCTGAGGCGATCTCGGTGTTCCAGGATGATCTGCTTGGCCCGCTCGTAATTCCTCATGACGATGAGGTGGACCTCAGCATCAATGACCCGAGCCGTGTCTTCGGAAAAGTCGCGGCGCTGGCTGAAATCCTTGCCCAGGAAGACTTCGTGGTCGCCCTGGCCGAAGCTGAGGGGACCCAGCTTGTCGCTCATGCCGTAGTCACAGACCATGCGGCGGGCGATCTGGCTGGCCCGCTCGATGTCATTGGAGGCGCCCGTGGAGAGGCGGTTGAAGAAGGTCTCTTCGGCGATGCGGCCACCCATGAGAATGGCGATCTGGCCTTCCATGTAGTCCCGGGTGGAGCTGTACTTGTCGCGCTCCGGTAGCTGCCAGGTGACGCCCAGGGCTCGACCCCGGGGGATGATGGTGACCTTGTGGACGGGGTCGGCACCGGGGGTGACGGCAGCAACCACGGCGTGGCCCGCTTCATGGTAGGCGGTGTCGCGCTTGTCCTCGTCACTCATGACCATGGAGCGGCGCTCGCTGCCCATGTAGACCTTGTCCTTGGCGTTTTCGAAGTCGATCATCTCGACCCACTTCTTGTTGGTGCGGGCGGCGTTCAGGGCAGCCTCGTTGCAGAGGTTGGCCAAGTCGGCACCGGCAAAGCCGGGGGTGCCGCGGGCGATGACTTCCAGCTCCACATCGGGGCTGAGGGGGATCTTATCGGTGGTGTGCACCTTGAGGATCTCGTGCCGGCCCTTCACGTCGGGGCGGTCCACCACCACGCGGCGGTCGAAGCGGCCGGGGCGGAGCAGGGCGGGATCCAGCACGTCGGGGCGGTTGGTGGCGGCGATGAGGATGACGCCCTCATTGCCCTCAAAACCGTCCATCTCCACCAGGAGCTGGTTCAGGGTCTGCTCGCGCTCGTCGTGGCCACCGCCCAGGCCGGCACCGCGATGGCGGCCCACGGCGTCGATCTCATCGATGAACACGATGCAGGGGGCGCTCTTCTTGGCCTGCTCGAAGAGGTCGCGCACGCGGCTGGCGCCCACGCCCACGAACATCTCCACGAAGTCCGAGCCGGAGATGCTGAAGAACTGGACCTTGGCTTCGCCAGCGATGGCGCGGGCCAGGAGGGTCTTGCCCGTGCCCGGAGGGCCCATGAGCAGCAGGCCTTTGGGGATCTTGCCGCCCAGCTTCACGAACTTGGCGGGGTCCTTGAGGAAGTCGACGACCTCTTTGAGTTCTTCCTTGGCCTCGTCGCACCCGGCCACATCCGCGAAGGTGATGCGCTTGGTGGCGGCCGAGAGGCCCTTGGCGCGGGCCTTGCCGAAGCTCATGGCCTTGTTGCCGCCCATCTGCGCCTGACGCATGAACACGAACCAGAGCACCACGAAGACCAGCAACGGGGCCCAGAACATGAGCACGTAGGCGAAGTTGTTCTCGCTGGGCTTGGCGGCCTTGAATTCGTCGATCTGACCCTCGGTCTTCCAGCTGAGGATGACCTTGCCCAGATCCTGCATGGGGGGTGCAACGGTGCGGAACTTCTCGATGACCTCGCCAGCCTTGGCAGTCTTTTCAGGCTGCTTATAGGTGCCTTCTACATCGAAACCCGAGAGGGTCACGGAGCGGTACTTACCAGCCACGCCCTCGGTGTAGAACGTCGAGAAGGGGATTTCAGCCTGACGCCCGGCCTGGTTGCTCCAATTGAACTTGAAGGCCAGCAGCAGCATCGCGATGATTGCCAGCCAGACCAGCACGCTCTTCGTCATTGAATTCAAAGGGTCACTCCTTGGGGCCGTAGCCCAGGTGGCCCTCCAGTTTACTCGGACCTGGAAGGCCGTGGTCTCCGAGTTAGATGCAGATACCTCCCAGATGGTTCTGGGTTTAGTTGAAAATCGCCCCAACTGCCCGGTTTACCTCTCCTCGCGAGGCGCTGCTGGAGCCAGGGAGCCAGGTCCCGGAGGGCGGCGGCTTCCCGGGGCCAGTCCAGGCGACGAAAGGCCATCTCCAGCGTCCAGCGGAGTTCCGGTTCGGCCCAGGCCTCGCACCGGAGCCTGAGGGCCTCGCCTTCCAGGTTCCAGCGGGAGCCCTCCCAACCGGCCACCAGGGTGCGGGCCATCGCTTCGGCCTCGGCGGCCTGGAGGTGGGTCTCAAAAAGATGGCGGTCCAGTTCCGGGGCCTCCAGGCGCACTTGGTCAAGGATGGGCCGCCAGCGGTTCCGGGCTGTGAAGGGCTCCGCGTTGGAGGCGTCCTCCCGCCAAGGCACCTGGCGCGAGTTTAGAAATGCGCGCAGCTCTGCCCGCCGGGTCTGGATCAGGGGGGACCAGCGCGACCCCTGGCGGGGCGGCAGCGGATGGAGGCTGCCCAGGCCGCCGCCCCGGGCCAGCCGCAGCAGCACCGTTTCCGTGTGGTCATCCAGGGTGTGCCCTGTGGCCACCGCGCTGGCCCCGGCCTGGTGGGCCTCCTCGCGGAGCCAGTCCCAGCGCAGCTCCCGGGCGGCCATCTCCAGGCCGATCTTCCGGTCCGCGGCGTGGGCCCTCACGCCCAGGGTGGCCTCGGCCAGGTCCAGGTCCAGCATGCGGCAGAGCTGGCGCACCAGATCCGCGTCCTGGGGCGATTCGGCGCGCAGGTCGTGGTCCGCGTGGGCCACGGAAAGCTCCAGGTCCAGGCTCTTGCGCAGCTCCCAGAGCAGCACCAAGAGAGCCACCGAGTCCCCGCCACCAGAGCAGGCCACCAGCACGCGGCCCCGGACTCCGTCACCCCGGCGCTGGATCTGCGCCAGCAGGTCGGCTTCAAAGCGATTCACGCGGGTGGTTCCAGGCGGGCCAGCAGCTGGAGGAGGGCTGGCGACACAGGCCGTTCGCACCAGAGCGCCTCGGCCCAGTCACACATGCGCAAGGAGCCCCAGTGCATGGCCCGGCCCAGGACGCCGCGCCGGAAGGCGGGGTGGGCGATGCGGGTGACAGGCTGAGTGGCATCCTGGTCGAATTGGCTGCCGAAGGCGTCGAAGGCGGCCATGCGGCGTTCCCACACGGCACTCACGTCCACCAGCAGATCCGGCTGCCCGGGGTTCTCGCCCCCCACCCAGGCCAGGGCCTCGGGACGCCACGGCGTGCCCGGGCATGGATAGTTCTTGAGGCCCGAGTAATAGGCAGCTTCGCGAATCAGGCGGTGGGTCCGGCGGTGGTCGGGATGGCGGTCGTCCGGGGCGGGCAGGATGAGGATCCGGGGGCGCAGGCGGCGCAGTTCCACCATGAGGCGCAGGCGATAGGCCTCCTCCTCGGTGAAGCGGCCATCGGGGAAGTCCAGGACCACCCGGGGCACACCGAGGAGGTCCGCAGCCTTCTGGGCCTCGGCCCGGCGGGTCTCCGCCGTGCCCCGGGTGCCCAGGTCGCCGCTGGTCAGATCGAGGATGGCGGCCTTCAGGCCCCGCTCGGCGGCCAGGGCTAGGAGGCCGCCCACGTGCACTTCCACATCGTCCGGGTGGGCGCCCAGGGCCAGAAGATCGAGGCCGTCGTTCATGGTTCCTCCACCAGGATCACCGGGTTGCTTCCGTCCATGCGGTCCAGGATGGCATCCAGCAACTGCGGACTGCGCAGCCAGGGGGCCCCGGGCACGACGCGCTCCTGGGGCAGGCCGAAGGGGAAGAGGGCTTGCCGCAGGTGTTCAGGGTCACCGCCCAGCCGCTCAGCAGCGGCCTCCCGGTGCAGGCGTCGGTCCAGCTTGGTGAGTCGCTCCCGGCTGCGGTCCTGTTCCCGGCTGAACCGCTGCTGCAGGGGCTCGGGCCAGGTTGGATCCGGCGCCACGCTCTGGAAGCGGGCCGAGGGCAGGGGGCTCGGCCAGGAGGCCAGGCGGTCCCAGGCGCCGTGGCGCAGGGCGTCCAGATCGCCCGGCCCCACCTTGAAGCCAGCGGGGACCACGTACACGCTGGGGCGGGGCAGGATCTTCGGAGCCGCGAGGCCCACGACATCCCAGAGGGGTTCGCAAAGGCGCCAGTAGGCTCGTTCCGAGGGGCCCAGCACCACCGCCACCACGGGCAGGAGCAGGGACTGCATGAGGGGGCGGATGGCCGCGCCGGGGCTGAGCCAGTGGCCCGGGGGCAGAGGCGCGCCGGGCTCCAGGCGCTGGCGGCGGCCGGTCACAGGATCCAGAGAGAACCAGGCGGCCTGCACCCGGGGATCCAGGGGCAGGGGGGCGCCCTCTGCGGCCAGGTTTTCAGCCTGGCGGATGAGCAGGGCCTCCAGGGGCAGGCTCCGCCAGCGTTCGAGTTCAGGCTGAATGGGATCGCGGTGGACTCTATTGGTCGGCGAGAAAGGCTGCAGGCCACGTTCCCACAGCGGCTGGCCCAGGGCCAGGGCGTGGCCGCGCAAGGTTGGCTCGGTGGGTTCAGGCAGGGGTCCCCAAAGGGAACTGGCCTCGGCCTGATGCTCCGGTGTCCAGGGCAGCCAACCCGTGGCCGTGCCCAGGCGGGCCTCGAAGCGGAAGCGGTGGCGCTGCAACCGGCCTTCCAGCCAGCCCGTGACGGAGGCCACTTCGGCGCGGTCATGGTCCTCGTCCGCCATCCAATAGACGGCCTCGGCCCCCGTGCGGCGAGCCTCGGCCAGAGCTGCGAGGGCCTTGGCCACGGACAGAGCGGGGCTCCAGCCGGCGCCGATCTGCTGGCCCGTGGCAATGACTGGACGGGACTCGCTCATGCCCGCCCCGCGGTGACTGGCCTACCCACTTCGCTCAAACAGATCGAACACATGGGCCCAAGCCTACCCGATATGCGATGCTCGACGGCATGCAGAGCGTCGAGCCCTGGCTCCCCCCGGCCACTCCTGATCTGGCGGTCCTGGCCATGAGCGCCGCGGACGAGGCCGGCGTCGCCAGCCTGCGGGCCTGGCCGGAGCTCCGCAAGGGGGGCATCGGCTTCGCCGACCTGCCGCCCTTTCTGTGCTGGCGGGGCCTGGCCGAAAACGGCTGGCACTTGGTCCTGCTGCAACCCCGGGAACTGGGGGCCCTGGTGCCGGGAGCCCGCATTGCGGCCCTGCCGGAGGGCTGGCTGGAGGCCCTCGATCTGGAAGCCCTGGCCCGGCCGCTGGCCAAGCATCCCGATTTCCCGGGAGGGACATCGGTCCATCTGGTGCAGGTGCCTGGCCCTGGGCGCTTCCGGCTGCGCAGCTACGGCCAGCCGGATCCCGGCCTGGTGCAGCTGGTTCTACAGCGCACCAGTACCGTGTCGGTCTGGCAGCCAATACCCTGAAGGGTGGGCCTACTTGCCGCGGTTGCTCATGCGGGTGTGTGTCACACCGGTCTTGCCCTGGGGCTTGGTGGAGGCCTTGACCACAGGTTTGGGACCGGGCCCGGCCTTGGGCTTGGCCGTCGCTGTGGTGGCGGCCAGCTTGTCCGTGGCCAGGAGGGACTTCATGAGGTCGGCGGGAACGAGGGGCTTGGTCATGGGAGTACTCCTCTGCCCAGTCTACTCCTCAATGGGTCATGTGACAGGGTTCATGGGGGTGGGCACGGTGCCAGCGGTTAAGCTGGGGTGGTCCGGCGGGAACCGGCGGATCTTCCTTGAGGTGGGGCACCATGACCGATGAGGTGTGGGACGGACTGGCGGAGCAGGCTCTGCGCGCCTTCGAGGGTTGGCAGGGGAGTTCACGGCTGGCGCGTCGCAATCTGCTGGAGGCCTGGCTGGAGCAGGTGGCCCTGGTGCGTGAGGACTTGGCCCAGGGCATCACCCGCGAAACGGGCAAGCCCATCAGCCTCGCCCGGGGGGAGGTGGGGCGCGGGGAGATGACCCTGCGGGCCACCATTGAAGCCATCGCCACCTTTGGCGAGGAAGCGATTCCCTACGACCTGATGCCCGGCGCTGAGGGGTGCCGCGCCACCTTCCGGCGTTTCCCCTTGGGCCCCGCCCTGGCCATCACGCCCTTCAACTTCCCCGTGAACCTGGCCGTGCACAAACTGGCCCCGGCCCTGGGGGCTGGCTGCAGCGTGATCTGGAAGCCCTGTCCCCAGGCTCCCCAGACCTCGAGTCTGCTCTGGGAAAGTTTCGAGGCCGCTCGGCTTCATGTCGCCGCCCCGGTGCACCTGCTGCAACTGGCGGGATCCGACCCGACCCGGGCCGAGGCGCTGGCTCTGGACCCCCGTATCGCCGTGGTGAGCTTCACGGGCTCCGAGCGAGTGGGACGCCGCCTTGAACGGGTACTGGCCGGCAAGCCCCTGCTGCTGGAACTGGGCGGCAACGGTGCTGTGGTGATCGACGAGGGCGTGGATGCCGAGGCCGTGGCTCGCGCCGTGGCGCCCGCCGCCGTGGCGGGGGCGGGTCAGAGCTGCTCCAAGGCCCAGCGCATCTATGTCCACGAGCACTTGTTCGAGGCCTTCGCCGCGGCCTTCGTGGGCGCCATCCAGGCTCTCCCCGTGGGCGATCCCATGGACCCCAGGACCGTGGTCGGGCCGCTCATCGACGAGGCCACCGCGATCCGTGTGGACGCCAGCCTGGACCGGGCCGTGGCCGCCGGGGCCCAGGTACTCCTGCGGGGCACCCGCCAGGGGGCCCTGCTGGCCCCTGCCATCCTCACGGGCCTGCCTGAGACGGATCCCCTCCAGTGTGAGGAGGCATTCGCCCCGGTCACCATCCTCACGCCCGTGCCCAGTTTCGAGGAGGGGCTGCGCCTCGCTGCGGCCACCCGCTTCGGCCTGCGGGCCAGCGCCTACAGCCGCCAGCTGGCCCATCTGCGCCTGGCGGAGGCGACCCTGCGGGCTGGGGGCGTGCTCTTGAACCTGCCGCCCACCTTCCGCCTGGACGCCTCACCCTTTGGAGGTGTGCGGGCCAGCGGCAACGGCTTCGAGGGGCCCCGCTGGGCCATGGAGGGCTTCACCGAGGGGCGCCTCATCGTCGAAGGCCCCGCCCTCTAAAAGCCTGTCGCAGGAGCTGTCATGTCCCAGTCCATGCCCTTCCAAGCCGGCGACCTGGTCGTGGTGGTGCTCCAGGCTCCCCGGGAGCGCATCTGGGGCAGTCTCCTGGGCCTGGATGGCGCGGGCATCCGCTTGCGCGGCCTGGATCTCACCCCCTGGACCGAAGTCCTGAGCCTCATCCGCACCGGCGAGGGGGATCAAGTGGCCCTGGGCACCCGCTTCCTCCCCATGCACCGCGTGGAAGCCATGTACCTGGACGAGGCCAGTTCCGGCGCGCCCAGTCTGGCTGAAACCTTCCACCAGGCCACGGGCCTCGACCCCCGGGCCTACCTGTCCCAGCCCTGAGGGCCCGCCCTCACGCAGCACCCCCCAACACCTTTCGGAGGAAACCATGAGCCATGCGAATCACGCCCTGTGGATGGAGCGCTTTCGCGTCCGTGCCGCCAAGCTGCAGCGCCACATCGTCCTGCCTGAGGGCAGGGATGATCGGACCCTGCAGGCCGCGCAGCTGCTGCTGGACCAGGGCCTCTGCCGCCTGACCCTCCTGGGCGATCCTGCGGATATGCAGCGGCGGGGCGCGACCCTGGGGCTGTCCCTGAAGGGCGCTGAGCTGGTGGATCCCGCGTCCAGCGCCATCCTTCAAGAACTGGCCGGGGCCTACTACGAGCGGCGCAAGGCCAAGGGTGTCACCGAGGGCCAGGCTCTGGAGGCGGTCCACAACCCCCTCTGGTTCGGCGCCATGCAGGTGCAGGCTGGCCACGCCGACGGCATGGTGGCCGGGGCTTTGAACACCACGGCCGAGACTGTGCGCGCCTGCCTGCAGGCCATCGGCGCCGCCAAGGGTATCAAGACCGTCTCCAGCTTCATGATGATGATTCATCCCGACGCCGCCTACGGCGAGCAGGGCGCCATGATCTTCGCCGACTGCGCTGTGGTGCCGGAGCCCACGGCGGAGCAGCTGGCAGACATCGCCATCGCCTCCGCGGAGAACGCCCGCCGCGTGATGGATGTGGAGCCCCGCGTGGCCCTGCTCAGCTTCTCCACCCGAGGTTCCGCGGAGCATCCCTGCGTGGACAAGGTGCGGGCCGCCCTGGCCATCGTCAAAGAGAAGGCGCCGGGCCTGGCCGTGGATGGCGAGCTGCAGGCGGACGCCTCGCTGGTGGCCAGTGTGGGCCAGCGCAAGGCGCCGGGTTCCGCCGTGGCGGGCCGGGCCAACGTGCTGGTCTTCCCGAGCCTGGACGCCGGCAACATCTCCTACAAGATCGCCGAGCGCATGGGTGGTGCCGTGGCGCTGGGGCCCCTTCTGCAGGGGCTGGCCAAGCCCGCCAACGACCTGAGCCGCGGCTGCAGCGCCCAGGACATCGCTGATGTGGCGGTGCTGACGGCCCTGCAGTGAAAAAACTCGCCTTCTTCATCTCTGGCACTGGCGGCAACGCCCTGAACCTCCTCAGGGCCTGTCGCGAGGGCCGGGTGCCGGGCCTGCCGGTCCTGGGGCTGGCCTCTTCGGCCCAGGCCGGCGGCATTGCCCGCCTGTGGGCCGAAGGGCTGCCCATGACCGTGGTGGTGCGCAAGGACTTCGACTCGGACCAGGCCTTTTCGGAGGCCTGCTACGAGGCTGCCGAGGCGGCCGGGGCCGAGCTTATCTGCCTCTGCGGCTGGCTGAAGAAGATCACGGTGCCGCTGCGCTGGGAGGGCCGCATCCTCAACATCCACCCAGGACTGCTACCCCGCTTCGGAGGCCCAGGCATGTACGGCCTGCACGTGCACCGGGCCGTGCTGGCGGCGGGCGAGGTCGAGTCCGGCGCCACTGTGCATTTGGTCGATCAGGAATACGACCATGGGCGGATCCTGGAGCAGCTCCGGGTTCCCGTGCTGCCCGGCGACACGCCCGAGGACTTGCAACGGCGGGTGTATGGCGCAGAAATGGAGCTGTATCCCAGGACCCTGGCAGCCTACCTCACCGAAACGGCCTAACATGACCTCCATGATCCCCCTCCTCAGTGCCAATGAGATGCAGGCTGTGGAAAGGCAGGCCATGGAGGCCTGGGGGATTTCTTCGTTGATTCTGCAGGAGCACGCGGCCCTGGGGGCCCTGGCCCTGCTGCCTGCCGGCGAGCTGCACGTACTGGCGGGGCCGGGGAACAACGGCGGGGACGCCCTGGCCTTGGCCCGGTTGGCTCGGCTCCAGGGCCGCGAGGTGATGGTCTGGACCTACCTCGACCGTCCCCAGTGGTTGGGGGACGCAGCCCAACAGGAGCGGCTCTGGCGGGGCCTGGGGGGCGAGGTTTGCACCGCTCCCGATCCCGAAGCAATCATGAAGACCTGGCGGGGCTGGGTGGTGGACGGGCTCTTCGGTCTGGGCACCACACGGCCTCTGGAGGGCCCCGCGGTCCGCTGGGTCGAGGCCCTGAACGGCAGTGGTCTCCCCGTGCTGGCCTTGGACCTGCCTTCGGGCCTGGATCCCAGCTCCGCGGAATTGCCCGGCACTGTCGTCCGGGCCACGCGGACCGCCTGCTTTGGAGCCCTGAAGCTGTGCCATGGCCTGCTCCCGGCCCGGGCCTGCTGCGGCGAAATCACCGTGGTGCCCATCCCATTGGATCAGGTCCCCCAGGGGCGGGTAGGCCTGCTGCAGCGGCCCCACCTCGCCCGCCGGGCCTGGGATGCCCACAAGGGCAGCTTCGGCCACGTGGCCATCCGGGCGGGCAGCCTGGGCATGAGCGGCGCCGCGGTGCTGGCGGCCCTGGGAGCCCTGCGCGTGGGGGCTGGCCTGGTGACGGTGCTGGCCGACGCCGAGGTGCGCGCCGAGATCGCCGCCCAAGTGCCCGAGGCCATGGTGCAGGCCTGGCAGGGCTCTTTGCCCGAGGGCGCCAATGTCCTGCTGGTGGGGCCCGGCGGCATCCGCGAGGTGCCGCACTGGGATGGTCCCATGGTGGTGGACGCCTCGGCCCTGGGCGAGGGCGAAGGACGGCGCTGGATGGACCGGCCCGACACGGCCATTACGCCTCACCCGGGCGAGTTTGCCCGCCTCTTCAACCTGCCCCGTCCCCTGCTCATGGACGAGCGGCTGGCCCAGGCCCGCCAGGTGGCCACCTGGAAGCCAGGTGTGCTGGTGCTCAAAGGGGCCCAGACCGTCATCGCGGGTGGGGCCTGCGAAGAGCTCTGGATCAACCCCACAGGCCATCCGGGCATGGCCACCGGAGGCAGCGGGGACCTGCTGGCCGGCATGGTGGCGGGTTTTCGGGCCCAGGGCCTGCCCATGCGCGAGGCTGTGGCTACCGCAACCTGGTTCCACGGCGCCGCAGCGGACCGTCTGCCGGGCCCGGGCTTGATCCCCACAGACCTGGCGGATCAGCTGCCGGAGTTGCTGCGTGGCTGAGCGGTTCCTCGCCGATGACGGCGCCACCGAGGCCCTGGGCGAAGACCTGGCCCGCCTGACGCCACCGGGGGGCACCTGGCTGCTCCGGGGCGAACTGGGTGCCGGCAAGACCACCTGGACCCGGGGCTTCCTGCGGGGCCTGGGTGGTGATCCGGATGAGGTGGCCTCGCCCACCTATGCGGTGCTCCACCGCTATGCCTGCCCTGTGGGCCGCCTCTTCCACCTGGACCTCTATCGCGCCGGGGCCGACGGGGCCTGGTCCCTGGGCCTGGAGGACAGCCTGGAGCCCGGGGACCGTTTGGTGGTGGAGTGGGCGGGCCGTAGCGGGCCCTGGCCCACAGACTGGGTGGCCACCCTGAAGCTCGAGTCGGAAGCTGAAGGGCGTCGGGCGGAATGGACACTGCCTGACCAATCCTGAGGTCCATGCTGGGAGCATGACGCCCCTTTTGGCCCTTGCCCTCCTCATCTTGCTCTGTTCGGGGCTCGCGGCCTGGGGGGCCCTGCGGCGACGCCCCTTGGACAGCGCCCCCTTCGAGGCCCTGCGCCGCCACGGAGAGGAACTGGCCTCCCGGGACCGCACTGAGGGCCAGCAGAGCCTCCAGGCCCAGCTTCGGCCCCTGGCGGAGGAGCTTCACTCCGTCCGGCTGGCCCAGGCGGAGAAACTGGCCGAGGGCTTCCGCCAGGTGATCACCGCCACTCAGGAGGCCTTGCGGGCTTCCCGGGAGGAGCAGGCCACGCAGTTGGCCGCCGTGCAGCTCATGGTCGAGGGGCGCCTCCAGGCCATCCAGGCCTCCAACGAGGCGCGCCTGGAGCAGATGCGGCGCACCGTGGACGAGAAGCTCCACGAGACCCTGGAGAAGCGCCTGGGCGAGAGCTTCAACCTGGTGGCCCAACGCCTGGAACTGGTACAGAAGGGCCTTGGCGAGATGCAGAGCCTGGCTCAGGACGTGGGGGGCCTCAAGCGGGCCCTCACCAATGTGAAGACCCGGGGCGTGCTGGGCGAGGCCCAGTTGGGGGCCATCCTGGAGCAGTTCCTGGCCCCGGGCCAGTACGCCGCCAACGTGAAGATCCGACCCCGCTCACCGGAAGTGGTGGAATACGCCGTCAAGCTGCCCGGGGCCGAGGAGGGGGGCACCGTTTGGCTGCCCATCGACGCCAAATTCCCGCTGGAGGACTACCAGCGCCTCATGGAGGCGTACGAGCTGGGGGATCTGCCCGCCGTGGAGGCGGCCGGAAAAGCCCTGGAGGTCCGGCTGCTGGCCCAGGCCCGGGACATCCGGGACAAGTACATCGCGCCCCCCCAAAGCACGGACTTTGCGCTGCTCTTCCTTCCTTTTGAGGGGCTTTACGCCGAGGCTCTGCGGCGGCCGGGGCTCCTGGACCGCCTCCAGCGCGAGTGCCGGGTGACCTTCGTGGGACCCACCACCCTCACGGCCTTCCTCAACAGCCTCCAGGTGGGCTTCAAGACCCTGGCCATCAGCCGTCAGAGTGGTGAGGTCTGGAAGCTCCTGAGCCACGTGAAGGCGGAATTCGGCAAGTTCGGGGAGGCCCTGTCCACGGTCCAAAAGAAGCTTGAGGAGGCCAGTTCCAAGCTCGGGGATGTCTCCAAGCGGAAGGAACTCATGGAGAAGCGTCTTGCGGGGGTGGAGTCCCTCCCGGAGCCGGAGTTGGTGCCGGAACTGGCCCCCCTGCCGGCACTTGAATAATTCACTTCACAATTCGGCAGAATACCTTAGGATTCGGGCCAACCCCGGGGGTGGGATGCTGAAGGGACGTGAACGGCCAGGACTCGGTGAGGTGATCGCGGTTGACCGGAACTATGTCCCCATGCAGGAAGTCAGCCGCCGCCGTGCCCTCTGTGCCGTGGTCTCCGGCCGGGCCCACGTGTTGAATCCTGCGACCTTCGAGCGCCACGGCAACCTGGAAGTCCGCCTGGAACTCATCATCTTTCCGCACGCCCAGGCCTGCAGTGACTCCAAGCTGCTCTTGGGACGCCTGGAACGACGGGTGCTCCGCCGTGATCTGTACGTCTGCCAGTACGAGGGCTGCCACAAGAAGGCCACCACGGTGGACCATGTGGTGCCCCTCTGCCAGGGCGGCACCACCAGCTGGCAGAACCTGGTGGGCTGCTGTCTCCTCTGCAACCAGACCAAGGGTGGCCGCACCCCCGAGCAGGCGGGAATGGTGCTGAAGCGCACGCCCAAGGGGCCCCGCGCCCACCTCTTCGAGCGCTTCGAGGAGCTGTTGAAGCGGGCCAGTGCGGCCTAGGAGCCACACCGGGAGGAGAGACGGGACCGGCCGGCCGTCGGCCTGGGCGCTAATGTTGAAAAAGTAAACGCTATCAATTTGTGCTCAGTTAGCAAATAGCGAACAAAAAACAGGCTTTTTATTTTTAGAGCTTCCGACTAGGCTTTTTGCCAGGAGGAACTTCCATGCCTTCAGTGGATATCAGTTCTCAGACCGGTAAGGATTTTGCCGGAGATGTGTTGATCGTACCCGTCTTTTCAGGTCGGGAACGCCATCGCCTGCCGCTCGCCATCAGCAAGGTGGCCCGCCAGGTCATGGACGAAGAGGATTTCAAGGCAGACTATCTGGAAGTTGTGCCGCTGCATCACCCCAATGGCGTGAAGGAAAGCCGCTGGATGGTGCTGGTGGGGCTTGGTGACGAGGAGAAGGTCACCCTTAACAAGATCCGGAAGGCCGTGGGAACTGCGGGCCGCTTTTGCCTCAAAAAGAAGTGGAAAAAGGTGGGAGTCCTCTCACCGTCGACATCCACGCTGGATCATGACGCCGTGCAGGTGGCCGTGACTGAGGGGATCCTGCTGGCGAATTATGATTTCGTCTCCTTCAAGGGCGGAAAGCCTGAAGCCAAGCAGTTCAGCTCCGTGGATATCTTCACCAATGGGGATGACACGCGGAAGGCCCGCCGCAAGCTGCCCGTGGTGGAGGCCGGTGTGGCCGCCTGCCACCGGGTGCGGGATCTGGCTAACACGCCCGCAGGGGACCTCTACCCCGAAGTGTTTGCCGACCTCGCCGCCAAGCTGGCCAAGCAGCACAAGCTCCACTGCGAGGTCATGGACGTGCCGGCCCTGGAGAAGGGCGGTTTCCGGGCTCTCCTGGCCGTGGGCCAGGGCAGTGACCGAGCCCCGCGCATCGTGAAGCTGGAGTACAAACCGAAAGAGAAGCCCAAGAAGCACGTGATCCTGGTGGGCAAGGGGGTCTGTTTCGATTCTGGTGGCCTCTCCCTCAAGGACGCCTCGGGCATGGAGACCATGAAAGACGATATGACCGGGGCGGCCATCGTCCTGGCCACCCTGGTCGCCTGCGCCCAGTTGGAAGTGCCGGTCCAGGTCACGGGCCTCATGGGTCTGGTGGAGAACATGCCTTCCGGCTCCAGTTACAAGCCCGGCGACGTGCTCCGCACCCGCAGCGGCAAGACCGTCGAGGTGCTGAACACCGATGCCGAGGGTCGGCTGGTGCTGGCGGACCTGCTCCACTACGCCAATGAGCTGGGGGCCGACCATGTTCTGGACCTGGCCACCCTCACAGGCGCCGCCCTGGTGGCCATGGGCGACGGGGTCTCCGCGATCATGGGCACGGACCAGAAGCTGGTCGACCGGCTGCTGGATGCTGGCGGAGCCGTGGGCGAATACCTCTGGCAGCTCCCCCTGGTGGAGGAATACACCGACCAGCTCAAGAGCCCTCTGGCGGATCTGAAAAACATCACGGGCATCCGCTGGGGCGGCACCATCACCGCCGGGCTCTTCCTCCGGGAGTTCACGGAGCAGGCCTCCTGGGCCCACGTGGACCTCTCAGGCAGCTGGTCTGGCAAGGAGCGGGACTACCGCACCCATGGCGGCAGCGGTGAGGGTCCCCGCTTCCTTCTGGAATGGTTGATGGATTGATCGTCTAAGGTCTCAGGAGCAGGGAGGGGGGCTGGTCCCCCCTCTTTTTTTTAATTAGTTGACGCTGACCCTCTTGACCGCGAGGCACGGATGGGGATTTATTGAGAACTGCCCCTAATCCCACCGAAGTCCCCCAACCCCCGGAGTTCCCATGGAAGCAATGGAGACCCTCACCAAGGCCGATCTTTCCCGTCATTTGATGGAGCGGCTCGAACTGGGGAAGAAGGATGCAGACCTGCTGGTCAACACCTTCCTCGAAAGCATCATCGAGTCCCTGCGGACCGGCGAAGGCGTGGAACTGCGCGGCTTCGGGAGCTTCCGTCTGCGCGACCGGCGCGCCCGCCAGGGCCGCAACCCGCGCAGCGGTGAGAGCATCCAGGTTCCCCCCAAGCGCGTGGTGTATTTCAAGTTGGGCAAGGAACTGCGCAGCAAGCTCATCGACGACTAGCCCCCCCCACCCGCCACCCACTGGGAGTCTCCATGCATCTTCGCAAGCTGCTCGTCTCCTGCCTGGCCCTTTTGGCCCTGGCCACGCCCGCCCTCGCCCAGAAGAAGCTCTCCAAGGAGGACAAGGCCAAGCTCCCCCGGGTGGCCATCCTCGAGTTCAAGGCCGCTCCGGATGCCTGGCACGGTTGGCATCACGGCGGCTGGGGCAACAACATGAGCACCATCTCCAACCAGCTCCGGGACATGTTCACCACGGAGATCATGGAGAAGGGCAAGAACAAGATCCGGGTCATCGAGCGGGAGCGCCTCGCGGAGATCCGTGGCGAACTGAACTTCCAGCAGAGTGGCGAGGTGGACACGGCCACGGTCCAGAAGATCGGCAAGCTGCTGGGCGTGAAGTACGTCATGACCGGCAAGATCACCCGCTTCGCCTATAAGGAGGGCGGCTTTAACACAGGTTGGGGCGTGGGCGCCCTGGTGGGCAAGGTCACGGGCAGCGGCATGGCCGGCGCCGTGGCGGGCAGTGTCAACGTCAAGAAGGCTTCCTTCACGGGTCGACTGGACATCCGCCTCATCGAGGTTGAGACCGGCGAGATCCTGGGCGCCTGGAAGGACGAGGATAAGGTGGACGACACCAGTGTGAAGGTGGCGGGGACCGGTGCCGAGGTCTCCTATGACGAGGAACTGGTGAACAAGGTCTTCGAGCCCGTGGTTCAGCGCATCACGCCCAAGCTGCTGCGCGCCACTGTGGCGGCCAACGAGGACGACTGATCCTCAGCTCAAGGTTTTGCTTCAGGGGCCTCTGCGGAGGCCCCTGTTGTTTCCGGCGGTAGCCAGCGGGCCGTGGCCTGATGGATGGCATCGGTGTAGTGGGTTCCCAGGACGTCGGCGCAGTGGAGGTGCCAGGTGGGTACCTCCACCACCTGGCTCGTCTGGAAGCGGGCCGCCAGGCTGCGCTGCACGGACGGCGGTGCCAAGCGGTCCTGGGTGGCCAGGAAGCAGAGGCTGGGTGTCGCAAAGCGGAGCCCCTCGGTTCGGCTCAACAGATCCGTTTCCGCAGGATCGTAGCCGCCCAGGCGGCCAGCCCAACCCGAGGCGAGGCGGCCGATGGGGGGCGCCAGCAGGTGCCAGGCCCGATCCTCGGGGCCCCGCACCAGCCGCTCGGCGAAGCTGCGGCTGCTGGCGGGCGCTCCCTCCCAGATGATGCCGGCCAGGGGGCCCTGGCCCTCCCGCTCCAGCTCAGCCAGGGCCAGGAGACCCACGGAGGCGCCCAGGCTGCGGCCCAGGAGCAGGATGCGTCGGCGGGGCAGGCCCGAGGCCTCCAGGTGGTGGACCATCTGCACCACCTCGTGGGACTCCCGGGCCCCGAACGTCACGTAGGGATCCGGCCTTCCCTGGCGCAGGGCATCGTCCCGGCGGCGGTAGGTGAAAATGGCGGCGTCCAGGGTGGGGAACCACTTCAGGGCCGGACTGGTGCCCCAGCGGTCATCACCGAAGCCGTGGAGGAGCAGGACCAGCCCTGGAGAGGCCGCGGGACGCCGCAGCCGCCAGAGCTGGAGGCCGCCGGCCTCCTCGCTGCTCCAGGTGCCGCCGGGGTCTCCGTCCTGTCCCTTCGCCAGCTCTGCGTAGGTGGCCTCCACCCGCGCCAGGGGCTGGGGCCGGTAGAAGGGAGGATTGACCAACTCTTGGGCCACAGCATGGGTCTTCCAGCCCACGAAGCCCCCCAACCCTGCGAGGGGGGCCAGGAGCAGGGCCCAGAGGACCGGTCTCACCAGTAGCTCGTGGTGAAGCGGAGTCCGGTCGTCCCGGCAGGCACCTGGCACTGGCAGCCTACCCGCTCCTTGGCCGAGGCCCCCAGGCGCAGCAGGAGGTCCAGCTCGCGCTGCTCGGGTTGGCTGAGGGTCTCGGCGCCCTCAAGGATGGTCACCAGGCAGCGGCCGCAAGCCCCTGCACCGGAGCAGGCTGAGGCCAGGGGCAGGCCCCCGGCCTCGCAGAGAGCGAGCAGGGTGCCCCCTCCCTCCAGGACCTGATCCCGCTGGCGGGTCTGCGCGACCGCAGCCATGGGTCTACTTGAGGAGGACGGCGGTCACGCCGGGTAGGCCCTCGGCCGGGGGCAGGGCATCCGATTTGCCGTAGAGCACAGATTCCAGCTGCTGGGTGAGGGTGACCAGGTAGCGGCCCTGGTCGGCGTCCATGTCCAGTTCCCCCATGTCCGGGCTGAAGATCTCGTGCTGGCTGGTGATGAAGAATTTGTGCTTCCCCACGCTGAGTCCGCTCACCCGCAGGCTGTTGGCCCCTTTGGGAAGCTGCTGCACGGGGATCCGGGTGCCGTCGATGCTCAGCTCCAGGGGGCCCTTCACGACCCGGGTGAACCGGAAGACCGCAGTCCCTGCTGGCACGGGCGAGCGGGGCTTGAGCGGAATCTTGTTGCAGCCGAGGCAGGCGGCGCCCAGCAACACCAGGGCGGGAACAGTGGAGCGGAACTTCATGAATCCTCCGGAACCTTCATCATATGCGACAAAAGCGCATCCGGTCTCATACCCGCTGGAGCAGCACCACGGCCTGGGCGGCCAGGCCTTCGCCCCGCCCAGTGAAGCCAAGCTTCTCCGTGGTGGTGGCCTTCACGTTCAGGGCCTCAGGGTCCAGCCCCAGCAAGGGGGCAATGCGATCCCGCATGAGCTGTCGGTAAGGTCCGACCTTGGGGCGCTCACCCACGAGACAGACATCGGCGTTGACCACCTGCCAGCCCCGGGTCCGCAGATCCACCATGACCCGTTCCAGCAGCCGTGCGGAATCGGCGCCTTTGAAGGCGGCATCCGTGTCCGGGAAGTGCTGGCCGATGTCGCCCAGGCCCGCCGCGCCCAGCAGGGCGTCCATGAGGGCGTGGAGCATGACGTCTGCGTCGCTGTGCCCAGCCAGACCCCGATCGTGGGGGATGGCGCAGCCCATGAGCATGAGGGGCCGCCCATCCTCGGGGGCGGCAAAGCGGTGCACGTCAAAGCCCTGGCCCACCCGCAAGGCGGTCATGGGTTTTCCGTGAGTGCCTGGTGGTTCCCCGTGGACTGATCCAGGCTTTTGACGGTGTCAGTGATGGGGTGGTCCGGCAGGGTGATGATCACCTCGGTGCCCGCTCCCTCCTCGCTGATGAACTCCAAAGTGCCGCCGTGCTCCTCAACAATCTTCTTGACCGTGGCCATGCCGAGGCCCGTGCCCTTCTTCTTGCCGTAGCTGAAGAATGGTTCGAAGATCCGCTTGATGACCTTGCGCGGGATGCCCCGGCCCCGGTCTTTCACCCTGATTTGGACGCCGCTCGTGACCTGGGTCCAGGTGACGAGGATCTCCCCGTGGAGGTCCATGGTGGCCTCCAGGGCATTGGACAGTACGTTCTCCATGACCCGGGTGAAGCGGCCCGGGTCCAGCTTGACCTGGCAGACCAGCCCCTCGGTCCGAAGCTGCACACCCAGTTCCGCGGCCCTGGGCACCATGGGCTCGAGGATGCCCTCAAGGAAGGTGCTCAATTCGACGGTTTCCAGGTGCGGCACCCGGACTTTGGCGAAGTCGAGCACGTCCTGGCTCAGGTGGGTGAGCCGGTCTACACACTCGATGATCTTGTTGGAGTGGTGGCGGACCTTGGTGTCCTGGGTGGACAGTTCCAGCAGGTCGGCGTGGCCCCGGAGCACGAAGAGTCCGTTCTTGAAGTCGTGGACGATGGAGCTGGCGACCTGACCCACGGTGGCCAGCACGTGGGTGTGGAGGTTCTCCTCCGAAAGGCGGGTGCGCTCGATGGCGATGGCGCAGAGGGCCACAATGGCCTCAAAGGTCTCCCGGTCCGGGGGCTCGGTGATGGGGCGGCGGCTGTCCAGGTAGACCACGCCCAGGCGTCGGCCCTGGAGCAGCAGGGGCAGGCACAGGATGGTCTTCAGCTCGAGGCGCTGGATGGAATGCTGATTGAGCAGTAAATCGTCCTCGGCCACGTTGAGGATCCACACTGGATCCCCAGTCTCGAAGACCTTGTGCACGCTGGAGAGCGAGAGGTGGATGGCCCCTTCCAGCTCCTTGCCCAGGTTCCGCTGCACCCGGGTGTTGAGCTCCCCGTCCTCCAGGAGCATCAGAAAGCCCCGGTCCGTGCGCGAAATGCCCAGCAGCTTGTCGAGGGACTGCTCCAGCAAGTCCTCCAACTCCACTTCCTCGGCCAGCAACTGGGCGGTCTCCAGGATGGCCTGCAGGTGCAGCTCGGAGCTGGATTGGTCAGTGCTCACCAGGGTGAGGGTGTAGGCCCCATCCGCCAGGCGCAGCGGGGTACCAGGCTGCCAGACAGCACGGCCCAGCTGCTGATCTTTGTAGAAGCTGCCGTGGGTGGTCTGCAGGTCCTCGGCGTACCAGTGGTCATCCCGCAGCTCCAGCCGCAGGTGGTTCCGGCTGATCATGCTGTCGGACAGCACCACGTCGCAGAGGCTCTGGCGCCCCAGGGTCACGGAACGGGTGAGCGGGACAGAGCGCTCAAAACCGTGGCGGTCGCGGATCAGGAGCTGGTAGCGCTGGGCCACAGCGTCTCCGGGAAGGGGGGCGGGGAAGGGGGTACTGCTTGATCCCAAGATTATCCGCGCATCGGCTGGACACAAGTGGAAGTCCCATGAGGGAATAGAAGCCATGCACCGACACCCCGATCTCGACCCCACTGGCGCCGCCGAGGACCCAGCGGAATACTCACTGCGGCCCCAGCGCCTCCAGGAATATATCGGCCAGGAGAAAGTGAAGGCCCGCCTGGATATCGCGCTCCAGGCCGCCACGCGGCGCGGCGAGGTGTTGGATCACGTGCTGCTTTTTGGCCCGCCGGGACTGGGCAAAACCACCCTGGCCCATGTGCTCGCCAATGAAATGAGCGCCTCCTGCAAGGTCATCCAGGCCCCCGCCCTGGAGAAAAAGGGCGATCTGGCCGCCATCCTCACCAACCTGGAGGCCGGTGAGTTCCTCTTCATCGACGAGATCCACCGGCTGTCGGCACCCATCGAGGAGATGCTCTACTCCGCCATGGAGGACCGCAAACTGGACATCCTCATCGGGCAGGGCCCCAGCGCCCAGACCCTCAAGGTCGACCTGCGTCCCTTCACCCTGGTGGGGGCCACCACCCGGGCCGGACTCATCTCCAAGCCGCTCCACGACCGCTTCGGCATGGTCCATCGCCTGGAGTTCTACACCCGCGCAGAACTGGCCATCATCGCCACCCGGTCTGCGGCTCTGCTGAAGATCCACTTGGCCAACGAAGGCTCCGAGGCCATCGCCCGCCGCAGCCGCGGGACGCCGCGCATCTGCAACCGCCTGCTGCGACGCTGCCGCGACTACGCCGAGGTCAAGGGCGATGGGACCATCACCCAGGAATCCGCGGAAGCTTGTCTGAAGCTGCACGAGGTGGACGACCTGGGCCTGGATGGCCTGGACCGGGACTACCTCCACGCCCTCTGCCACAAGCACCGGGGTGGGCCCGTGGGCCTGCGCACCTTGGCTGCGGCCTTGGGCGAGGATGATGGTGCCCTGGAGGACCTGGTAGAGCCCTACCTCATGCAGGTGGGTTTCCTGGACCGCACGCCCCAGGGGCGCAAGGCCACGGATGCCGCCTATGCATACCTGGGCCTGAAGTCAGATCCGGGGCCGTTGTTCCGGTAGGTCAGTACTTGGTATCCGTCTTCCGGTAGCCCAGTTCGGGCGGGTCGCTGAGGGGCAGGGTGCCACCCTTGGCTGTGGGCATGGCCTCCAGGCTGGAACTCTGGTCCCGGCGGACGCAGACGCCCTGCAGGGTGCCACCTTCATCCACCACCAGGGAGCCCACTTCCACATCGCCTTCCACGTAGCCGGTGCCGTGGATCTCCAGGCACTCCGTGATCTTCATGGTGCCTTCGGCCCGGCCCGTGACCACCAGGTGCTTGGCGAAGATGCTGCCGCGGACCAGGCCGCCCGGCGCGATGGAGACCTCGCCCGTGGAGTGGATGGTGCCCTCGACGATGCCCTCCACCCGGAAGCTGCGGGCGCCTGTGTGGATTTCACCCTTGAAGGTGACCTCCTTGCCTAGGAGGGAATGGATGGCGGGTGCGGAATCCTGCTTGGGTTTGTTGCGGAGGAAAGCCAAGGGTCACTCCTTAGTTCAGGACGGTCGGCTGAGGGACCGGATCCATTGGGCCTGGAGCCGAAGGTAGGGCTGGGGGTTCACAGTCTTGCCATTTATGCGGACTTCGTAGTGCAAATGGACGCCGGTGGCGTTGCCAGAGCGCCCCATGGCGCCAATGATGTCACCGCGGGAGACCTTCTGCCCCAGCTTCACCATCAAGTGGCTCATGTGGCCATAGAGCGTTTCCTGCGACTCGGTGTGGCGGATGCGGACCCCCCAGCCATAGCGGTCCATCCAGCCCGCCTCGACGACCTCGCCATCGGCGGTGGACTGGATGGGCGTGTCCACGGCGTTGCTGATGTCGATGCCCGAGTGGTAGCCCAGGAGGCTGTCCTCGGTCTCATTGGAGCGGGAGAAGGGATTCACCCGCATGCCGAACCCGGAGCTGAGGTAGCCGGCGGTGGGCGGAATGGAGGGGGTCCGGCTCCATGCGCGGATCACGGGTTCCATGCGGGCCTTCACCACGGCCGCCTGCTTGGCTGTGAGGTCCAGTTCCTGCTTGAGGCGGGAGAGGCGCTCCTGGGTGCCGGGGGCCACCGGGGTTGGGCTGGCGGGCCCCTGGGGGGTGGTCAGGGTCGGGCCCGCCTGGCCCTTGGGGTCAAGTAGTTTCAGGAGTTCCGTGTGCTGTTGGCGGAGCTTGGTGACCTCGGATTCCAGGGCCTGGGCCTGGTCCAGGGAGGTCCGGAGCTGTTCCTGCTGCTCCTGGGTCTCCTTCTGGAGGTGGCTGAAGTTCATGATCTTCTTGGTGGCCCAGAAACCGTAGCCGGAGCCGATCATGGCCAGGGCCGAAAAGCCCGCCACGATGCCCAGGGTCCAGGCCATGACTTGGCGGGTCAGGGACCAGCGGAAGGTCCGATGACTGAAAACGACCATGACTGTGAGCCAGCGCCCGGAATCAGGGCGGCTGGAGCGCAAGGCGCGGCGACGTTCAGGCTTCTGGATTGACATGGCCCACTAGGATAACTGGGTACCTAGGTCGTGGCGAATCGCCTTCTTACAACCTATGGATTAGAGGACGCTCAAAATCGTCCTGGAAATCCACCATTCAAAGAGGTGGCCCAAGAAAAAGACGAGGCCGATTAGGCTGTTCAAGGTGAAAAATGCCTGATCGATGCGGGCGAGGTTCCCGCCCCGGACCAGCCACTGCTCGCGACCAAGCATGGCGGCCACGGCGGTCCAGGCGGCCCAGGGCCACACCTTGGCGCCCATCTGGACGTTGAAGACCCCCCAGCAGATCAGCGCCACCAAGTGGAGGAGGCGGGAGATCCAGAGAGCACGGCCCGTGCCCAGCCAGGAGGGGATGGAGTGCAGCCCCTTGGAACGATCGAAGCCCTCATCCTGCAGCGAATAGAGAACGTCGAAGCCTGCGGTCCAGGCCAGCACCCCGCCGGAAAGCCAGAGGGCCGGGCTTTCGATGCGCCCCGCCACGGCGATCCAGGCCCCCAGAGGGGCGCCCGAAAGGGATAGGCCCAGTACCACGTGGGCCAAGGACGTGAAGCGCTTACAGAGTGAATAGCCCAGGATGATGACCAGGGCCAGGGGGGAGAGCTGCCAGGTGAGGGGCCCCAGGGCCCCAGCCGCCACGCCGAACAGCACGATGCCCGCGCCCATGAAGAAGATGGCCGCGGCCTGGGAGACCCGGCCCGCGGGCAGGGCCCGGGAGGCGGTGCGGGGATTATCCGCGTCCACATCCACGTCCACCAGGCGGTTGAAGGTCATGGCCGCAGTCCGGGCCCCCACCATGGCGGCCAGAATCCAGAGGGCCGTTCGAAGGGTGGGGAGTCCCTGGGCAGCTCCAAGGGCCCCCAGCAGGGCGAAGGGCAGGGCGAACACCGTGTGTTCGAACTTGATCATGTCCAGGAGTTCGTGGAACTGGCCAGGGGGCGTCCGGGATGGGGGCATCGGTTCAGTCATGGAGATTTCATCATCCGACGATTTCCTGACTTTGTCGCGGGGCCCGCCCGAAGTTCCTGCTGACTCCAGTGGGTGGCGCCCCTATCCTGGTGGATTGACCTCGAAAGGTGACCCATGACCCACGTACTCCTCCAGACCGACAAGGGCGACATCAACCTGGAACTGTTCCCGAAGGAGGCCCCGGGCACCGCGGCCAACTTCGTGAAGCTCATCGAAGCGGGCTTCTATGACGGCCTGGCCTTCCATCGCGTCATCCCCGACTTCGTCATCCAGGGCGGCTGCCCCAATTCCAAGGAAGGCGCCTCGGGCATGGCCGGCACCGGCGGTCCGGGCTGGAAGATCAAGTGCGAGACCGCTGGCAATCCCCACAAGCACAAGCTGGGTGCCATCTCCATGGCCCACGCAGGCAAGGACACGGGCGGCAGCCAGTTCTTCATCTGCAACGGCAGCGCCCCCGGCCACCTGGACGGTGTCCACACGGTCTTCGGCCAGTGTGTCTCAGATGCGGACATCCAGGTGGTCAAGGCCATCAAGGGCAATGACCGGATCATCAAGGCGACGGTCGTGCAGGCTTAAGACTCGCCCAGCACTTCGCAGAATCGGGCGGCTTGGCCGCCCGATTCTGCGTTTGAAACAGGTAGGAGGGGGATCGTCATGGTCATCAGGTGCGGGTGGTGCGGGACGGATCCGCTTTATTTGGCCTACCACGACGAGGAGTGGGGCGTGCCCCAGCACGATGACTGTCGACTATTTGAGAAACTGTGTCTGGAGGGAGCCCAGGCAGGGCTGAGCTGGATCACGGTCCTGCGCAAGCGTGAGGCCTACCGGGAGGCCTTCCTGGGCTTTGACCCAGTGAAGGTGGCGGCGATGACCGATGCCGAGCTGGAGGCTGTTCTTCTGAATCCGGGCATCGTGCGGAACCGGCTCAAGGTCTTCTCCACCCGGAAGAACGCCCTGGCCTTCCTGGCGGTGCAGGCGGAGTTCGGCAGCTTCGACGCCTTCGTATGGTCCTTCGTGGGGGGCCAGACGAAAGTCAACCATCCCAAGGCCCTGGGGGACATCCAGCCCGTCACACCCGAGGCCGAGGCCCTGAGCAAGGCCCTCAAGAAGCGGGGCTTCACCTTCGTGGGCCCCACCATCATGTACGCCTACATGCAGTCCATGGGCCTGGTGGACGACCATCTGACGGATTGCTCCTTCAAGCGCTCATAGCTCTTTTCGCGAACGCGAAAAGAGCAGGAGAACGATAGACTGGAGGATCCGGAGTCGCCGTGTCCAAGCCCTTCTACGTCACCACCCCCATCTATTACGTGAACGACCGTCCCCACATCGGGCACACCTATACGACCGTACTTGCGGACGTCATCGCCCGCTTCCACCGCATGCGCGGGGAGACGGTGTACTTCCTCACGGGCACGGATGAGCATGGCCAGAAGGTGGAGAAGGCCGCCGCGGCCCGGGGCATCACCCCCAAGCAGCTGGCAGACGAGGTGGTGGCCAACTACACCGAGCTCTGGAAGCAGATGGGCATGACCCACTTCCGCTTCATCCGAACCACGGATGAGGACCACAAGGCCCAGGTGCAGCGCCTCTTCAAGCGCCTGCTGGACAAGGGCGACATCTACAAGGCCACCTACAAGGGCCTATACTCCGTCAGTGATGAGGCCTACGTCACCGAGACCCAGGCCAAGGAACTCCAGGCCCAGGGCTTGGCCCACCAACTGGTGGAGCTGGAGGAGGAGACCTACTTCTTCCGCCTCAGCGCCTACCAGGACCGCATCCTCAAACACTTCGAGGAACATCCGGACTTCGTGCAGCCGGAATTTCGCTTCAATGAGGTGAAACGCTTCGTCGAGGGGGGGCTTCAGGATCTCTCCATCAGCCGCACCAGCATCAGCTGGGGCATCCCCGTGCCCGGCGATGAGAAGCATGTGGTCTACGTCTGGTTCGACGCCCTGCTGAACTACCTGACCGCATGTCCGAACGACACCTGGCCCCCGGATCTGCAGCTGGTGGGCAAGGACATCCTCCGCTTCCACGCGGTGTACTGGCCCGCCTTCCTCATGGCCGCGGGCATGTTCCTGCCCACGACCATCCTGGCCCACGGCTGGTGGCTCATGGGCGAGGACAAGATGTCCAAGAGCAAGGGCAACGTGGTGCGCCCGGACACGCTTCTGCGCTTCGGCAATGATGCCCTGCGCTTCTACTTCATGCGGGACATGCAGGTGGGGCATGACCGGGCATTCAGCTACGAGGGCTTCATGGACCGTCTCAACGCCGATCTGGCCAATGGCCTGGGCAACCTGGCCTCCCGCACCCTCAGCATGATCCAGCGCTACCGGGCTGGTGTGGTGCCCATGCCCACGGTGTTCGATGAGATGGATCAGGCCATGTCGGACCAGCTGCTGGAGGTCTTCCCCGATTACCTGGAAAAGGCCCGGGCCAGCGACTTCCATGCAGCTCTGGACGCCCTCTGGGTCTATCTGCGCACCCTGGACGGCTACATCGTCAAGGCTGAGCCCTGGAAACTCGCCAAGGATCCCGCTAACGATCCCAAGCTGGACGCCGTCTTGGCCAACCTCTACCGCGCCCTGCGCGCCACAGCCCTGCTGGTGGCGCCCGTGATGCCGGAGCTGGCCCAGAATCTATGGCAAGGCCTCGGGCACCAGGATCAGGTGGCGGACCGCACCTTCCACGGCTTCGCCCTGGATGGCCCTGCCATCGGCCCCATCGGCGAGTCCAAGGCCCTGTTTCAGCGCATCGACAAGGAGAAGGAAATGAATGACCTGCTGCCCGTGGAGGCCCCCGCCGAGGTGAAGCCCAGCCTGGATGTGCCCGAGCTGCGCGAGACCGTGGACGCGGATACCTTCTTCAAGGTGGACCTGCGCGTGGGCCGCGTACTCGAAGCCGAGCGCGTCCCCAAGAGCGACAAGCTCATCAAGATGAAGGTCGACATCGGCCTGGAGCAGCGCACCATCGTGGGCGGCATCGGCAAGGCCTACGAGCCTGCAGATCTGCTGAACCGCCTGGTGGTGGTGGTGGCCAACCTGGCCCCCCGCAAGCTCATGGGCATCGAGAGCCACGGCATGCTGCTGGCCGCCAGTGACAACGCCAGCAAGCCTTACCTGGTGGCGCCCCCCGAGGATGCCAAGCCCGGGTTCCTGGTGAAGTGAAGCGCCCCGTTTTCAGCTTCGAGGCCGAGCTCCTCACGGATGCCCCCTTCGACCATGTCGCGGGCCGGCTCCGGGAGGGCAGTGCCGCCTTCAAGTGCCTGCGCCCCCTCTCCATCTGGGCCGCACCCGAGGAAGGGCAGGGGCGTCTGGTGCTCGGCTGGGCCCGGACCCCGGCGGGAGCTGATGAGTCGGGTGCGCTGATCGTGTCCACGGATCCCAAGGGCACCCATCTGCGCCTGGAGGGGCGCATGAGCGGGTGGTCCGCCTTCCTCTGTGTGGGGCTCCTGCGCTGGAAGACTGATCGTCTGTTGGACCGCTTCGTGGAGGAACTGTGAGGGCCGTGCTCTGGATGAAGTCGAGCTGTACCACTTGCCGCAATGCCAAGGCGAGACTGGCGGAACTGGGCATCGAGGTGCAGATCCGCGACTACTTCAAACAGCCCCTGGAGGCCGCGGAACTGGCGGGCCTTCTCCCCACGGATCCCACGCCCATGCTGGGGAACAAGAGCCCCAAGTTCAAAGAGCTGGGCCTCAAGGACCGCAGGCTCTCCAAGGCCGAGGCCGTGGAGCTCATGGTGCAAGACAACAATCTGCTCAAGCGCCCCATCCTGGTCCATCCCAAGGGCACGGTCATTGGCTTTGATGCTGAGGCCTATGCCCGCCTGCTCGCCTGAAGGAGGTTCCATGAAGTTCTATAGCTGGAACGTGAACGGTTTCCGTTCCGTCTTGAAGAAGGGGTTCATGGACTGGCTCGAGGCCGCTGAGCCCGACGTACTCTCCCTCCAGGAAATCCGCAGCGAGTGGGAGGAGGTGGACCTGGGTGTCCGTCGCCAATTGGAGAGCGCCTACGATGTGTGCTGGTTCCCGGCCAGCAGCAAGAAGGGCTATGCGGGCTCCGCCACCCTCATCAAGAAGGAGCTGGGCTTCACCCATACCAGGGGCCTGGGCATCGAGGGCTTCGACGCCGAGGGTCGCATGATCGTGTCCCGCAAGGACAAGCTGGTCTTCATCGGCGGCTACTTTCCCAACGCCTCCCAGGGATTGGTACGGCTCCCCTTCAAGCGGCAGTTCGCCAAGGACCTTGCGGCCATCGTGCAGCGGCACCATGCGGCCGGGGACCAGGTGATCCTCACCGGAGACATGAACGTGGCCCCGGAGGAGATCGACCTGGCCCGCCCCAAGGACAACACCAAGAACCCCGGCTTCACCCCCGAGGAGCGCGAAGACTTCAAGCTCTACCTGGGCGCGGGGCTGGTGGATGTGCTGCGGGAGCGGAACCCCGAGGTGCCCGGGCTCTACACCTGGTGGACCGCCCGAGGCGGCGCCCGGGAGCGGAACGTGGGTTGGAGGATCGACCTCTTCTTGGCCAGCCGGGATCTGCTCCCCAAGATTTCGGAAGCCCGCATCCACGCCGATGTCCTGGGCTCTGATCACTGCCCGATCAGTCTCGAATTATCCTAGGCTTTTCGCTCACTCCCAAAAACAGAGGGCCCCGCACGGGGCCCTCTGTTTTTGGGAGGATGAACCTATTTGATCTTCTTCAGTGAAGGATCCTTCAGCATTTCCTTGGCCGTGGCGGCGTTCTTGCCTGTGGGGGAGACCTCCACGTACTTCTCCAGGTGCATCTTGGTCCCGCGCAGGTTGTTGTCGCCGAACTCCACCATGGCCAGCATGAAGTGGGCTTCTCCGTAGGTGGGGGCGATCTCGAGGGTCTTCAGCCAGTGGGCCTTAGCCTGCTTGGAATTGCCGGCGTTGAAGGCCTCCACGCCCTTGTTGTACTCCACATCGGGGTTGGGTCCGTGGATGGCTTCCAGGGCGGCGGCGTACTTGGCCTCGGCCACCTTGTCGCCCTTGGCCTTGCTGGTCTCCACCAGGGAGGCGATGACGCGCTCATCCTTGGGGTTCTTCTCCAGGGCCTTGAGCAGGAACGGCTCGCCATCCTCCTTCTTGGCGCCGGCCTGGGCGATGCAGATGCCCAGCACGCGCTCGATCTTGCCGACTTCGGGGGCCAGGTCGGCCTTGGCCTGGGCATCCTTAAGGTTGTTCATGGCCTCGTTCAGAACCTTGTAAGCCTTGTCCACCAGGGGCAGGGCGTCCGCGAACTTGCCCTCGTTGTAGAGGGGGATGGCCTGGTTGAAGGCCTCCCGACCCTCGGCGTCCTGGGCAGCGCCAGGATCAGGGGCGATGGTCTGGCCGCCGCCCGCCAGGGCCAGGGCCCGGGCCTCGGCCTGGGTGTACATGGTGATGTTCTTGAGGAGCACGTCGGCGAGGGGTATCTTGATGGGATCCTTCTCCTTGTATTCCACAAACCCCTCAGCGGTCACCGACAGGTCGAATTCCTTGGGCTCGAGACCGACCTGCATGTAGTTGCCGTTCTTGTCGCTGATGAGGTCTTTGACCCAGTTGCGGTCAGTCCGTTTGAGGTGGATCTTGGCCCCCGCCACGGGCTTGCCATCCTTGGTGGTGACCTTCCCCGAGATTCGACCGGTCTGCTCCGCGTGAATGGACAGGCAGGCTACTGGGAGCATGAAAGCTAGAACTAGGCGTCGCATGAATGTTCCTCCAAACCTATCCATCGTTCCACAGGCTCGGCCCGGCGCCGAGTGCTTTTCGTCAAAAGCCCGGGCCGTCCTAGGGTTGGAACACTGAATTATCCTAAATTCCGCCCGGGTGCAGGAAGCCCCGGGCTGTGTTAGGCTTCCCGCAAGACAAGTCATGAAAGCGATTTGAGGTAACCCATGAACCCTGCGATGCCGGAAGCATCCCTAACCGCCCTGATGCACCTGCTGGCTGAACAGGCCCTCCTTTCTATGGGGGTGCCTCATCCCATGATGAAGGAGGCTCCGCCCGCAAACCCTGCCGTAGCAAGGTTCTACGTGGATCTGCTCGTGGTGCTCAAGGAAAAAACAGAGAGCAGCCGCAGTGAGGCCGAAACGGCCCAACTTGATGAAATTCTCTACCAGCTGCGCATGAGGGTCATGGACCTGAAGCCCAGCGCCGATACCAAACCAGGATTGCATCCATGAATGAGTCACGGCTCAGGAGATCGGCTATGAGGTTCTGCCAGGGCCTTCGGATGGCGTGCCTGCCACTGCTCCTGGGGGCCTCCTCCTGGGCCGCCGGACCGGTAGCCGCAGCTGTGACGCCACCACCCGCCGTGTCCCTGAGTTCAGCCACTGAGACCGCACCAGCCATCGCCCTGAGCCACCGGGCCAAGCAGTTGATGGAGGCGCTGCTGCGGGGGGATGCTGAAGCCCTGCGGGCCGCCCAATTGGAAGTGGAAGCCCTGCGGCGTACTTATTCGACCCTGGATGTCGCGCCCCTGGTGGAGGCCATCTGCCTCTGGTCCCGGCAGCAGGGCCTGAACGGCAAGCCTGGCTTGGGTCTGGAAGGACTCCAAGCCGTGGAGCGTTGGTCCCCAGAGCACCCGACCCTTCTGGGAACTCGAATCAGCCTCCTGCGCCAGCAGGGGCTCCAGGGCTGGTTCTGGAGCTACCCGGACCTGCTCCGGCTCACCCGCCTCCGCCTCGATCATTCGGCCCACCGGTGGCTCTGGGTGGTGCAGCACCTGGGCATGCTCCGCCTGGGCGCCACCCTCCTCCTCTGGGGCTGGGCCCTGACCATGGGCCTGCGCTACCGCAATGTCCTACGCAATATCTGGGAGGAACCCCTCCGGCACAAGCGGGTCGCTCCCCTCCTGGCGGCCCTCATTGGTGCCCTGGTGCTGGCTGGTCCCGTGATCCTGGGACTGGATCCCATGGTGGCGGCCATGGTCTGGCTCTTCCTGCTGGCCCCCTTCCTCACGCCCACCGAGGTGCGGGTCACGTCCTTCATCCTGATCCTTCAGCTGGTGCACCCGGCCCTGGCGGCCCTGGAACCCTGGGCGGCTCGTGAACCGCAGCCGAGCCTGCTGATGCTCCAGCGCATGCCCCAGGTGAACCCCGTTCCCCCTGCTGCGCTGCGCCTGTTGTCCCCCTCCGACCAGGCCTTCCTCACCGGCTGGACCCAACTCCAGAACCAGGACTGGAAGGCCGCGGAAAAGACCTTCCTGGGCCTGGTGGGTCGCCTGCCGGAGCAGGCCGAGGTGCTGAACAACCTGGGCGTGGCCCAGTTCCAGTCCGGCAACCTGGCCGGCGCCCTCCAGACCTTCGACCTAGCCCAGGCCGCGGCCCCGAAGATGGAGATCCTGCTCAACCAGAGCATCCTCGCCTTCAACCGCCTGGACACGACCCTGGGTGCCACCAAGCGGGAGGAGGCCCAGGCCGCCTCGCCGGAAGCCTACGCCCTGCTCATCGCCTTGAACGATGCCCGCAAAGATATCCGCACCTATCCCATTCCCCTGCCTGACACACCCAAGCGCATCCAGGACCTTGCAGACGCCGCGGGTGGGAACCAGCAGAGTGATGCCTTGCAGCACCTGGGCGAATCCGCCTTCCTGGTGGCCCTGCTGCTGCCCCTGCTGGGCCTGGGCGCTTTCTTTGTCCGGGTGCAGAGGAGTGTCCGCATGGCCCACCCCACGCAATGCATCCGCTGCGGCGAGCCCTTCCACACCACGGACAGCCCCGATAGCGAGGTCTGCCCCAAGTGCCACCACCTCTTCGTGCTCCGGGATGGTCTCCATGCGGAGAACCGCAAGAAGAAGCTGGACGAAGTGGCCGATCACCAGCAGGCCACCCGCTGGATCCACCAGATCCTTATCGTCCTGCTGCCCGGCTGCGATCTGGCCTTCCTGGGGGAGACCCGCGCGGGACTTCTGGAATTCCTGCCCTTCTGCCTTGCCGTCGGCATGGTCCTGGCCACGGGCCGTTCTGTGCGCTACCCCGGTGAGATCCTCGCGGATCCGACCTCCACCTGGCTGGCCATTGGAGCCGCCCTCATCGTGCTGCTCTACACCCGCTCCTGGCTGAAGCTAATCCTGAGGAGGGCCTGATATGGCACTGGAAGGCTCCCTCCGGGACTTCGACCTCTTCTCCCTCTTCAATATGATCAAGATCCAGGGGAAGAACGGCACCCTCGTGCTCTCCCAGGGCCAGGAGTTCGTCAAGGTCTTCTTCGAGAACGGCGAGATCGTAGGCTGCGACTCCAATCAGGTCCGCATGGAGGACCGCCTGGGCACCATGCTGGTCCGCCTGGGACGCCTCACGGGCGAGGAACTGCTGGCCATGGTCCAGGTCCAGCGCCAGACCCTCAAGCGCATGGGCACGCTGCTGCTGGAAAGCGGCAAGGTCCAGTCCTCGGACCTCCAGGACGCCCTTTTCAACCAGGCCACAGCCATCCTGCACCGCACCTTCCGCTGGGTGGAGGGGGACTATCGCTTCGACTCCATGCTGCCGCCGGACCTGGATCGGGACCACTTCGTGCCCATCCCCGTGGATACCGTGCTGATGGAGGCGGCCCGCATTCAGGACGAGTGGCCCGAGGTGGAGCGGCGCCTGCCCAACCTGAACCTGCCCCTGGCCAAGACCGCCCAGGGCCAGGCCCTGCAACTGGACATCGACCGGGACGTATCCTCGCTTCTGGACGGTCGGGGCATGGCCCAAAACGCACCCTCTGGGCTCTCCCACGAGCAGGAGATCGTCCTCTCCTATTTCGAGAATCCCCAGAGCGTCATGGACGCCATCCAGATCAGCCGCTACGAGGAGCTGGACACCTGCAAGGCCATCGCGGACCTCTTCGAGGCGGGCCTGCTGGAAGCCACCTCCGGCGAGGCTCCCAGAGTGCCCCGACCCTGGGTGGGGGATTCCGCCATCGCGCCCCATCCCAGCTCCCTAGAACCCAGCGCCCTGTTGTGGCCCCTGGTGGCCTTGGGCTTCCTGCTGCCCCTGACCTTCTATGTGCCGCACCAACGCGGGTCCGTGAACATGGGCCTGGCCAGCCTCCAGCCCGTGGATGTCCGGGTGGTTCCGGAAGGCCCGACCCGGCTGCGTCAGGCCTGGGCGCTGCGCATGGCGTCGCCCAAGGATGGGGGTGTCGCGCTGGCCAAGGACTTGGGGCGGCCCATGGAAGGGAAGAATCCCGTTCCCGACCTCACCCGGTTGCCGGATCCGCTGTCTGAAGTGTCAGTTCCGCCCCCGCCCGTCTCCACTCCCAAGTAGCAAGGATTTCCGATGTTCGTGCACCAGCGCCAGGGTTCCCTGGAGGTGATTTGCGGCCCTATGTTTTCGGGCAAGTCCGAGGAGCTGATCCGGCGCATCAAGCGCGCCATCATCGCCAAGCAGAAGGTGCAGGTCTTCAAGCCGGCCCTGGACGACCGCTATGATGTCTCCGCCGTGGCCAGCCACAGCCAGCGCAAGCACGAAGCCATCGCCGTGAAGAATGTCGAAGAACTGCTCCGGAACCTGGATGTCCAGACCCAGGTGGTGGCCCTGGACGAGGTGCAGTTCATGGAAGAGGGCCTCATCCCCATCATCGAGGACCTGGCCAACCGCGGCGTGCGTGTCATCGCGGGGGGCTTGGACCAGGATTCCAATGGCGAGCCTTTCGGCATCATGCCCATCCTGCTGGCCAAGGCGGACTACGTCACCAAGCTCCAGGCCATCTGCATGGTCTGCGGGGCCCTGGCCAGCCGCACCCAGCGCATGGTGCACACCGGTGGTCAGGTGCTGGTGGGTGCCGCCGAGGCCTACGAGGCCCGCTGTCGCCACTGCCACCAAGTGCCCCACGCCAGCGGCGAGAAGCGGTTGATCGAGGGCGACTGAGCCAGGTCGCCATCCCTTCCGGATTTGCCACTTTGTAAACCGATTGCCTGCCATGACAGGCTTCCAGGGCCTGGACCCTTGCTGGGGGGCGGCTCGGGCCGGGGGCGGGCGGTAGACTGGCGGTCGGCGCGCTGCTGCAGCGCCTTGCACATAACCGCCCGAGGCTTCAGGGCAACCAGGAGGTTTTCATGGCCGGCGCATACGCCACCTTCACCCACATCACCGACTACATGGGCTTTGAAGGGCTGCTCACCGAGGAAGAACGGATGATCCGCGAGACTGCGCGGAAGTTCGTGAACGCCGAGGTGCTGCCCATCATCGAGAAGCATGCCCAGGACCAGACTTTTCCCAAGCACCTCATCCGGAAGATGGGTGAGCTGGGCTTCTACGGCCCCTCCCTGCCCGAGGAATACGGCTGCATGGGCGTCTCCAACGTGGCCTATGGCCTACTGATGTACGAGCTGGAGCGCGGGGATTCGGGCCTGCGGTCCTTCGCCTCGGTGCAGGGCAGCCTGGTCATGTGGCCCATCTACGCCTACGGCAGCGAGGCGCAGAAGCGGCGCTGGCTGCCCCTGCTGGCGACCGGCGAGGCCGTCGGTTGCTTCGGCCTCACCGAGCCGGACTTCGGCTCCAACCCCGGTGGCATGCTCACCCGGGCCGTGCGCGAGCCCGGCGGCAAGTGGCGCATCAACGGCACCAAGATGTGGATCACCAATGGCACTGTGGCGGACGTGGCCGTGGTGTGGGCCCAGACCGAGGACGGCATCCGCGGCTTCATCGTGGAAAAGGGCACCCCTGGCTTCAGCGCTCCCGAAATGAAGGGTAAATGGAGCCTGCGCGCCTCCACCACCTCCGAGTTGGTGCTGGAAGATGTCATCGTGGACGAGCAGGCCAGCCTGCTGCCCAACGTGAAGGGCCTCAAGGGGCCCCTGGGCTGCCTCACCCAGGCCCGCTTCGGCATCGCCTGGGGCGCCCTGGGCGCCGCGGACGCCTGCTACCAGTGCGCCCTAGACTACGCCAAGACCCGCGTCCAGTTCGACCGGCCCATCGCCGGCTACCAGCTCCAGCAGGAGAAGCTGGCCTGGATGGTCACGGAGCTCACCAAGGGGCAGCTCCTGGTCCACCAGCTGGGTCGCCTCAAGGACGCCAAGACCTACACGCCCGCCCAGGTCTCCATGGCCAAGATGAACAACGTGAACGTGTCCCTGGAGATCTGCCGCAAGGCCCGCACCATCCTGGGCGCCAACGGCATCCTGGATGAATACCCGATCATGCGCCACATGGCGAACCTTGAGAGCGTCTACACCTACGAGGGCACCCACGACATGCACACCCTCATCATCGGCCAGGAAGTCACTGGGTTGGCGGCCTACCGGTAGCTCCGTTCCAGCCCCCGAAAAACGGGCCATGCGGCCCGTTTTTTGGTTCATCGCGTTATAGCGTGAGGTAAAGGGACACCGGCAGTCCTCTGAGACCCTTGTGTTTGCTGAGAACGCATGGGGAGGTGCCGGTGTCTTGGGAGAAGTGTATCCGTCTGCTCGGTGGATGGG